>ERZ825670.959-NODE-959-length-34633-cov-4.537741_pt1 | contig 34633 bp, 24 predicted proteins | sample MGYA00519929_ERZ825670 | MGnify/ENA primary metagenome ERZ825670 (study PRJEB31778, sample SAMEA3449207) | human gut metagenome | biome: human gut; feature: human-associated habitat; material: faeces | place: United Kingdom | collected 2010/2012 ...
GAGCCTCTCCGATGCCGAGCGCGCCACCGCACTCACAAGCATGGGCTACGACGTCATCCAAATTACCTATGACCAGATCAAGGAGAAGAAGAGCTTCGACCACATAGCCGAGCTCATCCATAAAAAGGCCGGGCTTCCCCACATCCCAAAGACCAAACAGGAACGCATTGCCGAAGATACCTTACGGCAAGAGCTACTTGTCGATTGGGTTGAGCTATTCACTGCCGGGCCGGCCAGCTAGGAGCTAGCAATCAGGGGGAGCGCAGGCACATCGGGCGATTCGACACGGGCGGCAAAACCCGCCTCGGTCAGCTCGATGACCTCGGTAAACGTCGCATCGAAAAACTCCTCGGTTAGCAGGCGATACGGCGGATGATCGGGCTCACCGGGGTTTTCGCGCACGATCTCGTGCATAACGCCGATGGTCTTGAGCACATATTCTTTATGGATGGGATACTGCCCAAAACGTGCCGCAGCGGTATACAGGCGATCGGTCGCACGCGGGATGGAAACAATGCCGAGCGTCTTGCCAAACCAGTCAAAGTCGCCTTGCTTTTTAATGCGGAACTCCTCGCACGGCTTGCCGCCATGCGCCTCCAGGTACTGATTCACGCGCGTATTCCATACGGTATCGGCCACCAGATGCGACCAGACACCCAGTGTCAAATCGAGCAACGACTGCGCCACGTCATCGGGCGCGAGCGAAAGCTCGCTAGCACCGGGACCGGCAACCGGCTCGGCATCCTTGTAGCGTTGGGGATAATGTACCCGATTGAGTCGCTCGCGCTCCTCGACAATCGAGGTCGCGGCAGCCGGCGTACCAACAGGCGCCCCTTTGAGCAGCGGCGCCACATAGGTATCCCAGAACTCGTGCTCGCGCGGCTTAGGAATAGGTTCGGGCTTTGCAAAGTGCGTAATGCGGTATGGGATGGGATCGGCGATGCCAGGGACCATATAGCCCACGAAGATATCCGGAACCACGCAGCCAAACAAAAAGGCATTGCGGTCGCGCACGCTATTGGCAAGCGCACCGGTGCGCTCCAGCAAACGCTCCGTCTGAGCGATATGAATGTTCCAGCTTGGCATAGCCACCCCCATAAAAACCTGGATAACTATACCATCACGGCAAAGCCGCGCAGGCGGCTACGCACGCTCTACGCAGCAACTATTCCGCAGCGCCGCTCTCGGTTCCATACGACGACACCGGCGCCTCGACCACATGGTGATATCGATCGATATAGATTGCACGGGCACCCAGGCGTCGCACCAAATCCTGGTGATGTGTGCTCATCAAGACCGTCTTACCCGCCGCGACGTAGGCCAGCAAGAAGTTGACCACGATGTCACATGAATCCTCGTCGAGCCCATTGGTAGGCTCGTCGAGGACCAAGATATCCGGGTTCATCGACACCACCGCAGCCAGCGCAACGCGCTTCTTTTGCCCGCCCGAGAGCTGATAGGGAGAGACGTCGGCAAGGTCGGCAACCTGGAATAGCTCCATGGCATCGCGGACGCGGCGCTCGAGCTCGTCTGCCGGCGGCCCCATCTGCGCGGGACCAAAAGCAACTTCCTCGCCCACCGTAGCGCAGAACAGCTGGGCGTCGGCATTCTGGAACACAAAGCCCACGCGCTGATGAAAACGCTGAGCGGCCGCAGAATCCTTTAGAAACGCCGCATCGACCGCATGCCCGTCGAACAGGTACGCACCCGCGTCCGCAAGCTCAAGGCCGTTGATAAGACGCATAATCGTCGTCTTGCCGCAGCCGTTAGGACCAAGCAGAGCAACGAGCTCTCCACGGTTCACCTGCAATGAAACGCCATCGACCACCGTATGACCCGCATAGGAAAACACCACGTCGCGAAACTCGATGAGCGGCGTGACCTCGGCGCCGGCAGCACCGCTCGCACCCATCGCGTCATTCGTATCGTTTGCCAAAACGTCGCCCTTCCCTACTCACATCGACGGCTCGACCGTCCGCACTACAACACCGCGCACAACACGGCGAGCAACGCCACAACGGCCGCGTAAACCGCATCGCGCCAGCCAAAGCCGCTCCGCGCGGGCGCCGGATACACGCCGGCGAAGCCGCGGCACAGCATGGCCTCGTCCATCGCGCGGCTGCATTCCATCGCCTTGATAAACGTCATGCCCATGATACCCGCCAGCGAGTCGGTGCGCGAAAAACCCGCAGGCGCGGAACCGACGCTACGCAGCATGACCGATTCGCACAGATCGTGCGCCGTGCGTCCCAGCACCTCAATATGCTTGAGCGCCATATCAAACGTAAAGATAACCTCGTCGGGCAGGTGCAGCATTTTGAGCGCCGCCGACATGCGGCTCCAGGTGAGCGTCCACGAAACACCCAGCACCAGCGACACATTAACGAAGGTCTTGAGCGCAATCTTGAGCATGGCGCCCGTGGCAGAAATGCCCAGCAGCAGGGCAGGCAGTGCCAGAACCACCGCAAGCCCCGTGGCGCCAAGCGCCGGTACAAAAGTCGCGCGCAACCCGCGCGCGGGGCGCACCGCGACCAGCACCAGCGCGATAGCCGCCATCAGCATCAGGTACAGCGGGCTCTGCGTCAGACACACGCACAGGACGCAAACGAACATCCCCACCAGGCGCACCGGAGCCGAAACGCAAGAAAGGGCGCGGTCGACCAGCGACCCGCCCTCGTGCGCGCCTCCACCCAGGCGAACCCGCTCAAGCAGGCTCGCCAGGTGCAGGACGTTCTTTTGCATCACACGATGCCGAGCCCCCGCAGGCTCGTATCGCTCCTCGGTCGCAAGCCAGCTAGGCAGCTCGGCTATTGCCATGAGCACCGCTTTCCTTGACCGTAAGCGAGATCAGGCGGAATGCGATGGTGAGCACCGCCACGCCAATCACGCCGGACAGGATATACATGGCAGCCTGGCCGGCAAAGCCAAGGCCTTGCTCCTCGGAATAGGCCTGCAGGTAATCGCCCGTGGGCAGCGCATCGGCAAAGGTCGGAGTATCGAGACCGACCGAAGCCTGCAGGCTGTCGTCACCAGCCTCCTGAACGGCGGTCGCGGCGCCCTCGGCGTCCCACTCACCCCAAGCATCACCCGTGGCCAGCAGGCCCAGCGGCGTGGCCACGACAAGCACGGCAACCAAGATGAGCGTGGGGACCAGCGAGGTCTTCTTGGCAGCAGCGCCCTCGGCAGCAAGCTGGCCATCGACGGCCTCGGGCCCGACGATAATGCTCGGCGCCGTCTTCTTAATGAAACCGTAGATGGCGGCCGTCGCCACGCCCTCGATCACGCCGGCAACCAACATATGCGGGATCAACATGGCCGGAATAGCCACGGACAGCGGGAAGGGGCAGTACAGCGGCGCGCCCGAAGCGTTGGTAAAGAGCATCGGCTGAATACCAAACTCGATTGCCGCGCACAGGGCCGCCAGGCACAGGCCGACCCAACCGCTCACGATGGCAGAAATCGAGGTGCCCCAGCTCTTGTCGTGCAGACGGCTGTTGATCGCACGGAACACGATAGCAGCGACAAACGGCAACACAAAGGCCATGTTAAAGCAGTTGGCGCCAAACGACAGAACACCGCCGTCGCCAAACAGCAGCGCCTGCAGCGCCAGCGCAACCGAGACAGCGATAGCCGCGGCCTCGGGGCCTAGCAGCAGCGCAATGAGCGCGCCGCCGACGGCGTGACCTGTGGTGCCGCCGGGCAGCGGCACATTGAACATCATAAGCAGGAAGGAGAACGCGGCGCAGATGCCCAGGAAAGCCATGTGCTCGCGATCGAGCGTGGCGCGCACTTTCTTGATGCAGTGAACCCAAACAGGCACCATCGCCACTGCCATGACGGCATCGGTCTGCGGGGACAGATAATTATCTGGAATGTGCATGCACGCCTCCCGGTTATCGGCGCACGGAATTGCAACGCCGTTTGAATCACCTTTCCAGTGTTACGTAATGTCAGATTCGTAACACGACGCGGGCTATCATAGCAAAACGGCGCACTGCCGACAAAGCAGCACGCCGTTATGTAATGCGCGTGTCATATATGCAGGCTCAACGGTGCCTTATACCGGGCATAGCAGTCACGTAGGACTCGGCAGCAGCCACCGCTGACCCATACCCCAGCGCAGGACCTAGCCGCGGACCTCGCCGTTTACGCCCTTGCACACCTTGGTGACGATCTTCTGGTGCGCCTTTTCGACCTCTTCGCTGGTGAGCGTGTGGTCGTCGGAGCGATACGTAAGCGCAAAGGCCATGGACTTCTTGCCCGCTCCGATGCGGATGGGATCGCGGTAGACGTCGAACAGGCGCACGCCCTCGAGCAGCTTGCCGCCGGCACTCGTAATACGACGCTCAAGATCCTCGCAGGTCACAGTGTTGTCGACCACGATAGCAAGGTCGTGCTCAACGGCCGGGTACTGCGAGAACTCACGGTAGTTCTCCTGGTTGCGGGCGCCCTTGATCAGCTTGTCCAGGTCGAGCTCAAAGGCAACGACGACCTCGTCAATGCCCATAGCCTCGCGCGCCTCGGGGTGGATCTCGCCAACCCAGCCCAGCACGGTACCGCCGGACAGAACCTCAGCCGCACGACCCGGCTGCAGGAAGGCATAGCCCTCGCCCTCGACGGGACGGAAGCGAACCTTCTCGATGCGCAGCTGGGCAAGCAGCTCCTCAACGATGCCCTTGCCAAAGAAGAAGCGCAGCTTGCGGTACTTCATATTCCAGGACTGCTCGCTCCACTGGCCCGAGAGCACGCCCGCCACGGACTTGGTCTCCTTGGGCAGGCTGGCGTTCTCGCGACCGTGGAACAGGCTGCCGACCTCGTACAGGTGCACGTTGGGCGTACCGTGCGCCTCGTTGTAGGCCACGGACTGCAGCAGGCCCGGCAGCAGCGAACGACGCATCTCGGTCTGCTCGGCGACCAGCGGGTTCATGAGAACCACGGGGCAGCCGCGGCCCTCGGTGGACATGCCAATCTTCTCCAGGTCGCCCGGGGCGGCAAAGCCAAAGGTCGTGGTCTCGTTAAGGCCGCAGGCGCGCAATATCTCGCCAACCTTGCGGGTAAGCTTCTGCTCGCGCGTCAGACCGCCGATGTGGTTCTTGGCAGCCGGAATGGTCGCCGTGACGCGACCCATGCCCCACAGGCGCAGAACCTCCTCGATCAGGTCGATCTCACGCGGCAGGTCGGGACGGAAGCTCGGCGGCGTGACCATAAAGTCCTCGCCGTCGCGCTCGACGGTGCAGCCCAGGCGGGTGAGCGAGCGCTCGATAAAGTCGGGCTCGATGTCGGCACCGCAGATGGCGTGCACGCGGGCCAGGCGCAGCTTAATGCTGTCGATGGTCTTGGGCGCGGGGAAAACGTCGACATAGCCGGGAGCAACCTCGCCGCCGGCGATCTCCTCGATCAGCGCGCAGGTAACGTTGGCGACATCCACGCAGCCGGTCTCGTCGACCTGGCGCTCAAAGCGAATGGAGGCGTCGGAGATCAGCGAAAGGTCGCGGCTGGTGTGCGAGGTGCGGCCGGCGTTGAAGCAGGCGCTCTCGACCATCACGTCAACGGTATCGTCCTCGATCTCGGAATCCATGCCACCCATAACGCCGGCCAACGCCACGGGGCGCTCGCCGTCGGTGATGAGGCCCATGCCGGCGTCAAGCGTGCGCTCCTCGCCGTCGAGCGTCGTGAACTTCTCGTCCTGCTGGGCGGCGCGAACCACCACACGACGGTGGCCATCGCGCTCGGCAAAGGTGTCCAGGTCAAAGGCGTGCAGCGGCTGACCGGTGAGCATCATCACATAGTTGGTGATGTCGACGATGTTGTTGTGCGGGCGCACGCCCAAGGCGTTAAGGCGCTTGACCATCCAGTCGGGCGACGGGCCGACCTTGACGTTGCGCACGATGCGGGCAACGTAGCGGTCGCACAGGCCCTCGTCGGCAATCTCGACCGAAAGCTCGTCGTCGGTCGCGCGGCCGGTCTCGGCCTTGATGGCGGGCAGCTCAACGTGGAAATCGCGGTCGAAGATGGCGCCGGTCTCGCGGGCCATGCCGATCATGGACAGGCAATCGGGACGGTTGGGCGTGATCTCGCAGTCGAGCACGGTGTCGCTCGAGCCCACGTACTCGGCAAACGGCATGCCGCAGGGCGTATCCTCGGGCAGGATCATGATGCCGGAGTGGTCGCCGCCCAAGCCGAGCTCGCGCGCGGAGCAGTTCATGCCCATGGACACGACGCCGCGAAGCTTGCTCTTCTTGATCTTGACGTCGCCGGGCAGGACAGCGCCGATCATGGCCGTGACGATGTGGTCGCCGGCCTCAAAGTTCTGCGCGCCGCAGACGATCTGCAGCGGGGCGGGGTTGCCGTCGGCGTCGAGGTTCTTGTCGCCCACGTCGACCGAGCACACATACATGTGGTCGCTATCGGGGTGCGGGGTCTTGGTGAGCACCTTGGCAGTCACCACGTGGTCGAAGGACTCGCCCACGGTGTCGATCGCCTCGACCTCGGTGCCGGTACGGATATATTCGTCCGAAAGGGTCTTGGGATCCTCCGGAATATCGATCATGGTCTTGAGCCAGTCGTAAGAAACACGCATCTAGCTCTCCTTTCATACTGAAAGCCTGCGAAGAGATGCAGGTGGAAACTTCAACTTTGTGAACATTCCTTACAAAGCGAGGGTTGTCCAAGTGCGACAGATCGGCCCGAAAGAGGAGCGCCGCGTACTTTGGTACGCAAGCGACGAATGAGCGCCGAGGTGCCGTGCTTGGGCAAGCCGCAGCCTAGAACTGATTCAGGAAACGCATATCGCCTGTCATCAACGTACGCAGGTCGGGCAGGTCGTAGCGCAGGGCCGCGACGCGCTCGGCGCCAATGCCAAAGGCGAAGCCGGTGTACTTCTCGGGATCGATGCCGCAGTTGATCAGGACGTTGGGGTCGACCATGCCGCAGCCCAAGATCTCGATCCAGCCGCTGTGCTTGCAGAAGTTGCAGCCCTTGCCGCCGCAGACGTGGCAGCTTACGTCCACCTCGCAGCTCGGCTCGGTGAAGGGGAAGAAGTGCGGGCGATAACGCGTCTTGCGGTCCTCGCCAAACATGCACTTAACAAAGTAGTCGAGCGTGCCCTTAAGATCGCCAAAGGTGATGCCCTCGTCGACGACCAGGCCCTCGATCTGGTTGAACTGCGGCAGGTGGCAGGCGTCGGCCGTGTCGGGACGGTAGACGGTGCCCGGGCAGATCATGTAGATGGGCGGCTTCTGCGACTCCATGGTGTGGATCTGCACGCCCGAGGTCTGGGTGCGCAGCAGCACGTCGGACTCACCGTGGGCGTGAGCCTCGGGGTGCGCGACGCTGCCGGGGTTGTTGTCGACCACGTAGAAGGTATCGCGGGCCGAGCGGCTCGGGTGATCCATGGGGGCGTTGAGCGCGGTGAAGTTGTAGTAGGAGGTGTCGACCATGGGGCCGGACTCGACGGTGTAGCCGATGCCGCAGAAGATGTCCTCGGCCTCCTCGATGATCTGCTTGATCAGGTGCTGGTGACCGATCTGCGGACGGATGCCCGGCAGCGTGATGTCGACGGCCTCGTGCTCGAGTGCGCGCTTGAGGGCGGCGGCCTTCATCTCGGTGGTGCGCTCGTCGAGCATGCCCTCGATCAGCTGGCGCATCTCGTTGGCGCGCTTGCCCATCACGGGACGATCCTCGGGGGCGAGCTTGCCCATCATGCGCATCAGGCCGGTGATGCGACCCTTGCGACCGAGCAGCTCAACGCGCGCAGCCTCGAGCTTGGCGGCGTCGTCGGCGACTGCGACGAGCTCCTTGGCCTCTTCCTCGAGTTTGACCAGATCATCAATCAGACTCATGTCTTCCCTTTCGTCTCTCGCGCATTCGCTTGCCAGGGCGACCAATGCCGCTTGGCGTTGCGAAAACGCGGCCCGGTTCGGTAACAAAAAACCGTCCTCGGGCATGTGCATTGCCCAAGGACGGTTGAATTCCGCGGTACCACCTTGTTTGACCCGACGGATGTCTGGCCCGCCGCGCCCACTCTTTGCCCCTTGTCGCGAGGCTCACGGCTTCCCTACTGGGGACATCGCCGCCGCTGGCCGCGCGCCCGTTGAGGTCGCTGCTCGGGAGTGAACGCTTGGCCCTTGTCACCGCAGGAAGGCTTGCAGCCCATGACCTTCCCTCTCTTGCCGGCGACGCGGCGGGCAAAACCCTCTCCGTCAACGCATTGGGCTACAGGATACCACATTGTTTGGGTGTATCGCCGCGTTCCGTTTTGTTCGTGCTGGGTACAAGGCAGGTAGCTGTGCAAACTGGCCGCGCCGCCGCGTGCGACGGGCGACCTGCGAGATCAAGGATATGGTATGGGAAAGAAGCACGATAAGAAGGCCGAGCCCGCAGCGGGCAAGACGCCCAAAGGCATGAAGGTCGATAAGGCCGTCAAAAAATTCCGCAAGCTCGAGGGCAAGCTGTGGACCCGCGAGTACCTGCTCAAGATTGCCGAGTTTGACGGCGCGACCATTGCCCCCGCCAACGGCGCCGCAGCGCGCGCCGACGCCATGGGCACCCTTGCCGGCGAGCATCATAAGCTCCTGACCAGCGAAAAGTCTGTCGAACTTGTGCGCTCGCTGGCACGCGAAACCGTCGCCGGCGGCAAGATCGACGACCCGCAGCTGCTCGACGAGATCCGCGTACTCGGCCGCGACCAGCGCGAGGCAAGCGTTATTCCTACCGAGGAGGCCGAGGCCTGGACCAGGCTCACCTGCGAGGCCGACGCCGTGTGGCATAAGGCCAAGACGGCCAACGACTGGGCGAGCTTTGAGCCCTATGTGGATAGGATCGTCGCCCAACTTAAGCATCAGGCCGAACTCATGGACCCCAAGCGCGACCCATACGACGTTTGGCTCGACCAGTACGAGCGCGGCCTTTCCGCCAAGAGCTTCGACGCGTTTTGCGAGGAGGTCAAGGCCACGGTCGTGCCGCTCGTGCACGCCATCGGCGAGCGCGGCCAGCAGCCCGATGCCGACTTTTTGCACGCCCGCGTGCCCGAGGCCGCCCAGCGCGCCATGAGCTTCGACCTGATGAAGCTCGTCGGCCTGAACCTGGACGACACCACGCTTGCCTTTACCGAGCACCCGTTTAGCGAGGGCTTTGCCGTGGGTGACGCGCGCATCGCGACACACATCTACGAGGACGATTGCATCTCCAACGTCTACAGCATCATCCACGAGGCGGGGCACACCATGTACGAGCTGGGCGTCAATCCCGCCTATGCGCGCACCTGCCTGGAGGGCGGCACCTCCATGGGCATCCACGAGAGCCAGAGCCGCTTCTTTGAGAACACCGTGGGCCGCAGCCGTGCCTTTATGGGACCGCTGCTCGAGGTGCTGCGCCGCCACGCACCCGAGGTCTACGGCGACGTCGACGAGGACACGCTCTACCACGCCGTGAACATCGCGCAGCCTTCGCTGATCCGCACCGAGGCCGACGAGCTCACCTATCCGCTGCACGTTATGGTGCGCTACGAGATCGAGCGCATGCTGTTTGCCGGCGAGGCCACGGCCAAGGACATCCCCGCGCTTTGGAATCGCTTTATGGATGAGTACCTGGGCATTCCCGTTCCCGACGACACGCACGGCTGCCTACAGGATACGCACTGGAGCGGCGGCTCGTTTGGCTACTTCCCCACGTATGCGCTGGGCAGTGCCTACGATGCCATGTTTGTGCCGGCCATGTGCCGCGACGGTGTCGACCTTAACGGCGCCTGCGCGAGCGGCGACCTGACACCTGTCCGCGCCTGGCTGGGCGAGCACATTTGGCAGTGGGGCCGCGCCAAGGACGCGCCGGAGCTCATCAAGGGCGCGTGCGGCATGGCGTTCGATGCCCGCTACTACTGCAGCTACCTGCAGGACAAGTTCACCACGCTGTACCAGCTGTAAAGCTTAGGCGACACGCCAACGCAAAGGGGCGCCGCAGGATCTATCCCGCGGCGCCCCTTTACACCCAGTCACCAACCCGGCAGTTAGGGACGTTCCTATTGTGCCGGCAGAAAAAGAACGTCCCCAGGTGCCAGATTGGCCGCGTAACTACAGAGCTTCGAGTGCGGCGGCGATGCGCTTCATGGCGGCGTCGGCAGCCGGTTGGTCCGGAGCCTCAGCCAGCACGCGAATCACCGACTCGGTTCCGCTCTTGCGCACCAGCACGCGGCCCTCGCCCGCCAGCGACGCCTCGGCCTCGGCGATGGCGGCCTGCACGCCCATGTTGCCCAGCGCGGCGTCCTTGTCCGCCACGCGCACGGCCACCTGCGCCTGCGGCAGCAGCTTGCACGGAGCCGTGAGCTGCGAGAGCGTCTCGCGCTCGGCACGAATCACTTCCATCACGCGCAGCGAGGTCATAATGCCGTCGCCCGTGCGCTCGATATCGCCAAAGATCGTATGGCCCGTCTGCTCGCCGCCCAAGCTGTAACCGCCCTCGCGCATCTTGGCATACACGTGACGGTCGCCCACGCCGCTAGTCACGGCGCTCAGGCCGGCAAGCTCCAGCGACTTGACCAGGCCAAAGTTGCTGGCAATCGTCGGCACCACGGTACCGCCCGAAAGGCGACCGTGCTTGTTCAGATACACGCCGCACACGTACAGGATCTGGTCGCCGTCTACCACGCGACCGCGCTCATCCACGGCCAGGCAGCGGTCGGCATCGCCATCGTAGGCAAAACCCACGTCCAGGCCCTGCTCCACCACATGGCGCTGCAGGCGCTCCATATGCGTGGAGCCGCAGTCGACGTTGATGTTAAAGCCATCGGGCGCGGCGTTGATCACGCGCACGTCGGCACCGAGCGCGTCAAACACCGGCTTGGCCACCGAAGAAGCCGAGCCGTTGGCGCAGTCGATACCAATCTTGACGCCCTGCAGCGAAAAGTTCGCACTTGCAATGAGCGAAGCAATGTAGCGGTTGCGGCCCTGCATGTAGTCCACCGTGGCACCGATGTGGTTGCCCGTGGCCAGCGGAACTTCGCTCTTGCCATCGATGTAGTCCTCGATGAGCTCCAGCACGTCCTCGTCCATCTTAAAGCCGTCGCTGTTGACGAGCTTAATGCCGTTATCGCAAAACGGGTTGTGGCTCGCGCTGATCATGATGCCGCAATCGAAGCAGCCTTCCACAGTCTGATGCGCTACGCCCGGCGTGGGGATCACGTGCAGCATATAGGCGTCCGCACCGCTCGCGACCAGGCCGCTCACCAGCGCCGCCTCAAACATATAACTCGAGCGACGCGTGTCCTTGCCCACGATCACGCGCGCCTTAGCACTGCGGTTGGCGCCGTAATACCAGCCCACAAAACGGCCAATCTTATAAGCGTGCTCTACCGTCAGCCCAACGTTGGCCTCACCGCGAAAGCCGTCGGTGCCAAAGTACTTCATGCGCTCTCCTTACAAAATAGGGGCGAACAGATTGCCTGTCCGCCCCAAAATGGTACTCGATTATCTGCGCTACCAGAAAAACCCTACGCCGACGCGCTGTCGCGAGCCGCCTGGCATGTAGGAGTCTGACGCAGCGTAAGCGGCTTGTCCCCCGCCTCGGCCGACGTGGTCAGCGTATACGTGATCGTCGTCGTCTCGCCAGCATGCAGGTCAACGGTGCCCGAATAGAAGGGGATTCCATGCCACGTGGCGGCGCCAAGACCAAACTGGGTGCCCTCGACGGTCAGATCAGTAATGTTGCCGCCCGTCGGGGCAAACAACGAGACATTCAGACGCTCGTCGTCACGCGCGGCATCGGGTGCGCTCGCCGCAACGTAGTCGGGCAGCTTGCCAGCCTCCTCCTGCGTCATGATGTTCGTCAGGGTAACGGTGATGCGATAGGAGCACGTGCCGTCACCGTTCTTCACGCCCTGGCCAATCTGCGTATCGGCGTTCAGGTACCAGTCGAGCTTGGAGAAGCTCAGGTTGTTAAAGTAAACGCCGGCAACAGGATCGGCACTCGGGTCATCCGGATCGGGCAGCGAAGCGTCAATGCCCGTCTCTTTGATGGCATTCTGCTCATCATCGTTTCTCATCCACGCGATCAGACGGCCCTCTTCGGCACCGCGCTCAACGGCGCTGACAAGCTTCGTAACATCGACATCGCCGATACCGCCAAGGATCTTGTCGAAGGCAGCGCTGGCGACGGATGCAAAGATGCCGTCCGACTCCTCGACCGGATAGTTCCAGTACACATCGTGCATGAGGACCTTTGCGGCGTTGGTACCGTCGACAACCGTTCCGTCGGGCAGCGAGACATTACCGACCAGGCCCAGCAGATACTGCAGGAACACCGGGTCGATACCGATGACGCCATCAACGTCCTGTCCATACTGGGACTTCCACAGCGCGGCGACACGCTGCGAGTTGCGGGGCCAATCAGGCGAATAGGTATTGCCCGAGTTGTACAGGTTACTGTGGTTGCCGAACAGCGCCTCATCCTCTTCGTCGACGCTCTCGACTGCCTCATCCTCGCTGAGTCCAATGCGGGGAACAAACTCGCCAATCGACATCTGGCCGTCAGTGACCGAAATCAGGCCCTGCGAACCGCCAAAGCCGCCGCAAGCACGAATCTCGACGTTGTTCATGGCGTACATAAGGTAGTTGCGCGTCTGGCCGTTGGCGCCGAGCATCTGGGGAAGGACGGGGGCGACCTTCTCCGCCGCGTCGACCGCACCGTTGAGGGTGGCAAAGCCGTCCTTGGCCTTATCGACCAGCTCGGTCACCTGGGAAATATGAGTATCGCCAATGCCCTGGACCTTCTCGTTGGCGCTCTTGAACACCTTTGAGCTGCTGGAAAGCGAATCGGCGACCGCCTGCAGCGCGGACACGTTAATCATGCCGTCCTGGAACAGCTTGCCGGGCGTGGCCTGCGAAAGGTTGTCGGCCATGGGAACCAGCGCGTTGCTCGAGACATCGGACAGGGCATCAATCATGGTGCGGGCTGCGTTGATGTCACTGCCATACACCGGGATAAACGAAGCCGCCGTCCACAGCGGGCTCGAAGTCTCCGCCTTCATGCTGTCGCAGAGTTCATCGATCTTCTTCGCGTCATCAGGCAGCGTCGAAAAATCGCCCGACGTGACCTTGTCCTTAAGGCCACCGACGATCTCGACAGCCTCCTTCGCTTCGCTCTTTACGGTCTTTGCCGAGTTAAGCAGCATAAAGCCGCTTGCGCCAAGCGCAACGAGAAGCACCGCGACCACAGCGGCAATAATGGCGCCGGTGTGACGCTTTTTGCGCTCGCCCTTGCGATGGCGATGACGGACCAGACCGTCAGAGGTCGAACTCGACGAAGCGTCGCTACCGTAGTTCAAGCCAAAATCGTAATAATCTTCCTTGGAACCCGAGCCCGCAAACTCGGCACCGCTATCATCCAGGCGGGCGAACGTGCCAGTCTCGGAGGCGCCGGTGTAGATCGTGCCAAGGTTACCCGTAAGCCCCGCGCCACCGGCAGAGGGAGTATTGTTGGCGGCCTTGCCGGCATTAACGTTGCCGGCGGCATTCGCGGCGTTGGCAGCACCTGCGTTGTTCGCAGGTGCCGAAGGAGCCCCGCTCGGCTGCGACGCGGAGGTTGCACCGCCCGCAAAGACATTCCCTCTTGCACGGCCGGTCTTTTTTGCCTTTTGAGACTGCTCGTACAGAGCGGTAAACATCGCCGTCTCGCCCGGGGACACGCGCTTACCGGAGCCGCCCTGTCCAGCGTCGCCCGGCGTGCCGGCCTTACCAGCCCCGTTCGGACGCGGCGGAACTGCAGGACGGCCGCTATCGCTGCCCTTAAAGTGATTACCAGCCATAAAGAAATCCTCGCAATTGAGTCGCAATGAAAAAGTCCATAACGTTATTAGTTTATGGCATTTTGAGCATCGACAGCTAAACTCCAGACACGGACATCAATTGGCGAAAATGCGGCACAACACCTTTTCTGTCTTGGCGGCGGCGCCAGCTACACCGTAAGGAACATCATCACGATGATCATGGCAAAGCCGATAAGGTCGGTCGGCAAAAACACCGTGCCCAGCATAACGGCGCTGGTGATGGTCGCCGAAACCGGCTCCACAGTTCCGATGAGGCTCGCACGCACCGAGCCGATATCCTTAACGCCCTGCATATAGAGCATGTAAGCAAAAAACGAGCCGATAACCACGAACACCGCGAGCGCCTCGATACCGGCGGCATCGAGCGCCGGCATATGCGCCCAGGGCTGCACGAAGACACATGAGACCACGCCCGCCGTGAGCATTGCCGAGCCCGTGACGATGGGGCTACCGTATTCGGGCAGGATCTTGGCGGGAATCACCGCCATACACGCGGCGCTGACCGCACACATAAGACCTGCTGCCAGGCCAAGCGTCGAGATATTCAGGCTGGTGGGGTCGCCGCCGGTGGCGATTAAAAAGGTTCCACCCAGAGCCAGGCCAATGCCGACGACTTCGCGAGTACGCGGCATGCGGCGATCGGTCACGCAGGCGTAGCCCATGATGATAACGAGCTGCAGGCACTGGAGCACCGTTGCGGTTCCGGCATTGGTCAGGCGCACGGCCGAAAGATAGCAAAACTGGTTAAACAGCAGGCCAAAGGCGGTAAAAAGCAGCAGCTGCCTTCGATCGGCAGGTGTGGTCCAGAGCTTAACCAGGCGCTCGCGGTCGCGCGTAACGACCACGGCCATAAAGAGTAGACCGGCGAGAATCTGACGCACGCTCATAAGCCACAGCGTATCGACATGGTAGGTATCGAACAAAAAACTCGCGCTGGTGCCCGAGAAGCCCCAAAACGAACCGCCCACCAGCGTAGCCAAGACGCCCGTGATCATCTTGCGCGTCGAAGCGCTGTTCAGGCGGTCGCGCCATGCGCGACGGGTGTTGCGGCTGAGCTCGTCGGTGCCCTCGGGCACATCAATGTTCGATATATCGGTCATCGGCACCGAAGCCCCTGCGCCTTCGACCTGCTCGACACACTCTTTGCTCATTCCACTCCCCCGAAACAGCCTGGAAACAATTCGGCTTACCTTACCACGGCGAAGTCACCAGCTGGAGGCTTGTCCGCTTATCGGTAGGACAATTCCGCAGGCGTCTTTCCATAGCTCGATACCGCAATGGCCTTGCATTATGCGACAGCCAAATCGCGGCAGCAGGCTCTTTTGAAATGGATGCGACAAAGCCCCCGAATTCCACAATGTAAGCGATTTTTAAAAATGTTCTTGCCACCGAGTTCAGGCTCCGTTATATTATCCCTTGCGCGCTTGCGCACCCTTGATCGGGCGTTTAGCTCAGGGGGAGAGCGCTTCCCTGACACGGAAGAGGTCAGAAGTTCAAATCTTCTAACGCCCACCAAATGTTCGCAGCTCAGAGGCTATGTCCTCTGGGCTGTTTTGTTTTATGTCGCCAAATCAGCTGGCCGCTCCAACCGCCCAAGCAACCACCCTGCCCATACACAAAACCGCGTCAGCGACCCAAGTGCCTATCCCGGCTGACTCCGCAGTCAATCAAAACCGCCCCAATAGTCACCGAGGCCGAGACCAACACGTCTCGAACCCATCCGAGCCGCAACTTCTCAGCAAAACGCCGCGATGTCTGCGTCCTGCGGTATCCTTGAGCCACTTGCACCTGCAGCACCAAGGAGCCGCCATGCGCACCGAGCTCGATGTCCCCTTTTCGCACAAAGAAGAAGCCAAGGCGCTGGGCGCCAAATGGGACCGGACCAAGAAGATCTGGTATGTACCCAGCGGCGTCAACCCCGAGCCCTTTGCCGAGTGGCTGCCCGGTGTTGACCGATCCGACCCCTCAGCGCCGTATATATATCTAGTACTGGGCAAGCGCGAATGCTGGAAGTGTCACAAAGAGACCTCAGTCGCGGCCTTCGGCATTCCCTATCGAACCGATAACGACGAGAGCATCGCCATCGCGCACGCGCCCAACGAAGCCGGGCACATTGCCATCGACACGGCCAACGCCAACGCACTCGCCATCGTGCCCGCTCTTGGCTGCGTGCCGGGCGAGATCCGCGACTACCTTCATAAGCGCTGCGGCTACAAGCCCGTAGGCGCGCGAGCCTCCAAAGCCCCGTCGCTCGGCAACACGTGCACCAGTTGCGACGCGCTGCAAGGCAGCCGCTATCTGTTCGAGGAGCCCTCGTCCCCATTTGCCCTCACTGCCATCAACAAGCTGCCGGCACTGGAGTTTGTGCGCGTCGAAGTTGCCGGCGTATTTGGCGTCCCGGCCACGCGCACCGACTTTGACCAGGTGCTCTTTACCTGGGCACGTGACCATCACGCCGAGTTCCACAAGAGCCTGCTCGAGGGGATTTACCTGTAGGGCAAAACTCGAAAATCGAGTCCGAACTTCCTCGAAAATCGAGTATGCGCAGGTAGCTGAGCTGTTTGTGTAACGCAGAAAATGTCGAATCACCGGGTTTGCCCGACTAGATATTCAGTCTTCGAAGCTATGGCTCCGCATCATCATAGGTAATAGCACATCCGCAAGTTGGGCATTGCTGAGGATAGACTGGAAGACGCAGGCCTATTCGAGCCCGCGGGTCGGCAGCGTGTTTGTCGCGGACGTCGATGTAACTGATCTCTAGGCATGGAAGGCCTGCGCCGCAGCTTGGGCACGGCAGATGGATTTGGCTGCAGGTCGCCTCGACTAGCGGGAACAGGTTCCGGTCCATTAACGCTCGCGATAGATTTCCATACACGCCTCGCGCGATATCGCTTCGCCATCCCATGGTCCTTCCTTTCCCGTTTTAGCTGTTGAGGAGAGGATGGCAGGATCGTGTAGTTCTCGCTGCGGCGCGGCACGATCCGATCAATCGACATGATTAGGCTGCAACGGACAGCACCTGCCTAATACGGAGCAACGACTTCCACCCGACGTTGTGATTCCGAGAAATCGAACTTCCCGTCCCTTCCCCACTCGGTATACTGGATGTAGCACGTGTAATTTCTGCCTGCATATGGCGGCTGTTTATTGGGAGACCCCTATGGCTATCGCAAACCAACCCAAGGGAAGCGTTTCCACCGGATCGATTAAGCCGGTGACGCGCAAGGCCGTTCGTTGTCAGCGCGAAGTCGCCTGGCTGGTCACGCAAGCGGCCGGTAAGCTCGTCGCCACCACCGACGACGTCAATGCGCCCACGCCCAGCTTTGTACTGGCGGCGGCATTGTCGTACACCCGCAAGCAGGAGCAGACCGCTCAGGACCGTGGCACCGCGATCGACTACGAGGCTGTCATGGACCCCGACCTTGCGAGTTTTTGCCAAGCTGCGGGGCTGCCTACAGCGCCCAACGCGCTTTCGGACGCGGGCTACATGTTCACGCTCTCGGGCGCGGACCTGATCCGTGACGTCTACACCTACTGCAGCGACCTCGGCGAGCGCTCGGGAGACGCGGCGCAGGTCAAGCCGGGCTACGCGATCAAGCTCGCTCTACGGCTGTTCTTGCTGGACGGAGCCTCAGCAGCCACCGCTTCCGACGACAAAACCTCGGCATAACAAAAGCGTCGGGCCGGGGAATCACTCCCGGTCCGACGCCCACTAAACCTCTGGAAATGCCTCAAGATAAGAACGGCCGCTTGGCTTAAATTCAAACTTGTCTTCTCTATACAGTTCGTTTCTTTCAAGACACTCTTTCTTAATTTCGATAAGATTCTCGCGCCTTCCCAGATACATCTTTGGTCTGCTCTGGCCCAGAATTAGCCTCTTGTTGTCCTTCAGGAAACCCCGAAGCCCCTGATTAACCAGCTCATATAGCGGAACGAGCAAGCGGTTGGGCCCTTCAGTAATGTCAGAGTCTTCGATGACAGATTTATCCATGCCCTTCTTCAGCCAAAATGAAACATCATTGAGGTCTAGAAGGCGTTTGCATGTATCAGAATCGAGGGTTCCATATTTATTGCAAAGCAAAAATGATCCAATTTCAGCAACCGACAATGCCATCTGTGCCTTCCAAACACCAAACAAAAAGTCATTATCTTCATTTAGTGCGATGAGTTTCTCCTGTTGAGTCGCCCTCGGGCTGACAACACCAGTATCCTCAAGCCTTGCCAGAGCCTCGTTTTTCAGCTTCGTCGTCCCAACAGGCTTGACGCGGTATTCAAGATAGCGCCCGACCGCCATTGCCAATAGCAATTGATATTGAGTGGGCTGTCCGTCTCAAGTAAATCGGCTTTATAGCTAAAGTTGGGCTTTTTCATTTGCTCCCAGAGGGCAGGAGAAGGCCTCTTCGCAAACACGGAGGAATACTCCGGGTCTCGAAAGTACTTAACTCCGCCAGCATTGGCTTTAGGAGCGTTTCCGATCCATGCCCACCAGATTTTTGCCAGGTCTTCGTTATCGATATGCCTGTAACGATTCTTGCCCCTTCTCGTCGATCCCTTAATCTCGAAGTAACTTTTCTTTGGCTCACGCTTGTTCGACTGAAGGAAGGAATCGAGTTCTCCGTCCTTCCTGATATAGAAATAACGCATCTCTTTTTTAAGTGGGTCTTTATAGAAAGAAGACTGCAGCTTTCGCTGCTCGGCAGAATTGGACTTTAGATTGCGATCATTCATTGGGTTCTGGTGATTCGATGCGACGATGATGTCGTCGAGCAGCTCATCTTGATTTGCCGTACTGCTATTTAAGACCTTAGCAATGATCTTCACATCGGAACAGATGCTCTCTTTCACGCTATCGTTAGATGCCATGTAAAAGTCAAAAATAGTGCTCAGGGTCTGGCAGCCGTTCACTACTTGGGCATCAGCCACCTTAATCGAAGGCTTCCTGTCCCCTTGACTTGGCTTCACATAGTTGTTGCAGGTAATCACGATTCCATTGTTAAGATGGACGAAACGCTTTCTACCCTTTTCAGTCGACAGCTGCTTCTTGATTGCCGCATTCACGTTCGACCCCTTCAACGTTGATCGAACATTCATGTCAAACAAGTCATATCCGTATTTTGCAATAGCGTCAATTAACGGTTTGACATCCAAGACAGCGCAGAACCAGCCGTTTTGCCATATAACGCAATCATTAATATCACGCGTAGTCAGCTTTAACTCGATATGGGTTCGGTTGGCAACCTCATCATTTCTGTGCCAACAATCGTAAATATCATTCTCCTCGTAAAGACAGATATTTATTCCCTCATTGGCTTTTTGAGAACGTACCTCCTCAAAACGCCTTCTTGCAGAGTCGCTGAGTCTACCCTCAAGCGCAAGCACGGCAGTTAAGATGCAATTAGCCTTTTTGAATTGATATCCCTGCTTCAGTTTTCTCACACCGGCGTTCGAACCAGCATCATTATCCGAAGTAATAAACTCAACAGCTTCTTGCAACTCATTAACAGGTGTTGCGTCAAACACTTTTCCCTCTGGATAATTATCCAGATTGCACGATTTGCATTGATAGAACGTGTAGCCATCATCGCGCGCAATGTAAAAATCAACACCGTGGTCATTGGCCCCATCGGTATAGATAAAGCTATTCTCATCGGAAAGAATATCTTCGCCTTCAAAAACGGCCGCAACGGTATAGGCGAAGGCGACATCATCCCCTTCGCCATCATCCAAATAGTTTTCACGAATATCGTCCATCTTTGATGTGATATCCGCATTAAACTCTGATCTGTCGAACGTGATGCCCATACGCCACTCCATCCTAAATGTGCTTAAGCGAAATTAGATCACCACTCATTAGGGCGATCAAGATCTCAAACCACCAAGCGGCAGCCACATTTAGAAATACGGCAGCGAGGTCATGCGACGGATAACATACGCCGCCGTCCAAACGCCAATTCAGTCCGTTGTCTCAATCTGCCCGCAAAAGCGCCGGGCCGGGGAATCACTTCCGGCCCGGCGCTTGTTCGTTCTACTTGTCCCCGTCCCCTGCGGGCGAGTTCTTTTGGTTGCGACGGTTACTCCGGGTCACGTTGTGTTCCTTGTAGTAATCGGGCGCCTCGTTGCCGCTCGCACTAATGGGGTCATTGCCGGTGAGGGTGTCGGCAATATCCTGCACGAACTTAACGAACAGGCTCGAATCGTCGGTCTCGGACGAATCAAAGTCAAAACCGAACTCCACCGCGCCGCCGATGATCTTGTCCACGCACTCCGGGTCGTCGCCGTCCAGCCAAATGACCACGGTGTATTTGTCCACATCGCCCACCTGATACTGCAGCAGCAGCTTTTGGTTTTCGTCTATGAGCAGCGGCTTGCCGGCGAGCATGGGTGCGCTCATAAGGAAGTACGCCTCGTCCAGGTCCTCTTTGTACGTGGCAAGCATGTTGAAGTCGGTTTTTTAGCCCATGGGCACGTCGAATGCCGCCTGAAGCTTGGTCCCCAGCGTTATCTGCTGCTCTGCCATGTATTCTCCCCCAGTCGCGGGCGCCGATATCATCGTCGTGCGCGATGCACATTGGGCTATCGTAACTGCTTTGCCGCAGGTTTCGTTGCACAGCGCGCGAAATGGCGCGATGCGGGGAGTGGGCGTCAGTGCAGCTGCTCCGCACGCAGCATCAATCTGACAGCAATACATGTCCCCGACAAACCGTCTGTCTGTCTATCTCTCAGCTATCTCTCGTAATTATCTCTCGTCTCTCATTTATCTCTCACATTAGAGATGAGTGAGAGATGAGAAACAAAAATGCCGTTATCGGTTCAATCAAATCACGTTCGCGCAGGTAAACGCATGTATACGGGAACTTTGACTCGATCCCCCAGCCACCTTGCAGCATTGTTATCTCTCATATTTATCTCTCGTCTTTCTGCTATCTCTCGTATTAGTGACGGATGAGAGATGAGAGATACGTGAGTGATGGACGGGCGTGGATTTTTGGACGGTTTTTGGGCGTTTTGAGGCTGATTCCGTCCGAAAATCCACTCTCATTCGATAGGCGTCCAAGTTTCCACGCTCGCGCGGCGGTCACGCGGGGCCTTTGCCCAATCCGCCAGCATCGTCTTCAGTTCGCCGCAGAGCCGCGGCCCCATATGGGTATACTCTCGGGGATTCGACTCGATTCGCCCCCGCTGGGGCGTCAAAGGAGACTGCATATGTCCACCACCTCAACCGACCCGCGCGCCGCTGCTGCCGCACTGCTGGTGCCCGGTACCATCTGTCACGGTTTTGCCGTCGAGCGCTGCGAGACCGTGCCCGAGCTCGACTCGGACGCCTACGTGCTGCGCCACACCGCCTCGGGCGCTCGCCTGCTGTACCTGGCGTGCGACGACGAAAACAAGGCCTTTGCCATTGGCTTTAAGACGCCGCCGGCCGATTCCACCGGCGTGTTCCATATTCTTGAGCACTCGGTGCTGTGCGGATCGGCCAAGTTTCCCGTCAAGGAGCCATTTGTCGACCTGATCAAGAGCTCCATGCAGACGTTCCTCAACGCCATGACCTACCCCGACAAGACCATCTACCCCGTTGCCACCACCAACGAGCAGGATCTGTACAACCTGATGGACGTGTATCTGGACGCGGTGTTCAACCCGGCCATCTATACCAAGCCCACCATTTTTGAGCAGGAGGGCTGGCACTACGAGCTGGACCTGCCGGAGGACGCCGAGGGCGATGGCGAGGGCGGCTCCGCGAGCCTGCGCGAGGGCACCCTGCGCTATAACGGCGTGGTGTTCAACGAGATGAAGGGCGCGCTGTCCGATCCCATGAGCGTGCTGGACGATGCTGTCAACGCCGCGCTCTATCCCGACACCGCCTATGCGCACGAGAGCGGCGGCGACCCGCGTGCGATTCCCGCGCTCACCTACGAGCAGTTCCTGGATACGCACGCACGCCACTACAATCCTTCCAACTCCTATATAACGCTCTACGGCGACCTGGACGTGGACCGCGCCCTGGCCTTTTTGGACGAGCGTTATCTGTCGCAGTCGAGTGCCGCGAGCCGCCGCATGGACGCCGCCGTTGCCGCCGGCGAGGACCCGTCCGCGCCGGCGCCCAATCCGCTGGGCGTGCAGGCACCCGTGACCTGCGAGTACAAGCGCGTCGAGATGGCCACCACACCCGAGAACGCCCTGGTGGGCTTGGGCCTGGTGCTGGGCAGCGCGCTCGACCGCAAACGCACGATCGCGGCGGATATCCTGTTTGAAGCACTGCTGGGTTCCAACGAAGCGCCGGTTAAGAAGGCCATTCTGGCCGCCGGCCTGGGCGGCAACGTGGTGAGCTACACCGCGGCCGAGAGCCTGCAGCCCTACGAGCTCATCATGCTGCAAAACGCGCAGCCCGGCGTGGCGCGTGAGCTGCGTCGCGTGTTCCAGGACGCCTGCCGCGACCTGTGCGAGCACGGCGTTCCGCGCGAGCGCCTGGAAGCCATCATCAGCAGCAACGAATACGACCTGCGCCAGCGCGACTACGGTATCGCCGACGGCGTGGCCATTGCGTGCGACGCGCTGAGCACATGGCTCTACGATGACGACGCCGCGACGCTGGCGCTCAAGTACGGTCCAGTGTATGAGGAGCTGCGCGGCGACCTGGACGGCAGCTACTTTGAGGACCTGCTGCGCGAGCTGGTGCTGCAGAACGATCACATGGCACTGGTCGAGCTGGTGCCGGTGGACGCCGCCGAGGGCGCGGAGATCGCCGAGGCCGCCGAGCTGGCAGCCAAGCGCGATGCCATGACCGATGCCGAGCTGGCCGACGTGGTCGAGCGCACAGCTGCGCTGCGTGCCGCGCAGGAGGCCGAGGACACGCCCGAGGCCAAGGCCACGCTGCCGCGCCTGCGCGTGTCCGACATTGGCGAGGCGCGCCCCGAGCCTCCGCTGGTCGTAGACACGACTGCGCCCATCCCCTGCCTGCGCCACGACATCCCCACCAACCGCCTGGCCTACGCCATGCAGTATTTCGACCTGAGCTGCGTCGCGTTTGAAGACCTGCCCTATGTGACGCTGCTCTGCCGCCTGCTCAAACAGCTGCCCACGAGCGAGCACTCGGCCGAGGAGCTCGACAACTTGCTCGCCGGCAAACTGGGCTTTTTGAGCTTTACGACCGAAGTCATGACCCAGCCCGACGTGGACGGCGTGCGCCCCTACCTGCTGGTGAGCGCCGGCGCCCTGTCCGAGAAGATCGATGCGCTGGCGAGCCTGCCGCGCGAGGTGTGGTCGAGCACGCTTTTGGCAGATGCCGATGCCGACCGCATGCGCGACGTGCTCACGCAGATTCGCATTGGGCTTGAGCAGGGCTTTATCAACAACGGCCACTCGGCGGCGCTCGGTCGCGCGATGAGCTACAGCTCGCCTTCGGCCGTGGTGCGCGAGCAGCTTTCGGGCGTGGACTTCTACCTGTTCCTGCGCGATCTGCTCGAGCACTTTGACGAGCGCCTAGACGACCTGCGCGCCAAGCTTGCCGCGCTGGCAGACCGGATCTTTGTGACCGATGGCTGCATGGCGAGCTTTACCGGCAGCGACGAGGACTTTGACGCGTACTGGGCCGCCGCGGGTGACCTGGGGCTTGGCGCGGGCGACGGCGCCGATGCCGGCCGCAACGCGCTCGTGGTGCCGGAGCCGCGCGACCGTCACGAGGCTTTCGTCATCCCCAGCGACATCTGCTTTGCGGCGCGCGCGTGCGATCCGCGTCGTCTGGGCATTGACGTGACGGGCGCCTGGGCGGTTGCTGCCAACGCGCTCTCCTACGACTACCTGTGGAACGAGATCCGCGTGAAGGGCGGTGCGTACGGCTGCGGATTCCGCGCGGCCGGCGAGCGCCAGACTGCGTTCTACACCTACCGCGACCCGGCAATCGACCCCTCGATTGAGCGCGTGGCGCGCGCAGGCGAATGGCTCGGCAGCTTTGAGCCCGACGAGGCCGCCTTTGAGGGCTTTATCGTGAGCTGCGTGAGCGGCATGGACGCGCCCGTGAAGCCGTACGCGCTCACCAAGCGCCGCAACACGACCTACCTGGCTGGGCTCGATCCGCACGCGCGCGAGGAGCGCCGCGCCCAGATGCTCGCCGCCACCCCCGGTGAGCTGCGCTCGCTCGGCTCCGATGTGACGCGCATCGCAGCCGAGTCGCCCACCTGCGTCTTTGGCGGCCGAGACGTCATCGCCAAGAGCAACGCCGGCTTTAACGTAGTCGACCTGCTGGGCTAAGGCACGGCAAGCAAAACTACCACGAAGGGCGCAGTTCACAGGCGCCCTTCGTGGTAGTTCGAACACTTGTTCTATACGCACACATGTTCTATAGTAGAGGTGCTTGCAACGACCTGAAATTGCAACTAGAATATAGTTGCAGAATGTGAGGCGGGATGACTCGATCCGATAAACTCATCGCCCAGCTGCTTAGCTGTCCTTCAACGTATAGATTTGCTGACTTTCTTAAAGTTATGGCTTCATATGGCTTTGAAATGGGCAGCAAAGGCAAGACATCCGGATCGCGCGTTCGCTTCTACAGGCCATCAGATGGCAGGATGTTCGTAATGCACGCGCCTCATCCATCTGACGAATTGACAGCGGGGACCATTCGAAACATCGTTCGCTTTCTGCAAGATGTCGGAGGTAGTCATGAGTAACGTTTTGGCATACAAGGGTTATTTCGCCCCGGTCGAGTTCGATGCCGAACAGCATGTGCTAACAGGTATGGTCGCCGGCATTAGGGATGCAATCGTATTTGAAGGCTCCACGGCTGAAGAAGTGGAGCAATGCTTCCACGACGCCGTCGACGATTACCTTGAGTTTTGCGCCGAGAAGGGCAAGGAACCCGAGCGGGCTTTTAAGGGCTCGTTCAACGTAAGAACGGGCTCTGAGCTCCACAAGCAAGCAGCGCTGGCAGCAGCAAAGAAGGGTGAGTCACTCAATAAGTTTGTGACTGAAGCGATCGCTGCGGCGCTGTGAAGCCAACGTCGAGTCGAAGCCGCCACACAGGGCGCCTTTGTGGCGGCTTCGACGTTTGCCCAGATAAAACCTGTCAGAATAAACCTGTCCCTTTTTGGTAGGTTTGGGAGAGGGAGCCGGGATGGACAAGGCTGAGTTGCGGCGAGCGGTGATTGCTCGGCGCGATGCTCTTGATTTGGACTTGCAGGCGGCGAAGTCTGCTGATATCTGTGCGCGGCTGGTTGATCTGCTGGGCCGCTTGGATGCCGCGGCGCCGCACACCGTTGCCGTCTATGCCGCGATGGGTTCCGAAGTCGACCCAGCCGCGTTTGCCGCAGCTGCCGCCAAACGCGGCTGGCGCGTGGCCTATCCGTGCATGCTCTCGGCAGCCGAAGCCGCAGCTTGTGGCCAGCGCATGTGCATGCGGGCAGTTGCTGCCGGCGACGCGGACGCGGCCCCGTTTATCGCCCACCCCACGCAGGCCTTTGCGGCCACGGACATCGACAGCAACCGCTTCCCTATCGTCCCTGCCGAAGCACTCGACATGATCGTCGTGCCGCTCGTGGCCTTCGACCAAACCGGCGCGCGCCTGGGCTACGGCGGCGGTTGTTACGACCGCTACCTGCCTATGCTCTCGCCCGCATGCCAAATCATCGGCATCGCCTTTGACGAGCAGCGTGTCGACCACGTTCCCACCGACGCCCACGACCTGCCGCTACCCCACATCATCAGCGCCTAACGGCTGGTGCACCTCCCGGCGGCCTAGTGCTCCTCGCCGGCGCGGGCCAGGTCGTAGGGCGTGGTCTGGTAGACGTAGTAGTTGAGCCAGTTGGTGTAGAGCAACTGAGCCTGGCTGCGCCAGACGTTGCGCGGCTCGGCCGTGGGGTCGTCATTCGGGAAGTAATGCGCCGGAACCTGGGGGTTGAGTCCGCGCTTCACGTCGCGCTCGTACTCCAGGCGCAACGTGTCGGTATCGTACTCGGGATGGCCAAAGACAAAGAAGCGACGGCTGTCGGTCGACTTGACGATGTACAGGCCCACCTCGTCGGACACGGCCACGACCTCAAGCTGCGGCTCGGCCTCCACGTCCTCGCGGCGCACATCGGTGTTGCGCGAATGCACGGCATAGAAACGGTCGTCAAAGCCGCGGACCAGCGGGCTTTGCGGCTTCACCAGATAATGCTCGAACACGCCACTCGCCTTTGCCGGCAGGTCGTACTTCTGGATACCGTAATGATGGTAGAGCCCCGCCTGCGCGCCCCAACAAATGTGCAGCGTAGAGTGCACGTGCGTGGTGGACCAATCCATGATCTGGCAGAGCTCGGGCCAGTAGTCGACCTCTTCGAACGGCATCTGCTCCACCGGCGCGCCCGTGATGATCAGGCCGTCGTAGTGGATGTCGCGGATGTCGTCGAACGTGCGGTAGAACGTCTCCAGGTGGCCGGCGCTCACGTGCGTGGCCTCGTGCGTTTTGGTACGCAGCAGATCCACCTCCACCTGCAGCGGCGTGTTGGAGAGCTTGCGCATGATCTGCGTCTCGGTGGCGATCTTGGTGGGCATGAGGTTGAGGATGAGCACGCGCAGCGGACGAATGTCCTGGTGCAGCGCGCGGTACTCGGTCATGACAAAGATGTTCTCGCTCTCGAGCTGCGCGGCGGCAGGGAGGGCGTCGGGGATGCGAATGGGCATGGATGCTCCTTACGAGTCAGTTGCAACTATGGTACAACGACCGGCTCCATCCGCGCGAGCACATCGCCCAGCGATGCCGTCAGCAGCCCAAATCACTCCAAAAGTAGAGATTAAGGCATGTCCCAAAAATCTACGGCGCTTTAGCCTAGCAAAGTAGTAGCAGGACGCTACAATGGTTCGGCGCGAAAAACTCGGCCGAAAGGATACGTATATGTACCAGACGCGTAAGATCGGTGTGGTCGGCCAGGGCCACGTAGGAGCACATGTCGCCAACAGCCTGCTCATGCAGGGCATTGCCGATGAGCTGTACCTGTGCGATATCAACGAGGCCAAGGTGACGTCCGAGGTCCAGGACCTGCGCGACTCCCTTTCGTTTGTCCCGTACAACACCAAGATCGTCAACTGCTACGACCACTACGAGGAGCTGGCCTGCTGCGACGTCATCGTCAACGCTGCCGGCAAGGTCGCGCTGGCCGCCGGCAACCGCGACGGCGAGCTGTTCTTTACCACCGACGCCGCCCGCTCCTTTGCCAAGCGCATCGTCGACGCCGGCTTTGACGGCATCTTCGTGAGCATCTCCAACCCCTGCGACGTCGTGTGCACCGAGCTGTGGCACCTGACCGGCTACGATCCCAAGAAGATCATCGGCTCGGGCTGCGGCCTAGACTCCGCCCGCCTGCGCACCGAGATCTCCAAGAAGGTCGGCGTGAGCCCCAAGTCTATCGACGCCTACATGATCGGCGAGCACGGCTTTAGCCAGCTTGCTGCCTTTAAGGCCGCAACCATCGCCGGCAAAAATCTCAACGAGCTTCAGGCCGAGAACCCCGACAAGTACGCCTTTGACCACATGGAGGTCGAGGAGCTTGCACGCAAGGGCGGCTATGTGACCTACCAGGGCAAGCAGTGCACCGAGTACGCCGTTGCCAACTCCGCCGCGCGCGTCTGCGCCGCCGTGCTGCACAACGAGCACGCCGTGCTTTCGGCCTCTACGCTTATGACCGGCCAGTATGGCGAGGAGGGTATCTTTACCTCCCTGCCGTGCGTGATCGGTGCCGAGGGCGTCGAGGAGGTCTACACACTCGACCTTTCCGAGCACGAACTCGAGGGCTTCCACAAGAGCTGCCAGCACATTCGCGACAACATCGCCCAGCTCGACTGGTGGGATGCCGAAGGCGTTGTCGGCAAGTAGACCGTCAATCGCCGCAATCTCGCGAATCTAAACGCGATACCAAGCGGGCCGCGCCGGAAATCCCCGGCGCGGCCCGCTTTTTTGACTCACGCAGTGCCCTTGCGAATCGAAGGTGAATACTTTTCCCGGTGCCTAGTACTGCTCGATGCCCATGTAGCGACGGACCTCGGGGCTGTGGTCGAACACCTTGCCGCGAGCGGCGCGCAGCTCGCAGCTCATCGCATAGAAGAAGATCGGCTCCAGGAACGAACGCACGCTGGCGGGCACCTCGCCCACGCCGTACTCGAGCGCATCGAGCACCATAACCGTATCGGTGTGCGTGTTGAGGAACGCAAGTGCACGCTCCTCCATGGGACGGCACTCGCCCGATCCGAGCTGTACAAAGTAGAACACGCCGGGCTCGGTGGCTTCGAACGGGCCGTGGAAGTACTCGCCGGAGTGGATATAGCAGCAGTGCTGCCACTGCATCTCCATGAGCGAGCAGATGGCCATAGCGTAGGTCTGGCTAAAGTTGGGGCCGGATCCCAGGATATAGAAGAACTTGTGCTGCTGGCAGAGCTCGGCAAAGCGATCGCCCAGTTCGGCGTTGACCTTCTCGCGGGCAGCGGGCAGCAGGGCATCCATCTGCTTAAGGCCGGCGTACATGTCGGCGAGTGCCTCGTAACCCTCCTGCTGGTCGAGCAGTTCGGCAGCGATCAGAGCGCCGATGCCCTGCGGCACCTCGGCCTGCGGCACGTCCTCGCCCCACGGATAGACCCAGGTAGTCCACTTTCCGTTATCGATCTTGGAGCCTTCGCAGTCGGTCATGGCCACGACCTCGGCGCCGGCTGCCAGCGCCATCTCGCAGCCGTCGACGACCTCCTGCGTGTTGCCGCTGTGGCTGCAGGCGATGACGAGCGACTTCTCGCCAAGACTCTTGGGAGCCATCAGGCAAAACTCGCGCGCCGTGTAGACCGTCGAGGTAAACGTGGTTGCCTCGCGCTTGAGCAGCTCGTTGGCCGGCATCAGGTCGATCATCGAACCGCCGCAGGCGATCCAAAAGACGTTCTCAATCTTGCCCTTGCGCTCGATAATTTCCTGAATCAGATCGTGTGCGTTCATGGTGATGCCCCTTCTTGTGTGGCGGTTTTGAACGACTACAACTCGTACCTGCGGTCGTTCTATGTTGTCCTATTTATAGCACGCACGACGACGCCCGTGAAGTCATTTCACCAAACTTGTTCTATATTGTTCTATCTGTGGACGTTAGATGTCGAACACGTAGCGCGAGCCCACGATCTTTTGGCGTCCGAGCAGCAGGGGCCGCTCGTCCTCATCGGTAAAGTATGCCTCCATATAGAAGAGCGGCTCGCCGACCGGCACCTCCAACAGCGAGGCCGACTGAGCATCGGCAAGCGCAATCTCCACAGTACAGGGGTCGGACTTGAGCGGCGAGCGGCCCGAATGCTCGGCAACGAGTGCAAAGATGGAATTGTCCGTGAGGTCTTTGTCGGCAAGCGTCTGCAGATAGGGATGGTCGGCCAGCACAAAGGCGTTGTTCTCGAGCATGACGGGCACGCCATCTGCCGTACGCACGCGCTCGACAACGATGAGCTCGCAGCCGGGTTCCACCCCAAAAAACGCCGCGTCCTCGCGCGTCGCCGCAACCACCGTGCGCGACACCAGACGTGCTCCGGCCACCATGTCGTTGGCAGCGCAACCCTCGGAAAAGCTCTGAACATCACCCTTCTGGACAATCTTGCGCTTGAGTTTGGGCGCACACACAAACGTGCCCCTCCCCTGCTGGCGGTTGAGATACCCCGCCCGCGACAGCTCCTCGATGGCGCGGCGCACGGTGATGCGTCCCACGCCGTAGTACTTCGCGAGCTCCATCTCGGAAGGAATGCGCGAGCCGGATGCGTACACGCCACGCGCGATCTCGCCTTTTAGGTCGTCCATGACCTGCTGGTACAGCGGCACGGCGGACACCTCAGTGCGCTCGGTTTTATCGTCGGATGCCATCATTACGCTCCATTCCGTGCATGCTCGGACTCAAACTCTTCAATCGCTGCCATAAACTGCTCGCCAAAGGCATCGGCCTTTTTCTCGCCGATGCCGTTGACCTGGATAAGCTCGTCGCGCGTCTGCGGGCGCAGGCGGCACAGACCGCGCAGGGCCTTGTCGGAGAAGACCATGTACGGCGCTATCTCCAGCTCGGTCGAAATCTCCTTGCGCAGGGCACGCAGGCGCTCGAACAGCTCGACATCGTCACCCACGCGCGGGCGCTGATCCAGCTCGGCCTCCTCGCGCAGCAGATCCACCGCGCGGCGGGCGCGGGCCGAGGCCTTGCGCTTGGACGCGCGACGCTTAACGGTAAAGGCAAACGCCTCGTCCTCGACCTCGCCGGCGCGCGGGCCCAGCCCCACGACCGGGTACTGCCCCTGCGAGGTAGCCAGATAACCGCGGCCGCACAGCTGGCCGATGATGTCCTTGATGCGCCCGACCGATTCGCTCGACAGCTCACCATAGCCGCGGTCCTCGTCCAGATGCATCTGGCGAATGCGCTCGGTGTTGCCGCCGTGAAGCACGTCGGCGATGAGCGACTTGCCAAAGCGCATGGGTCGCGCGGCCACGTAGCGCACAGCGGCGCGGGCCATATCGGTGACGTCCTCGACCTCGAACTGCGTGAGGCAATTGTTGCAGTTGCCGCAGCCCTCGGCGTCGTCCGTGGCGGTGGTGCCCGCGCCAGCCGCAGCCGCATGCTCGGCCGCGGCCTCGTCGCCAAAGTAGCGCAGCATGTATTCGCGCAGGCAACCGGTGGTATTGCAGTAGCCCTCCATCTGGCTGAGCAGGCGATATCGATTCTGGAGCGCCCACGCGCGCTGCTCGTCGTCGAGCGCCTCGTCGGCAGCATCGCCGCGGTCGATCAGAAAGCGGCGCATGCGAAAATCGTTACCGTTCCACAGCAAGTGGCAGCTGGCCGGGTCGCCGTCGCGGCCAGCGCGGCCAGCCTCCTGGTAGTAGGCCTCGATACTCTCGGGCACGTTGTTGTGAATCACGTAGCGCACGTTGGGTTTGTCGATGCCCATGCCAAAGGCGTTGGTGGCAACCATCACCTGGATATCGTCGTCGATAAAGGCGCGCTGGCTTTGGCGGCGGGCGTCGTTGCCCATGCCGGCATGGTAACGGCCAACGCGAATGCCACTGGGGCCCAGCGCCTCGGCAAGCTCACCTGCCAGCGCATCGACGGTCTTGCGGGTCGAGCAATACACGATGCCGCTCTCGCCCGAATGCGCGATCACATAGTCGCGCACCCAGGCGGTCTTGGCTTTGTCGCCCATCTCCTCGCAGCCAAAGTAGAGGTTCTTGCGATCGAAGCCCGTCACCACCGTCGCGGGGTTTTGCAGGCCGAGCATCTGCTGGATGTCCGCACGCACGCGCTCGGTTGCCGTAGCGGTAAAGGCCGCCACAATGGGACGCTGCGGAAGCGATTCGATGAACTCGCGAATCTGCAGGTAGGCGGGGCGAAAATCCTGGCCCCATTGGCTCACGCAGTGCGCCTCGTCAATGGCCACGAGCGGCACGCCAATGCCGCCGTCGGCCGCGGCCTCCTGTGCAAAGGCTAAAAAGCGTGGCTCGAGCAGGCGCTCGGGCGCCACGTACATAAGTTGATAACGACCCTCGCGCGCCCGCTTGAGCACGGTGTTTTGCTGGGCCGGGGTAAGGCTGGAGTTGAGATAGCTGGGTCGCGCACCCGCCGCGAGCAACGCACGGGTCTGGTCCTCCATAAGCGACAGCAGCGGGCTCACCACAAAGGTGATGCCGGGCAGCATGAGCGCGGGCACCTGGTAGCAAATGGACTTGCCGGCGCCCGTGGGCATAACACCCAGCGCATCGCGACCGGCAAGGATCGCATCGACCATGCGGTCCTGTCCCGGGCGAAACGAGGTGTAGCCAAAATAGGCGCCGAGCGTGTCGAGCGCCATCTGCTGCATGCTATCGGTCATGGTTTCCTAACGTCCAAGTCATCTGCCGCCGATTATACGCCGCTACGCGGACAGCAGCACACGGCCGCCGCCCAGACTAGTCGTTTAAGAACGCCCCCAACGGCTAAGGAGTGTCCCCAGGTGCCGGCAGAAAAGGAACGTCCCCAAGTGCCGGCCCGGCAACGCCGATGTTTTGGCGCGGACAGCGAAAGCCCGCCAGAGCGAGCAAGGTGCCTTGAAACGAGGCGGCATTGACCTTCTGGTCATGCCGCCGAAGTTGAAAGGCAGATTGCCGCTCTGGCGGGCTTGCAGCGTCGAGCCGTTGCGCGGTTTGGAAAACCGCGCAACTAGAGCTACATGACCATAACGTAGCGCGATCCCACGTAGTACTGCTTACCCATCAGGACCGGCTCGCCATTGGGACCCGTGAAGCCGGCACGCAGGTTGAGCAGCGGATCGTGCGGAGCAATGCCCAGCTCGGCCGCCTGCTCGGTATTGGCACGAACGGCCTCGACCGTGCGGTAGCCAACCGAAACAATCGGCGTTCCGCCAACACGCTCGACCTCGGCAAAAATCGACTTGTCCTCAAGATCGGCCGTCAACAGCTCACGGTAGGCGTCAAACGGCACAAAGATGTTCTCCTCAAAGATGGGCTCGCCGTCGGCCGTACGTACGCGCTTGATATGCAGCAGCAGCGCATCCTTCTGCAGGCCAAAGAACTCCATCTCGTTTTGGCGCGCCGGAACGATCTGGCGATCGATCACGTGCGCACCGGCCTTCATGCCGTTGCCGGCACACAGCGCGGTAAACGTCTGCAGCGTCGAGGCGTGAAACTGGCGATTGATGTGCGGCGTGGAGACAAAGGTGCCACGGCCCTGCTGCTTAACCAGGTAGCCATCGGAGCACAGCTCCTCGACGGCGCGGCGCACCGTAATGCGGCTCACGTCGTACTGCTCGGCTAGCTCAAGCTCGGACGGAATACGCTCCTTGGGTGCATAAACACCTTTCTCGATCGCATCCTTGATTTCGTCGTAAATCTGCTGGTAAAGCGGTGCATTTTTGGGCGCAGGCATATCTAATCACTCTTATCGAAATATCGAAATAACTAATACGTATATAACGTCTAGTTTCATATTACCTCATAATGATAAAACGATACACCCTCCCTACCAAAAAGCGACAGCTTCATTTTGGTAGGTTTTATCTGGGCAAACGAGAGCCTCTCGAAAGCAACGGGGCTTTCGGGGGGCTCGTTCGGATGGGTTGCGCAGGACCGGCAAAATGCCAAAACCCTACTTGCCGTCGTCCTGCTGCAGGCTGTCCTGCTCGCTGAGGCGCGCCTGCCTGCTGGCCATGCGTGCGGGCTTGTCGGGATCGGGAACGGCCGTGGGCATGGGCTCGTCGACATGACCGCCCCACCAGCCGCCCACAAAGTTGAGCGTGTGGAACACGTTGATCACGGCGCCGGGATCAATGTCACACACCAGCTTGATAATGTCCTGGCTCTCGTAGGTCGATACAACGGCGTGCAGCAGGTACATCTTCTCGCGGCTGTATCCGCCAATGACCTCGGCACAGCTAATGCCATGCTGAAAATGGTCAACATAGGCGGTCATGACCTCGTCCGCCTTGCGCGTCGTGATCTGCAGCGTCACGCGGTCGTAGCGACGATAGAAACTGTCGATGGTCTTGGTCGAAATAAACTGGAACACGATGGAGTACGCCGCCTTGTCCCAGCCAAACATAAAACCAAAGATCGCCAAGATAAAGCAGTTGAAACCAAAGATGACGCCCCAGATGGTCTTGCCCGTGTGGTTGGAGACCCACAGCGCGATAAAGTCGGTGCCGCCGGTGGATGCGCCGGACTTAAGCGCGATGGCAGCGCCCAGACCCGAGACCACGCCGCCAAAAATGATGAGCATGATCTTGTCGCCCAAAAACGGGGCAAAGTGAAAGATGTTGAGGAACAGCGACGAGAGCACGACCTGCATCATCGAGAAGATGACGAAACGCTTGCTAATGCCGCTCCAGCATAGGAGCGCCACGGGGATGTTGAGTGCGAGCATGCCGAGCGAGATGTCGATGTGAACGCCGCCGAGCGAGGTAACGCGATCGAGCAGGACCGCGACGCCGGTGAGGCCGCTCGGGAGCAGGTCGGCGGGCTGAACGAACGCCTGGATCAGAAACGTTTGAAGAATGGCAGATATGGTGACCGCCACGGCAGTGATGGCGCGACGGACGATGGCAAGGCGGCCGAGCACGAGCACGCGGTCCGTGAGCTGATCGATGGCGTTCGCCACGGAGGCTCCTTTCGAAGGCAGATCTAGTTGTGAGGCATGCCCGCGATTGTAGCATGGAGCGTGCGGGGGCGCTTCAATTCACCCTCCCTCGACAACCAAAGCGGGACCAGCAACCCCCACGACCAAAGGCCCAAATTACAAGTGAGTAGACTTTTTACGATCTGTCGAGCACACCCAAAACCGCCACCCCTGTGACCTGCGGTTTTACTAGAGCAGATGCACTTTGTGCTCGGCCTGCGCCAAAAAGTCTACTCACTTAGCCCGAATCGAAGCCAAACGGATCAAAATCGAAACCAAATTGAGCCAGTCCACCACAAAAAACGTTTGAACCCGTGCTTCTCGCGGCGGATTGACACTACAAAGCGGCCAAAATGTCGGACAGGTTGTCGATGACAACGTCGGCGGCGGACTGGTCCAGGTTAACGCCCTCGTGCGGACGCAGCGCCAGGACGCGGGCGCCGGAGCGCTTGCCGGCCTCGATGCCCAAAGGCGAGTCCTCGATAACCAGGCATTCGGCAGGCTCCACCCCCAGCGCCTCCATGGCACGCAGGTAGATCTCGGGGTCGGGCTTAAACGCACTGCACTCGTGACCGCTGATGGTGTAGTCCAGCACATCGGCGATACCGGCAATCTCTACCAGCTCGTCAATGAGCTCGCGATAGGACGAGCTCGCGATGGCACACTTCACGCCACGCTCGTGCAGCTC
>ERZ825670.961-NODE-961-length-34619-cov-22.054913_pt1 | contig 34619 bp, 52 predicted proteins | sample MGYA00519929_ERZ825670 | MGnify/ENA primary metagenome ERZ825670 (study PRJEB31778, sample SAMEA3449207) | human gut metagenome | biome: human gut; feature: human-associated habitat; material: faeces | place: United Kingdom | collected 2010/2012 ...
ACTGCTCAGCGGGCGTTGTGTTGGCTGCTGTGCTGATGCGGTCAGTGTTGTGCAGAGTCACTCCAATGTTTTTGGCAGTACGCTTCCCGGGCATATCAATGCGGTTTGGATTGTGCGTTGTCAGAAAATACTGATGCACGTTTACGCCATTCATTTTAATGATTTTATCGGCTGCCAGAATTGCCATTACGTCCACCTCCATCAACGTTATCATTTAGCAGGTCAATTATCTTTGACAAAATTTTCTGCACGCCCGAGGGCAGTATGCCCATCAGTCCTGCCGTCTCGCAAATGGAAATCAGCTCTGATGCGCAGAACGCTATAATCACAGCGTCCCGAAGATAATCCACATTGAGCAGCCTGTCTGCGTAGTTGGCGCATACGACGATTAACAGCGTACCAAACTTCTTTACTATTCCCTGCCAGCAGGCACGGGACGACAGCGCCCCGTTTTCCGATTTGTCGGATTTGTGCCACCACATGGCGTTTGCCAGCCCCAATATAAAATCAGCCGCCATAAAAATAATCAGCGTAATAATGGCATTGTCCCAGCCGCCCAGGGCTGCCGAAACAGCCCCGCCTATTGCGCCGATAATGGCGCATACATATGTTTTGATGTTCATTGACATTTTCATTCCTCCTCAGATTTCCTAACCACAGGAATATCAAATTTTTTCAATTTCTCTTCCAGCTCGTTAATTTCATCTCTTACCGCCTGCCGCTTGGCGTTTAATTCGGTCATGTCATACGGTGCAGGCAGCCCCATCAACGCATATTCATAGCACTTGGCTATTTTCCAGTCGCCTATGGGGCTGGCGCTATCTGACAACTTCCAGCGGCAGTCAGCAATTTTCTGCTGGATTTCATTGTATATATCCATTTGTCGTACCTCCTCAGCCTATGCAGAAACAGGGGCGGACGCCAAATAACGTAGCGGCGGCACCCGCACCTGCACCGCCTGAGCCGCCCATATATGCGAAACTACTTGATGTATAGACAGCTCGCAGCCAACACCAACTGAAATTAACCATATATGTCGGTGATATACGGAATAATGGGAATTGTCGATAATTCACGCCTACATCAAACCCATCGCCCCGTATTGATAGCCCGTATATTTCCGGTTCAGACATTAAATTTATTTTCACGTCTGTCCACGCCCAACTATTTGCCTGATTTCCAATCACGCCATTACTCAAAATTTCACGATGTGACAACAGGTGATTGTTCAGTTTCGCTGAAAAATGCGTATTATACACAGGTAATACCGATGCAAACATGAAACTGCCAATATACCCGTCACTGGTAGTATTAGTGCCATTCATATAGTTGCGCCCGATAACTCCATCAGGCACAATAACAGCGTGATGTGCTGTAAACGCCGTATCGCCAGTGTTTAAATAGGTGTCTAAACCTGCGACACGGAATTTCGTATTGTAGGTTACCGTCTGGGTCGATTCCACCAGCGTTTTTGTACCATCATCACCGGTCTGTTCCACAAAACAGGGAACATTTTCAATACTTCCTGACAACGTGAAATAGTCACCGATGTAAATGTCAGAAAACGACCCGTCAGCAATCATAGCGCAGATATCATTGATATCATATCCCTTGGCGAATAAATCATCGCCACGAAAGATATTATTATGATTTTCTGCAATGCTGGTAATCCATTCAGTATCGTCCTCAGCAGGAAAATCAGGCTCGCCGTCAACATAGCGCTTAACGTCTTTATCGTAGTTCTGGGCAATTTCTGCCGCAGTCAACGCCCTGCTGTACGCCGTAAGACGATAGAAATTATATGCGCCTACCGCATAATTGGTATCGTCTGCGCCCAAACAGCCCAGATACGTATTTTTGGTTGATTTTTTGTAGTCGGATAACGTTCTTGTTCCGACCAGTGCGCCGTTCACATAGAAATTAAACGCCTGTCCGTCATAGGTTATAGCCAAACCATACGGCGTGTTCTGGGTAAACGCTGTAGCGATATTCAGGTAACTGGCCAATGATTCAGAGCGTATGGACGCAATCATTTGACCATTTTCGGTGTAAATGCCAAAACCAGCCTTATCGTAACAACTAATCATATCATTTTCGCCAGTAGTTCCGCCCGTTATTTCAACGAACAGTTCTATAGTAAAACGGTCATAATCAATCATGTCTGGTATCTTCATCGCTGTTGCAATACCTGTCTGTTTGATGTAATGGTTAGATGCTATCAGACCATTACCGCTGCCGTCTGTGTATCGGCTCATAGTCTGACTCTTTACCATATCAACCCATGTGTTGCCGTTCGTGGCGTGTTTGGGCGGGAAATTATAAACACCGTCATAGAACATCTTTGCTCCTGAGGCATATCCTAGTGACGTGGGGTTTATATCAACAGTTTCACCACCCCCTTTCTGTGCCACCTTAAAACGGTTGCTGTCGCTGTACTGACCAACGACTGTGACAGTGCCATTTCCATTCAGGTACAGCACAGTGCCATTGAATTTATCGCCGCAGTTGGCAATAACAAAACTGCTGTCCTTAGCGACAGTCACTACACCGTCGGCGCCTGCTGTGCAATCCGCATTTACTGTGGAAATGTACACAGGTGCGCTGCTATCGTTTCTTACCGCAAAATATGGATATCTGCGGTCAAATGTTACGGTTGTCACGCCGTTAAGCGTAACGGTTGCTTCTCTTGTACTAATCATAAAATTCACTCCTTTTTAGGTTTTAAAAGTCTCATAAAACACTTTTTCTGCCTTGAGTAATTCCGCTGCAATGGACGGGTAACGTGATACTGCGCTTGGCGCAGCGTATCCATAGCCGTTAGATACTACATTGTTGCCAACCGCATATATGGTGCTTGATGTACTGTTAGTCTGCTCATCGGTGCCCGTCTGTTCATCGGTTGCGGAATCATAATACGTATATTTATACTTATACGTCAGGCTAAGACCAATCTCATTAGCCCCGTATTGTCTCGGCTGTGCGGTTGCGCTGGCTTCGACTAATTCCCATTCTGACAAATTCACCTTGTGGATTATGCCGGATTCGGTGTCATACACATACGCCCATTGATTCCAGAACATAGTAAACGTAGAATACGCCCCATAAAATGGGACATTGTTTTTTGAAACGACCTTGCACAGCATTCCATAATTATACCGTACATTTATGTTATATTGCGCATAGGTGGTGTTGCCGCTTTCTATATAGCCCAACGTATTATCAGCATGGACTTTAACGTCCGTTCTATAATCCCCATAGCTCAGACTGCACGCAGTAGGCAGCGCCGCCAGCTGTTCCAGCGTCAGAAATCCGCTGCTCTGCGGCACATCAACCGTCACAGGCGCAAATCCCACATACCCCTCAGCCTTTTCAGCGTTGGAAACATTGTATGTGCCGTTTTCTGTGACACTCAGCGGTTTGACCTTTCCGCCGCCCGACATCTTAGCCATATATGCCGCTTCCAGAAAAGGATACGGAAACATTATTCCACCTCCTCCAAAGTCTCAGTCCAGTTTTCCACATCAATGGTCAGCTTGGCTTTTTTGCTGCCCGAGTAGATAAACCAGAACACATTATCGCTGCTTTTGCCTTTGTCGGAGGGCGCCGCCAGCGGAAGAAATCTGTTACCGACCTTCACAATAGGCGCTCCCTCAATGGGTTGGTAACACAGTAAATCAGTCTTTGCCATCAAACCGCCTCACATTTCTATCCTCAGTCCAAATCCCTTGTCGCCTGCAAAAAAGCAGCCATAGGACTTGTTTGCCTCCAGCTTGCCCTCCAGCTTGCGGCTGTACAAATCATGATACTCACTGAAACTGCAATCCGCCTCAGGCGCAGAAACATCAGCCACGATTCCCAGTCCCGTGAAATCAAAATCAACACTCAGCACAGGAAGCTTGTCGCCGCCGTATGCGATGAAATCACCAATGTTGTACAAATAATCAGTGATCATCTGCGAACATTCCCAGCCGTGATATGCGTACTCGCCGCCGCTGCCGACTATCTGCGATACCATCTGCTGTACAGCCGCCTCAGTCAGATACCGTCCCGAAATGCGCTCCGTGTGCCGCCAGTCGGAGCCCGAGGCATACTCGTTGCCATATGCCTCATCAGTGGCATATATGCTTGTGATGTGCTTCGTACCCCGCCTGATGACCTCCGTCCTGTCGTTCTCCGCAGGCATATCCAGCCCCGAAGAGGGCGCAGAAAAAGGCACAAACGCCAGCACACCGCCGCTGTCATGCCAGTATCCCACATCATTGTGTGACAGGTCGCTGAGTATGACCCTGCACGTCTTGCCTGCGAAATCCTGATAGCACAGCTGTGCCATGCGCCCCGAATATCCGCCCTCGGTGAAACCGCACTGATCGGCGATCGCTCCCACTATCTGAGACGTGGGATACCGCTTTGCCTTGCTTTCATCGAAAACCTTGTTGCCGTCATCGTCATAGGTGTACTCAAACTGATCATATCCGCTGTAATCAAATGGAATATCCAGATTTTTACACAGATCATACGCCGTGATGCTTGCCACACCGCCCGCATAGGACTGCTGGGCAATGTAAAAATCAGGCAGCAAATAGCCGTTAAATGTTACCTTGCTGCCCTCTATAAACGGCACAGCCGACCATACATCACAGGAAAATTCCGTTGTGGCCACACCGTCAAATCCCTTGCCCTCCAGCGACCGCCTCAGCCTGATGTTGGTCAGTACGTCCGCACCGTATTCCGTACCCTGATAGGTTATCTTGTACGGCAGGCTAAAGGCCTGAGCCCGTGAGAGGGCAGGTCATAGATACGGATATGTTGTAATAGTCCACCGTGCCGTCGTTAAATACAGGCACACAGCGGATAGCCGGGCGGTCAAACACATTGGTCTGTACCGTAGGGCATTTGTATTTTACGGTCACCTCGTCCGCATTGCAGGCGGTCACAAGGGCAGTTGCTACCGTGTCCGACAGCACCTGAAAATCAGCCGACAGACTGACGCTCACGCCCAGACACTTTTTCTTTTCCTTGCCGTTTACAGCAGTGAAGCTGTCCGAATACACAGGCGCTGTTGATATATCCACAGCCTCGCATATAACGTGTTCGGACATATCCACATTGCCGATTTTTAATATCGTATCATTCATGCTTTAACCTCCGCTGGCAGTTTTAGCCCGCTTGTTTTCCTGCGCAACAACCTTAGCCACATACTTGCCGTCCAGATCAACCACCTTGTAAACGGTGTTGCCCGACGAGGCAGATGTACGCTTGACCGACGCAGATGTGTCCTGACTGTCCGCCGCCGTTGTGTTTGCCGCCGATGTGTTGGCGGAAATGCTCGCCGAAGAGTTGGCAGCAGATACATTCGCCGCCGCAGCGTCAACGTAATTGCCGTCAAAAACGTCCTTCATGGACTGCTCCCAGTTCCGGCGGAACGCTTCCATAAAGCTGTCACCAAACAGCGTGCCTGCGTCAGTACCTAACTTCTCAAACTCCTCCGAATTTTCCGTCACCATGTTGGCGATGATGTTGCTTACGCCCTCATCGTCCTTGTACAAAGACTTGATTTTCGAAAGCTTCTTGGGGTCCTTCAGCAGCTGCGTTGCATAGTCCAGCGCCGCTTCCGGGTCTTGTTTGAGCAGTTCGGTTATAAGGCTGTCAGGCACATTCTTTTCATACAGCTCGGCGATTTTTGATGTCAGCTTTTTCTTGGCAGCAAGCTTTTTCTCAAATCCGCTAAGGTCTATCTTGTTTGACTTGGTTTTAGCCCCCGTCCGCTTGTCCGTTTCCTCAGAGCTGTTGAAGATATCGCCACTGCTGCCTTTCAGACTGCTTGCCAGACTGTCACGGGATTTTACAACGCTGTCATAGGCTTTTTCAAGAGTGTCCCGCTGCTTTTTGGCAGCGGTTTCAGCCTCTTTCGCTGCCTTATCGTCGGTGCTTTTCTGCTCTTTCAGCATTTTAAGGTTATAGTCCTTGTACACCTCAGAATTGTGGTCAAGGGTCTCAATAAATGCCCTCTCCTGCTCCAGCAGCCAGCTGTCGTCATAGCCCTTTTCCAGCTGTTCGGTCTCCAGCTCACGGAACTTGTCCTCGACGGAAGTTTTCAGGGCGTTTTCAGCGTCCTTTTTAGCCTGCTCCGCTTCTTTTGCAGCCTTTTCAGCTGCCTTTGCCTCGGTGTCCGCAAGCTTGTCATAATGCTCCGTTACCTTGTCATAAAGCTTCCACCACTCAGCGTCTTCCTCATTGCGGTACTGTTCGAGCAACGCCTTTCTGCCCGCCCAGTATTCTTCTTCCGTGACCTTGTGGACAGCATATTTGTCCTCCAGCTCCTTGAGCGCCGCATCAAGCATTTCTGACTTATCTACCACGCCGTCAACACCTGCATCGGGCATACTGTCAGCTCCGCTGCCTTCCACATCGGCAGTGCCGTCAAGGGCGCCCGCAATATCACCGTTTGTCTTTTCAATTTCGGAAACGGCTTTTTTCCTTGCTTCGGTCAGGTCATCAATGGTCGCATCTACCGCTGTGAGGCTGCTGCTCAGATACTTTTCAACGCTCGTCTCGCCCGACATATCCATTTCTGTCTGCATCCACTTTGGCAGCAGATCATAATCAAACGAACCGTTTTCCTGAGCTGTAAGGAACGCATCGTTCCATTCGCCCAGCTTTCGGGTGTTGTCCGCTATCATTTTGTCAAGTTGTTCCTGCGTAAGACCGTCGTAGCGTTTTATGCGCTCCGCCTGTGCCTGCGCAGCCTTTTCCACTGCATTGCTGTCACCGCTGAGCGCATTGCTGAGAGCCTCCTGCATATTTTTATACATATCGGCTCCTACGCTTTCCCAGTCGTAGTTTATGATATTGTCTGCGATATGGTCACACAGGTCAAGCGCAAACTCAATGATGTCGGGAATGGCACTGACAAGAGCAGTGTTCAGCTCCATGAGTATCTGCGGAGCCTTTGCCAGTAGTATCGGCAGGGAATTTATCAGACCGTCAGCAAGACCTATGATTATGTCCTCGGCAGCCGAAATAAGCTTGTCAGTGTTATTTATCAGCGTTTCCGTGATGGTCAGCACCGCATTTACAACAGCGGGTATAAGCGTGTCCAGATTGTCGGAAATGCCCTTTGCAAGAGCCGTTATAATGTCCATAGCACCCTGCGTTATAATATCGGCGTTGGAAAGTATAGCCGTGATAAGCGCCGTGCAAAGGTCAGCCGCCGAGCCTGCGACCTTGGGCAATGCGGATATAAGCCCCGACAGCAGCGTGTCGATTATCTCGTCCGCATTATCTGTTACAATAGGTATAGCCGTGTCAGCAATGGAAGAAAGCGTGTCAAGCAGAGCCGCAATAAGACTGTTTGCGCCGCTTATAACATCGGGGAGCATATCTTCAAGTGTCTGCGGTATCAAGGGAAGAATGCCCTTCGCAAGTTCGGCAATGCCCGTAGCCATCTGCGGCAGAACCGCCATAATGCGGGGCATAAGATTGTCGGATACGTTCAGAACGCTGTCAATAAGGTCAGATACGAGCCTGTCAAAATCCTGCGTGGGGTCCGCCATTCCTGTTAGCATATTCTGCCATGCAGCTGTCATGCTTGCCATAGAGCCCTGCAGCGTATCGGCACCCTCAGCCTGAGCATATCCCGAAAGCCCTTGCATCTCAATGTAGTCAACAAGAGCGTTCTGGCAGTCAGCAAGGTTGTCAATGGTGTATTCCGTTGCCTCGCCGTGGGCCTTTTTGTACGCATTTACCTTGTCGATAAGCTCTGCAAAGCCCTCTTTCGTGGGGGTGATACCTATCTGCAAATTGTCGAGCATGGTATAGTTGCTTTTCATAATGCCGTTGAAAGCGTTCTGAACATTCTCCGCAGTGTTGCCCGTAGCAGCCACAATGTCCGCCTCGGCAGCAACTATCCTGTCGGCAAGCTTTGCCGCACCTATCTCATCGCCGCCCATAGCGTTTTTTAAGCCAATGGCAAAGCCGTTTACCTGTTCAAGGTAATCGTTCTGGGACATCTGTACGTCCTTAAAAGCAGTCTTAGCCTTTTCGGCAATGTAATCATACGCCTCGCCGAACATCAGCTGCGCACCGCCGGCAAGCTGCTCATAATCGCCGAAACTTGCGATAGCTTCTTTTGCCAGGGCGCCTACCGCAGCAGATGCAGCAGCCGAAGCAGTGATAGCAGCTTTTGTGATCATTCCAAGAGCCTTCTGAGCTGCCGAACCGATTTTTTCATAGGCTTTTGTGCTTTTGTTTGCTGCCGATTCTGCCTCATTGCCCACTTCCTGAGTGGCACGAGTTACATCTCTTGCGGCTTCCGTTGTTGTTTCTGCACTTTCTCCTATTCGGCTTACGGCTTCTGCCGCATTGTTTGATACCGCTTCGGTTGCCGCAAGGCTTGCGTTCATCTGCGCAATACGCTCAGTAGCCGCAGCGTTCTGAATATTAAGTGTGACAAGCTTGTCTGCGGTTTGCTGTACCTCATGCTGATACCTTTGAAATGCTGCCGCCGAAATATCGCCGCTCTGCCGTGCAGCTGACATATCAGCCTCCATAGCTTTTAATTCCGCAAGCTTGTTTTCAGTAGCCTGTATCTGCTGCGAAAGACGCTGCTGAGAGCTTACAGCGGCTTCATATGCTTCCTGTGAAATAGCCGCTGACTGTGCCGTAGTCTCTACCGCCGCAGCTGCAGTACTTGCAGCAGCTGCGGCGGTTTCGGCTGATGCTGCTATTCCGTTCATCACAGCTTGCGTCGCAGATGCGTTTTCAGCAGTGCTGTTTACTGCTTCCGCAATACCGCTAACAGACTGAGCAGTCTGATTTGCAGTGCTTTTGGTGTTGTTCAGAGCGGCTCGAAGCCCTGAATCATCGCCTGTAATACGATAAACTATCTCACCAACCGTCACCTGCCCTCACCTCTCATTCTTTCCATAGCCTCTCTGTGAATGCGCTGGATTTCGTCCAGCACAGCCCTGTCCCTCTCGGCAGCCGTCTTGTATCTTGGCGCCTGCTTCTTTTTCAGCGCAAAAATACGTTTGAGCCTTGCCACCCTCGACCTTTCCGCAGAGGACTTTATTTCCGAAAGGCTTTCGGCCCTTATACCGATTATCCTTTTCAGCCTGCATTCATCGGGCAGACCCCGAAACAATGCACAGAAATCGAACCAGTGAAGCTTTGCCGTGTTCAGGTCAATGCCGTAGTGCCCGAGAAAATCCGCATAGAAATATGCCTCGTCCTCCGAGAAGTCAAACGACGGCTCATGTGACCCCATGGCAGATGTCCCCTTGTTCCTCGCTCCGGGCGCAAGACCCGAAATGTAGAAGTCCGTCATAGCGTCCGCCGCAGCCTTCTCCGAAACGCCCTCAGGCAGCCCCGCAAAGTAAAAACGCCCCGCAAGCGCACAGGCCTTGTCAGCGTCCTTGTCCGACATCGCCTCCGAGTAATCGCACATTATGCGGAAATCGGGGTCAACGGGAACTGGGATACTGTCAATGCTTATGACCTTTGGCTTCGGGCAAAACAACATTTTTCTCACCTGCTATCCTCTGCATAAACGCAGTGATCTCATCGTAAATGTACTTGAGTACAGCATATCTTTCAACGATGTTCGGCAGCCTGTCAGCAAATATCTTTGAGGCGGAACCGTCTCCGAGAATGCTGTCAATGGCATTGTCAAAAGCGGAGATCACCTTTTCCTCATCAGCCCCTCCGTCGTTTTTCAGGCTCAGAAAGGTGTCTTTTATGCTTCCCAGTCTGTCAACGAGCGGCTTCTGAAAGACAACAGGATACTTTTTGTCCTCTACCTCGATAACGCAAATGCGGTCTATGAATTTAAAGTCCATGATATTACCTCCATGTTACGGTCGTAAAAAAGCGGCATACGGGACATCCCGCATACCGCCTGCATTATTCGCTTACTTCTTTCCTGTCTCAGTCTGTACATACTGACCTGTCTGCTCAGACTGCACGGTCTGCACAGCAGCTGACTGCGATGCTGCCTGCTCGGCTGTGTCCTTTTTGTAATACCTGCCCTTTGCAAATTCAGGTGCAGAGCTGCCTTCCACAGCAGAAAATACACCGTTAGAGCGTGTGAAATAGCCTGTATATTTGTTTGACCAGTCAGTGGGTTCGCTGTCAAGAGCAGTATAACCGCCCAGACCCTGGAATTTGAGCTCGGCTGGCTCTTCCGCAGCCTTCTTGATGCTGCCGCCGATAGAAAGATTTTCCTCGGGAGCACCTGAACCGTCATCACTCAGGAGCAGAGAGCCGGAGCCAATCTCGCCCTCGCCTGTAAGTACGTTGAAATACGCATATCTCACAATAGCGTCCTGACCCTTTGCATACTTCTTCTTGAACGAGGTAACAAAGTCCTGGAAGGGGTCGCCCTTGTACCTGTCCGCCTTAAACTCAATGGTTCTCTGGTTTCCTGTCTTTGTGGTGCTCTCACCGTGGTAATAGTAGCTGTTTGTCTTTTCTTTGGGATTGAGCGATGAGGAGCGGTCAGTAAATCCCATGTATGCCACCGCAAACTCATCAACGTCAGCGTTCTGCTTGTCCGAAATATCAACGGCAAGCACCATCTGATCAGTAGTGATAAATCCCACAAAATCGGGATTTGTAGCGACATTTGCAAACATATCCTTTATCAGCATAATATCATTCCTTTCATGTTTTTATAAAAAATACAATTTCGATACCGGCAGTGTATATCCAGTAATGTTCATTGTGCATCGTGGGTGCGGGCAGAGAATTTATTTTTATCCTTGCCTGTGATATGCCATCGACAGCAGGTTCCGATTCGGCAAGCGTATCCACAATGCCGCAGAGCTTTTCCACAAGCGCCTCCTGCCTGTCGTTGGTGTCCATGGCGGATACGGAAAATATTACCGACTGGATCTTGCTCCCGTCATAATATTTCTTTATGTCCTTGTTGCCCGCATAGATGATCGCACTCTGACCTGCCGCCGATACAACGCCTATCTCGTCAATGCCGCCCAGCCTTTTCAGCTCTTCGGCAATGTCAGTGTATATCTTTCCTTTCATCGGCTTATCCCCCTGTCATACACACGCTTGAAATCAGCCTGCCATTGGTCTTTGTGGTTCTTCTCTGCGACCTCGCACCAGCGGGGAGCGGCGTGCGGGTTGATATCAGTCCTGGTGTTGGGCAGATAATACTGATATTCCGCATAGGGCGTGACCCATTTCAGCTCTGCGCTGCCCATATCCGAATGGATAATGGACGAGCTTATCAGGGCCTTGGAATCGTGTTTGCAGTAGTAATTGCAGTTTCTCAGCGCAGTATTGGCAACCGCCTTTACCGCCAGATTTAAAGCCCTGTCAGCAGATAATAACATATCAGGGCCGTTTATCTGTACATCAACATTCACGCCAGTATCACCTCCAGATGATGCGGCTCAGCACTGTCCTCAAAATGTGTTTCAACCTTTTGGACTGCGTAATCCCGCCCCATAAAGCGGATAATGTCACCTGTCTTAAATTCCATATTCTCGGGCAGACTGTTCTTACAGTCATAAAACATCTTAGCGCTTACCTGCGGGATATCGCCATTCAGCGAAAATGCCTGAGAATGTGCCGGGATTATCCGTATCCACCTCAGCGTAATGGTCTCGGTATCACCGCCGCCCCAGCCGTCGGACGTCGTTTTGCGTACAACGTCAGCATAGTGGGGCAGCAGATATCTTGGTATAGGCGTCATCACCCACACCCCCTAAACATCAGCTTCACGCCGCCTGCATAAACATTTCCCAGATATATCTTCACCGCATTGTACCTCGCCGAAGATACTTCCGCCTGAGACCTGTCGCCGTAGGTCACGGAATAGCTGCCTATGGTCTCGGACTTCACATCTGCCGCCCTGCCGCATGAATACATATCATCAGCGCAGGCGCAGCAGGCACGGCGTATCTTGCCGCCAATGTTTTCGTCCGCCAGAAGCTCGGGAGTTATCCTGTCGAATGTAACAGCGTCAATATAAGCAGAGGCAGGCTCCGCAAATCTTGCAAAGTCCGCCTCGCTCATGGTGCCGTGAAAAACCTCGCTGTAAAACTTGTAATCAGCGTATGCCATTCTCAGCTCCTTTGCTGAAATTCAGCAGTCAGGCGTGAGAGCAGTAAATGCCCGCAGCCTTGTTTTCGTAGGCATCGGTGAGACCGTAAGCACGGTAGGAGAAGATGTATGCGTCCGCATCGGGGTTAGCGTCGGGGGAGATCACCTTGCTTACAGTATGCTTGCCGAACTGGATAACAGCAGGCTTGTGAACTATCATAAAGTTGATAGGCGCACCGCCTGCGGAGGTCTGCTTGTAATATTTGCCTGCAGTCCAGCCGGGAGCGCTGTTGCCCGTAACAGGGGAGTAAACGCCGTCGGAAACGGTGTAATAATCCTTGTAGTTTGTGCTCCAGTCATCGGGCTGGGAAGCAGTGACCTCATATGTTGCCTCAGCCCTCTTGAAGCCGCCTATCTCCTCGCCGGAAGATGTGCCGTTGAGCAGGGATACTGCAGTCCAGAAGCGTGACTGAGGTACCTTGATAATGCCCGCAAAGCCCTCAAGCACAGATTTGGAAACATAGCTGTAAAGGCTCTGAGCCGCATTGTAAAGGGTGGGGGTAACGAAAAGATATCTGCCGTCCGCAGGAACTTCCGCCTCGTCCAGTACGTTCACGCCCTCACGAACCGAATCCATGAACGCCTCGGCACCGCTGATTGTCTCAGTCTTTGAACCGATTCCGTTGATGGCGGCGTAAGAGGCAAAGCGCACAGCGTCCATTTCGGGAACAGCCTTGGTGCGGATAAATTCGCTTGCCAGCTTGCCGAACGCCAGACCCGCAGTCTCCTCGTTGTCCATAGCGTCAACGCTGAACTTGCGTCCTCTGTCGTAGTTGAACTTCACGGTCTCGTTGGTGATCTCCACATTGCCCTGAACATAGCCGCCGTTGCGGGAGTAGTCAGCCAGACCGTCCATGCTTATCTTGGGGATAATGATCTCGTTTGCGTTTGCGCCTGCCTGTACAAGGGAGCCGTCCATATCAAGCACGGAAGAGCAGGAAGCAGCCTTGTAAACATCGTCCAGCAGGTCAATGTACTTCTTGAAAAGTGCAATAGCATTTGCCATGTAAATTCCTCCTTTTAGTGTATAAAAATAGCCTCGTTCATCTCAAAGATAAACAAGGCTCATCTCTTGCTTTGTTCATGCCGTCCTCCTTACTTTGTGGCGAGAGGGGGAAGCCCCATAACAGCCCTTGCGGCGCTGTCGTCCGCCTGACCGCCCGAACCGCCGCCTGTGGGGCCCATGTACTTAGGCACAGGCTCGCTGCTCTCGAAAAGAAAGTCGTTTTCCTTGGCGATTTTGTCCAGCTGCTCCGTGAGACCGACTATCTCGTTGCCCGCAAGCTTCAAGCCGTCCATGTTGAGCAGTGCCTTTACGGCAACAGCATTTCTGGGCTTGCGCTCCGAGAGCTTGCCCTCCAGAATGTGGTCAAACTGCATCTTTTCCAGCTTTGCGGCACTTTCCTTCTGCGCCGCCGCCAGCTTTTCCTTGTAGTCGTCGGCAGTCTTTTTAAGTCCCTCATAGTCCAGCTTGCCGAACTCCTCTATCTGCTTGTTGGCGGCACTGAGCTGACTTTTCACGTCCTCGTAGTCCCCGAACTTTGCGGAAACTCCGTCGCAGTCCTTCTTGTTTTCGGCAAGTATCTGAGCTGCGTTTTCCTCTGATACTCCGAGCTTTGTAAGAAATTCCTTGGTCATGTTTTTTCCTCCCTAATATAAAATGTTTAATCCCCTCGATTTCGAGGAGTTTATCCGGGTCAGTTTCGACCCCTTTTATACTGCCTCATTCGCCTCTTGGAGTGCCTTTTGCGCTTGATACAGTGTGCAGCATAAACACTGATATCAGGTGCGGGCAGTGCCGTAAATCCATGGCTATAAAAGTCAAAGAACACTCTTATTCCCTCCTTTCAGACATAAAAAATGCGCCTTGCAGTCAACTGCAAAACGCTTATGTGAGTATAAAAAATTGCCCTACTAAGTAAGGCAATCAGTCGATAAATTCGATTTCTTCAACATCTTCTTGCAGAAATTTATATCCTCCAACACCTATTGCCCAGCAGGCAACTTCATTTGAATCCTCGTCTTCGTGATATCCCATACAGATCCCCTCATATACAGTTCCGTCAGTTGTGGTCACTCTGACCTTCTTTTTTTTATAAAAAGCATCGGCATCATCAACTGCTTTACTCCATTTTTCAAAACTTATCACTTGATTATCACCTCATTAAAACAGGAAAAATGTGCGCACCTTTGTTTTCATCATATTTGATCTGAACTCTGTTAGTAGCCTCATATTTACCTGTTTTTTTATTGTAAGTACGACCGGCTTCAAATGGCAAAGTAATAAACTCATCGGGATACTTGTTATTGCCTCGGAATTCATAATGATCACCCGTTCCCGCATACCTGTTTATTAAATCCTGCGGGTCAAGACCCTTTGCAAGTATGCTTCTGGGGGTTACTTTTCCGCCTGACTGCACAGCTTGCTTGACCTGATTTTTCCAAACCTTGCCGTTTACGTGCTTGGACTGATTTTTGGTATCCACGGAAGTATTGACACTGCCACTTGCAAGAGCATTTCGGAAGCTGTTGACCTTTAAGCCTATTGTAGCATCTCCATTGCCTAAAGTCAACATTTTTTTGTATTCGGCTGCACTTCTGCTTGCCTGACTGTGACCAAATCCCCCGACCTGCGCCCTCTCGTTTCTCACCGAAAGCCCCGCAGCCTTGGAAAATCTTCCGTACTCCTCTTTCTGCCTCCTGAGAAGCACCGACTTTTCCGTGAACCTGTCCTTATCGTCCGTGGCATCAGCCGCAAGTATCTCTCGCTTGGTCTTGCGCATGGAGCGTTCCATAGCCCTCTGCCGCTGGGTCGCCTCGTAATAGGTGTAGGTCTTGCCGTTGTATTCAAAGGGCGGCGGGTCGATGTTTTTAAGCTCCTCTTCCGTATAACTTGGTTCGGAAATGCCCTCTATAACAGGGTAAAAATCGTGTCGGCAGTTCCAGCCCTTTAAGCCCGCACCCGTTCCGTAGCCTGTCACTTCTACAAGAGAGGGATATTTCTTTGACTTACCCGAAAGCGAGTACCACCGCCCCTGCCATTCTGCGTGGTCGGGTCTTGCACCTGCGTGAGCATCGACCTCCACAATGTCCGTGTCAAGCTCCGCCGCATTGTGTTCCGAGACCTTGCCCGTCATTTGCGACAGCCCCGTAAGAACAGCCCTGCGGGCAGCCACATCAGCGTGACACCTTACCCCCGAAGCATAATCCACAAACTGCAAACCGCCCTCTGTGAGCCGCCTCGTGGCGTTCCTGACCGCCGTGTTGTGATCTACAGCACCCGTCATCACCTGCATATACGCATAGTCGAGACAGTCCCTGTAAGCCTCCGCCGCACCGTGAAACCGCACCTGACCGTTTGACCCACGGTAGGAAAATCCCATGGATTGCGTAAAGTTTCGCAATTCTCCCTTGGTCTGGTTCACGCTGGCAGTTACCGCCTGCTGAAAGAAGTCGTTGTATTCATAAGGCGTGTAGCCGACATTCGCCTGCGCATACGCCTTGCGGTAAAAATCGTCCGAGGTCTGGGCAGCGTCAAAGAACAAACGGTCAACAGTCTCATCGGAAAGCTCCGAATATTCGGATATCTTCTGCTTGATGTACTCCGTTCCCGCACCCAGCTCACGAAGCCGCAGCACCTGATGCTCCGCACTGTCGGTAAGATACCCCGCCTTTGCTATCCTGCGGCATATGTCGGCGATGATATCCTCCTCGAGTCTGAGAAAAAGCTCCTCCAGTTCCGCAGGCGCTCCCTGCAAATAGTCGGGAGTAAGCATTATTCAAAGCTCTCGGGGAGCATTGCCGCCGCCTGCTCCTCCGTCTCGCCGTAGCGCTTCATGCGGTATTCCACGGGAGACATGATCCCCGCAGAGACTTCCTGGAGCCATATCTTCTGCTCGGTCTCGCTGTCGGTAACAAGGCTGTCGTCAAAGTCGAATGACTGCTCGCATGCCCCTCTGGGGGCAAGTTCGTGAATGTCGCAGAGCATATCAAGTACCTGTACAAACTCTATGAGAGCCTTTCTGACGTTCGCCTGAATGGCTGATACCGTGGCATATGACCGCTGCTTTGATGCCTTTATTTCCGTTGCGGTCTTGTCCGTGTCCTGCACCTCGGAGAGGGTGCCGAAAGCAAGTCCGCACTGCCGTTCTATCTGCCGCAGAAGATTGTTGAGCCCGTTCCTCTGAGCCTCTTCACGTATCTGAGGCGAGAAAATGTTGAACGCCTGGTCTTGGTTAAAGTCCAGCGTCTTTATCAGCCGCCTGTTGAATTTGGGAGCCGTCTCCGTGCCGTCATTGCCACGCTGCACCGCCGTCACATCGGCATATACTGCCAGCTCCGAGCCTTCAAACTCCCATATGCCTCTTGTGAACTGCATATCCGCTTCCTCGATAGTGGAGATCGCCGCATTGAACACCGAAACCCCCAGCGGGGAACGCCTGTCAATGATGTTCGCCCCGGGCATTTTCATATATACAAACAGCGGCCGCTTTATCCCAGAGAACGTTGCCGACGGAGCAATGTCCGCCCATTCAGCAACCGCCCCGAGAGCTATCTCCCGCCCTATCTGAGCCGAGCTGTCGGACACATACGCCTTGTTTACCACTGTGTAATTTGTCCCCGTCAGGGAGTGCTTTTCAAGGCGGGTGAAGTACCGTCCCTTGCGGACTATCCTGTCAGCGAAAACGCATTCGGTGATGTTGTCACCGTCATAGCCCGATACCGCCGCAGCGTCCGCCTGAATGATGTCGGTGTATATCTTTTCGCCCGATACATAAGGCTTGAGAAACACGCCGCCCAGAGCACAGGCGTATTCCACCCACACGGGGGACATCGCCACCGCATGACTGTACGCATCGGAAAGATGATCCGCCCTCGGCGAGCCAGTCAGCTCCGAGTTAAGCTCCAGCGTGACCAGCCGTGCCATTTCATGGGCCACAGAGTAGGGGAGATTAAGGCAGCGCACATTGCTGTCAGCCACAGCCCACGGCGGCGTGCAGCGGTAGCATTCCGCCCACAGCCTTACCGCCTCGGTCATGTCCTTGTCAGCAGGCAGGGTCTGCATTTTCGCAGCCAGCTCATTAGTGTCAAACAATTTGCATATCGCTCCTTTCAGCCAAGATAAAATGCTCATTTTCCGCTTCTCCTCCAAATCTGCGATGTGGCGTACCGCACAGCGTCAATGCTGTGATTGTTCCTGTCGGGATATCCCGATATGATCTCGCCGTCCTTGCTGCGCTCGTATTCGTACTCCAGAAATTCCGCCGCAGTCTCGGGGCAGCGTTCGTTGTCAATGACTATTTCACGTAGGGACTGCAGCCACTTCATGGAATAATCCACCGACCCGGGTCCTTTTTCAGCCGCCCTGGCAAGCAGACCAAAGGAGCGGTAATCCGCAACGGACTTCTGCTCCGCACTGTCGCACATTAGCATATCGTTTGCCGTTACGCCACGCTTTTTCAGCTCGGCAGCAGTCTCCGCATTGCCCTTTTTATTGCAGCGGAACTCGTCATATATCACCAGCGTGTGCTGCGCCGCCAGATATGCGCACCTGACATACGCAAAGGGATCAGGATACCAGCCCCAGTCAACGCCGTGAAGAATCGTTCCAAAGGTCTTGATGTCCTCGTCAGTGACCTTGCGTGTGACCACATTGTCGAACACGTTTCCGCCCGTGCCGTTGGCAGCGCCCAGATATTCGTTTTCATACGCAGTGGGATTGGTCTCTTTCAGATATTCCGCATCATCGAGGAACGGCTTGCCCAGCCACTTTTTCGGCACCGTCAGATAATTGCTTTCGGTAACGAGCCTGTCCGCCCTCGGCGTCCTGATGTACTTGTTTGCCCAGTTCTGAGCCGATCTCGGGGGATTAAAAGACTTGAACTTGTAAGCCCTGTCGCCGCCTCTGATGACCGACTGTTCTATCTTTCGGACAGCCTCGGGACCCGAGAACTGGTCAAGCTCCTCAAACCACAGAATGCCGATGAACCCGAAGGGAACTTTTATGGACTTGATCTTGTTCTCATCGTCCGCCCCCCGGAAGTATATCTTCTGTCCCGTTTTTGTTTTGGTTATCTCCAGCGGAGATTTTGTGGCAGCATATTCATCGTCAAGACCGAGGGAAGATATCGCCCACAGCATCTGATTATACACCGAATCTTTCAGAGTGTTACCCACCTGGCGGAGAATGCAGGCGTGCATATCCTCGTTTTTCTCCAGCAGGTCGATGACCGCCAGCGAGATAAACGAGGACTTGGTAGAGCCTCTTCCGCCCGGGAAAACATATTCGGAGTGTTCGCCCTCGGCAATGTCAAACAGCACCGATGAAAAGGCAGGAGCCACCATGCTTGCGGGAATACCGCCGTAAGAAAAGCCCTCCCGATCGTCCGCCGAGGGGAAGTACCTTTCACGGTCAAGCTTAAGGCGGGCGTTGTCGTACCTGATCCTGTGCCGCATCATATCGTCGTCACGGATAATGCTCCGCAGCTCCTTTACCGCAGCCACATCGCCCATTTTAGCCTGTTTGAGCAGTGCCGCATTGACCGCAAGCATATTCGTGACCTCGTCCTCGCTCAGCTCATCAAAGTTCACGCCCATATCAGAAAGGAGCTGGTAGTCCGCCACCTGAGAAGCAGGCAGCGACAACAGCAGCTCCATACATTTTTTCATATCACGCTTTTTCCGCCTTGCAGCCCCCGAGGCTTTGCCGCCTTTTTGAGTGATTTCTCGGAGTTCACTCGGAGTTCGTTCGGAATTTGATATTAGATTTTTTTCATTCACGGGTCACCACCTGCCGAAAAATAGGATAAAAAAATCCGCTTACAGCCTTTAACCGTAAGCGGATATAAAAATTCACTATACCCATTTTAGCACAAACATAGTGACATGTCAAGCATTTTTTGAAATTTTCACAAGAGCCTTGCCGTGAAGCCTATGTACGTGCCGCACACTGATTCCCATTTTGGCAGCAATCTGTCCCCAAGACTTGCAGTAAAGATAATGCAGGTTAAGCACCTCCCGCTGCCGTTCATCTTTCACAAGGTAAATGAGCCTGCCCGCCGCACAATACGGGTTTGAAAGTTCTGCTTTGCATTTGTCCGCTTGGGTTTCATAATCAGATACCTCGCAATATGATTCTTCAACGGAATTTCCGTTGCGCTCATATTCTGCGCCTGTGCTGTTATATTGCACTGTTTTGCCGTCTGTAAGTCTGCTCTCATAGCTTTTGTGCTTATTTTTGGCATTAAGGTACTTGCTCCCTGCCTCCCGTGCGTCATTCAGCACCGCCTTGACCTCCTGCACAGTCAATATGCATCACTCCTTTTTCAGCAATTCGGGATTATCGTGAATGTTGCCTACTATCTCCGCAGTTCCTGCACTGAGCCAATAGCCTAAGTCCTTGCGATGGATATTTCTGTCCCTATCAGATACCCACTCAACATAGAAGCCTATGTCCTGTCCGATTGAGAAAGGGCTTGAATATCTTCCGTATTTAATAACGCCGTAGTTCAAGCCGCTGCAATAGCTCAGTATGTCACCTTCGAAAGCATTATGCTGGCTTTCATCACAATATCCCGTAAACTGTCCGACTGTTTCGGGAACTACTTCAACACCTGTAACATCGTTGTTTCTGCCGTTTGTGTTGTCCACGATACACAGGATATACCCGCCGTGACCATCAGATATATGGCGTAAATCTCCATATATCCATTTGCCGCTCTCTTTTTCCTTGCCACGGAACAATATTTCACGCATCTTTATCCTCCTTATCTCCCGCAGCCATCACACACGCAATATATCGCCGATGATCCACTTGCCCTTTCGAGGTGTTTTGTTCACTGTGATATATTTGTCACCGCTTTCACAGATGCAAAACTCTCTGAATATCATGTCACTTATCTTGTTCATTTTCGCCCTCCACAGAAATACCGGTGATTTCCCTAAATACATCATTATCAAAGTTCGGAAGATTTCTGACAGCTTCTTTATCTTCTTCATCAAGGTTATCCCACATTATTTTGCAGGCAGTTTTGAAATCGACCGTCTTCAGATAGCCGCCTGTCGTCTCATGTTCAGGGTGTGCCGCCTTTTCCTCTGCTGACATATTCTCAGAATATATCCACCAAGAATTTTCAAAATTCCGATTAAGTATCTGAATGCCTGCAAGATTATAAACCTCCTCTCGCTGCATATTTGTGGGCTGATTGAACATATAAATCGGCTGCTGTTCGCTGTTTAAAAATCCTGTGCTATAATTGGTGCTGTTCCAGTCACCGCTGTTATAGTCACCGCTGTTCCAGTTACCGCTGTTATAGTTACCGCTGTTATAGTAACCGCTGTTACGGCCACCGCTGTTCCAGTTACCGCTGTTACGGCCACCGCTGTTATAGTTACCGCTGTTATGGTCACCGCTGTTATAGTCACCGCTGTTCCAGTTACCGCTGTTATAGTTACCGCTGTTATGGTCACCGCTGTTATAGTAACCGCTGTTATAGTCACCGCTGTTATAGTAACCGCTGTTATAGTCACCGCTGTTATAGTTACCGCTGTTATGGTCACCGCTGTTATAGTTACCGCTGTTACACAATCCCGTACAGTTATTGCCTTCATTAACGATGGTTAAAAGTTCCATCCATTTAATTTCACGGACTATCTTGATTTTATCTGTTACCGATTTATCGCCTCGTGTTTCAACAAGTCCGATTGCCTCAACTTCGGCAACCTTATTGTTGCTATTAAAATCGTAATAGCTGAAGCAATCACTTGCTTTACGGCAAAAATGAAAACCGCTTCCGCACATTTCAATATCGCCGTTATGTACGAATGTTTCTCCGACTTTATACTGAAATCCTCTGCACGTCCAGTCGGGGTTAAAAACTTTATATCCTTTTATGCTCATATTATACCTCCGTTATTTATTTCTTTTATGCCGTTTATATCGTTCAGCAGTTCGCCTTACGTGTTCATATATGCCAATGCTTACTGCTCTTTCCTTGTTTTCGGCATCTCTGCGCTCTGCATTTCTCATTGCTTCTTCTTTGTACTCTTTATAGCTTGAATGACAGGTCGCAGTCCGTTTTGTACAGTTGTGGCAGCAGCTCATATGTATATCCTTTCAATAATCCTTGCATTATCCCCACTGTTCCGCCATGGCTTTAGCAATGCCCGGAAAGGTTTTAGAACGGGATTTGCTGTCGTGTACACAGTTTCGTGCGCCATAGCTGTCTCCGCCAAGTTTTCTTCCCGTGCCGCTTGGCACAAATGGTTTATAGTCTGTGCAAATTTTGGTAGGCTTTAAACATGGCAATCCTTTAAGCCACAAATACGTTTTTTTGCTCCAAGGTTCTCCAAACTGATAGGGCTGAATGCGCTGATTTTCGATTGGCAAATCAACAACTTTCATCGGCATTGGATTTTCAATACATATTTGCGGGCAGTTTGCATTATAAAATTCCATAAAGAATTTCTTAGCTTCCAATGCCTTTTTTAGCCGCTCTGCATTTATCAATCCCTTTTGCGGGTACATTCTGCACGCTCCCGCATTTGACATATATGTACACGGCGGATGCGCTATCAGCAAATCCCATGTACCCTCTATGCGATGTGCTGTGCCGTCCATTGTCACAAAATCAGCATTGCCGTTGATGATCGGCAAAACATCGCCCTTGATGTGCCATTCGGGGTGACCGCCTGAACAATCCTGTATATCCGCAGAATACGCCTCATGCCCTTTGGCTCGAAACGCAACGCACACTGCCTGACTTTCCTCGCAGGCTATTAAAACTTTCATTTTCATTACACCTCTCAAAATCAATTTAAATGCCATTTTTAGGCACTTTGTGTTTTGACGTGATTTACCCTACCCACATCCGTAAAGTCTCATACAGCTTATTTCTGTGGGCTTGTCGTTGATTTGGTTGCACTCATGGCATTCAGTTTCTGCAAAACAGTCTTTTCGGTGACGTTTTCGCTTCTTGCCGCAGATATCACAGCAAGCGCAGTCCTCAGAGCCTCGGTAACATCTTCGGGAAGTTTCAGCGGAGCCTTGCAGAGAGCTGCGCAAAGGCTCTCAGTCGCCTTGATAGCCTCCTGGTGCTTTCGGCACGCATCGACATAAAGAAATCGCTGCTTGATATCCTCGTTGTACTGAGACAGGAGGCGCTGCTTTTCGGCAGCAGCCTGCTCCAGACTTATGGCTTTGCTTTTAAACATCGCATATACGCCGCAAAGTCGTGCAAAATATCTGTACTCAGCCGCAGGAAACTCAGAGCAATCAATTACCTGACCCTTGCAGCCTGCATTATAGCAGTCGGTCTCCAGCTGCTTGAAAACAGCCGGATCAGAAAAGCATTTCTTCAATTTACACCTCCGGTTTATTCTTTCGGGCATGATCCATAATCAAGCCGAGATCGAATGACGGCTGCTTTGAAGGCTGTGCCTTTGCGCCGTCTTCCTCTATCCACTTAATAACAGTGTCATAATGATTTTTGTAAGGTGCTTTGCCGTTGGAATAAAGATAATGGTCTATTTTGTCAATATATCGTTCTACAACAGCCTGGCTGTATTTTTCACAAAGGTCATTGTATTGTTTTTGTGTCAGGTGTATTGTGTGGTGTTCGCCCATGGGGCGCATATTACTATGTAATACACTAACACTATCACTATCATTATCAATATCATTTACATTCTCATTATCATTAACACTATCATTATCAGTATCGTTTGTATTACAAAAAATACATTTGTATTCATTTGTATCGTTTGTATCGCACAAATCTCCCGTTACTTTTTTGGCTGAATTAACCTTATCCCACCTTTTCTTGATATTTTCAGAGCGCTTTTTGCACGTTTCCTCGTACTTCTGCAAATCGTTGTCCAGCTGATTTGAGATAAATGAGAATGCCATAGCCGACATTCCGTCAAGGTCTGGCAGCCTGCCATTATTCACATAGCAGAAGATCGCCTTGAACAGCTTCCCTGCTTCATCGTCTGATAATCGTTCTATATGCTTTATATAATCCGCATAAAGGATAAAGCTCTTCTTTTTCGGCATTCATACCACCTCAGACTCAGAACGGAAGATCGCTGTCGCTGACTACTTCCTCAAAATCACTCAGATCAGCCGCCGCAACTGTGGGCGCAGGAGTGGGTGTCTGCTTTGCCGCAGGAGCAGCGGCGGTACTTTTACCGCTGTTTTCGCCAAAATACGCATGATCCACAAGCACCTCGGTAACATAATGCTTTACATCGGGGTAACGCTTATCGTCGTAATTCCTCGTTCTCAGAGCGCCCTCAATGCCTATCATCTTGCCCTTGGAGAAGTATCGGCAGATAAATTCAGCCGTCTGTCTCCACGCCGTGCAGCTGATAAAATCGGTCTGCCGCTCGCCGTTCTGATCCTTAAAGCCTCTGTCAACAGCTATATTAAAGCTGCAGGAAGATATGCCGGACGCAGTCTGCCGCAGTTCAGGATCTGATGTAAGACGTCCCATTAAACACACTCTGTTCATATTGCACCTCCTAAAATTTTGGCTATCATATAGCCTGTCATACGCTTGTCGCAGAATACGAAATCAACATCATACCGCTGACCAATGGTAAAGAGTATCTTGAAAAGCTGCTTTCCGCTGACAGCTTTGGGAGACGTTCTGAGGCGGGGATTTACCCACCCCTGAACATCTGCAAGTGTCTTGATATTGCTTCCGTGTTCGCAAAGAATAATGATCTTTATCCCATTTTCCCGCGCACGTTTAAGCTCATTGATGAACCTTTCGTGCTGCTGGCAGACATTACCGCATATTTCCTGTAAATTCTGCTTGCGGTCAATTACGACCCTCGGATTGTCGAGGCTCATATAATCGCCTACATAAAGCTTTGACGTATAATGCTGAATGCCTGTTTCATCAAAATAGCTCACTATCTGTTTAATGGCTCTGGATTTTTCTCTGGTATCAATCTGTATAGTCACTTTTAAACTCCTCCGAGGTCAGGACCTTGTCAAGCTTTTTCGTGAATTTGCAGTAATTACAGTGTCCGCATCTGGTCGGTTGTTCCTTTCCAGACTTTATTGCCGCATATCTTCCGATATTTGCCTTGACGATCTCCATAGCCGCATCAAGCTCAGCCTGATCCAGACTTATGACCTGTAAGTCGGTCTCCTTTTTCTTTGTAGCTGCAGCAAGGACAAAGGGGAGAGTTTCTCCTGTATTCTGCCTTACTATCTCCTGATATACAGCGCCCTGAATGTCATAGCCCCAGGCTTCATAAAAGCTGAGCCTGCCTCTGCCGTTTACAAATATGGGGGAAAAGTCCTTTATGACCTTGAGGTCAACTATGGTCTTGTGCTCCCGATAGCTGTCAATTTTTATCTTGACAGGCACGCCCTCGATCTCACCCACCATAATTTTCTGCTTTTCTCCGTCCATAGCCTTCATGAAAAAGCTGTCTCGTTCGATTCGGTTGATTATGTAATCCGCCTGATTATATTCAGCTTTCAACGTGCCGTCACGCTTGAATATTTCGGGGTTCTTTGCCTTGAAAATATCAAGCGTGCCCTCGAAATGTGCATCGACATACGAGCCTACAAGAAGTGCGGTAGTCTTTTCGGGAGCATATTCACCGTGCAGCTCCGCAAGGGCTGCCGCCTCACATTTTTCAAAGCTTTTGAACTGAGACACGCCCATATATTTCAGATTGTTCTCCGGCGAAAAATAGTCGGTCTGAGTTATGCTGTGGGGTATCATAAATATGTTACCTCCATTTCCGCACTGTCAGTTGTCCTTGTGGCGATGAACTGCACACCCTTTTCCCTGCACTTGTTGTACAGCTTTTCACGGTTTTCCGCACTGAGCTTTTCAGCGCCGTCGATGAGAATTATCTGTAAATTGTTGGGCTTGCTCAGAGCAACGTCAACGCAAAGCTCAAGCTGTTCACCCTCTGAGAGGTTGGAAACGGGGAGACCGTGTATAAGGGGAATGCCGTTCTCCACCGTGAAGCCCTCAATGGGGATAGAAGCGGTTTCGAGTATCTTTCCGGGAAGACTGCGGGCAAGCTCTATCTTTGCTGTAAGCTTATCCGAAGCGGCGGTAAGCTCCTTGACCTCTGCCTGCATAGTTTTCATACGGTTGTATTCGTTGATATACTTCTTCATCTGCTCGGCATATGTTGCCTGCTGTTCAAGGGGAGCCGTGTCAACGGGTGTTTTGTCAGCATATTCATCTGCGACCTTGATGTCAGAATCAAGCCTTGCCACATTTTCGTTATAACGGCTTTCCGCAAGTGCTATCTTATCCGCAAGTATCCCGTCAAGGGAAGCAAGCTTGTTCTCATTGGCTGCGATCTCCGCTTTCATGCGTTCGATAGATTTCAAAATAGCTTCACGCTGGTTGGATATCGCCATCTTTTCGGCAGCTACAGCGGATTCCTTTTCGCCCTGAAAGCCCCTTATCTTGTTGGCATAACTGTCCTTGAACGCCTTTGCACGCTGAATACGGCTGTTGTGTTCCCTGGCGCTGTTTATCTTCTTATACGCTTCCGCAAGGTCGAAATTCTCCCATTCCTCCGCATTGAAATGCTCGGGAATATCCTTGGCGATATTCTCAATAAATGCCTTCTCATTGCGGATATCACGGTTTATGTCCTGTCTGCTCTTGAAATAATCGCCGTTTTCGGACTGAATATCCGAAAGCACCTGCAGTATGTTCTGGCTGTAATCAATGCCCTGCGGTATATCACCGAACTGCTGATTTATCCAGTTAAGGTCCCAGGGAAATTCGATGAGGTCAAGAATGGCCCTGTTCTGCTCCTTTTTGGTCATCTGGGTAAAAGCTACAGGGTCAAGCTGCAAGGGCGTAAAGAGCTGCTTAAGAAAGTTTTCGGGAGAAGATACTTCCTTGCCGCAGTCCTTTACGGATTTATAATCAGCCTGCTCGGTGCGCTTCTTACGATTGATGTAAATACCTGTGTCAGTCTCAACAATGATCTCGCCCTCTTTTTCGCCCTTGTGGATAACATAATCACGGGAGCTTCCATTGGTAAGAGCATATCTGATAGAATCTATTACCGATGTCTTGCCTGTACCGTTTGTACCTGTGATCTCGACAGATCTGCCGTCAAGCTCGGTCTCGGTGATGCCGAAAAGGTTCTTTATTTTTATCTTGGTAGCCTTCATTTTTCATATCCTCCTACAGTTCAATTCTTTCAACGGGCTGAATGTCCTCAACCTCGCCCTCAACGTGTACGCCCATAAGGACTTCGGGGCAATAGACCCTCGCAAAGAATGACGATGCCCTGTATGCAAGCATAAGCTCGGGCATATTCGTCCATTTTGGATTTTTACCGAGCCACCCCTCAGCCCTCGCCATTTTCAGTGTGACCTCGGGGCCTTCCACCCTGTCACCCGTGTCAGCCCATACAGCCGACAGATAACAGCCTCGGTCATCGGTGCCCTTTGTGCCGATATATACAGGGCGGACGCTGCCCGGCTTGAATTTGCCGCAGCCTTCAATGAGAGCCTTGCAAGCCTGCCCGCTCCATGAGGGCTTTCCTTTGACCACATAAAGGTTTTGCATGACCATCATTGGAGATACACCCATTCTGTCAGCCATATCTACAGCGATGGCGCAGTCGGCAGGCTTGTTTTTGTAGTTATCGGGTATTATATCCGCTGTAGAGATTACCTTTGCGAGCTTGTATGCCCTTGAAAAATCAGCAACTATATTTGTGGAAGGCTGCTGCACAATTTCCGATATTGCGGCGCTGCTCTGAGCAGGAGCCTGTATTATGTCGTTTGTTTCCATTTTTATTCCTCCTCAAAAAGTGACATTTGTTCGTTGTTTTGTGGGATTTACCCCCACTGTTCAGCTCACAAAGCCGTAAAACATTCGCCGACAGCGACCGCACCGCAGGCGCATCAATAGCTATCCGCATATCATCACCTCTGTACGGGGCACTCGGCGATTGACAGTATCCGAGCCGCACCAACAACATATTTCATTGCACTTTCGCATGCACCCTTGAAGCTGCACGCCTGTATGCGGCAGGAAAATTTATGGCCCTCAAATATGTATTTGAGTATATACCATCTCATTCGGCATCTGCCTCCTTCTGAATTTTTGTCCCCTGTTCCATCGCTCTGATGAGCCTTGCGATAGTGTCGGCAAGGGCATCAGCAGAAGGCTCCTGCTTGATGTTTACGGGTCTTGTGTTTGCTGTCTGCTTAGTCATATTATCACCTTATAGCCTTTCTTTGTCTTAGCGAAGATGTTGACCTGACATTCGCCGTCAGTATCTTCTGCACGCTCCTTTGCCGCAGCTCTGGCTTCGTCAAACGTATCATACGTTCCGATGATGTCTTCAAAGCCGTCAAAAGTGTCGATTACTTTGTACACAGGTTCTCCTCCTCTTCGATAATTTCCATATGGTCATAAGCAAATTTGATCATATCGTAAGTGGTCTGAGCCTTGGTGTGATTGGTGATGCTCATTACTTTACACCTGCCTTTTCCTTAGCCGCTTCAAGCAGCTTCTTGTCGATGATACGCTTGAGGCATTTTGCCATAATCTCAGGGCTTGGCTCGTTCACGAGTATGATCCTGCGTCCGCTTTCGGACATCATTTCTCTGATGATGGGCTTTGTGGTTTCATTCATATTTATTTCTCCTTCTTATAATATTTAGACGTGTTAATATTTTATAAATTGTGCAGGTTGACAAACAACTCCCAAAGTTTTTCGTAAATACCATATATAGCTATTTTATTGACAATAATTACTATATGTAGTATAATTAAGCTATAAACTAATATGAAGGGAGGAATGTTCATGTCAAACACTAAGCAGACAAGTGCGTCTGTCGCTTCAAAAGCATCGACTATTCTCAGAGATGGTCGATACAGCAAGACTTCTAAGTCAGTTGCCGGAAGCGCTCTTTCTCAGACCAAGACATCTTCTAAGAGCAGCAAGAAGTAAGCTTGGCAAAATTTAGTTTTCTTTGGCGGAGTGCGAATGTACTTCGCCGCTTTTTTTGAACAGTACCTGTACCGGAACATCTGAAAAGTATTTTTCATGTATTGCAAGAGCTTCATCAAGTGTGAAGCCTGAACGCCCCGTCAGTTTTTTGCTCAGGTAGTCAGCGCTGATCCCAACTGCTTTCGCTATGTCTTTCTTCTTTATTTGCCTGCAGGCAATTTCTACTTCCAGTGCCGGATAAGCGGGTTTAACGGTTCTGTATGGCAACTTCTCCTCATCTCCTTTCTGTCCCGGACAGATAATAAGTTTACTGCTCAATGATCTCCATATGGTCATAAGCATATTTGACCATATCATAAACAGTCTGAGCTTTGGTGTGATTGGTGATGCTCATCACTTCCTCAACCATTTTTGCCGCTTCGGGGTATGTCCTCAGTTGGGCAAATTCAATAGGCGCTTCCTTTGGCGCTCTTTTGACTTTGAATTTCTCTTCCATGTTTTCAACTCCTTGACTTTGTTGTCCTTACAAAGTATAATGGTGGTAATTTACAGTAAAGGACGGTTAATAATGAAACTTGATTTTAAGTGCATTCGTGACATCATGCTCACTCTTGAAAAAGAGCTTCAGCCTGATGAAAGCGGGAATATACAGCGCATTAGTGCTGACGAGCTTTGTGAACTCATGTCAAAATACAAGTATAAGAATGGTGTTATCAAAGCCCACTTGCGCTTTTTATTCAGAAGCGGTGCATTGATTCCATCTGACAAGTATATCTGTGAGGATATAGAGGGTATTGAAGATATAGCTTATCCTGACGGATATTCATTGATTGAAAATCTTCGCACGCCTGATGCCATAGAAATTTTATACAAAGCTATGCTTTCAGGTATGCCTGAGAAGCTCTCCGATTTTTTCAATCAAATCGATCGCACAAGATCTGACCTGCTGAAACGATGATATGCCGCTTGCATTTCGGACATAGACAGTCACAATCAAAGCGGTAATCGGAAATTTTATTTCCGCAGCTGCACATGATAGGCTTTTTGATGCTATCATCACAGAACATAATGCCTTGAATGTTAAGCTCAGGTCTATCATACGTAAGCTTTAGCTCTCGGTGATATGGTGTTATCACTGCTTCCACTTTCTTTAAATATGGCGCTATGTCCTTTCCGTCAGCGGTGTACTTTTTGTTCACCGTGTCGATTACTATGCTTTTTTCTTTCACATTCTCACTTCCTTTCCTTAGTGCCGATAACCATCTCAGCAATGGAATCGGGGTTGATTTCCAGCGCCTTACACAGGGCAATAAACTCATCTCCCGTGATTTTTCTCTTTCCGTTAAGCGCGGAGCAGAGCTTGTTTTTTGCATCCTTGACATTTCCGTCCCTCCCGCAGTATAATTGTTGTAAATCATAAATGGGAGGTGTGGCTATGCAGTATAAATTCAATATTTCAGCAACTGAACATTTTAATAACGTTGAAGAAGCTGAAAAGAACGTGAAAGCATATCTGAATTACGGTTGGGAGTTTGTAAGTATCGAAAAGACTAAAAATGAAGATTTCCCATACCGTATAGTGCTTAATTGGAAGAACTCTGGAATTCCTGATGTTCCTCCTTACAGTGACAAGCTTCTGCATCTTTCCGAAGAGCGATAAACACATTTGGAAAGTCCGTATCAGCATTGCTTCTGCCTGCTCCGATGATAGGTACGACTATTTTCGGGTTTGCAGAAGCAACTTCTTTTAAGTCACTTTCGTTTTGAAAAACCATCAGTTCACAATAACCTTTGAGTGGAAAGATTTCCATTACATTTCCTGTTGAATTATTCTCCATTTTTCTCACTTCCCTTCTTCTCTCTTGCAGCTTGCTTCAAAGTCAAGATAATCAAAGATTTTCTTTAATTCCTCACCTTTGGGCGTGCTTTTGTGTCCCTCAAGGAACGCCAGTGATTTCTTTAAAATGATTTTTGCCTCTTCGGCATCATCAGTTACGCCCGATATCATTCCAAGAATTGCTTTGATTGCTAAGAAATTCATGTTTGATTTCCTCCTTTGTTAAGGTGTATGCTCAAAGAGCTTTTCGGCGGGAATATCAGGGAAAAGAGCCTGAATAATGCCGACCTCTTTCCACCAAAAGTCCACTCGCCCCGTCATTTTTTCGGCAAAAGCACGAGGAGTAATGTTGAGCATATTTGCTATGTCTTTTTTCTTCATGCCATTTTTAGATATTTCGGCTTCAAGATTAGGGTAATACGGTTTATTCATTGTCAAAATACAGTCACCTCCTGTAAAACATCACCTAAATGATGTTTATGTATTTACTATACCACATTAAAATGATGTTGTCAATACCTTTTTTGAAAAATACTTCAATAAAATGATGTTTTGTTCTTGACACAACCGTAATATTGTGGTATATTATGTTTAGAGGTGATAGTATGGGACTTGAAAGAATTAACGATTATAAGAAGATTAAAAATCTTACAAATAAAGACATCTCAGAAATAACAGGCATATCAATAAGCAGTTTGGATAAAATCACATCTGGAAATAATACAAATCCAAAACTTGAAACTGTAAAATTGATTTGCGGAGCTTTAGGGTGTAAATTAAGTGATTTGCTTGATGATGATAATTCAAAGGAAGAATTTACTCTTCAAGAAATCAACACAATAAAAAAATACCGCACTCTTGATGAATACGGCAAGGAGCTGGTAACAGCTGTTATTGATATAGAGTATAAGCGTTGCACATACAAGCCTGAGCCTAACAGAGACGATCTCATTGATATAAGCATAAATTATGCTCCCGTTTCCGCAGGTCTCGGCGATGAGCTGGAAGACTACGAACATTGGGAAAAGGTAAGCGTGCCTCTCACTCCGGAGAGCCGTAAGGCAGATTTTATTCTGCGTGTTGACGGTGACAGTATGGAACCTAAGTTCAGTAATGGGGATTATCTTCTTGTCCGCAAGCAGCCTGCTGTGGATATAGGTCAGATAGGTATTTTCGATGTTGACGGCAAGGGTTATGTCAAGAAATACGGCGGAGATAAGCTTATATCTTTAAATCCTAAGTATAAGGATATTTCGACCACAGATGACAGCCGCTGCTTTGGCCTGGTGCTCGGTACAACGGATATTATTGAAGAATAAGTTTACTACAAAAGAGGACGTGACAAAATGCCAAGATGTAAAAAATGTGGGAAATGGGGATTGTTTCTTAAATTGGACAAAAATGGTCTATGCGACAAATGTGCTTTGGAACCTTGCTATGATTTAAATAGCATACAGGGGATAAAAAGTATCCCTGTTAAGTCATTTAAATATGATCCGAAGGACGGTAAAAGTTACGCTTATTACAATATCGAATATGTATTGCAGCGAAAAGCGACAGAGCATAAGAAAAATGGTCGTTTGGATTTGGCAATAGAGTGCCTTAGAAAATCAAATGAAATAATGCCTCTTTCGGATATGACATACCCGATTGATGATTATCTGAGACTTGCAAAGTATCTTCGGTTAGATAAGCAGTTTGATGAAGCTCACAAAGTTGAAGAGATGTATTCAAATGGAAATTCTGCTGCAGAAAAAATATTGGATATAAATAGCATCAACTTAAAGCAAACTGACCTGGCAGGGGAAATGAATACGGATTTGGTGGACGTTGTATGTAATTGCTACCATTGTGCAGAGTGCTCTGCATATGGAAATAGAGTGTATTCCATTTCGGGCAAAGATAAGCGATTTCCAAAGTTGCCCGATTATGTCAAAAATAATGCAGGGCATTGTTCTATGATTATTTACCCATTTATATATGGAATTCATTATTTAACAGACCCATATACTAACAAGTCTATATCAGGCACTGACGTAATTGAATATAGCAATCGACCATTTACTGATAGCAGACCACAACAATGGATAGATGGATATAACCATTTATTAGAATTAAAGCACAAAAGAGAAGTTGATGAACTTAACAGTAAATATGCGCAGCAAGAATATGAGCAAATAGTGATAAAGCTGCCCGATATTGCACCTAAAAGTCAGGCGGGATATACACGAATGAAAAAAGCTGCTTCTGCTAATTTCAAAAAAATATCAGAAGCAGCCCGTGAAGCCGGAATAACTATTCATGATTTTGAAAACGAAGATTGACAATTAAGGAGAGTGTACTCAATGAAAAAAATAATATCAGCTGTTCTTGCAGTCATGTGTGTGATGTCAGTTTTTTCAGCGTGCGGCAGTGAAGCAGCACCAAATACCGAGGTGTCTGTTTCCGAATCCGTGTCCGAAGAGGAGCAGAGCAGTGACAGCGTTATCAGAAATATTAAATGGGGTATGTCAATAGACGAAGTGAAATCCTCCGAAACTGCTGAATTTGATAGTGAAAAGGAAAATAAAAGCCTGCGCTATAAAAACATTGATATGTTCGGTCAGAAATTTGATTTGACATATGCTTTTGATGTATCTGACGGTTTATATTCGGCTGTATATGGCAGTCCTGATCTTATGCCCGATGATGCGGCAGCTCTCCAGAAGTCAATAATAGACACATTGACAGAAAAGTATGGAAAAGGTGAAGACGGCAGCCCGTTGTATGATCTTATCTGGTATTCCGGTGATACTAAAATATCACTTTTTATCGGTACACCAAAGGACAATGATACCCTTACATATTTCAGAATATGGTATCAGAAAGATGATGATGCAGCCAGCAGATCCGATAATGGAAATCTTTGATTTATAAATAAAAATCCCCGCCCGGCGCTGGAACACCGAACGGGGAAGAAGCTGTGATACAATCACAACCTTAGACAGGTTTATTGTATCATAGCTCCCTGAAAATGTCAAGGAGTGATTTAAATTTGAAAACCGCCGTAATATACGCCCGGTATTCGTCCGACAAGCAAACGGAGCAGTCCATCGAGGGACAGCTTTACGACTGCTACAACTACGCCAAAGCCAACAATATCACGGTAATAGGTGAGTACATCGACCGAGCTATGACGGGCAGAAATGATGATCGTCCCGACTTTCAGCGTATGATTGCAGACAGTGCAAAGCATACCTTTGAGCTTGTGCTTGTGTGGAAGCTTGACCGCTTTGCCCGTTCTACCGAGGACGCTGCTTACAACCGAGGAAAGCTCAAGCGTAACGGTGTGCGCCTGCTCTCAATCAAAGAAGACTTCGGAGACAGCTCCGCAGGTGACCTGATGATGCACGTCATGGAGAGCTTCAACGAATTTTACAGTGCCGACCTTCGGGAAAAGACCGTCAGAGGAATGCACCAGAGCGCACTTAAATGTCAGAGCACAGGCGGGCAAATTCCTATCGGCTATAAGATAGAGGACAAGAAGTATGCGATAGATGAAGCCACACGATTTATCCCGGAGACTGTTTTCAGAATGTATGCAGAGGGAAAGAGACTGGCAGAAATAGCCCGATATCTGAATGAAAAGGGCTATCGGACCCGCATGGGCAGGAAATTTACCACAGGAAGCTTTTACACAATGCTCAGCAACGAAAAATACATAGGCGTGTATAAATACGGAGACGTCCGTATTGAAGGAGGATATGAAGCTATGATTGACCCTGTTTTATTTGATGCAGTTCAGAAAAAGCTTGTTGAAAACAAGAAGCGTGCGCCGAAGATTTCCGAGCGTGAGAATTTTTATCTCACAGGCAAGCTGTTTTGCGGTCATTGCGGCGAACCGATGAACGGCATGAGCGGCAACAGCGCCAAAGGAAAGCATTTATATTACCGCTGCAACGGAGTGCGCAAGCATACAGGCTGTGATAAGCGCACCGAGCGGAAGGAAGAACTTGAAAATGAGATCATCGGAGCAATTCAGAGAGCCTTTGCCAATGCTGACCCCGAAGAGCTCACAAGAAAAGTGATTGAGAATTATGAAAAGAACTCTCGTCCTGCCGATCAGGTGAAGGTAATGAAAGCCGAGCTGCAGAAAATTACAAATAAGGTTGATAACGTTGTCAATGCCATTGCCGAAATGGGCGGCAACGAAACATTATACACTCAGCTCCGACAGCTCACCGAGCAGAAGGAGCAGAAAGAGACCGAGATCCGTATAGCAGAACACAAAGCCGATGATATGCCCACGGTTGAACTTGTAAAGAAAATACTTGACCTTATTCAGAACGCCGATACAATGACTGACGAGGGCAGGCAGCTGCTCATTGACGGAGCTGTCAGCCGCATATATGTATACGATGACAGCCTGGATATCTATTTCAAGGGTGGCAAGAACACAGAAATCCCACTAAATCCCGCAAATAAAGATGATGTATCAGATAATTCGTTCGCCTGCTGCAAGGAATGGGGAGCCAAAACAAAAACATACAAACCGTTTCGATAAAATGCGGCTGTATGGTAATCAAAAAGCGTCGGGAATAACTTCTCGGCGCTTTTACTTTTCCCTAAGGCAAAACCGCACAAATTCTTGAAAAGCAGCAAAAAAAAGGTATAATATAAGTATGAATAAACAACTAACATTCTCGCTTATAAGCGA
>ERZ825670.964-NODE-964-length-34561-cov-41.873326_pt1 | contig 34561 bp, 22 predicted proteins | sample MGYA00519929_ERZ825670 | MGnify/ENA primary metagenome ERZ825670 (study PRJEB31778, sample SAMEA3449207) | human gut metagenome | biome: human gut; feature: human-associated habitat; material: faeces | place: United Kingdom | collected 2010/2012 ...
CTTTGCGCGTCCGCAGACGCGCCCCCAAGCTGCTCTTCCCCCAAGATTCCGTGAAAAAACCGATTATTTGCGCTGTTTTGTTTCAATTTGAGACAAGGCAGCGTATACTTATATTGCAGAGGGTTTCGCGTCTGCGGGCGCGACAAGGGGGCTTTGCGGTCGCCCCCTTGACCCCTTCGCCTTCGCCGCCCATGCAGCAATTTTGTACTGCTGATTGGAAGAAACGAAAGGTACACAAACTAAAAGAACTTCCAATATGAATCAAGTAACATCCGAAGGGGCACCGAAGGTTTCCAAAGGGCGATCGCAGACGTTCGTCTGTTTTCATTGCCCTTTGGTCGCCGCCGCAGCGGCGATTCCCCCTGCAACAAATAAACGCAATAAACAAAGAAGGATACATCAACATGAAAAAGATTTTCATCATCGGCGGAGGCATCGCCGCCCTCGAAGCGGCAAAATCCGCCCGAAACACCCAGCGGGACGCGCTGATTGTCCTCATTTCCGCCGAGAATTTCCTTCCATACAGCCGCCCGATGCTCACCAAGCAGCTCATGGGCAAGGTGACGGCGCAGGATTTGGCGGTTGAATCTGCCGCGTGGTATGACGAAAAGGATATTGTCGTCCTTACCGGGCGAACCGTGACTGCCATCGACCCCGTCGGCAAAACGCTCGTGGCGGGCGGTACCCCCTTCCATTGGGATTCCCTCATTCTGGCGACAGGCGCAAGCTGCTTTGTGCCGCCGATTCCGGGCGCGGACGGCGCGAACGTCGTCGCCGTGCGAACCTTTGGCGACGTGGCGCGCGTGCGGGAAATCGCGAAAACAGCAAAAAACGCGGCGGTTATCGGCGGCGGCGTGCTGGGGCTGGAAGCGGCATCGTCCTTGGCGGAAGCAGGGCTGTCTGTGACCGTGCTGGAGCACGGCGATCAGCTGATGAAGCGGCAGATTGACGCGCAGGCGGCGCAGCACCTTGAATCCGCCATGGCGAGCAAAGGCGTGAAGCTGCTGAAAAACGCGGATTCCGCGCGCATCGACGCATCCGGCGTCACCCTCGTGGACGGCACGCGCGTTCCGGCGGAGCTGGTCATCGTATCGGCGGGCGTACGGGCAAATATCCGCCTCGCCAAGGACGCGGGCATTGCGGCCGAGCGCCACATCACCGTCGATGACCACATGCGCACGAACCTCCCGGACGTGTACGCGGCGGGCGACTGCGCGTCGATGGGCGTGAGCTACGCGCTGTGGACGGAAGCGGCGGACATGGGGCGCATCGCGGGCATCAACGCGGCGGGCGGCGACGCGGCGTATCAGGCGCTGCCGCGTCCGCTCATCTTCCACGGCTTCGGCACGGCGCTGTTTGCGTTCGGCGATACGGGCCGTCAGGCGAATATCGCGTACGAAATCGGCGAAATGCCCGGCGCGCGGTACTATTCCGCAGGCGGAAAGCTGGTCGGCGCGGTGCTGACAGGCGACATCCGCCGCATGGAAGAGGTCACGAACCTGATTTTGCAGGCATAACGCCGCTTCCCGCGCATAGACTGAACCGACTCTTGAACGAGGAGGAGAAAGTTTATGTCGCAGACAACAAGTCAAACGTGCGCGTATGAGTACACCGTCCGCCGTGGGGACAGCTTCTACCTGATTGCGCATCGCCTGGGCGTGCCGCTGAAGGATCTGCTGGAGGCGAACAGCGACATCAACCCGGCGCGGCTGATGGTGGGCGACGTGCTGTGCATCCCCGGCGCGGCGGCGGAAACGCCCGATACCAACATCACGGCGCCGACCACCCCCGACGTCTCTGACACCACGACGAACGACGCGCTGGACACCCCCGCCGCCGACATGAACGCCCCCGCAACCCCCGGCGGCGAAACGCCTGACATCAGCTTTTGCCCGGAGATTGACCGCTACACGGTGCTGCAGGGCGAAACGGCGGCGGATGTGCAGCTGAAAAAGGACGTCAACCGCCATACGCTGGAAACCGCGAATCCGGATGTGAACCTGGACGCGCTGCAGGCAGGGCAGGTGCTGTGCGTGCCGGAAAATCAGGCGTGCCCGCCGGGCAACACATACACGCTGGACAAGGACGAGACGATGGAGACGACGGCGTTGCTGCTGAACGTGTCGCTGTCGGCGCTGCTGCGGGCGAATCCGTGCCTTGCGCCGAGCGACTTCAAGCAAGGTGCGTGCATCAATATTCCGGAGGACTGACAGAAAACGGCGCTCAGCGGGATTTCTCCCCTGCTGAGCGCCGTTTTTCAATATGCAATTACTCCGCCTTGACAATCTTTTCCGCGCTGATTTGCCCCGGCAGGCTCATCGTCATCGCGCCGTTGGAGTAGACCGTCACGGTCATGCCGTTCTCCATGCCGTCCAGCAGCGCCGCGTCCGCGTTGACTTGCACCACGTCGGTTTCCGTCGTCAGCAGGAAGCCGGATTCCGTCAGTTCGCTGACCGTGCCGGTGGTCTTGTAGCAGCCGATTTTCTGCGCGTACACCTGCGCCGGCAACGAGCGGGTCATGATGCCGTCGTAGAAGACGTGGATGTAGTCGCCCACCGCGAGTTCGCCGTCCGTCTCGTAGACCGTGCCCTCGTCCACGTTGACCAGCACCTGCATGTCCTTCGTCTGGAGGAGGATGCCGTCGCCCGTGATTTCGACAATTTCGCCCGCCAGCTCGTCGATGGTCGCGGCAATATCAATCGTATCCGCCGTCACCTGCGCGGGAATGGAGCTGGTCATCTGCCCATTGTAGGTCACGCGAACCGTGTCGCCCAAGTCCGGAATGCCCTCCGGCAGCTGCGTCAGGGAGGTCAGGTTGACCTGAATCTGCTGACCATCCGCGGTTTCCATGGTGATGTACGCCTCGACGACCGTACCGGTAAGGACGGCTTCCTCCTCCACCGCGGTAATCTGCTCGGCGCTGATCTGCCCCGGCAGGCTCATCGCGATCACGCCGTTGAAATACACGTTGATTTCCGCGCCATCGGTGATTTGCGCCAGCTGTTCCGCCGTCGCGTGAACGATGTAGGTCGTCTCGTCGGTGGTGAGGGTGAAGCCCTCGTCGGTGATGTCGCTGACCGTGCCCGTGAGGACGTAGCAGCCAATGTGCTGCGCCGTCACCTGCGCGGGGTAGGAGCGGGTCATCTGCCCGTTGTACATGACGTGGATGAAGTCGCCCTCCGCGATTTCCTTGCCCTCGCGGATGGTGTCCGCCGTCAGAATCGCCTCAACCAGCTGACCTTCGGGCGTTTCCAGCAGAATGGATTCTTCGCCGATTTCCAGCACCGTCCCGGCAATTTCCGCGATTTCCGCCACGTCGCCTTCCTCGGCATAAGCGGGCAGCAGCAGCGCCGCCATCAGCAGCGCCATCAGGATTGCAAGCATCTTCTTCATATTCGTGTTTCTCCTTGTGGGGGGAATGTCAGGGCTTCTTTTGCCCTGCACTCTAACAGACGAAAAAGGCGGGCGGATTGTTCCCGCCCGCGGAAAAGTATTTTTTGGGTTCTTCACGGAATCTTGGGGGAGCAGCTTGGGGGCGCGTCTGCGGACGCGCAAAGATACTGGCAGGGACGCTTCGCTGCCTGCGCCTTTTGTTGACTTCTTCCTTTGAGCTGAGCGCCCGACCAACAGTTGGGGCGTTGCCCCAAACCCCACAAGGGACGCTGTCCCTTGACCCTGCAAGGGGCATTGCCCCTTGACCCCTCCGCGCGATTGAGTTGGTCGCGCTTTCATGCTCCTTCCGCGTGCAGCTTTTTGTGGCTTCGCCTAAGCCCTTGTTTGCTTCCCCAACTTTCCGCGAAGAACCCTTTTTGTCAGTATCTGTCCGTCCGCAGAAGCCATTCCATCACGCGCCGATTGAGCGCGTAGCAGCGGCAGTACAACAGGAAAAACAGCAGCAGCGGATACGACTTGCGAGACTGGTACATCTTCTTCCAGCTTGCGCGGCGCAGCTGCTTCAGCGACGGGCAGGTTGTCAGCAGCGCCTTCCATGCCCGCTTCTTTTCCGCCTCCGACTGCGGATTATTCGGGTGATAGAAGTAGCGCTTCAGCAGGCGGATGTAGGTTTCCATCAGCCACACTTCATAGGCATTCCAATAGAAATCGCCCTTGTGGTGCACTTTCCCGAATGTCAGGAATTGCTGATTCACCTGCTCCATCTGCTGCGGCAAATCCGCATGAAACCGCTGAAACGATGACATGCCCCAAACCCTGTACGTTGTCAGCGTTTCATGCAGAAAATCCACGGACTTGACGTACTCCAGCATCTGCATATTGAACAGCGCATCTTCGCTTTGATGAATCGCTTCCGGAAACGCAAGCTGATGCTCGACGACGATTGTCCGGCGAATCAGCTGTATGCACGGTCCGCCAAAGTAGTTTGCAGCATACCGTTCATTCCGATCCAGCAAGCCCAGCTGCATTTCCTCCATTATGGAGGTGCCTACGTGCCGCTTCTTTTCTGCGGGCGGTGCTGTCTCGTCCGTTTTCTGCTGCGAAAACGTTTTGAAATTAAACACCAGCAGATCCGCCGGTTCTTCCGCCAGCTTTTTCATTGCGGATGACAGCAGATTGTCCTCCCACCAGTCGTCGGAATCCAGAAAAATCAGCCAGTCGCCATTTGCCGCCGCCATGCCCGCGTTGCGCGCCGCAGATACGCCGCTTTGCCGCTGATGAATCACGCAAAAGCGCGCATCCTTTGCCGCGTATTCGTCGCAGATACGCTCCGCGCCGCTGGTCGAGCCGTCGTCAATCAGGATGGCTTCCCAATTCGTGTAATCCTGCCGCAGGACGGAATGCAAGCATTCGCGCAGGTATTCCTCCGGCGTGTTGTGCACGGGAATGATGATGCTGACTTGATTCATCCTTTTTCTTCCTTTCGTGGATTCCAGCCGCTGCATTAGGGTAACACCGCACAAATGAGGTGGTGCCTTAGAAATACAGCTTCTTGAAATGTCCGGGCAGCAGCATGGCATAGGTATACACGAGTTTCCTGCGCAGCCAGTACGAGGAGCGCATCAGCGGCCAATACAGCGCCCACTGCTTTTTGCGCGCCTTGCGGCGGAAAGGCTTGTTATCCGCCGTATGCAGATAGTATTCTGCCGCAAACATAAACTGCCGGTTTTGCGTAAAGCGGATTAAGTCGCCGGTTTCGCCGTTTTCGCGGTAGAACGCCAGCCGCTCATCGAGAATATCCAGCATCGTCATGCGCTCCGGGGTAAAGCGGTTCGCCATCAGGCCGGCCTGATTCGCCGTGTAGAGGTACAGGGCGCCATCCACCATTACCACCTGCCGGCTTCGGTAAAGCAGCTTGTATATCAGCGCCTCGTCCTCATGCAGCTTCACGTCCGGGAAGCGTTCCGTTTCCAGCATTTCGCGCCGAAACAGCTTCCCCCATGCCGTCACCATCCGCACCCATTCCGACCTGCGGTAAAGCATCATGTTTGCCTCGCGCCCATCCACCACGCGCACAGGCTTATTCGCCAACGGCGCGGCTATTTTCGGCAGATATTCCGCTGGTGTCGCCTTCATGTAATCCCCGACAGCGATTTCCGCGCCGTTCTCCTCGCACGCCGCCAGCAAGCGCGCCACAAAGGCAACATGCAGCGCGTCGTCGCTGTCCACAAAGGTGATATAGTCGCCTGTGCAGATGTCCAATCCAGCATTGCGCGCCATTGACAACCCTGCGTTTTTCTGGTGGATGACGCGGATTCGCTTGTCCTTTTTGGCATATTCGTCGCAGATGGCGGGGCAGTTGTCCGGCGAACCGTCGTCTACCAGAATAACCTCTAAGTTCTGATATGTCTGATTCAGCACGCTGTCCACGCACATCGGCAGGTACTTTTCCACCTTATAAACCGGAATAATGACGCTGACGAGTTTGTCTGGTTCACGCATATTGATTCCATCCTCCTGAAAATGAAGGTATCAATACCAGTTTGCGTCAATAATCACCAGTTCCGGCGGATTATTGATGCGCGGCAGAATCTGCCCCACGTCGTCCCCCAGTCCGCGGCTGATGATGACCTTCGTGCCGGAAATCGTCTGCACGCCTTCGGTCAAATCGGGCAGGAAGCCCTGATCCGGCGTGTAGAGCGCGCCGAGGAACGGCAGCCGAACCTGACCGCCGTGCGCATGGCCGCAGAGCGCCATGTCGATGTCCTTGCCAATCAGCGCGCCCGTATCCTCCGCGTAGTATTCCGGATAGTGGACGAGCAGCATCTTGTAGCCCGGCTGGGCGGCGAAATCCTCCAGAAATCCGCTGGCGTACTTCTCATAGGATACCGGCGCTTCCGCAATGCCGCCGATGAGCAGCGTATTGCTGCCGATGGTTACGGTTTCGTACTTATCCGCCAGAAAGTGCACGCCCAGCGCTTCCAAATCCGACGCGAGTGTGCTGCCCTCGAACACGATTTTCGGCCACTCGTGGTTGCCCGGCACATAGTACACCGGGGCAATTTCCACCAGCTGCGCGCACAAGTCCGTCACGACGTGCATGTCGTCGCTTTTTTTATCGTTCATGTCGCCCGTGATGGCGATGATGTCCGGCTTCAAGGCACGAATCCGCGCCACCAAATCGCAGTTGTTCTCGCCGAACTCCCGCAGGTGCAGGTCGGAGAGCTGCACAATCCGCAGATGGCTCGTCAGCTGATCCGACTGCACTTTGTAGTAGCTTTCCACAAAGTCCTGCTCATGCGGATACAGGAAGAGGAAGTATCCGCAAACGCCCGCCATCACCAGCAGCACAGTCAGCACATACAGCAGCGCTTTTTTCCACTTTTTCATGGCTTAGTCCTCCTGCTTTCTGCGGTCCATCATTGCGCCGCGCAGCAGGGTACGCAGCGTATGGGCGTTGGCGGTGCGGCTTTCCGCCATGCCAAGGCTGTATTCCATCTTCGCGTCGCCGCTTTCCTCGTTGTAGGCGTGCACGAGGCGGTGCATGTAGTCCGCAAAGCTCTCCGCGTCCTCGCGGCGGCACTGCTCAAAGAAGCCGATGAACTGCCAGCCGCCGTTGTAATACACCGTACCGCAGGTTGCAGACGCTTCCTTGATGAAGTCCGCGAACCGGCGCAGCACTTCGTTGCCCTTCACGCGCCCCAGCTCGTTGTTGATGTGGCTCAGGTTCGTCAGCTCCAGCACAACGCACACGTTGTCGTCGCCCAGCACGCGCTCGGTGTTGTTCTTGATGTACAGGTCGCACGCCGTACGGTTCGGCATTTCCAGCGCCTGCTCGGTGAAGAACAGGTACTCCACGAAGTCCTGGATTCGCCCCAGCAGGATGGCGCCGCAGACGCCGAGGATGAAGAACACGACAACGCCCAACATCATGTACAGCTTGACGTTGACGCGCGCGCTCACCGCTGTGGTGGACAGCACGCCCACGTTCACCGCGCCCATGTACTCGTTGTACTCCTCCATCGTCACCAGCAGCACCTGATAGAGGTCATCCAGCCGGGTTTGCAGCGCGCTGATTTCCGCCTCCACCGACGCGCGGGCTTCGGCGGTGTTCTCCGTCGCGTCCGGCGCCTTGGAGAAGGTGTCGATGATGTACTGGCAGTACGCCGCATCAATCAGGCTGTCGGACTTGCGGTTGAGCAGCGTCACATAGTCGCTGATGAGCGTATCGTAAACGGTGGTGCGGTCTTTAATCTTGCCATCCTCATCATGCTCCTCATAGACGTCATTCAGCACAAGGCCGTTCTGCCCATGCGTGTCCGTGCCGTTCGTTCCGGCATAGTACAGCGAGCCTTCCTTATTCTTATTGCCATAGCTTTCAATGACTTCCTTGACGCTTGCCACCTTGTCGCCATCGGTGCCGCTTGTCAGCATGTAATTCGCATACCGCGCCTGATACTTTTTCAGCAGGATTTCGCGGTTCTGCGTCAGCCTTTCGCCCAAAATCTCCGAAAACAGGTACGGAATCCGCACCGACTGAATATAGCTGTATTCATCAAACAGGTCGGAGACGGACAGACCCGTGCGCGACGAGGTGAAATCCGGCGCAGCGCTTTGGCGGCTGCCTAACTGCGCGATAATCTCATCCACCGAATTGCTGAGAATTTCCGCCTGCTCAATGTAATCATAACCGCCCGCCAGCACGTTTTCCGCGTTGTTGGGGATGGTGGAGTAATCCACATATTTCTCCCCGAAGCTGGCAAAATAGCAGCTCAAAATTTCATCCAGCATCAAGCGCGCGAACTCAGCGCTTCGGCTGCTGCCAACGGTCAGCTTGACAACGTATTCTGTCGGATAGTATTCCTCCACCTCTTCACCTTTTTCCGCCAGCGCATCCTGCCGCGTCTGCACATCGGCAGGGGTGATGCCCGTCACCGTGCCGCCGGAGCGGATGGTATCGACGTTGACGGAATAGCCGAGGCGCTCAATCGCTTCCTTGACGACCGTCGAGGAAAAGATTTCGGAAACGTCCAGCGGCTCGCCGTTCGGGGTCAAGCCCTCCGACACCGCGTCGTAGGTGTACTTAATGACGGCCTGCGCCGTATACGCCTGATTGTTGCTGGCATAGCGCATGAAGAACGCGCCGGCAAAGATGGACATCAGCGCAATCAGCGGCCACCAGCGCTTTAAGTAGCGGATGATGTTAAACTTTTTCATGCTTTTTTCTGCCCTCAATCACCAGCAACAGCACGCAGCAGACGCAGAACGTCACGCCGCCCATCAAGATCGACCACTTGATGCTGTATTCATCCATCGCGCTCATCTGCTCATAGGACACGGTAAGGTAATTGCGCGTCTTATAGCGGACATACTCGCGGTTGATGACATTTGTGCGTTCAATCAAATCCGCCAATTTGGTCTTCATGGTATCAATCAGCATCTCCGCCGTGACGATGTTCTCCGCCGCATTGGCGTCTTCCGCGAGCATCTTCTCGATGGTGTACTCATTGTCCTTGATTTTCTCCTTTGTATCATGGGCATGGAAGTTTTCCGTCTCAGCGGAGCTTGCCTGATAGTCAATCGCCACCTTCGTGCGCGACATATAGAAGTTTGCCTGCGTATCCAGCGTCGGAATCAGCACAACACTTGTCAGCGCGGAATCGTACATATCAATCGTTGCAAGATGGTTCTGATAGTGGCTCATGAATTTCTGATACTCAATGTTGCGCAGCTGATTCTGATATTTCAGCTTGGACACATAGCGGTCGCGATTTTTGGATAACCCGCTCTGCCGCACATACGCGGTGTACTTTTCAAGGTCAATGTTAGAGAAATTCTGTGCCTTCTTCTGCAAAGAGATAAACGTCTCGTTGTTAGCCGAGGAACGGAACGTGCCGTTCTCGTTCGCGCGGCTCTTCAAAAAGCGGCTGACTTTGCCGATTTCTTTCTCGAAGAATGTGCCGATTTCCACATACTCCAGTTCATCCAGTTCATTCCAGTTCGGATTGAGCGCCGTATCGACGTAGGTGTAGTTCTCGTAGAACACTTCCTTGTACGCCTCGATAATCAGCTGGAGCATGTCGCCGGTGCTGATGCTTGCCGGCAGCTCCTCATTGCGCTTGTAGGAGACGGTGTAAGTGGTGGCAATCTTGTAGGCGCTGGCGCTGCCGGAATCAATCGACATGCCGCCGACGCTTGACGCGCTTACGCTGATGTGCTCCGCCAGCGCAAGAGGCTCCATGTTCGTCACGCCCGCCTTTTCAAGCGCACGCGAAAGCACCTCGTCAGACTTGAGCAGCGAAATGTTGAATCGCGTCTGATTCGGATAAAGCCCCCTTGTCGCTTCCTCATAGTTCAGGGCAATGAGGGCGGATGCCGACTGCAGCTTTCCCGGATGCATCCGGGCGCTGGTTGTCACCATCGCCGCGATGACCAGCAGCAGGCAAAGCAGGCGGTATCTCCACACACCCTGCAGCATCCGCTCAAGAAGCGACCACACGCCGCTCCTTGCTCGTTTCCGGTTCTTTTCTTTCATGCTTGCCTTTCTCCTCGCCTTGTTCCTGCTCGCCAATCGCCAGCGCGATCGGCAGCAGCATAAAGACCGTGTTGATGTAGCAGTAGAACACCGTGTTGTCGGTGGCGTAGGTAATGAAGCCGTAAATCGTTTCATACAGCAGCAGCAGGGCTGTCTGCATCCCGAACTCCTTCTGGCACCACACAATGCGCCCGTTCCAGCTGTACCAAATCCAGAACGCGAAGCCCCAGAAGCCTAACTCGATGTACATGGTAACAATATCGTTGTGCATTCCGCCGAAGTTGTGCGTGCCGAATACGCCAACGCCTGCTTCCGTCATGATGCTGATATAGCGCGTAACATAGCCGATGCCATACCCTCGGAAGGCGGGGGAAAAATCGTAGACCTCCTGAAACGCGGCATAGAGCTTGTCGCGCCCCATCGTGTCAATCTCCAGCGCATGGACGATTTCGTTGAACAGCCCCGACTGAATCAGGTACACATACCCGAAGCAAATCGCAATAGCGCCAATGGAAATGATGATAATCAGGATGCTTTGGGCTTTCGGTTTTCTCCTGCGGATGAACTCGCCCATCAAAAACACGCCGACTAAGCCAATCAGCGCGATGCGTTTGAGGCCCAGAAAGAAGAACAGCCCCGATAAGGCAGCATAAATCAGGCGTTTTTTGCCTCGCTCGCAGCACAGGGCGAACAGCAGCATCAGCCCGAAGGCAAACGTCAAGTCATGCACTTCCAGCGCCTTGATGGCGGCGTTCGTGTCAATCCCGCCGGACTTTGCAAACGCAATCAGCCCGGTCACAAACGCCCCCACGCCATGCGTCTTGATGGACATCAGTACAATGCCCATATTTCCCGCGCACATGGCATAGAACGTATAGTCAATGCTCCTGCGCCCGAAGAGATACACCGCGCTGCACATTGCGCTGAGCGATATGACATGGTAGAGAATCGTCGAGCAGCCGCGCGACATGTAGTTGAGCTGCTGAAAATCCAATGCCCAGTACAGCATCGACAGCGACACCATCATCAGGAACGGCAAGCCGAACATGACCGCAAACTGCCCCACCGTTTTCAGCCGCCGAAAGTCGCCCGTCACCAGCATAAACAGCAGCGCCATGCCCAGCACGCCGACTTGCATCACATATTTTGTGAACCACGGCAGTGGAAATCCGCCGCCATCCACAAAACCGATGGTCATCATGCCGATATACACCCATTTCAGATACGCCGGGCGCGGTTGAATGTCCTTTTTCAGCATTTCTTTTCGTCCAGCTTCCGCCAGATCGACCCAATTCGCCGCGCCATGCTTGCCACAGAATAGCTTTCCAAGAATCGGCATCTGCCCTCCTTTGCCATGCCGCGGTACAGCGCTTCATCCTCGTAGAGCCGGCGAACCGCATCCCGCAGCGCATCACGCTGTTTGGGAATGATCAGACCGTTTTTGCCCGATTCAATGTAGTCGCGCACGGTGTCCGATTCCGTGGTGATAATCGGCTTGCCGAACATCATCGCCTGCAGGAACACCAGCTGCCCCGCCGAAATGCGCGCATCGGCAAGCGGCACAATCACGCAGCAGCATTCCGACAGCATTTGATAGTACTTCTCGCCGAACACATCGTGATAAATGCGGATGTTGCTGCCGGGGTTCGGGTGGTTATACGCGTCGGACAGAATGCGCACCTGATACGGCGTGTCCTTCAGCGCATCCACAAGGAAGTCATAGTCGCGGTTGCTCTTTCCCGCCGCGAGGATGAATCGCTCCTCCCCCTGCGGAATGTGCCCGCCGCGGTTCAAATCGCCCAGCCCCAGCGGCACATAGGTGAACTTGTCCGTGCCGAAAATGGACTGGTAATACGCCGGTTCGCTGCTGGAAAAGCAGACGATTTTGTCCAGCGCGGGGCTGTTCACCGCCTTGCGCATGAACCACGCGTACAGTTTGCCCTTCCAGCCCTGCTTGGGGCGGTAGATGAACGTGGTGACGATGAGATGGCAGTGCTTTTTCAGGTGGAAAATGGCGCTGTAAAAAGCGAAAAACAGCCCGTAAAACTGCTGGTAGGACAGAATGGTGCCAAATTCCTTGCGGTGGCGCAGGACTTTGAGCGGAAAGAGGAAGAATTTCGCCTTCTTCTTCCATGCGCTGTCCGAAAAATGGCTGTCAATGTGCCAGATGTTCCACTTTTCCCCTGTCTCCGCTTCCATCAGCGCCGCAAAGTTCCATTCCGGCTGCGGCGCGCTGTCCAGCAGAATGAGGTTCACCCGCCCGTCGTTTGCTTTCATGACATCAGTTCCCTGATTGCCTGATGATTTCGCTCGCAGTTGTGGTCGTCGAGCGTGCCGAAGGTATCGCGGATGTGCTTCTGCATTTCCGGCGTGACGGCGCACTCCGACGCAAGCGCGGTTTCGATGGCTTTCAGCAGCGCCTCCTGCGTCGTCACGACCTCCCCGAAGCCGTCCACGCGATAGTCGAAATAGCCGCGATCGTGGTGCGTGCCCCAGTACCGCGCCTCGTCAAACTGGTAGTAGATTTCGGGCTTGAGCATATACGCGAAGTCGAACTGGATGCTGGAGAAGTCCGTTATCAGCAGCGCGGAGGCCATCAGCAGCGTCTGCACGTCCATCTGCCCCAGCGCGCCGATTTTGACGTGCGGATGCTCCGTGTGGAAGGCGGACAGGAAGCGCTGCACCTCGAAATGCGGGTAGAACACGGCGTCATAGCCGTATTTCGTCAGCAGCTTCTCCAGCTTCGGGTCGGAAATGACCGCCTGCCAGTGCTGGAAATAGTCCGTCTGCTCAAACTCCGCCTGTGTTTTGCCCTCCACGGCGTACGTCCGCCACGTCGGCATAAACAGCACCTGCCGCTTCGTCTCGTGCGGATGCAGAAGCGCGTCATATCGGCACAGCCCCAATCGGCGGACGACGCCTTTCGGATACCCGAACGCCGACTCGACGAAATCACGCTCCTTTTGCAGCGTCGTGACAAACAAATCCATGACGACGTTGGGGTAATGGTACCACTTCATATCGTCAATCATGATGCCATGCTGCAAAAACACCTTTTTTCCGCGCACGATGTGGAGCTTATCGAGCATATAATAGCGTTCAATATCAGGCGTATAACCGGAAACATGGGTGGAAACCTTCATTTCCGACGCGGCGCAGAGCAGGTAGTGCCGCCAGCTGCGATACGGCACGACGCTGCCCAGCTGCGCAACGCGGTCATAGTCGGGCAGCTTGGGGTCTGCGACGTAGACGGCGTTGATTTCGGGGTGCGCCTGCCGAAGATACGCGAAATAGTGATAGCCGTTGTCACGGGCTTCCCTGCCGTGCTCGGACACAAGCCAAACGTGGCGGTACCGCGGATTGGTGACTTTCAGCACGCCGGCGCAGAGGGCTGCCGCCTCGTACTTGATCAGTTCGCCCAGCAGGGTGGCGCCGCGGCGGAATTTTCGCAGGATGTCGCTCATAACATTTTTCCCTTACTGGTCAAGAATCTCCTCATACGCCTTCAGTCTTTCTTCCATATAGAAGAACGGTGCGCGCTCGCGGACGCGCTGCTGGTAGTATTGGTAGACTTCCGGCTTGTCCAGCATCGTCCGCAAGCCCTCGAAGAGCGATTCCTCAGTGTTCTGCGTAATCAGGCCATACTCGCTGTCGCCCAGAATCTCGCGCATTCCGGAGCAGTCCGTCGTCACGACGGGCGTTTCCAGCACAACGGCTTCGCTCACCACCGTGCTGAACCCCTCGACGTAGGACGGGCAGACGTACAAATCCGCCGCCGCCATATACGGGTATGGGTTATCGCGGAAGCCCAGCAGCTGCACGCTATCCTGCAAATGCTCGTCAATCACCTGCTCCGCCAGATCTTCGTACAGCTCCCCCTTGCCCAGAATCAGCAGGTGGAAGTGGTAGCCACGGCTTTTGAGCAGCCCGCAGACATGAATCAGCCGCTCAAACCCCTTGCGCGGAATCAGGCTGCCAACGCTGACCATCAGGAACTCGCCCTTCGGGATGTCGTCCACCGGCTCGTCCTTCCGGCGGCGGATTGCCTGCTCATCCAGCATATTATAGGCGACATGGACGCGCTCCGTCAAGCCGAATTTCGCGGAAAACGCTTCCTGTACGTTCTCCGACACACAGTAGATGCCGTCAAACCGCTCATAGCACGCCTTTTGATGCCGCATGGAGCGGAACAGGCGATCCTGCTTGGTGTACGTCTGCACGTCGATATGCACCCACGCGTACTTTTTCGCGTGCTGATTGGTGGAGTACGCGAGGATTTTTGTCGGGAACGCCTCCATGAAGGCGACTTCCACATCCGCGTCGCTCCTGAAGAACCAGCGATACAGCCATTTCGGCGGGATGATGTACTGTATGATGCCGCTGAGGATTTTCTGCGCCCTGCCGTTCTTCACGCGCAGCGCCGGGCGGTAATGCACCTCCGGCGACAGCATCCCGGCGCGGGTATCGTCGTGGAAAAGCGTCATGAGCGTCACGTCGTAGCGGTCTTTGGGGAGGCGGTTGACTGTTTCCACCAGCACCCGCTCCGCGCCGCCCCCGCACAGGCTGTAAATCAGGAACATTACTTTGCGCTTTTTGCCATCCATCACGCGCGTTTTCCTCCGATTTCCTCCATGTAGATTGCCAGCAGCCGGTCGCAGTAGCGGTCGAGCGTCATCATGCTTTCCTTCTTCGCGCGGCAGTTGCGCGCCATTTCATCCAGCAGCGCCGAATCGCTATACAGCGCGCGAATCTTCTCCGCGTACGCTTCGGGCGTGAAGGTGTCGTTGAGGACGCCCGTTTTGCCCTCCTCCACCAGCTCCGGCATTCCGCCGATGCGGTTGCACAGCACCGGCGTGCCCAGCGACTGCGATTCCAGCAGCGCCAGCGGACAGTTTTCGTACCACAGGGAGAGGTGGAGGGTGAAGCGCGCCGCCGCGACAAGCTCCTGCAGTTCTTTTCCAGTCTTGAAGCCGACGAAGCGGACGTTGGGCAGCTCGCACGTTCGGCAGAGTTCCTCCAGCGGCCCGCCGCCCGCAATGACGAACGGAATCTCCGGCAGCAGGCGGCAGGCGGCAAGGATGCGGTCGATGCCCTTTTCCTCCGACAAGCGCCCGAAATACAGGACGTAATCGCCCTTGGGCACGTCGATCTCCGCCGTCTTGCTCAAGAAGTTATGAATCATGGTGGTTTTTCCGGCGTAACGTGGGACGGTCAGCAGTTTTTCCTCGATGAAGCGGCTGGGGCAGATATAGCGCGCCACGCGGTCATACACATGGCTGCTGGTGTAAATCGTGCCTTCTATCGCGCCGATGAGGCTCTTTGCGCGCGACCCGTGGATGCACTTTTTGCGCACGCACGCCATCTTGCACTTCTTCCCGCTGCATTCCTCGCAGAGTTTCCATGTGCCGAATTCCATCATCATGTGGTTCGGGCAGAGCATCTGCAAATCGTGGACGGTCTGCACCATCGGGATATTTTTCTCTGCGCCCGCCAGAATGACGGATGGGGTAAGCTGGAAATTGATGTTGTTGAAGTGGATGATGTCCGGGTGGAAGCGGTCGATAACCTGCCGCATTTTGCGCCGCGCCTCGCCGGAATAGATGATGCGGAAGGGGTAGAGCAGCTTTTCCGCGCCGGACGCGTGGAAGTCCATGTTGACAGTCGTCAGCCCTTCGGCGTTCCCGACGGTGTTTTTCTCGTCGTACATGCCGAAATATTCCACCTGATGACCGCGCCGTGTCAGTTCTTCCCCAATGCGGAGCATATACGTTTCCGCCCCGCCGCGCGGGTACAAAAACTTATTGACCATCAGGATTTTCATCGGGTTCCTTCCCTTCCACATTGATTGGGGGAGACGCCAGAGGCTCTGCCTCTGGACTCCGCAAGGGGCGCTGCCCCTTGACCCCGCCAAAGGGTCTTCGACCCTCTGGACTCCCTTTTTCGCGATTCAGTTGGTGACACTTTCATACTGCTTCCGCGTGTTTATTGAGGGAACCCAAGGGGCGCTGCCCCTTGACTCCGCAAGGGACTTCGTCCCTTGACCCTTTCGCGCGATTCAGTTGGTGATATTTTCATACTGCTTCCGCGTGTTTATTGGGGAACCCGAGGGGCGAATGAAACGGGACGAAGTTCCCCACATTGACCCCTTTTCGCGATTCCAAGCCGGCTTACGCCCCGCCCCGAAGTTTCTTTTTCAGCTTGCGGACGGTCATTTCCAGCAGGTACTGGAATTCCGGCGTTCTGCCGTAAACCACCAGCACGACCGCGGCGAAAATCGCGGTGTAAATCAGCCCCTGGGCGATGAACCAGAGGAAATTCGTCTGCGGCATCAGCTGGAAAATCCAGTAGGACACGGCGCTGACCCCCGCGACCACCACCCAGCGGACGATGTAATCCATGAAGTAGCGGCGCAGCTTCTTCTGCCAGTCCTCCTCAATGCCGTAGCGCATCAGCACATACGGCTCGAACCAGACGCACGTCAGCAGGCTGGAGATAATCGTGCCGCCGATGATGCCCGCCACGCCAAAGCGCCGCACCAGAATCAGCGATACAACAAGGTTGATGATGGCCTCCGCCAGCGCCTTGTAGCGGTCATACCAGAACAGCCCCAGCGCCTCGCGGAACTGCAGCCCCATCTGACGGAGGCCGCTGATGAAAAACTCCGCCATGATGATGACGACGACCGTCATCGAGAAAAGGTACTCTTCGCCGAAAATCATGCGGATGAAGAAGTTGATCAGCGTCACCAGTCCGCCGGAGAGGTAGCCGTAGAGCAGGAAGGCGGCGAAATCGAGGATGCGGAAGATTTCGTAGACGCGTTTTCTGCCCTCCAGCGCGTTCAGGTTGCCGATGCTGGCGGTGAATGCGCCCGTCACATGCCCCAGCAGGTTGTTGACGTTCATCAAAACGAGCTTGTAGTTGGAGTATATGCCGACCGTAGCCAGCCCGTCAAACGCGGACATAATCAGGTTATCCGTGCTGCGGACGATAACCGTCGCCAGCTTATGCAGGCTCAGCGCGCCGACGTTCTTGAAAATCGCCTTGCGCTCCTGCGGTTCGGGCAGCTCCTTGTACTGCTTGAGATACGGGAACTCCCTGTCCGCGCGGATGGAGATGATAACGCTGGAAACCATCGGCACAAAAAGCTGGATAATCAGGTAGAGGATGAAGTTCCGCGTCGTTACCAGTACAACGATTTGCAGAATCAGGCGCACAATGCCGATGATTTGATCAACCGCCTTGCGGATATATGCCTTCTGGTACGCCTGATAGATGGCGTTCTTGTAGGACAGCAGGTATGACGTGACAGCTTGCAGGAGGTACAGCAGATAAATCAGCTGCAAATTTTCGATGCCTTCGCCGCCCTTCATCAGCAGCGGCAGGAACGGCATGAGCGCCAGCCCGATGCCCAGCACCGCCAGCGCAACGATGCGGTACAGCGTGCGATAGAGGTTCATCAGGCGCGCCAGCTGCTTCTCGTCGTTCTGCGCCGCCGGGCGGTACATGCTGAAAATCATCGCCGAGCCGATGCCCAATTCTGCCAGATTCAGCATTCCCAGCACATCGCCGAAGAGGCCGTTCACGCCGAGATATTCCTGAGACAGGTAGTGGACGAACACCATGCGTCCGCCGAAGGAAAGCAGCATGTTCAGCAGCTGTCCCACCAGCCCGACAATCATATTGATGATGGAGTTTTTCTTTCTCATCCGTGCTCTTCCGGCGCTGACTGACCGGATGCCTCCTCTCCTGCGCTGACTGCAAGCGCGTGAGCCGTGCAATCGCTCCATTATAGCACGGTTACGATTGCCTTGCAACAAAAACGACTGTTATCATCGGTTTTGCGCGAAGTTTCGCACTTTGTTCACGCAATCCACACATTCTGTGATATATGCTTGTTTCTTTCTTGTCAATGTGTTATAATGGAATGCAATCCACCGTTTTTCGGCGGAAATTTCGCGGGGCTTCCCCGTACAAGGGAGATTTGGAGGACATGGGAAAGGTCAGCGCGTTTCTGAAGCGGAAGAACGTTCTGTTTTCCGCAAAACGCTACGGGATAGACGCAATGGGCGCCATGGCGCAGGGGCTGTTCGCCTCGCTGCTGATTGGCACAATCATCAAGACGCTCGGTCAGCAGCTGAACGTGCAGTTCCTAATTGACGCGGGCAACTTCGCCCAGCAGGTTGCGGGGCCGGCCATGGCGGTGTCCATCGGCGCGGCGCTCTCTGCCCCGCAATTGGTGCTGTACAGCCTGATTGCCGTCGGCATGGCGGCAAATAAGCTCGGCGGTGCGGGCGGCCCGCTGGCGGTCTACTTCATCACGATTGTCGCGTCCGAATGCGGCAAAATCGTCAGCAAGGAGACGAAGATGGATATTCTCGTCACCCCGGCAGTCACGATTCTTGTCGGCGTTGGGCTGTCCGTGCTGTGCGCGCCCGCGATTGGCGCGGCTGCCAGCTCGGTCGGCGATTTCATCAAGTGGGCAACGAACCTCCAGCCGCTGCTGATGGGCATTCTGGTGTCCGTCGTCGTCGGCATGGCGCTGACGCTGCCGATTTCCAGCGCGGCGATTTGCGCGGCGCTCTCGCTGACGGGGCTTGCGGGCGGCGCGGCGGTTGCGGGCTGCTGCGCGCAGATGGTCGGCTTCGCGGTCATGTCCTTCCGCGAGAACGGCGTGGGCGGCTTGGTCAGTCAGGGGCTGGGCACGTCGATGCTGCAAATGCCCAACATCATCCGCAATCCGCGCGTGTGGATTCCCCCGACGCTTGCTTCCGCCATCACCGGCCCGATTTCGACGTGCCTGTTCCACCTCGAAATGAACGGCCCGGCGGTTTCCAGCGGCATGGGCACTTGCGGTTTGGTCGGGCAGATTGGCGTTTACACCGGCTGGCTGAACGACATTGCCGCCGGCACGAAAGCCGCGATTCTGCCGATGGACTGGGTTGGGCTTATCCTGATTTGCTTCGTTCTCCCCGCCGTGCTGACGCTGCTGTTCGCCTTCTTCCTGCGCAAGTGGGGCTGGATCAAGGACGGCGACCTGAAGCTGCAATAACAAGGGAGAATGAAACGGGGAGAATGAAACGGGACGAAGTCCCCCCCCTTGACCCTTTCGCGCGATTCAGTTGGTGACACTTTCAGGCTGCTTCCGCGTGTTGATGCAGGGATTTCGCGCCTGCGGGCGCGAGGAGGGGGCTTTGCGATCGCCCCCTCCACCCCTTCGCCCCCTGCGGTACACAAGCAAATCCACATAGAAAACTCAAGCCACAAAACGCACCTCATCCAGCTAATGCAGCAGATGAGGTGCGTTTCTTTTGCCAAAAAGTCAGCACCGAAAAAGGGCGGCGCACCCGCAGGTACACCGCCCCTTGAAGCCTTGGATTACACCTTCTGGAAGGTGAACACCACTTCGCCGCCCGCTTCGGGAGCAATTTCTTCCACCGTCTTGTCGAACTCGTAGCCTTCCGGCACAATCAGCACATGCAGCACATAGGGGTACGCAGGCATGGTGAATTCCAGCACGCCATTCTCATCCACAGGCATGGGCGTGCACGTTTCATCCGTGCAGACGTTAATCATCGTGCCGGTCACGGGGTTGCCGTCCTGATCGACGCACTTGATCGTGTAGCTCGCCATGCCCGCCATCGGCAGCTGCGGCGCTTCCGCCACTTCATCCGTGGAAGGCAGGGTGCCATCGGCGTACTTCCAGCCGGGGACATTGATGCCATACTGCTGCAGCATGGCGACAAACGCATTGGCATTGGGTTCATCAGCGATTGCAATGGCGGATGCTTCCACGTTTTCCGCGCCAGCCTTCACCACAAAATAGGTGGTATACGGGAAGCCGCTTGCCTGATTGGTGTCAATCGGCTGATTCGGGATGACGTAGCCGTCCTCCGTCATGTAGTCCGTCAGCGCATAGTTTTCGGGGGCAGCCTCGCAGCCAAAGGCGTACATTTCCGGGTCGAGCCCCTTCGCCAGCGTCACCTTCACCGTCGCGCTTTCCGTGTTGTCAATCACATAATAGTTGGTCATGCCAAAGGTGGACATCAGCGCAAATTGCGGGTCGGTGAAGAAAACCTGCTTCACGTTGTCGCCCACAAAGGAGATGGTCGTCATCTTCGTGCCTTCCGGATAGACCGGGTTGTTCGCCAGCACAGCGGCGGCTTCTTCTCCGTCCACCACGCGCGCGTTGTCCAGCCAGATCATGTCCTCATTCGCGGCCTGAAAGGAATCCTTGATGTAAGACAGGGCAATTTCGTAAGTACCGTCCGCCGGGAATTCATAGCCGTAGGTCGCCCATTCCTTCACGCCGCCGAACGCCTTCACCGTCTGCCCGTTGACAGACAGGTAGAACAGGTCGCAGCCGGCTTCGGTGGACGTCTTGTAGTCGAACGCGAACACATCGCCCGCCTTCGCTTCCACCGTAGTCAGCACGGAAGCGGAAGAAGTATCCTTGCCCGTGTTCGTGCTGACCAGAACCGTGCGGTCATCCTTTTCCGCAACCGCCATCGGCCAGGTGTATTCATCCGTAGAATTGGTGAAGGACAGCGGCGCCGCCGTGCCTTCCACATTCAGCGCGCGGTTCAGTTCCGCTTCATCCGTCGGCGGAATCGAGGGCTTTTCGCCCGGCAGGAACGCCAGCACATTCGTCTGCGTGTACTCATCGCCGAGGAAGAGGCCGAACAGGCGGACAAACGCGTCCGTAGAGGTCTGAGAACCCGTTGCGAGGAAAGCCACATTGCCGAAGCGGTCAACCACAATCGAGGTCGGGACGCCATTGAGCCCGAAACCCGCAAAGAGGTTGAACGTTTCATGCCCGACCGGGAACGTCAAGCCATGCGACGCCACATATTCCGTCAGCTTCGCATCATCATCGTTTTCATCAATGCTCAGCGCAAAGACTTCCACCTTGTCCTTGTACTGCTCATAGGCTTCCTCCAAGAACGGGAATTCCGATTCACACGGGCCGCACCACGTTGCCCAGAGGTTAATCAGCACCATTTCCTTCTCCTTCAAGGTTTCGGAGAGGGTATGGGAAACGCCGTTAATGTCCGTAAAGGTAAAATCGGGCATGGGCGCGCCAAGCGCGTACACCAAGGCAGTTTCTTCCGCCAGTGCAGCGCAGCCGAGGCACATCGCCAGTGCCAGAACCAGTGCCAGCATCTTCTTCATGAGGATTGCTCCTTTCACGTTCTGCGGCTTCCACCGCAGTCTTACAAAAATTATAAGGCGAGAAATGCCTGATGTCAACCGAAAAAACTTCATAAATACAATTGGCGTGCGCAGCTTCCCTTTTTTTCGCCTCCAACAGCAGCGAAGAAGCGTAAGATTGTTTGGTATTCCCATAACCAAAAAGCCCTGCCGCATTCACGACAGAGCCTTTTTGTGCCTTGATTACGCCTTGCCAGCGCAGCCCAGCACATCCACAATCTTGTGGGCAACCATCGCCTTCACCGCAGCGCGGGCAGGCTTCAGGTACTGACGGGGGTCAAAGTGATCCGGATGCTCCGCAAAGTACTTGCGGATGCTCGCGGTCATCGCCAGACGAATGTCGGAGTCGATGTTGATCTTGCAGACCGCCATCTTCGCCGCCTTCGCCAGCTGCTCTTCCGGAATGCCAATTGCGTCGGGCATATTGCCGCCGAACTGGTTGATTTCCTTCACGAACTCCTGCGGGACAGAAGAAGCGCCGTGCAGGACGATCGGGAAGCCGGGCAGACGCTTGGAGCATTCTTCCAGCACCTCGAAGTGCAGCTGGGGCTTCTGACCGGGCTTGAACTTGTACGCGCCGTGGGACGTGCCGATGGCAATCGCCAGCGAGTCGCAGCCCGTGCGGGTCACAAACTCTTCGACTTCTTCCGGATGGGTGTACATTTCCTGACCATGCTCCACCTTCACGTCGTCTTCGACGCCGGCGAGCGTGCCGAGTTCCGCCTCGACGACCACGCCGTGGTCATGGGCATACTCGACGACCTTGCGGGTCAGGGCGATATTATCCTCAAAGGACTTGGAGGAAGCGTCAATCATGACGGACGTGAAGCCGCCGTCGATGCAGCTCTTGCACAGCTCAAAGCTGTCGCCGTGGTCAAGGTGCAGCGCAATCGGGATATCGGGGTTCTCGATAACCGCCGCTTCCACCAGCTTCACCAGATAGGTGTGGTTGGCATACGCGCGCGCGCCCTTGGACACCTGCAGGATGACGGGAGCCTTCAGCTCACCCGCCGCCTCGGTGATGCCCTGAATGATTTCCATGTTGTTGACGTTGAAAGCGCCGACCGCATAGCCGCCGTCATACGCCTTCTTGAACATTTCCTTCGTCGTAACAAGCGCCATTGGATTTTCCCTCCTGATGCAATTATGTAGGGGTTTTCCACCGAATCTATTATAGCACATTCTGCCGAAATAGAAAAGGGGGTTTTTTCACAAGTTGTATTTTCTTTCACAAAGTTTTGGAGAAAAAAAACGACCTCATCCCCCTTTTCGGCGGATGAAGCCGTATCAGCACACAGAAGCAGCATGAAAAAGTCGCCAACGCAATCGCGCAAAAGGGTCAAGCGTAGGGATTTCATCCCGTTTCATTCGCCCTTGGGTTTCCCCCAATTAACACGCGGAAGCAGCCTGAAAAAGTCGCCAACTCAATCGCGCGAAAGGGTCAAGGGAGGAACTCCCTTGCAGGGTGCAGGGGCAGCGCCCCTGCTGGAGTCCAGAGGCAAAGCCTCTGGTTACTGCCCCTCTTCCGTCCGCTCCACCGTGCCGACGTAGATGATTTCGCTCTTCGCCTTGTAGGTGTCGGTGTACATCAGCTTGCGCTCGGTTTCCGCGCCGCCCACATACTTCACCAGGTAGCTTTCCACCACACAGCCGTCGGTTGCCTTGCGGTAGGTGTACTCTTGGTCAACATAGGTGGCGTAGGTGTGGTTCGTGTCCTTGCGGTATTCCGGCTCGGTCGGGGCGGGCAGGGTCTGCACCGTCACCGTCTCCAGCTCGTACTTCACGCCCTTGCCGAGGCTCTCGCCGTAAATCGACACCACGCACACCTTGTGCGACTTGTCGTAGCGGCTATCCTTCATCACCGTCGCAACGATGAAAATCGTGCTGTTCGTGTCGTTGCGGAACTTGAAGTCAATGCGGTTGTCGGATACCGTCGCGTCCTTGCCGTAGTCGGTGTAGCCCACCGCGTCGGAGTGCGGCTCGCGCTTGAGAATCGTCATGTTTGCTTTCGCCGCCGCGAGGTACATCGTCGTGCTTGCCTGACACACGCCGCCGCCGTAGCCCATGCGCTGATCGCCATACGCGTACTCAATCGCCTGATAGAAGCCGTTTGCCTTCGTGCGCTTGCCCACAACCGTATTGAAGGAGAACGTTTCGCCCGCTGCAAGCATCTTGCCGTTGATGCGCTCGAACGCCACCTGAATGTTCAGGTTGCGGTTCTCCGTGCTGGTGGTCGAAATCGGGGTGTACGCCGTCGCGCGCAGCTGAATCTGCGGCTCCAGCATGGCTTTGGTCGTGGTCGGCTGAAGCTCGCGCGTCGTCAGCTCCACCTCGCCGCTGACCAGAGACGACATCATCTGGTACACCTGATTTTTCGCCTCAGTCGTGTCCATATAGCGCCCGACCGTTTCCGGCTGAATCGTCAGCGGATTGTTGAAATTGTTGTAATCGAAGATAATATGCGCATCCACCGGCTGGATGTACGCCTGCTGCGCGATGCTGAGCAGGATGTTGTCAATCACCACATTGTCGCCGCTGGGCGTGGCGGAATAGCCCTCGTAGGGATTTTCCGCCAGCGCGTCCATCGTGGCTTTGCGCGCGTCAATGCTGCCTTCTGTGTGCCCCGGCTGCCACGCCGCGTCGAGGGCTTCCCGCACATCGACGGTCATGTTCAGGTCGGCGCTCGTGATTTCCCTCACCAGCTGACCCGCGTACATCAGGCGCACCTTCCACGCGTCGCGCTGCTGATTCGCGTGCGCCGTGACCGCCTCTTCCGCCTCCGCGCGGGTCATGCCGCCGAGGTGGATGCCGTCCACATACACGTTCGGGACGTACTTGTCGTCATACGCCGTCACCGACGCGACCAGTGCTTCCCGCTCGTTCTGCTCCTGGATGGCATTGCTGATAGCGCCGCCCGCCGCAACCAGTCCGCAAATTACCGCCACCGCGCACGCGCAGAACAGGATGCGCTTGAGCAGCTTTTGACCCGACGGCTTGCGGCGGACAGGCTCGTTCTTCGGCTCGCGATGCTCCGGATTGAAGCCCCCCAGCCCCGCCGGCGGATGATTGCCGCCGCCATTGCCGCCGTTTCCGCCATTGCCGTTCGCCGGATACTGCGGAAAATTCGTCGGATACATCGGCTGCTGCCATCCGCCATAATTCTGCTGCGGATACGGCGGATTCTGCGGGCGCTGCGGATTCATCGGCTGATTCGGCATCATCTGCCCGCCGCGAATCGGCTGATTGCGCCCGGTGTTCATGCTTGTCGGGTTCTGCCCCCACGAGAACTGCTCCAATTGGTGCGCCGCATCGAGCGGCTGCACGCCGTTGTTCCAGCCCTGCTGCGGCTGCATGGGCGTCCCCTGCACGCCGCGGAAGCCGTGCATTTGCCCGCTTTGCGCATATTGGCTCCCCTGCCCCGGCTGATTCATCCCCTGCGGGCGCATCGGCTGAGCCGCACCCATCGGCTGGGCCGCACCCATCGGCTGGGCCGCGCTCATCGGCTGCATGGGCGGATTGGCGCTCTGCTGCGCCAGGGGCGGCTGCGGATTCCGGCGCGGCGGATTTGTCGGCTGCATGGGCGCGTCTTCCGTGCGGATAAGGGGGATGCTGTTGTCCAGCGTCTGCTGCCCGGCATACTGCGCCGCGTTCAGCTGCGTGCGGCGGCGGCGCGGCTGCTTGTTGTCGTTGAATTCGGACATGGTTTCAGCACCCCTTTCTGATGGCAATTCGGTATTTCTTCATCTTATACTATTTCCAGATAAGAATGCGCCAAGATGCGCCGCGAATTTTTCATTCTGGCTAACGTGAATGAAACGCAGCGTAGCAGCGCTACGCTAAGTGGAATGAACGGACGCCAGAAGGGAAAAGGCGCAAGCAGATGGCGCAGGTGAATCTGGAAATAGTATTATATCACATGATTTCAGCAGTTTCCACTGCTTGCAGCAATTTCTCCACATCATCGGCCGCCCTCGCCCACATCGGCGCGGTGCAGCCGACCATGCCGTGGCGGTCGCCATCGCCATGGAAGTCACTGCCGCCGGTGACCAGAAAGCCCATGCGCCGCGCGGTCAAATCCAGCAGGGGCGTGGCGCGCCCGGCGGACGGGTGGTAAACCTCAACGCCCCGCAAGCCCTGCTCCTGCCAAACGCCGAGCAGATGGCGCAGCAGCGCGCCGGTCTTCTCCAGCTCCATCGGGTGCGCCAGAACAGGCACGAAGCCGCTTTCCTGCATCAGCGGCAGCGCCTCCGCCATGCTCAGGCGCTCCCCCGCCACATAGGCAGGCGCGCCATCCGCCAGAAAGCGGTCAAACGCCTCGCGCGTGTCCACCACGTAGCCGCGGCTGACCATCGCGCGGGCGATATGCGGCCGACCGACGCTGCCCTTAGCTTCGCGGGCGATTTCGTCGTAATCCAGCGGATAGCCCAGCGCGTTCAGCTTCTCCACCATCTGCCGCGCGCGTCCGAGCCGCAGTTGGGACAGCGCCCGAACCTTGCGGTGCAGGGGCGTATCCGTCCCGCGCCCGTAGCCGAGCAGGTGCAGGCCGGGCATATCGCGCAGGGACAATTCGACACCTTGCAGAATCGGCATCGGCGTGGGTTTCCCCAGCAGCTGCGCCGCGCCGTCAAACGTGTCATGGTCGGTCACGGCAAGGAGCGTCACGCGGTGCTTGTCCGCCAGCGCCACCAGCTCCGCGGGCGTAAGCAGCCCGTCGGAGGCAGTGGTGTGGGTGTGCAAATCAGGCTTCATGGGGGTCAGTTGGGTGATTTTCGGGCGCATCCGCCGTCTTATCAGGCGTTTCCGCGCTCTTTTCAGGCGTTTCGGCGGACTTTTCGGAATTCTCTTCCTTCTTTTCGTCCGCCATATCCTGCATCATCACATCGCCCGTGGTGCGGGTGTCGGCATCCTGAATATCCGGCAGCGCGCCCGTTTCCATCAGGGTGACGAACTCGCGGCGGCTGATGGTGTCGTACTTAAGCAGCGCGTCCACCAGCTTCTCCATGCGGTCGCGGTTGGCGCTCAGGGCATCCACCGCCTTCTGGTAGCATTCCTCCAGCAGGCGCTTGACTTCCGCGTCGATGCGCGCCGCCATTTCTTCGCTGTACCCGCGGCTCTGCCCAAACTCCATGCCGACGAACACTTCCTGATCGCCGTCAAGATAGACTGGGCCCAGCTTTTCGCTCATGCCGAACTGCGTCACCATGCGGCGGCAGACCTCCGTCGCCTTCTTCAGGTCGCTCGTTGCGCCGGTGGTGAACTCACCCAGATAAAGCTGCTCCGCGGCATGACCGCCCAGCCCCATCGCCACGAAGTCCATCAGCTGGCTGTAAGTCTGCAAATCGTCCTCTTCCGTCGGCAGGGACAGCGTGTAGCCGCCCGCCTGCCCGCGCGGGACGATGGTAATCAGGTGCACCTCGTCGCAGTTGGGCAGGACGTGCCCGACGATGGCGTGACCCGCCTCGTGGATGGCGACCATGCGCTTGTCGCGCTGCGTCACCTTGTGGCTGCGCTTCTCCGGGCCCATCTGCACGCGGGAGATTGCCTCCACCAGCGTCTGCTGATTGATGGCCTTCAAGCGCCCGCGCGCCGCCAGAATCGCGGCTTCGTTCATGATGTTTTCCAGCTCCGCGCCGGTGGAGAAAGGCACGCGCTTGGCGATATTCTCCAAATCCACATCATCCGCAAGGGGCTTGCCCTTGGCGTGCACCTTCAGGATGGCAACACGCCCCGCCATATCGGGGTAATTGACGAGAATCGTGCGGTCAAAGCGGCCGGGACGCAGCAGCGCGGGGTCAAGAATGTCGCGGCGGTTCGTCGCCGCCATGACAATAACGCCCTCGTTGATTGCGAAGCCATCCATCTCGACCAGCAGCTGGTTCAGCGTCTGCTCGCGTTCGTCGTGTCCGCCGCCCAGCCCCGCGCCGCGATGGCGACCCACCGCGTCAATCTCATCAATAAAGATGATGGACGGGGCAGCGCGCTTGGCTTGGTCGAACAGGTCACGGACGCGGCTCGCGCCCACGCCCACGAACATCTCCACAAAGTCAGAGCCGGAAATGGAGAAGAACGGCACGCCCGCCTCGCCCGCAACCGCCTTTGCCAGCAGGGTTTTGCCCGTGCCGGGCGGGCCGATGAGCAGCACGCCCTTGGGGATGCGCGCGCCCATGTCAATGTACGCCTTGGGGTTGCGCAGGAAGTCCACCATTTCCTTGAGTTCTTCCTTCTCTTCCTCCGCGCCCGCGACGTCGGCGAACGTCACCTTGTTCTTGTTCGGGTCATGGATGCGCGCCCGGCTTCTGCCGAAGTTCATCACCTTGCCGTTGCCGCCGGTCTGCGCGCGCATAATCAGCCAGAACATCACGCCGCAGAGCACCAGCGAAATTGCCAGCGGAATCAAATCATACCACCACGGGGTGGTCAGCGGCTGACGGTAGATGATGGTGAATGGCAAATCCTTGACGGACACCTCGTCCAGCGGCTTATTAAGCTTCGCCGCCTGCATTTGCCGCGCGGTGACGATGAAATCAGCGCCGATGATGGTTTCAAAATCGTAGTTCTTGTCAGGGAAATCCGCGTCGGCGACCGTTGTTGTTGTCGTCACGCCCACCAGCGACGTGCCACGGATGGCGACGGAGCGAACCTGCCCCTCCTCAATCATCGTCAGCAGCTGGGGATAGGTGATGCGGCGGTCACGGGTATTGCTGCCAAAGCCGTTGGTGAACAGCATCGAAATGGTGAGCACCATCAGCAGCAGAACCGCGACGTAGCCGAACATCCCGCGAGACTTCTTCAATGCGAGCATCCTCCTTCCGTTCCAGCGCCATCCGCCTGTTGCGGCGTATACCCATATAGACGAATGACGTGTGCGGAAAAATCCATCTTTACAAAAATTTTATCTTTATTGGGGGAAGAATCGGCTGATTTATTCGCGCGCCGCGCCGTACACGCGGCTGTCCAGCACGCCGATGTCCGGCAGATTGCGGTACTTCTCGGCGAAATCCAGCCCATAGCCGACGACGAACTCATCCGGAATCTTGAAGCAGTGGTAATCCACCGTCAGGTTGTGTTCGGGATTGCGGCGGTCGGGCTTGTCCAGCAGCGTCGCAATGCGGATGGAGGACGCGCCGCGGCCCATCAAATACTTGCCGAGGTAGAACAGCGTGTTGCCGCTGTCCACAATGTCCTCCACAATCAGCACGTCGCGCCCCTTGATGGACACGGACAGGTCTTTCTCCAGATTGACCACGCCGGAGGACTTGGTGGAGTTGCGATAGCTCGAAAGCGCCATGAAATCCAGCGTCACGGGCAAATCGACTTCGCGGATGAGGTCGGAGAAGAAGACGCTCGCGCCCTTCAAAATGCAGACCATCACCAGATCGCGGCCCTGATAGTCGTGGGTGATTTCCCGTCCCAGCTGGGCAACGGCCTTCTGGATGTCCTCACGCTTGACGAGAATCTTCGTCATGTCTTGATACAGCTTGGCATTGGTGTCCATCGTGTTGTCCTCCTAAATATATGTAGGTTTCTATGTTGACTTAGTTGGCGTTGTCCTTTTTTTCGCGCAGGGGTGCGCCGCAGCGTTTGCACTGTTCGAGCTTGTCGTAGGGGTCATCCTCAATCTGCGACCACTTGATGACGCCGGACAGCGGGCGGTATTTCGGATTGAGCGATTCGCAATTCGGGTCAATGTGGTAGTACGTTCCGCCTTCGGGATTGTAGTAAATCAGCAAGTCCGGATGGCTGGTGTTCAGCACAGGCTGGGTGGCAAGGGCGTTGGTCGGGGTGGCGGTGCTTTCCTGCTCGTTGCTTTGCAGCGTCGCGGGGTCAACGTACCACACGCCGTCCTCCTTGACCATGCGCACCTTCCACAGGTAGACGCTTTCGCCCAGGGTGTTGTTCTTGTTGATGACGGCGCGCACGGTGACCATGCGGGCGATGTCGTTCGATGTGCCCGTGATGGCCGTGAAATCCCAGCTGACGGGCGTGCGGTTGGTCAGCACCTCGCCGAAGAGCTTCTGCGTCACCGCGTCGGTGCCGCCCTTGATGCTGCTGCGCCACGACGGGGCCGTCAGGTTGACCATTTGGCTGATGGCGTTGTTCTTCCACAGCGTGAAGAAGGAATGCAGCTGCGCGTAGCACTCCTCGGAGTCATCCACAGGCGTCGCGGTAGGCGTGGGCGCAGGATTGGGCGTGTCCGTCGCGGTCAGGTTGACATCGAGGTTATTGCCCGATGTACTCCCCTGCTGCATCTGGCCGGACTGATTCGGCTGCGCGGGGTTCTGATTGTCCGCCGCATTCGTCGCCAGTGCGCTGACGAGGCAGACGACCGCCGCCGACGCCAGCAAAAGCGACAGCACCAGCCGCGCGTTGGGCGTAACCAGCTCGCGGAGCCACATAGCGGCGATGCTCGCCACCGCGCCGACGAGGACGACCCACTTCACCGCCGTCCACGCAAAGACCATGCTCAAGATGAAAAGAATCGGCAGCACGCCGAACATCAATACTTTTGCAATCGTATCCCACGGGATTTCCCTGTGCGCCGCCGGCTGCACCCGGAAGCCGCTGCGCCCCGACGTCGGGTACACGCGCTGACCGTCGGGGGTGTACTGCGCGTACTGCTGCTCCGGCGGCAAATCCGTTTCCTGCGGATTTTGCTGGCTGTACCCCTGCTGATTGTACGCCGGATTCGGCTGGCTGTACCCCTGCTGCTCGTAGGGCTGCTGATACCCGCCGGGCTGCACAAACCCCTGCTGGTCATACGGCTGCTGCTGATAAGGCTGCTGGGCGTACGGCTGCTGATAGCCCTGCTGCCCATACGGCTGCTGATAACCCTGCTGATCATACGGCTGCTGATAACCCTGCTGTCCGTATGGCTGCTGGTATCCCTGCTGACCATAGGGCTGTTGATAGTCCGCATACCCCTGCTGACCATATTGCGGCTGCCCATAGCCGTTTTGCGGCGCGTAGCCCTGACCATAGGCATCATTGGGCGCGTAGCCGCCATTCGGGGCATAGCCCTGCGCCGGCGGATAATTGCCCTGCGAAAAACCGGGCTGCTGAGGATTCTGTCCGGCGTCCCCGGCGCCATCATAGGGTGGACGGCTGTTGCTCATCCGGCTTCCTTTCCTTTCTTCCGCGCGTTTGTGCGCGAAGTTCCCTGCCGCGCCTGCGGACGGAGGAATTGCATCCTCCCGCGCGCGGACTTTCACGCAAGCGCCTGAATCGCGCTTTACATGATAACGCATCTTACAGTATAGCACAAAAAAATGGCTTGTAAATAAGAAATCGGAAAAATTCATGGTTTGTTCGCCTGTAAGATGGAAAGAATTCCACTTCCGTGCGATTTTATTCCGCATTCCGAATTCCGAATTCCGCATTTGCCCCCTTGCAAAACGCCTCAACCTATGGTAAGATAGAGCGTGCCGACGAAAGTCAGCGAAATATTGGAAGCGATGACCGGGAAACAGTAGCGCGTGCAAGTCCCCTTCCTATTTCCAAATGAGAATGTGCCAAGATGCGAAGCGAATTTTTTCTGCTGGCTAACGGGAGTGAAACGCAGCGTAGCAGCGCTACGCTAAGTGGAACGAGCGGACGCCAGAAGGAAAAAGGCGCGAGCAGATGGCACAGGCGAATGCAGGAAATAGGATATCAGAGAGCCGCCGGGTGGTGCGAGGCGGCAGGGCGCACGGCGTGAACCTTCATCCCGCGAGTTTTTCGGCGTGGGCAGCCTTATCGCCCATCAAGCGGCGGCAATGGGATTTTTTCCTTGCCGCAAGACGAGTGGTACCGCGGATTCAGTCCGTCTCATCAAACGATGGGACGGGCTTTTTTCATCCAACTGTAAGGAGGAACATCCGGAATGAACGAGAAGATCGAAGCCCTGAAAAGCAGCTTTGATTCCGAGCTGAAGAAGATCGCCAACATGGTGGATCTGGAAGCCCTGCGCGTGAATTACCTCGGCCGCAAGGGCAAAGTGACCGACGCGCTCAAGGGCATGGGCAGCTTGACCGACGAGCAGAAAAAGACCGTCGGGCGCGAGACGAACGAGCTGAAAACCGCCATCACCGTCGCCTTGGCGGAAAAGCTGGAAGCGCTCAAGGCGCAGGAATTGCAGCGCGAAATCAACGCCCTGCCCGAATTTGACATTTCCATGCCGCCGGACATGACCCGCGGGTCGTATCACCCGATTACGCTGGTGCAGCGCCAGTGCGAGCAGGTGTTCAAGTCGATGGGATTCACGGTGGAGGACTACGCCGAGGTGGTGACGGACTACGAGTGCTTCGAGAGCCTGAACATTCCGAAGTTCCACCCCGCGCGCGACATGCAGGACACCTATTATCTGGACAACGGGCAGCTGCTCAAAACGCAGACCTCCGCCGCCCAGAACGCCATCTACCGCCGCTACCGCGACGCGCTGGTGAACGACGGCGTGCCGATTAAGGCGATTTTCCCCGGCCGCTGCTTCCGCAACGAGGCGACCGACGCCTGCCATGAGAACACGTTCTTCCAGATGGAAGGCATCATGGTGGACAAGGATATTTCCATCGCGAACCTGATCTACTTCATGAAAACGATGCTGAGCGAGGTATTCCGCAAGGACATCAAGGTCCGCCTGCGTCCGGGCTTCTTCCCGTTCGTTGAGCCGGGCTTTGAGCTGGATATCTCCTGCCTCATCTGCGGCGGCACGGGCTGCCCGTCGTGCAAGCATTCCGGCTGGCTGGAGCTGTGCCCCTGCGGCATGATTCACCCCGAAGTATTGAAGGCCGGCGGCATCGACCCGGAGCAGTACACCGGCTTCGCGTTCGGCTTGGGCATGACGCGCCTTGCCATGATGAAGTACGGCGTGAAGGACATTCGCGACCTGAACAGCGGCAGCCTGACGCGCCTGGCGCAGTTCACGGACGACGAGTAATGCGGAGGAAAGACGAACATGCTGATCTCAATGAACTGGATTTCCGACTTCGTTGACCTGACGGGTCTTGACAAGATGGCGCTGATTCGCCAGTTCTCCCTGTCCACGGCGGAAGTTGAGAATGAAATTTTCCACAAGGGCGCGGATTTGTCCGGCGTTGTCGCCGCGCAGATCGTCAGCGTAGAGAATCACCCCGAATCCCACAAGCTGCACCTGCTGAAGGTGGACGCGGGCGACGGGCAGCTGACCGACGTGGTCTGCGGCGCGCCGAACGTGCAGCTGGGCATGAAAACCGCGTTCGCCAAGGTGGGCGCGCAGCTGGGCGACATCACCATCAGCCCGCGCAAGCTCGCCGGGTACACGTCCTACGGCATGTGCTGCTCGGAGAAGGAAATCGGCATCAGCGACGACAATTCCGGCATCATGGTCATCCCGGAGGATGTTCCCTGCGGCACGGATTTGAAGGCGCTCTACCCCATCGACGATATTATCTTCGAGGTGGACAACAAGTCCCTGACGAACCGCCCCGACCTGTGGGGGCACTACGGCATGGCGCGCGAATTCTCCACCCTGTCCGGCCGTCCGCTGAAAGCCCTGCCCGTGGCGGATTTGGCGGCGTACAACAATCTGCCCGCCATCGACATGAAGATTGAAGACCCGCTGTGCCAGCGCTACTCCTGCCTGCGGGTGGAGAACATCAACCGCCACGTCAGCCCGATGGCGATGCGTATCCGCCTGAACTACTGCGGTATGCGCGACATCAACTTCCTCGCCGACCTGACGAACTACCTGATGCTGGAAATGGGGCAGCCGATGCACGCCTTCGACAGCCGCAAGGTGGAGAAAATCCGCATCCGCCGCTTCCCGGAGAGCTTCTCTTTCCAGACGCTGGACAAGGTGGAGCGCACCATCGACCCGAACACGCTGATGATCTGCAACGGCGACAAGCCGGTTGCCATCGCGGGCATCATGGGCGGTCTGGACAGCGAAATCGTCGATGACACGACGAGCCTGACGCTGGAATCCGCCACCTTCGACGCGGCGTCCGTCCGCAAGAGCAGCGTCCGCCTCGCCCACCGCACCGACGCCTCCGCCCGCTACGAAAAGAGCCTTGACCCGGAAATGACAACCGTCGCCATCGCCCGCTTCATCAAGCTTTTGCAGGAATACGACCCGGAAATGCGCGTCACCTCCCGCCTGACCGACGAGTACGCCTTCCACTATCCGAAGGTGCAATTGTCCTTTGACAAGGCGTTTGTTGACCGCTACACCGGCATCAACATCTCCTCCGACGAAATCATGCACACGCTGACCGCGCTGGGCTTCGGCATGACGCGGAACGGCGATTCCTTCACCGCGGACGTCCCCTCCTGGCGCGCGACGAAGGACGTGACCATCAAGGCGGATATCATCGAGGAAATCACCCGCATCTACGGCTACGACAACTTCGACCTGCACACGGCGGAATCCCCGCTCTACCCGGTTCGCATGTCCACCGAAAAGACGGTGGAGGACAAATTGAAGGACATCCTCGTCAAGCGCTATTCGCTGCACGAGGTGCATTCCTACATCTGGCAGTACGCCGACGACTACAAGAAGCTCGGCATCGCCGTTGAGGACAACGTGAAGCTGCTCAACGCCTCCAACCCCAACATCGAGACGCTGCGCCGCTCCATGATTCCCACCCAGCTGTGCCAGGTGAAGGTCAACACGGGCTATGCGCCGTCGTTCGGCATCTTTGAAATCGGTCACGTCATCGACGGCGTGGACGAGAACAAGCTGGCGAAGGAACACAAGAAGCTGTGCGTGACGCTCTTCAGCAAGGTCGATAACGTGGAAACGCTGTATTTCCGCCTGCGCGACATGCTGTGCGTCGCCGTGAGCGACATCCTGCACAAGGATTTGTCCTTCCACGCAATGACCGCGACCCACTCCTATGAGCATCCGAAGAACCTGAACGCCATCGTGCTGGACGGCGTTGACCTCGGCGAAATCGGCGTGGCGCACCCGGTTGTCGGCAAGAACATCGACAAGAAGGCGGCGATTGTGTTTGCCGAAATCGACATGGAAGCGCTTGCGTCCATCGCGCCCGCGCCCATCGTCTACCGCGAGCCGTCCCGCTTCCCCGGCATGGAGCAGGATTTGACCTTCGTGGTCAATCGCTGCCAGCCGATTCTGGACGCGGTGAAGGCGGAGAACTCCCCGCTGGTGCAGAAGGTGACCGTGCTGGGCACATACAGCGACATCACCGGCAAAACCATCACGATTCGCCTCTCCTTCTCGCACCCGGAGCGCACGCTCACCCGCGACGAAGTGCAGGCGGTTGTCGACGGCGTGGTTGCGCGGCTGAAGGGTCAAGGGATTGAACTGAAGAAGTAACTTCATCTATATATACATCTTTCTTCCTCCGAAACGCGGCTGTGTTTCGGAGGTTTTTTCGGTTCTTCACGGAATCTTGGGGGAAAAGCAGCTTGGGGGCGCGTCTGCGGACGCGCAAAGTTACTGGCAGGGAC
>ERZ825670.970-NODE-970-length-34435-cov-28.298866_pt1 | contig 34435 bp, 39 predicted proteins | sample MGYA00519929_ERZ825670 | MGnify/ENA primary metagenome ERZ825670 (study PRJEB31778, sample SAMEA3449207) | human gut metagenome | biome: human gut; feature: human-associated habitat; material: faeces | place: United Kingdom | collected 2010/2012 ...
ATTTTTTTATAACATTAATCATTTAAACCTGTCCTTTCTTTAATTAACAAAAAAAATACCAACTTCTTTTAAAGATTGATATTTTCTATATTAAATCCAAGACTATAAAAGTCTGGACAGATTTCCCAATGGTGCTAGTGTTGCTATAATTGATACTAACAAAACAAAGGTAAAGTTACAATATAAAATAAAAGATAAATTTGAAGAAAATGAATTTAATCTTAACTTTTCAATTAATCGATTATCAATTAAAAGTGGTGAAGAGATTTATATAAAGTTTATAAAAGATGAATTATATAAAAATAAGAAACTTTCAGATGAAAGTAAAATATTAAGTAGCACTATATTTTATAAAGATTTATTTAATAAAAATTACTATGACCAATGTGAGTTGAAAAAAACATTAGTAGTTTTACATGATAATGAAGAAATATAATAATTATTATTAATGGTAAATGGACTCATCAGGAGGAGAAGGTGCAGAAGTAGTTTATGCCCTGCGTAATAATTCTACACTAGCTAAAGATGTACTTACATCTATTGGAGAAGCTGGGCAGATTATGAGAAAGTATTACCAAAGACGTTTACCAGAGAATCCTAATAAAGATTATTACTATATTATAAGAGAAACATCACCGATGCAGTCACTTTTAGTAGAATATGGTTTTATAGATAATGCAAAAGATCAAGTTAAACTACAAAATGATTTATTAAGTTATGTAGAAGCGGTAGTTAAAGCTGTGACTGAATATTTAGGATTTAAATATACACCACCGTTTGATTCAACAACTTATACTGTAAAGAAAGGTGATAGCTTATATAGTATAGCTAGACAATTTGGTATTACTGTAAATGAACTTAAATCTAGTAATAACTTGACTGGTGATACATTGACAGTTGGACAAAAATTAACTATTCCACAAAGTGATGTATCTGGAGATTTATATCAAGTACAAAAAGGCGATACTTTGTATAGCATTTCAAGAAAGTTAGGTGTAGCAGTAGCAGACTTAAGAAGAGCTAATTCATTAAACACTGATACTCTAACACCAGGGCAATTACTAGTTATACCTAGTACAGAAGATAATAATGATAGTACTACAACGAACACCTATATAGTAGCAAGAGGAGATAGTCTTTGGACTATTGCTAATAAAAATAACATAACAGTAGATGAACTTAAAAAAGCTAATAACTTAACTAGTAATACATTAAGTGTTGGTCAAGTCTTAGTTATTCCTACATCATCAAGTGAAATACTACCTCCACCTGATAATAACATTGGATATGAAACTACTTATGTAGTTAAAAGGGGAGACAGTCTTTGGAGTATAGCAAACAACTATGGCATAACAGTAGACAAATTAAAAAATGCCAATGGTATCACCAATAACATGTTAACTATCGGACAAGAACTAATTATTCCTGTTTCAGTTCCATCAGATTCAACTAATACAACTACCTACGTAGTCAAAAGAGGAGATAGTCTTTGGCTAATAGCAAATAAGTATAATACAACAGTAGATAATTTGAAATCACTAAATAACTTATCAACTAATTTACTAACTATAGGACAAGAGTTAATTGTACCAACAAACTAAAGGATTAAGTCCTTTTTTCTTTGTCAACTTGGTGTAAATAGAAATAATTAAATAAGAATAATAATCAGATTAATCTATTGAAAAAATTCAAATAAAATATAACTTATTTGTTGACTATAAAACAAACGTTTGATAAAATATTTGCGAGGTGATGAATTTTGAATCAAGATAAAATACATTTAGTAAACAAAATATTTAATAATGAAACAATTAGAACTGTTTGGGATAAGGAAAAAGAAAAATACTTTATTAGTGTTGTTGATATTGTTAGTGTTGTATCAGAAAGCGATAACCCAAGAAATTATTGGAAGGTTTTAAAACATAGATTAAAAAAAGAAGGGAATGAGTCGGTTACAAATTGTAACCAACTGAAATTGAAAACTTCTGATGGCAAATACTATAATACTGATGTAGTTGATATTGAAGGAATGTTTAGAATAATTGAATCCATTCCTAGTAAGAATGCTGAGCCAATTAAACAATGGTTGGCAAAATTAGGTAGTGAGAGAATAGATGAGACTTTTGATCCATCAATAGCAGCACAAAGAGCAATAGATTTGTATAGGTCTAAAGGCTTTGATGAAAAGTGGATTGCTAAGAGAATAAAGGGAATTCAAGATAGAAAGCAACTTACAGATATATGGAAAGATGGTGGAATAACTGAATCAAAAGAATATGCAATTTTAACAAATGAGATTTATAAAGAATGGTCTGGTATGACTGCAAAACAATATAAATCATTTAAAGGACTTAGAAAAGAATCATTAAGAGATAATATGGATAATATTGAACTAATATTAACTGACTTATCAGAAGAAGCAACTAAAAGAATAGCATATAAACAAAAGCCACAAGGATTAACAGAAAACATTAAAGTAGCACATAAAGGTGGAAATATAGCTAAACAAGCAAGAAACAATCTTGAAAAAGAACTTGGTGAACCTGTTATAACAAAAAATAATAAATTAAATTATGAATATAAAGAAGAAAAGAAAATTGAAATGAAATAAGTAACTATTAAAAATGATTAAGTTCTTTTTTCTTTGTCAACTTAGTGTAAAAGAGAAGAAAATATGCTATAATTAGTATGTAAAGTAATATCATTTATAGACAAGGAAGTGTATTGATTTGTTAGATACTGCAATAAAATTATTAAATAAAATAACTGATAATGGCTATGAAGCATACTTAGTAGGAGGCTTTGTAAGAGATTACCTACTTGACATAAAGTCTAGTGATATTGATGTTACCACTTCAGCTACCCCTAAAGAACTAATGGAAATCTTTAATGACGCATGCCTACCTACTAATGAGTATGGTTCAGTAACCGTTATGTATAATAATACACGTTTTGAAATAACAACCTTCAGAAAAGAACAAACTTATAAAGATAATCGTCATCCAGAAGAAATAATCTATATAAAGAATCTTAATGAAGACCTTTTAAGAAGAGACTTTACCATCAATGCAATATGTATGGATAAAGATAAAAAAATAATTGATCCATTAAATGGAAGACAAGATTTAGAAAGAAAAGAAATCCATACGATAAAAGATGCTGATACGGTTTTTAATGACGATGTTTTAAGAATATTAAGAGCGGTAAGATTTGCCACAACCCTAGATTTTACTATTGGTTCTTTAGAAAAAAATGCTATAATAGAGAACAAATATCTTCTTGACACACTATCAATGGAGAGAAAAAAACAAGAATTAGATAAGATATTCAGTAGTTCTAATGCAATTAAAGGGATAAATCTTTTAAAAGAATTAGAACTAGATAGTATCTTAAAATTAAATAATCTTTCTAAGGTTAAACCTTGTAGCCAGTTGATTGGAATATGGACCCAACTAGATGTTGATAATATTTATCCGTTTAGTAATAATGAAAAAGACTTGATGGAAAATATTAGAAAAGTATTAAACTCATCACCACTAAATCCTTTAACACTCTATGAATGTGGACTATATCCTTCTGTAGTAGCAGGAGAGTTGATGGGATACTCTAATAAAGAAATAAATGAAGCCTATTTAGAACTACCTATTCATAAACAAAGTGATTTAGATGTAACAACTGAGGAAATACTTAACTATCTAGAAAAAGAAGCAGGTTGTTTTCTAAAACCACTTTATGATTATTTAATAAAAGCAGTACTAACAAAGAAAATAGAAAATAATAAAGAACAAATTTTAAAGATATGTAAATACTATGTAGAGGAGGAATATAATGAGTCAAGATAAGTTACAAAAATTTTTATCCCAAAAAGCAATTACTATTCCCTTATTTCTATTACAAAATATTGGTTCCTTAGCACTAAGTATAGAAGAGTTTTTGTTTCTAATGTATTTAAAAGAAAAAGGAGAAAGATTTGTTTTTAATCCTATAGAAATGGAAGAAGATACAGGGTTTGATAAAATGAAAGTGATGCAGTTAATATCTAATCTTACTGATAAGAAATTGATAACTCTAGAAACTACAAAAAATGACAGTGGAGTCTTAGAAGAAATGTTAGATTTAACCCCTTTTTATAAAAAATACTTGTCATTATTTATCGATAGTACTGTAGAAAAAGAAGATAAAGAAGTACCTAAAACTCTATTTGAAGAAATAGAAAGAGAATTTGGTAGAACTCTTAGTCCTAACGAACTAGAATTTATTAAAGCATGGCTTGATACCTTTGATAAAGATGTTATTTTAGAAGCAGTTAAAGAAGCCACTCTTAATGGTGTTTCTAGTATTCGCTATATTGATAAAATACTTTATGAGTGGGATAGAAAAGGAATCAAGAAAAAAGAAGATGTAGAACATTTCTTAAATTTAAAGAAACAAGAAGAAAAAGAACCTGTAGAGGTCTTTGATTATGACTGGTTTGATGAAGATGACGAAGAATGAGAAAAGAGAGATAATTTCTAAATACTTAGATGAGCTTTTTCCTAATCCTAAATGTGAACTAATTTATCATAATGATTATGAACTGCTAATTGCCATAGTATTAAGTGCTCAAACTACTGATAAAAGAGTAAATATGGTAACACCAATCCTTTTTAGTAAATATCCTACCTTAGAAAAATTAAGTGAGGCCCCAATAGATTTATTAGAAGAGATATTAAAACCAATCGGTTCTTTTAGGAAGAAAGCTGTCTATGTTAAAGATATCGCTTATAATCTAACTACCAAATATCAAGGAGTTGTTCCTACTGATAGAGAAAAACTAGAAAAGTTAAAAGGAGTAGGGAGAAAGACAATCAACGTATTTCTTAGTGAATACTATAACTATCCAGCTATAGCAGTAGATACACATGTAGAAAGAATAAGTAAAAGACTAAGAATAGCAAGTAAGAAAGCTACAGTACTAGAAGTAGAAGAAAAACTTCAAAAATTTTTCCCAAAAGATGAGTGGGCTAAGAGACACTTACAGCTAGTATTATTTGGAAGATATTATTGTAAAGCTGTAAAACCAGATTGTTCATCTTGTCCTTTAAAAGAGTTATGTACTGATTATAAGAACTAAAATATGACAAAATTTGTATAAATAAGTTAATTAAAGTGTATTTTCTAATACATTTTTTTATTTAGCGTGTATAATTATTATAGAAAGGATAGAAAAATGATAGAGTTAAGAGAAGTAAGTAAGAAATATAAAAATAATACTATTCTAGATGATATTTCTTTAATTATAGAAGATGGAAAGCTAATAACACTTATCGGTGAATCTGGTTGTGGAAAAACTACTACTTTAAAAATGCTTAATAAACTAATTACACCTACTAGTGGAGAAATATATATAGATGGTAAAAATATTAAAGACTTAAATGATATAGATTTAAGAAGAAATATGGGATATGTAATTCAACAAACAGGACTATTTCCTCATATGACTATCAAAGAGAATATAGAAATAATTGCTAAAACAGAAAAGTATTCTAAAGAAAAAATTTATAAGAGAATAAAAGAAGTATTAAGAATGGTTGGTTTAAAAGAAGAAATGCTAGATCGTTATCCTAGTGAATTATCAGGTGGACAACAACAAAGAATAGGTATAGCAAGAGCTTTTATGACTGATCCTAAAATTATTTTAATGGATGAACCATTTTCGGCACTCGATCCTATATCAAGAGCGAGTTTACAAGAAGAATTATTAAAAATTCAAAGTAAGTTACATAAGACTATAGTATTTGTAACACATGATATGGATGAAGCTATTAAATTAGCAGATAAAATAGCAATTATGGAGCAAGGAAAATTAGTTCAGTATGATAACCCGGAAAATATTTTAAAACATCCAGCTAATCAATTTGTAGAAAACTTTGTTGGGAAGAAAAGAATTTGGAGTCAACCATCCTTAATAAAAGTAGCTGACTTGATGATAGAGCATCCAATAACTGGTTCACCTGAATATTCAATATTTTATTGTTTGAACAAAATGAAGATGATGAAAATAGATAGTTTAATGATTGTTGATGAGAAAGGCATATTTTTAGGGTGCTTATATGCAGAAAGTTTAGTTGGAGCTAAAGCTAGTAAGAAAAAAGCTAAGGACTTTATGATAAGTGATGTTATAACTGTTAGAAAAGAAGAATCAATTATAGAGTTAGTGAAAATAGTTAAAGAAAATAGATTAGCTAATATTCCTGTTGTTAATATAGATGGAACCTTAGCTGGCTTAATTACAAGAAGTAGTTTAGTAACAGCCTTATCACAGCAATTTCTTGAGGAGGATGAATAATGGTAACATATTTTTTTGAAAATAGAGCACAGATTTGGTCTTTACTCCTTGAACATATTGAATTAACTTTCTTTGCTGTAGCTTTAGCTATAATTATTGGAATACCAATTGGTATCTTAATAAGTTATATAAAGAAATTAAATAAACCTATATTAGGACTAGCTAGTGTCTTCCAAGCAATACCTAGTATGGCCTTACTTGGCTTTATGATACCATTTCTAGGAATAGGTAGAGTTCCAGCTATTGTAGTAGTAGTTTTATATTCACTTCTACCAATAATTAAGAATACAGCAACCGGAATTTCTGGTATCTCTGATACAATGATAGAGTCAGCTAAAGGAATAGGCTTAACTAATTTACAAATATTATTCAAAATTCAAATTCCGCAAGCATTACCTATTATTATGGCAGGAGTTAGAATATCTGCTGTTTCTGCTGTAGGATTAATGACTATGGCTGCCTTTATTGGTGGAGGTGGACTTGGTTATTTAATTTTCTCTGGTATTAGAACAGTTAATAATAATCAAATTTTAGCAGGAGCTATACCAGCTTGTCTTTTAGCACTTTTTGTAGACTATTTATTCTCTATAGTAGAAAGACTAGTAACCCCAGTAGCTTTACAATTAAAAGGTAAAAATAAAGAAAAAGTATTAAAAGCAAGACGAAAAGATAAAGTAATATTAATAGTATTTATTATTTTATTTGCTATCTTCCTAATTAGTAAAATAGACTTTCATAAAGAATCAACTGATACCTTAACAGTGGCAAGTAAAGATTTTACAGAACAGAATATTCTTTGTGAACTATCAAGTATTTATCTTGCTAATAATACTAATATAAAGATAAATAAACAATGTAACTTAGGTGGAGCTCAGGTGGTTTTTCAAGCGTTAGAAAGAGATGATATAGATTTTTATATAGATTATTTAGGAACTGATTATACTGATATCTTAAAATATGAACCAATTTCTAATGTTGATAAAGTTTATCAAACAGTTAAAGATGAATTTGCAAGTAAGTATCAAATAGCAGTACTTTCACCAATGAGCTTTAATAATACTTATTCACTAGCAGTTACTAAAGATTTAGCTAGTAAATATAATTTAAAAACTATTAGTGATTTAGCAAAAGTATCTAAAGATTTAACAATTTCTCCAACTTTGGAGTTTGTTAATAGAAACGATGGTTTACCTGGATTATTAAAAGCTTATAATCTAGAATTTAAAAATACTATTGCTATGGATGGTAGTCCTAGATATACTGCTCTTTTAAATAATAATAGTCAGGTAATAGATGCCTTTACTACTGATGGTTTACTAAGAAAATTTAATCTAACAGTATTAGAAGATGATAAGAATTTCTTTCCACCATACTATGCTGTTCCATTATTAAAACAAAAGACTTTAGAAAAGTATCCAGAAGTAGAAACTCTAATGTCTAAGCTTGGACCTTATTTAACTGATGATGTAATGCAAGAGATGAATTATCAAGTAGATGAAGTAGGTAAGAATCCAGAAGAAGTAGCAAAAGAATTCTTATTAACAAATAATTTAATTGAAAAGTAATTAAAAATTTGATAACATTGAATTATGAGAAAAGAGTTAAAGTGTACATTTTAATTCGCAAATTAACAACAAATAAAAAAGAAAGCAGAGGTGCTTCTTCATGAGTATCTTAAGTTTACAACAAGTCAACATTGGGTCAAAAGTACTAAGACTACTTTCTTTTATTGTGCATCAAAGATGGGACTATAGTATAGCTCTATCTTTTTGGTGCATATTAAAAATAGAAGGAGTAACAAATAATGGATAAAAAGAAAATAGCTATAATAATAACTTTTATGTTAATAGTAATATTAGGATTAGGAATAACCTATGCTTGGTTAATACAAACAATTAATGGAGATAAGATTCATTCGATTAGAGTAGGAAACTTTAGATTTAGTCTAACTGAGGAGAACTCTCTTACCCTAGAGTCAGGAGAGTTTATGTCTGATGATAAAGGAATGAATCAAGATGGATTTAAGTTTAGTGTAGAAAATATTGGAGTCGGATATGGCAGTTACAGTATTTATCTAGATGATGATATTATTCCAACGGGAACTACTAGATTAGATGATAAATTTATTAAGTATAGTCTAGAAATAAATGGTAATAAATATAGTCCTTTAGAACTAAAGGATAGAAAAATATATAATGGTATATTAAATAAAAGTGGAAAAGATAATATTATTTTAAGAGTCTGGTTAAATAAAGATGTTAATGGAGATATAGGTGGACAAGCATTTAAAGCTAAAATAAGAATAGAAGCAAATCAAGAAGTATCAAATGAACAAGCAACAACTATCACTTATGATTATAACTATTTAGTAAATGATGTGTTTGATGAATATTATAATACTAATATTTTTAATCCATGTTGTGAAACAGCTATTTCTTTAACTAAATATGAAACTTATTATGATGATGTTGGTAGAGTCTTCTTTGTTACTGCAAATAAAAATAAAGCTAATCGCGGTTGGTATTTTCCTAGTAACAATGTGTTAGCTGCAAATAAAACATATACATATAGTTTTGAAGCTAAAGCAAATGTAGATTTAACTGCTATTATTGGAAGCGAACAAGAAGGAACTGCTGGACAGATTGGTAATATAAAATATAGTTTAACATCAGAATATAAAAGATATACTAGAACTTTTAAAGCTGATAGTAATAAATATAGTGCTTTTATTTTTTATGACTGGACTGATACAAATGATAGAACCATAGAAATAAGAAACCTACAAATACAAGAAGGGGGATTAAGTGTAGCAGAGATAGTTAAAATGAAAGGAACTAATCTTTATACATTTCCATATCTTAAAAGGGATAATTATCAGTTATTGGGATGGTATACTGATCCAGTTAATGGAGAAAAGATAGATGAAAACACTATAGTACCAAATACTGATACAACTTATTATGCTCATTGGAAATATATTGGGGAGAAGTAATTTTCTCCTTTTTATTTTTAAATAAATTTGTTATAATAGGCTTGCTATAAAAAGGAGGTATCATATGATTTATTTTGATAACAGTGCAACTACTAAAACTAGGAAAGAAGTCCTTGATACATTTTATAAAGTTAGTGAAGAATTTTTTGCTAATCCTAATTCTCTACATAAATTAGGACTAAAAAGTAAAAAATTAATGAGAGAGGCAGAAAGTCAAGTAGCAACTCTTATGGGTGTAAAGAGTGATGAGGTTATTTTTACATCTAGCTCTAGTGAATCTAATAATATGGCTATAAAAGGAGTACTAGATTACTATAAATATCGCAATAAACTAGTAATTACTACCGAGTTAGAACATGCTTCTATTAGTGAGACTTTACAACAATTAGGAGAAGATATAAGTGTCAAATATGTAAAACTTGATAAATTTGGACATATAGACCTAGATAATCTTAATGCCCTTTTACAAGAAGAACCAGTCCTTGTTACTATTCATCATGTTAATAGTGAGACAGGTATTATTCAAGATATAGAGGAAATTGGTAAACTTATAAAGAAATATCCTAAGACAATTTTTCATGTAGATGGAACACAAAGTGTTGGTAAAATACCTGTAAACCTAGATAATGTAGACTTATTTAGTTTTAGTGCTCATAAGTTTTTTGGTATAAAAGGTATTGCTTGCTTAATCAAAAAAGAAAATATCAATCTTTTACCATTGATATCTGGAGGAGATAGTCAAACCGTATATAGGGCTGGTACACCATCTGTACCTTTAATCGCCTCACTTGCTAAAGCTCTTCGTTTAATATTGGAAGAGGAAGATGAAAATACTCTAAAAGTAGTAGAACTTAATAAATACTTAAGAAACCAACTAACTAACTTAGATGTAGTTATTAATTCACCAAAAGACTCATCACCTTATATTCTAAATTTTAGTATAATAGGTAAGAAACCAGAGACAGTTTTACATACTTTTGAACTTTTTGATATATATATATCAAGTAAAACCGCTTGTTCATCAAAAGAAGATTATTCAAAAACACTTTATGCCTTAACTAATAATATGGATATAAGTAAAAGTTCTTTAAGAGTTAGTCTATCAAAAGATAATACTAAAGAAGAAATAGATACATTCATAAAAGTTTTAAAGGAGGAGATACTATAATGGAGAAAATGATATTAATTAAATATGGAGAATTAACTACTAAAAAAGGAAATAGAAATTTCTTTGTTAAGACTTTAAAAAACAATCTAGAAGCTAAAATAAAAAAATATGATGCTAGTATTACTATGGATTTAGCTAGAATGTATATAAGTTATGACTATCTAGTAGAAAAAGAAATAATAGAAGCCATAAATACTACTTTTGGAATACATTCTTATCATATGATATATACCTGTGAATCAAATAAAGAAGCAATTAGTAAATTACTAATAGAAACAGTTTCTAAAGTTAATTTTAAAACTTTTAAAGTAAAAGTTAAACGAAGTGATAAAACATTTAGGGAAACAAGTGAAGAGTTAGCACCATATTTTGGTGGAATGGTTTTAAAAAATAAAAACAATATAAAAGTAGATGTTCATAATCCAGAAGTACTTATTAATATAGAAATACTAAAAGAAAAAACACTACTATATTATAATGCTTTTAAAGGTCTTGGTGGTTACCCAATAGGAACTCAACCTAAAGGATTATTAATGTTAAGTGGTGGAATTGATTCACCAGTAGCTGGATATCTTGCTATGAAACGTGGTATAAAAGTAGAAGCTGTTTACTTTGAAGCAATACCGCATACTAGTTTAGAAGCTAGAGAAAAAGTTTTAACTCTTGCTAAGAAACTTGCTAAATATCAAACTGAAGTAAAAGTACATATTGTACCATTTACTAAAATTCAAGAAGAAATTTATAAAAATGTTAAAGAAGACTATGTTATTACTATAATGCGAAGAATGATGTATCGTATTATGGAAATGCTAGCTAAAAAAAATAAAGCTTATGCTATTATCAATGGAGAAAGTATTGGTCAAGTAGCCAGTCAGACATTACACAGTATGCATGTTATTAATAATGTAACTAATTATCCAGTTATTAGACCAGTTGCTTGTTTTGATAAATTAGAAATAATAGATATAGCTAAAAAAATAGATACTTATGAAACTAGTATTTTACCTTATGAAGATTGCTGTACAGTCTTTGTACCAAAGCATCCAGTAATTAATCCAAGTTTAGACGAATGTATTAAACAAGAAGAAAAAATAGCTTATCAAGAGATTCTTATGGATACTGTAAAAAATACTTTTACTTTAAAAATTAAAAATGAACAAGAAGAAAATTTAAAAGAATTTCTTTAGGCAAAAATTACCATCAAAAAAAATGTATTAAATCTTAAAAAATTCACATTCTACTAATGTAGGAGGTGAAACAATGAATAACTCAAGTAACAACAGTTCAATGAAAATGCGTGTTCCTGGTGCTAAACAAGCAATCGATAAAATGAAATACGAAATAGCTAATGAATTCGGTGTTAATTTAGGACCAGATGCTACTTCTCGTGCCAACGGATCAGTTGGTGGTGAAATCACAAAACGTTTAGTTCAAAACGGACTTAATCAAGTAAGCGGAAGTTATACTAACAAGTAATTATAGATAACTTAGTCGATAGGCTGAAAAAGCCTATCTTTTTTATGATATTTTTTGTATACTTAAATAGTAGGTGATGATTAAAATGTTTGATGACTATAAAGGTTTTATTGATATAGAAGAAGTTTTAAAAAATGAATATAATTATACGTTTAATGGTGATTTAAGAGATTTATATAGTCAACCATTTATCGAATTAGAAGGGGAAGGTACTAATGCTTTATGTTGGATAAAATATCGAGGAAATAGTTATTTATTTAAACATTTTCCTGATTTTAAAAATAATGTTTGGGGTGAACTACTATCACAAGAGTTTGCCAAAAAACTAGGTTTACCATGTGCTGAGTATCATGCTGCTTATTTTCGGGATAAAAAAGGCGTACTTTCTAAACAAATGTTAAAAAAAGATGAAACATTAATTTTAGGATATGAGGTGTTTCAAGACTTCTTTACTAGTGAAACAAAAAAAGGAACATTAAAAGAAACTTTAAAGAAAAAATATGATAGTTACTTAATACCTGAAGAAATTAGAAATTATAATTCTCTAACACAGAGCAACTCCGTTTTTAGTAGACTTAATACACTAGATCAAGTATGGGATATTCTAGCAGAAAGAAAAGATTTAAAATCTGAGGAAGTTCCTAATATAATTAATAGTTATGCTAATATGTTACTATTTGATATATTTACTTTGCAAGGTGACAGACATCCTAATAATTGGGGATTAATAAAAAAAGGTGACAATTATAGAGCAAGTCCATTATTTGACAATAGTACATCATTTGGTCTTGGTTTTCCATTTATGGATAAAGTTGTAACTAACTTTAAAAATGCTTTTATGTATGCTAGATTTTCAAGGGATTATGAACAGATAGATAAAATCGTTTATTTAACAAGACCAAGTTTCACCTTATCAAGTGATAATATAAAAAATGGTGAAAAAGAATCGTCATTAGACGTATTTAGGGATTTTATAAGAAAAACAGGAAGTGAATCTATAAAATATATTGAACCATTTTTTAGAGAAATCAATGAACTGAATTTAGAAAATATGATTGAAAAAGTTTCTTTAGAAAATGGTATAGAAATGAGTGATGATTTATTAGGCTATATTTGTAATGTTTTTAGTTATCATCAGAAAAAACTAGCAACTGTTATGGATATGGAATATCAAGGAGGTAGTAAAAATAATGCAGGAGAAAGTAGTAAAAGAATTTAATGAAGTAATAGAAGTATTTGGAGAAAGTAATTTAGATTATAAAACAGCCCTTTTATTTATAAGCACAAATCTTGAATTTTTAAGGAGAAAAAGAGAAGGTATAAAGGATAAGTTATTTTTAATAATGAATAAAAAAGAATTATGTAGTGTTTTATATATTAATAATGATAGTTATCTTTGGTCGACATATGATGAAGAAGAGTTTTTACCTTTTAAATCACCATCAAAGAATTTTGAAGACAATGATTCTATTGTTGAAAGAGTATTATCTTATACTGATGCAGATAAAATAAAAGAAGCTATTCCAGAAATAGAAGATATGAATGTTGAAAATAAGGTGAAAACTTTAAAAAATATTGGACTAAACTCTAATGGTTATCACATAAAATAAAAATAGTTGGAATTTTTAAATATGTTTTGGTACAATAGGGGAAAGGAGATGCAAAAAAATGAAATTATTATCAGTTAACGCTGGGAGTAGTTCTTTAAAGTTTCGTTTATACGAGATGCCAGAAGAGAAACTTTTAATGAAAGGAATGTTTGAGCGAATTGGTCTTTTTGGTAGTTGCTATAGTATTAGAATTGGTGATGAAAAAATTAGCAAAGATGTACCACTAAAAGATCATAATGAAGCAGTTAAGATTTTATTAGATGAATTAATAAATAATAGAGTAATATCTTCACTAGATGAAATTGAAGCTGTTGGAAATAGAGTAGTTCATGGCGGTAATAAATACTCAAAATCAGTAGAGATAACCGATAGAGTATTAATGGAAATTGAAGAGATAAGTGATTTAGCACCACTTCATAATCCAGCTGCTCTAAAAGGAATATATGCCTTTAAGAAAAATATTCCAAATGCTAAATTAGTAGCTTGTTTTGATACTGCTTTTCATCAAACAATGAAAGAAAAAACATATCTTTATCCAGTACCTTATGAATGGTATGTTAAGTATGATGTTAGAAAGTATGGTTTTCATGGATTAAGTCATAAGTTTATAACAGAAAAGATGAAAGAAATGTTAGGTAAAAATCCTAATCTAATTATCTGTCATATTGGAAATGGGGCATCAATAACAGCTGTAAAAGATGGAAAATCTATTGACACTTCTATGGGATTTACCCCAAATGCCGGTATAATGATGGGAACAAGGTCAGGTGATATAGATTATTCTATCCTATCATATATTATGAAGAAAGAAGAAAGAAATCTAGATTGGATGGATAGTCAATTAAATAAGCAAAGTGGTCTTGAAGGAATTGCTGGTATGAGTGATTTAAGAGATATAGATAGAGCCTATGAAGCACGTGATGCTAAAGCCTTGTTAGCACTTGATATGTATACCGATAAGATAGTCGATTATGTAGCTAAATACTATGTAAAACTAGGAGGAGAAGTTGATGCTATTTGCTTTACCGCTGGTGGTGGAGAAAATGATGATATTATTAGAAAAGAAGCTATCAATAAGCTTTATCCATTAGGTATATATTTAGATGAAGAAAAAAATAAAGAAACAATTGTTAGAAAAGGTGTTGAAGGAATTATTTCTAGTAATGAGTCTAAAATACCAGTTTATGTATTAGCAACTGATGAAGAGTTAATGATTGCAAGAGATACTTATGACTTATCAGTAGAAGAATAAAGATTGGAAGAAAATTATGACAAGAGAACAGTGCGTTCAAAAAGCAAAAGATATAATGATAAATAAAAATTCGTATGGTATATATCATAAGTATAATTTTGATACCTATAATTATGGAGAAAATACACCAATTAATTCTGATACTATTACTAATATGCCAAGTGCTACAATCATATTAAGTGAAAATGTATATGGTTCTCTTCAAGCTATTCAAGATGTTACTAATGAAGAAAAAAAAGAAGTACCATTCTTTCTATATGGGAGGGAAACAGCAAATAATGTAATTGAATTTGATGATTTTTTTACAAATAGTAATAGAAATAATAGACAAAGTACAGAAGCAGTTTTTAATCAAGTGATGATTGATGATTTAGAAAGAAGAGTTAATATTAATTTAAATACCGACTTTGTGGTTTGCCATGGTCATTCCCATCCATCAATAAGTGAGTTCCATCAGAATTTTTCACTTGGTGACTTTGCTTCGTATATAGAGATGAATCAGAATAATTCTGTATTTAGAAATAAACAAGTTGAATTAACCAGCTGCTTAGTTACAAGCACAGGTGATATTAACTTCTTATTCTATGATAATATAAGTGAAAATTTTTACCGTTTTACTAATGTTTATGTTAGGGATAATAACACTCTTAAACCAGTAAATTGTTATAACTTAAACCAAGCAGATGGATATTATAGTACAAGACAGAGATAGAAAGATTTACATTTCTATCTTTTTTAGATATAATAATGTTGTTTTAGAAAAGAGGAATATTATGAAAATTTTATCAATTAATACAGGAAGTAGTTCACTAAAATTCAGTTTATTTGAAATGAATAATGAAGAAGTAATTGCTAGTGGACTATTTGAACGAATTGGTCTTGATGGAGTTTATACTATTAAATATCAAGGTCAAAAGATTAAAGAAGAAGTAGAATTAAAGAATCATACTGATGCTGTTAAAATATTATTAGAAAAATTAATATCACTTGAAATTATTAAATCACTTGATGAAATAGATGGTGTTGGACATCGTTTAGTACATGGAAAAGATAAATATGCATCTAGTGTTGTTATTACCGATGAAGTAGTAAATGATTTATTAGCATTTAAAGATTTTGCTCCACTTCATAATCCTGCCAATGTACTAGGAATAGAAGCTTTTCGTGAAGTACTTCCTAATGTATTAATGGTTGGTGTCTTTGATACAGCTTTCCATCAAACTATGGATAAAGAAACATATTTATATCCAGTACCTTATGAATGGTATACAAAATATGGAGTACGTAAATATGGATTTCATGGAACAAGTCATCGTTATATAACTGAAACTCTTACTAAAGAGTTAGGAAGAAAAGACTTAAAGATAATAAGCTGCCATATTGGAAATGGTGGTTCAATAACAGCTGTAAAAGATGAAAAATGTGTAGATACATCAATGGGATTCACCCCACTTGCTGGTATAATGATGGGAACTAGATCTGGTGATGTTGATCCATCAATTATCCCTTATGTTATGGAACAAGAAGGATTAAATGCTAGTGAAGTAGTAAATGCTTTAAATAAAAAATCAGGACTTTTAGGACTTAGTGAGAAAAGTAGTGATATGCGTGATATAATTGCTTCTGTTAATGAAGGTGATGAACAAGCAAAACTTGCCTTTAATAAATATGTAAGAACAATAACAGATTACATTGCTAAATACTATGTTTTATTAAATGGAGCTGATGTTATCTGTTTCACTGCTGGAGTAGGAGAAAATAGTATTCCAGTAAGAAAAGCAGTTTGTGAAAACTTAAAATGCCTTGGTATTAAAATAGACGATGACAAAAATAATGTAATGGGAGAAATGGCTAAAATTAGTACTGATGACTCTAGTAGTATGGTTTATGTTCTTCCAACCGATGAAGAATTAATGATAGCTAGAGATACTTTATTCTTCCTACATCAGAATGGATAATAATTATGTGGAATCAAATTTATCATAAAATAAAAAAATACGATAACATAGTTATTGCTAGACATATTGGAGCCGATCCTGATGCTTTAGCTAGTCAAATATCTTTGAAAGAATCAATACTTTTAACATTTCCTAATAAAAAAGTATTAGCAGTAGGAAATGGTAGTACCAAATTTTCCTATCTTGGTAGACTTGATCATTATGATGAGCTAGATAATTTTCTTCTAATAGTTTTAGATACACCGGATAAAAAAAGAATCGACTTTAAATATTTTGATAAAGCAAGTGAAGTAATAAAAATAGATCACCATCCTTTCATTGATGACTTTGGAGGAATTGAACATATTGATACTGAAGCTTCTAGTACCTCAGAAATACTAATGGAGTTTTTCAAAGCTTCAAAACTTATGTGTAATAAAGAAATAGCTACAAGATTATATTGTGGATTAGTAAGTGATTCTAATAGATTCTTATTTGATACTTCTAGTTATAAAACTTTTGCCCTAGTTAGTTACTATCTAAAAAAGTATAAATTTACTTTATCAGATGTTTATAAAAAACTCTATATTAGACCTTTAAAAGAAATAAGACTAGAAGGATATATTAAAGAGAATATGACTGTATCAGAAAATAAAGTAGCATCTATTTTAATAACTGATGACATTATAACTAAATTTAAAGCTGATAGTGCCTCATCTGGTAACATGATTAACTTTTTTAATTATATAGATGAAGTGCTTGTCTGGGTTATAGCAACTGAAGATGTTAAGAATAATAATATCAGAGTAAATATTAGGTCACGTGGTCCAGTTATTAATAAAGTAGCAGAAAAGTATAATGGTGGAGGACATGCCTATGCTAGTGGAGCAAGGCTTGAAAACTTTGATATAGCTAAAGAATTAATTAATGATTTAGACCAAGCAACTAAAGAATATATAGAAAGTGAGACTAATGATGAAGATAAATAATGTAGAATTAGAAATGATTGTTACTAGAAGAAGTCAGTATCCAACTAATCATCAAAAAGAATTTTTATTAGTAGGACGTAGTAATGTTGGTAAGAGTAGTTTCATAAATACTTTATTAAATAGAAAAAATTTAGCACATACTTCATCTCATCCAGGTAAAACACAAACTCTAAATTTTTATCATATCAATAATGAATTTTATCTAATTGATGTACCAGGTTATGGCTATGCAGAAGTAAGCAAAAATATTCAAGCTAAGTTTGGTAAGATGATGGAAGAATATCTAGAAAAAAGAGATGAGTTACAAAGAGTTTTTATGTTAGTAGACCTTCGTCATAAACCAACAGAAGATGATGTAATGATGTATAACTTTCTAAAGTATTATCAAATACCTGTTACGATAGTAGCAACTAAAGCTGATAAAGTAGGAGCTAGTAAACGAGAGAAAAGTAAGAAACTTCTACTTGAAACTTTAGACTTAGTAGTAGGAGATAACGTTATCATCTTCTCAAGTGTTACTAAAGAAGGAAAAGACGAAGTATTAAAGAAAATAGATGAATTGTTAGTAGACACCATTTAGACTGTTATGCATAACATACACTAGGTGATAGATAATGAAGATTGTTTCTATTAGTGATGGATTTATCCTGATAACTCCAAAGAATCTTTATTTAGAAGAGAAAGATAAAATGATAAGAGAGTTAAAGAACTTCTTATTAACATATAATAATTATTTTTCTTTTCTGAAGACTGGATTTTACGAAGTTAGTGTCGGATATAATAAACTAATAGGAACAATTTTTATAATAAAGAAAGAAGAAGATTTTATCTTTGGAGAAGATCACATTGATCTTAGAATTACTATTATGAATGAGGTGGATATAGGATTTTCTTTTGAAGATGATATCATTCCTCTTGATAAGGTCTATTTTTATCAAGGTAAATATTACTTGTTCGATGATAAACTTATTAAGAAATATTTTTATACTCTTATTGAACAAGGTGAATATGTTTTTTCTAATAAAATAGACGAGGTTTTAAATAAAGGGACATTATTAAATATTTAAGTAGAGGTTTATTCTCTATTTTTTTTGATAATAAAAAAGACCTATATTGGTCTTATAGAACTATAGCAATCATATTGCTAGAACCTTTATTAACTACTTTAGTAAGAGTTTGTTGTAATTTATATCTAATATTATCAGGCATCATTGCTATTTTAGATTGGATTCCTTCTTGAACAATATTATCTAAACTTCTACCAAATATTTCACTTTTCCAAATCTCACTAGGATTATGTTCATAATCTCGCATTAGATAATCAATTAATTCTTTACTTTGTGTTTCACTACCAATTATTGGTTCAAAAGTAGAATTAACATCTACCCTAATCATATGAATAGAAGGAGCGATAGCTTTAAGTTTAACACCATATCTTGGACCTTGTTTGATAATTTCAGGTGTTTCTAGTTTCATATCATTAAGAGAAGGAGTAGCTACACCATATCCTGTTTGTTTAACCATTTTTAAAGCGTATTTAATTTGATCGTATTCTCTTTTTGCTTCTTCATATTCTTGGAATAATGATAATAAACTAGCTTTACTAGTAACATCTATCTTAACAATTTCTTTTAATGCTTGATTATATAAATCATTAGGAGCTTCAAGATTAATAGTAACAATACCAGTAGCAGGGTCTACATTAGATAAATAGGCTTTTTCTATTTCTTCATAATCTTTGAAATGGTCAGTTATGTGTTCAATATCTCTTAACTTATCAACTTCCACAACACTATTTTTTATAGCTTCAATATAAACTTTCTTGATAGGATTATCATGATTCAAGATAGCAATCCATTCAGGCATATTAACTTGTACTTCAAGAATTGGAAATTCATATAAAGCTTCTCTTAAAATAGTAGTCATTTCTCTTTCATTCATTGCATCAATATTGATAGGTAAGACAGGAACACTATATTCTTCTCTTAGGCTTTCTGCTAGACGTTCAGTCTCAGGTAGAGTAGGATGGGTTGTATTTAATAAGACAATGAATGGTTTTCCAATATCTTTTAATTCTTCAATAACTCTATTTTCAGCTTCTAAATAATCACTACGGTTAAATTCACCAATAGAACCATCAGTAGTTACTACAATTCCAATAGTTGAATGGTCCTTAATAACCTTTTCAGTTCCAATTTCTGCTGCTTCTGTAAAAGGAATCTCCTCATCATACCAAGGCGTTTTAACCATTCTTGGACCATTCTCATCAGTAGCACCCTTAGCATTATCAATAACAAATCCGACACAATCTACTAATCTAATGTTACAATCAAAGTCATCAATCTTCACTTTAGCAGCTCTATTAGGAATGAATTTAGGTTCCGTTGTCATAATAGTTTTACCAGCAGCACTTTGAGGAATTTCATCAAGTGTTCTTTTTTTCTCATACTCATCTTCAATATATGGGACTACTAAAGTCTCAACCATCTTCTTAATAAAAGTACTCTTACCAGTTCTAACTGCTCCAACAACTCCTAGATAAATGTCACCCCCTGTCCTTTGTGCAATATTTTTAATGATTTCATATTTTTCCATATATTCACCTTTTTCTTTTATTCATTTTAACTTTATGTAGAAATATATGTCTTTATGAATAGAAATATTATGTTAATGTTGATGTAACGATATTTTTATTGTATAGTATACTTAAATTTAAAAAGAAGGGGTTATTATGAATATAAAAGAAACTAGAACAACAATATCTAAGATATTTAATTATATAGAACGTGGTGTGGAAAAAACTTCATTTGGAGATTTTTATGGTCATCCAGGATTATATTTCTTTCATACTAAAGAAGAATTTGCTATTATGTTGGATAAATGTTTAGATAAAGAATCTTATGATAGATATGATATTTATTACATAGTAGAAAAGCTAATAAAGTTTTTACTTGATAAGTATGATTCACATACTAAACTTTACTTTAAAAATAGTATCTATTTCCCTATAAGTTTTAAAATTCAAGGTAACGATTTCTATATTGTTAACATAATAGATGAATATAAAGATGTAGTAGGTGGAAAACTAGTTTCAATTAATAATATACCTGTGAAAAAAATAGTCTATGAACTAGAACAGATAATTAATTATTCAACGGAAGAATATAAAAATATAATGTTGACTAGTGATATAAAACAGTTATATATTTTAAGATCATTACCAAGTATTAACAATAATACAGATAAAATTACATATCAAATAAACTGTGATGGAAAGGTAATAGATGTTAGTTTTAAGAAAACAGAAAGGTATGATAAATTAGAATCGACTGTTAAAGAAAATTATACTTATGAAAAAGTGGATGATATTTTAATTATTCATTATAACTCTTGTAAAGATATAGAAAAGATGGAAAAGTTAGTTGAAAAACTTAAGGCTATAGAAAAGAATATCAATTATTACATAGTGGATATAAGGAATAATAGTGGCGGATTTTCCAATATCAACCATATATTAATTAACTTTCTAACAGGTAAAAGTATAGTTACTCTTATAAATGAAACAGTGTTTTCATCAGGAAGAATGATGCTTGTTGATTTAAAAAAAATTGGTAGTTATGTTATAGGTACAAATATTAGTACATCACTAAATGCCTTTGGAAATGTACCTGGTGGTTTAGAAGTGGAAAAATTAGATTTAATTGTTAAGAGAAGTAATACTTATTGGTATTATGATGAAAATTTGAAGTGTCAAGGATTTACAAAAGATAATTTTTCTTCTTATTTTAAGGATAAGAAAGAATTATTGAAACCTAAAATTATTGAACCAGATGAATATGTTTATAATACTGTTGATGATATTATAAGTAATAAAGATTCACAGTTAGAAAGAGCAATTGAATATATAAAATTAAAAAAACAACCATTAGAAACAAATAAATTGGAGGGAAAATGTATCAAGAAGATTATTTAAGAAATTATATAAAAGAATCAGAATTAAGAGTATTTAATGATAGAATAAAAGTAAGGTTATCTAGTGAACTAGCCATAAAATATGATTTGGGAGTTCATACTAATTTTTTAACAAGAATTGAAAATGAAATGAAGATGCTAGATAAATTAAAGATTAAATATCCAGCAAATGCCAAACCAATACTCTATATTTATGTAGTACCAGATGATAACTTTACCTTCCTATTACAAATGCCTACTTTATTTTCTAAAGATAAAAATAGTGGTGGAAAGCCTGTTACTTGCTATGATTTGGATGGTTTTCCTCTTGCTTATGGACTAAGTCAAAATTGTTTGGAAAATAAAGAAACTAATAATTTAGAAATAGCTGATTTAGAAAATGAATTACATGAATTATCACACATTGTACTTAGTCAGTTTTTACTTGGTAATCAAGTTATTTCAGAAGGTATTGCAGAAACATTACCACTATACGGTTTAAGATTAGAAGAAAAGTTTGAAAAACATAAACAAGTTATTGCTACTTTAGAAGAAAATAATATTTATTCTCTTAAAGAATTATTAAATAAACAAAGAGATGGTTCTTATGGTAATGATGTTGTTTTATCAAATATGACTTGTTCCTTTAGACTATCATATATATCATCATATTTGTTTGTTAGAGGATTACTAGAAAGAGTAGAAGAAAAATATTTGCTATCAACAACTGAAGCTATTAACTATCTTTTTAGTATTTTAAGAGGCAATAGAGGATATGCTAATGAATTTTTAATATATGATATAGCAGATGCTTTAGAATTATCACATGATGAATTACTTAATAAAAAAGATATGCAGAAGAAAGCATTAAATTCTATAAGAAGATTGGAGATGTAAATATGATTACTACTGTTTATTTAATGAGACATTCTATAACCGAAAAAGTAAAATATTTAAATGATAATGATAGTCTACTTGTTAGAAATCAAAAACAAATTTTAACTATTGATGGGGAAGAATTAGCAAGAAAAGTTAGTAATAATAAAATCTTTTCTGATATTGATATGGTTATATCTAGTAATTATGTAAGAGCTATGGCTACAGCAAAATACTTTACTAAAGATGATAAACTAAATATAGTAGAAGATTTTGGAGAAAGAGAGTTTGGAATAGATGATTATAAAGATATCCCAACTGACTTTTATGAAAGACAGCTAAATGAAGATGACTATAAGATAGGTCAAGGTGAAAGTCAAAAAGAAGTAAGAGAAAGAATGAGTAAAGCCTTATTAGAAGTGGTTAATAATAATGAAGGAAAAACTATTTTAATAGTATCACATCATACAGCTATGATATTTCTTCTTAAGAAATGGTGTAGTATAAGTGATAATAAATGTCTATTATATAAAGATAAGGTTATTCTTAAAGATGGTTGTAGGAATTGTGAGACAGTTAAGCTATTATTTAAAGATGGAGAATTGATTGAAATAGAGAATATGGAGGTTTGTAAATAATGAGTTTAAAATATGATACTGAAAACTTTACAGTATATTATAATGATTGTGATAAAAGATATTTAGCAAAAATGGTTAATGTTTTTGAAGATAAAAGACAAAATATTTTAGATTTCTTTAAATTAGAAAACGTTAAACCAGTTATAAAACTATATGATAATATTTCTGAATATAAAGAAAGTATTAATGAAATCAAAGTGACTACAAAACTTTTCTTGTAATTACAAAATAATACAATAGTGTTTTTAATATCTATCATAGGACCTAAAAGGAGATAACTAATGATGGGAACAACTCCAAAGGAATTAAGGAGAGATTTACCAACAAATGAATCGGATGTTGAACAAAGTGATATTAAGTAGGCAAAAAACATTAAAACTAAAATTGCTAAAATTTTAGTTTCGACAATAAAAAAATTACCACATGAGATCATATGATAATTTTTATTTAATTATTTTTGCTATCTTTTTTTAGTGTTTCCGTTGTAATATATGCAGTTATAGGTATAACTATAATACAGCCTAGTGCACTAAATAATATTTTAATCATTTCTGAAACAAATGTCTTTGCATTTACAATTTCTAAAGATGAATAACCTCCTTTATAAAACCAAATCAATAATGTCATAAATTCGCCTAAGAAAGCAAACATTAAGGTATTATTCGTCGTACATAATATATCTCTTCCTATGTTCATTCCTGATAGAAATAACTCTTTTTTTGATAAGTTTTTATTATTATCATAAACTTCGTATAATGCAGAGGAAATTGCTATTGAAGAATCAACCGTTGCTCCAATTAAACTAATTAATATCATAGAAATTGCAATGTTAGTAAAATCTATTTTTACATCATAAGAAAACATATTTATCTCTTCATAAGACTCATATCCAAAACCAGCAATTCTTGATATCTTTGTTACAAAAAATATGAGAAATGATAATATAATTAATACAATAATAACTGATTTTAAACTAGATTCTGTTTTTATGTTTTTTTCATTTACATAATATAATATTATATAACTTATTATAAAACAGCCTATTAAAGAACATATTATAGGATTTAGTCCAAGAGCAATTAAGTAAAAAATAATCATTAAAATAATAAAATTAAATATTATAGATAAAAATAATTTTATTCCTCTTTTTATATCAATATAAATCATTAATAAAAATAATAAAATAATTAATATTATATTCATTTTACCCCTCTTTTCATAAATTTAATTGATATATGTGCTGATACAGGAATAGTTAAAACAATACCAATGCTACCAATTAAGAATCTGGTTAATTCTAATGTAAAATTACTTGAAATATAATTATACATTGAAAATCCATTGCGTAATGCTAACACAAAAATAGGAAGACCCGAACATAAATAAGTAAAAAACAAAACATTACTCATTGTACTCATTATATCTTTACCTATTTCTCTAGCAGATTTTTTCAAATTTTTGACAGATATATTATTGTCTTTTTGAATCAGTTCCGATATAGAAGCTGAAATTGTAATTGCTACATCCATAATTGCCCCTGTTGATCCGATTAATAGTTCTGGTAATATAATATCTTCAATAGGAACAGTTAAAAATGATAATTCATTAAAATTTATCCCTTTATAACCAGTAAAATTTATAATAATTACAATTGTAATAAGCATTACTAATGTTGATACAATTACAGAAATGATTGCCGATAATGTTTTCTTGTTAAATCCACTTGCTAATATCAAAGAAATAATAGAAAAAATAATCATTTCTATTACACATAAAAATAATAAATTGATACCTTTAAAATATAAAGCTAAACCTATATAAAAAATTACTAAATTCAAAACAACGCTTAATACAGATAACAGTCCTTTATAAGAACCAACTATATAAAGTAAATTTAAAAATATCACTATCATTAAAGTTAGATAGAAATCTCTTTTTAATTCAATATCACTCGCATCTAATATTATTTTGTCATTAACTTTGTATTTATCTGTAACAACAGATGAATAAGATTCATCATATGAGATGGTTTTTTCTTTTCCTTTTTGCTTACCATTGGTTATTATACCTGTTATCTTTCGCATATAGTATTTTTCTTCTAATCCTAATGAGTTTTGAGATATTTCTTCACTAATTGTATCAATTTTTGTTATTTTAACAATTTGTTTGGAATATAAGAAATCATCATTATAAACAAAAATTAAAATAATTATAGATATAAGAAATATAATAATAGAAATCAGTTTCTTTTTACTAGACATACTACTACCTCCAAATCTATTATACTAGTTTTTTTTAAAAATCATATCTTAATATTAGAGTGGGCATAAAAATTTACACTTATTTTTTTCTTATCATATAATACATTATGAATATAATTGATTATGTTAGTAAGAATAATCTTACAATGAAAGACTCACCACTTAACGAAGTAGATAGCTTAGTTTTATCACAACTTTCATATCTTTACTATGAAAAAGTAGCACTACCTTGTAAGATAAGTGATTTGACTAATTATTTTTATGATTTATTAGGTACTGATAGGGATGATTTAAATAACTTAAACCTATTAGAAAAAGTTTGTTCCTCTAATCGCTTTTCTAATATAATAGTTAATTACTATATCAGTAAAGATAACTTAGTAGAGAATAAACAATTTTCTGCTGTAACCTTTTTCTTAGAAACAGGAGATATCTATATCGCATATCGTGGTACTGATGGAACAGTTAATGGCTGGAAAGAAGATTTTAATATGTCCTTTTTATCACCAGTCCCAGCCCAAGTAGAAGCTTTAAAGTATTTAGAAACAGTCTTGTCTTTAACTAATAATTACTGTTATATTGGTGGACACTCTAAAGGGGGAAACTTAGCATTTTATGCTGCTATATATCTAAAAGACAAAAGAAGAATAAAAAAAGTATTCTCTCATGATGGTCCTGGTTTTCAAGAGAAAGTAGTTACTAGTAAAGAATTTAAAAATACTGAACCACTACTTTATAAAACAGTACCAGAAAGTTCAATAATAGGTATGTTACTTTGTAATAGTGAAGATTATACCGTAGTAAGAAGTAATGAAAGTGGAATAATGCAACATGACCCATTCTCCTGGTTAGTAAATGATAATAGTTTTATCTATTTAAAAAGATTAACTAAAACATCTATTTATACCAATAAGGTACTAAAAGATACCATAAACAATCTAACAAAAAAAGAAAAAGAAGAATTTGTTAAGGCTTTATTTACTATCTTTGATAGGGCAGATATTAAAACTCTTAAAGATTTATCAAAAAACTGGTATAAAAAAATTCCACCAATTATAAAATCAATGGAATCTTTAGATGATAAAATAAAGAAATGTCTTTGGGATACAATTAAAGTATTAGTAGTCTTCATTATTAAAAATTTACCATTCTTACTTTGAAAAAACTTCATGGAAATAGGGCATGTCTTTGACAGTCTTATTTTTCTTTTTTAATACTTTAAAGTCATATCTTGATCTATTAAGAAAAGGTAATTCGTCTGTTTTCATCTCAAACTCATCTTCACTAACCTCATCAATACTCTTATGAAAAACAGTCTGGTAAAAGGCTAATAGATAAGCTAGTCTATCATAATTTTGTTTTCCTTGATAATCTATACCTCTATTTTCTAAGTATTCAAATAAAGGAGCTGAAATAGTCATTGGTTCCATTCTTTTAATACCAACACCATCAAAGTCTATAAAAGAAAAATCATTATTTTCTTCATCAATCATAACATTGTTGTAATTAATGTCACCTAGTACAATCTTTTTCCTATTACGATGTATTTCTTCTAGTTCTAAAGAAACATCAATAAGTTTATCTTTTAATTCTTCTATAGAATGAGTCTTTTCATACTCGCTCAGTGTAATTCCTTTTTTATATGCCATTGTACATCCACAAAAAGAATAGCCATTATATAGCTTAGCAAGTGGAGTAGCAACTCTTAAATTAGTAATCTTACTAGCTTCTTCAACATGAGCTTCTCTTTCTATTAGTTCATAAATACTAAAGTTCTTATAGATTTTATATACCATTTTATTATCATGATAAATAGTACTTTCACTAGATATGTCATCATTAATTTTAACTACTTTATCAAAATTAATACTAGTAATATCAATTTTTTTCATTATACCACCCCTTATTTGCCCCATATTATATCACATTTTATTAAAAAAAGAAAGATGTTGTTTCCTAAAACATCTTATCAACGTTATCAGGTACTTTATCTTTCATAATTGTATTTATAATTTTTTCTTTCTTTTCTTTAGAAATATTTTTACCAGTCATAGTTGCTATTTCATCAACCACTTCACTTAAAGTCTTCTCATCTTTCATATTTCCATCTTGTAATTTATTAGCAAGAGATAAAATTGTATCTTTACTAACATTAGTCTTTTTCTCAACCTTTTTAAAAAAACTATCTCCAAACATTTATAGAACCTCCTAGTTCATTATATGAAACTAGAAAGATTAAGTTCTATTTATTTCTAGTGATTCTCTTTAGTTGAGCATTAAACTCTTCCATTGAAATTAAGCCTTTATCAAGTCTATCTTGTAACATAGCAAGTGACTTTTCGTGCATTCTTTCACTATCTAGTGGATTAGCATACCGATAAGCGGAAACATCATTAGTAAAGATATTCTTTCTTTCTGTTTCTTTATGTAAATCAGAAAAGTTAGTTTTTTCAAACCGTTTATTATTAAAAGAGTTATTCCTTCCTATTATCATAAGTCGTCCCCATTTCTATTCTTGAATTGTAACACAATAGGTGTACCTTCTAAATCAAAGTTTTCTCTTAATTGGTTTTCTAAATATCTTTCATAAGAGAAATGTACTAATCCTTTATTATTAACTCTAAAAGTAAACTTAGGTGGTTTAGTACCAGTTTGACTAACAAAATAAATCTTTAATCTTTTCGCTTTATAACTAGGAGCAGGATTTCTATCATAGGCATCTTGTATAACATCATTTAAAACACTAGTTTTAATCTCTCTATTAATATTTTCTTTAACTTTTAAAACTTCAGGCATTAAAGTAGAAATTCTTTTTTTAGTAAGGGCAGATAAGAAAACGATAGGGGCATAAGTGATAAACTGAAATTCGCTTCTTACTAATTTTTTATAATCATTAATACTAGTTTCTTTTACCGTATCCCATTTGTTAACAACTATAATTATTCCTTTTCCTTTTTCTAAAGCATAAGAGGCAATATGTTTATCATGTTCCTTAATTCCTTCTTCGGCATTAATAACTAAAAGACATAAATCACTTCTATCAATAGCTCGCATACTTCTAACAAGACTATATTTTTCGATACTTTCAAAGACTTTTCCTTTTTTACGCATACCTGCTGTATCAATTAAGACATATTCTTCACCATGATATTTTAAAACAGTATCAATAGAATCTCTTGTCGTACCAGCAACATTTGATACTACAACTCTTTCTTCATTTAGTAAGGCATTGATTAAGCTACTTTTTCCAACATTAGGTCTACCAATAACACAAAACTTTAATCTTTCATCAGGTATTTCTTCTTCTTCTACGATATCTTTAGTAATTTCATCCAATAATTCATAATAACCAGTATTATGGATAGCACTAATTGGAAGATAAGTATCAAATCCTAGTTCATAAAAATCATAAAGATTATCATTAGCTTCCTTAGTATCAATCTTATTAATAGCTACAATTACTTTTTTTCCACTTCTTCTTAAAATATCTCTAATAATTAAGTCATCCTTAGTAAGTCCTAGTTTTCCATCTACTACAAATAAAATAATAGAAGCTTCACTAATAGCAAATTCTGCTTGAATTCTTATTTCTTTTTGAAAATTTTCTTTCTCATCTTCAATACCACCAGTATCTATTATAGTGAAGTTTTTGTTATTCCAACTAACATCTTGATAAAGTCTATCTCTTGTTACACCAGCTATATCTTCAATAATAGCAATTTTTCCACCAGCAATTTTATTGAATAAGGTACTTTTCCCTACATTAGGGTGTCCAATAATTGCTACAATATTCTTTTTCATATAATATCCACCTCTTTTCATATATCTTATTTTAATTCGAAATGACGTTAAAAGCAATAAAAAAAGACATTAGCTGCCTCTTTTAAATTCAACGATGTCAGAAACATTACAATTCAAGTAATTGCAAAGTCTTGCTAATACATAGATATCAATTCTCACAATTTCTCCAGTTGCTAATCTTTTAATCACTTTAAAATCAGTACCAGTATCATTAATTAATTTACTTTTGGTAAGACCTTTATCAGCTAATAATTGTTCTAACTTAAAGATATAGGTACCACCATCAACTTTTATCTTCACATGTTTCTTTTCCATCTTGTTACTCGCCCTTTCACATTAATTTTAACAAGCAACTAGCTAATTGACTAGTGGCTATATAACCTAGTATCCCTAAAAAAGAGATATTTATTCATTTAAAAAAAGAAAATTTTATAATATAATTGTAATAAGAAAGGAGAAGAAAAAATGATAATTGGAATTATTATCTTATTGATAGGTATATTATATTTAATTGAAATATTTAATCCAGGATTTCATTTGGAATTTGATATTATATGGCCAGTAGTATTAATAGCTATTTCTATTTACTATATAATTAAGGAAGAAAAGTTAGACTTTACTAAAATAATGATGTTATTTATTGGGTTATGGTTTTTACTAGTTAATACATCTTTAGTAACAGAACCATATGATAAGGCTTTTTGGCCAGTTATACTGATACTTGTAGGAGGCTATATTGTAATGAATAGTCTTAATATGAGTAAAAAGAATACAAAGATAAAAGCTAGTAAGCATTCAAAAGACTACTTTGGAATATTTAGTGAAGTTAAAGATAGTATTAAAACTAAAAACTTTAAAGGAGCAGATGTTTACTGTATCTTTGGAGGAGCAGAACTAGATCTTAAAGATGTAGAATTAAAAGAAGATACAATCTTAAATGTTTATTCTTTCTTTGGAGGTGCTACTATTAAAGTTTCTGATAATTATAATGTAGTATGTAACTCTACTGCTATTTTAGGAGCTAATGAAAATAAAGCCTCTAGCGATATTGATAAGTCAAAACCAAAATTAATAATTAACTGTATTTCCTTCTGTGGAGGAACGGAGATTAAGTAATGAATTTTATAGAGATTAAAGAAGAAGCTAAAAAGCTAACCTCTAAACATATTCTAAAATTTTGGAAGAGTAGTTTATTAGTATTTGCTTCTTCAATAGCTTTAGCAATTATCCTAGGAATAATATCTGGTGGGGTATTAGCTTTTATTACAGAGTTATTAGCATTACCCCTTTATATAGGATTTATTAGTTATATACTTGGTCTTACAAGAGAAGAAGAAGTATCTCTTACTGATATATTTCAAGATTATAAAAAGATAGGATTAATTGTAGTTACACTTATTATTAGTTATGTATTTATTATATTTGGTTATATACTATTAATAATTCCTGGTATAATGATTGCTTTTTCCCTTGTAATGGTAGGTTACTTATTAGCAGATTCTAAAGAAACAAGTATTAGTGAAGCAAAAAACATAATAAGGGAAAGTATAGAGATGATGAATGGTTATAAACTGGATTATTTCATTTTTGAATTAAGTTTTATTGGTTGGTATTTCTTAGGTGCTATAACATTCGGAATAGCATACATTTATGTAATACCTTACTTTACCTTTGCCAATACCTTATACTATCAAAGATTAAAAGAGAAAAGAAAATCCTAAAACAATGTGGTTTTTCTTTTTTTTCTAATTGTGCTAAAATAAGGACGGAGGTATTATATGAAAATATGTGTTTTAGGAAGTGGAGCTTTTGGTCTTGCTATTGCTTCCTTATTATCAAAAAATAAAAATAATGAAATTATTGTCTGGACTTCTTTTAAAGATGAATATGAAGAACTTAGTAAATTACATACTCATAAGAAGATATTTGCTGACTTTTCTTTTGAAAAATTAAACTTTTCTATGGATTTAGATAGTTCTATTGCTAAAGCTAGTGTTATTATTTTAGCTGTTCCCTCTAATGCTATTAGAGAAGTTTTAGAAAAACTAAAAGATAAACTTAGTAAGCAAATACTTATTTTTGTCTCAAAGGGACTAGAAAAAGATACTATGAAAAGATCAAGTGAGATAGCAGAAGAATTAGAAATAAGTAATTACTATGGAGTTTTAGCCGGACCAACCTTTGCTAAAGATATGTTAAAAGAAATACCAATCGGTTTTACCTTGGCTACAAAAGAAGAAAATGTTTCAAATATAGTAAAAGAAATATTTATAAATACAAAGGTTGAGATAGAAACTACTAATGATATAGTAGGAGTGGAGTATTGTGGCTGTATCAAGAATGTTTTAGCAGTCATTACAGGTTATTTTTATACTAAAGAAAAATCAAGTTCTGCAAGAGCAGCCTTCTTTACAAAAGTTGCAAAGGAAGAAGCTAGACTATTAGAACTATTAGGTGGTAATAAAACTACCTTATATACTTTTGCTGGAATAGGGGATTTACTATTAACTACTACTAGTAATGAAAGTAGAAATTTCTCTTATGGAGAAGCCTTAGCTAATAACTTAATTAATGATAAATTAACAACTGTAGAAGGTAAAAAAACTTACCAATCTTTAATAAATTTAATTCCTAATGAAGAACTAAAAGATTCCCTACTTATTACTTATTCTTATTTATTTAAGGAAGGGTAGAGTTCGTGGCAGTATATTTTGAACCAATCAAGACAGCCTTAATATTATTTCCAATAATTGCTTTTCTTATAACCTTACCATATCTTATTATTGAATATCATAAATATGGTGCTGTTTCTTTATTAAGAAGTATTATAATATATACGTTTATACTTTATTTATTAGTAGCATTTCTCTTAGTAATACTACCACTTCCACCAACGAAAACAGTCTTGCAAATGCCAACTAAGTTACCCCAGTTAGTTCCATTTACTTTTATTAAAGATATAATGGTAACAGCAAGTCTTAATCTAAAGAATCCTAGTACATACTTATCATTTTTTAAAACACCAACTGTTTATACAGTTATCTTTAACTTGTTTTTACTGTTTCCTTTTGGTGTTTATCTACATTACTACTTTGAAAAGAAATGGTATCAAGTACTTATTATGTCCTTTTGCTTAAGCTTATTTTTTGAAGTGACACAACTAACTGGTATATTTTTTATTTATCCCAAAGCCTATAGATTGTTTGATGTAGATGATTTACTGATTAATACTTTAGGTGGAATACTTGGTTTTATTTGTACTAAACCATTAACTGTTTTTTTACCATCAAGGAAAGAGCTAGACCAAAAAACTTATACTAAAGGAACAAAAATATCTATTTATAGAAGAGGTATAGCATTATTTATAGATTTATTTTTATTGTTTTGTTTTTCTACACCTATTTGGATATTATTTGGAAATAAAATTTCCTTTGGAATACTTTATAGTATTATTCTGTTTCTATATGAAGTATTTTTTCCCTTGCTAGATAATGGTAAAACTATAGGAAAAAGACTTGTTAATATAAGATTAAACGTTATTAATGAAAGTGATTGTTTCCCTATCAGATTAATATTTAGACAGATGCTTCTTTATTTATTTATCTTAAGAATACCAAACTATCTAAGTTATTTATCTAAGATACATCTAGAAAATAATGGTTTAGAATTTTTAATGATTTTTGGTAAACTGTTGATGATAAGTTATTATCTATACTTTATTTATGAGTTATTCTTAAATATACTTGGCAGAAGAAAAAACTTTAACTATGAACGTATATCTTCAGTTATTAATTCTAGTTTGATAGTGTTGCAAGATGATAAAAATATGATAGAATAAATAATAGGGAGGAATGAGAATGAAAATAGAAGTTAAAAAGACAATATGGCCCTCATTAATTAGTTCGGGAGTTATACTTGTGCTTGGGTTATTATTATTTTTTAAGTCATCAGTTACTTTGATGGGAATATCTTATATCTTTGGAGGATTAATTATTGCAATTGGTGTTCTTGCTATTGTAAGATTTATTTCTAATAATCATAGTGATATATCTAATCAGTTAAATATCGTCTATGGAATTATTTGTATAATTAGTGGAATTTTCTTTATTGAAAAGCCTGAGATTATTGGAAGTATAATTCCTGTTGTTATGGGAATTGGTATCATAATTAGTAGTTCATTAAAGATACAGCAATCATTTAATCTTAAAAGTTTAAATAGTAGTTATTTCTTTTGGTCATTTGTAACAGCTTTATTAAGTTTAATTTGTGGAGTTGTATTATTATTTAATCCATTTAAAGGAGCAGTTATTATTACGAAAGTTATAGGAATATTTTTGGTTATGTATGCTATCTTAGACATTTGTAACACTATTGTTTTAAAAAAGAGTGGAGTTTCTATTAGTATTAGTACAGTTAATGATAAGGATATAAAGTCAAAATCAAATCATAGAAAGGCAAAGAATGCTAAGATAATTAAAGAAGTAACAAAAAAAGGAGATGAGGAAGAGTGATACTATTTAGTTTTAAGGGAATTTTAGAGAAACTAACTACAACAGTAAATTCTTTCTTAGAAGCTTATGGTAGTAATCTTATTGTTTGGGTATTGATATTAGCTGTAATTATTGTTATTGCCTTTTGGGGGATTTCTAATTTAGGCGGTAAATAAGTTTGTTTTCTATTACAAAGCAAACTTTTTTATTTGGTTATAAAATTTTTAAAATAAAATTATTTCAAATATTGCTGATTTTAACCTTTTGTAGTAAGAAGTCCCTCACCTCTAAGGTGGGGGATGAATTGCGTTTACTTATGCTTGAAGAATACTAAATTCATGATATAATAAAGTCAGTCGATAAAGAAAGGTGATATGTGATGAAATTAGACAATAATGCACGATGCACTATCATCTTGTACTTGTTGTAAAATATCGCAGAAAAGTATTTGATGACCGTATATCGGATAGAGCAAAGGAAATATTTTAGTACATATTACCGAAATACAATATTACATTACAAGAATGGAACCACGATAAAGATCATGTACATATTCTCTTCAAAGCACATCCGAATACAGAGATAAGCAAATTCATAAACACATACAAAATTGCGAGCAGTAGACTTTTGAAGAAAGAATTTCCACAAATACGTCAAAAGCTTTGG
>ERZ825670.972-NODE-972-length-34390-cov-19.402155_pt1 | contig 34390 bp, 32 predicted proteins | sample MGYA00519929_ERZ825670 | MGnify/ENA primary metagenome ERZ825670 (study PRJEB31778, sample SAMEA3449207) | human gut metagenome | biome: human gut; feature: human-associated habitat; material: faeces | place: United Kingdom | collected 2010/2012 ...
AGGGATTCCATATCCTGACCCTGCAGCGTCATGCGCTCGCGGATCACGCGCTCCAAGCGGGAGAAGCCGATGCGGAACTGGTTCTGCAGCAGCTCGCCGACGGAACGGATACGGCGGTTGCCGAGCTGGTCGATATCGTCCGTAAAGCCGAGACCGACAGCAAGGCAGGTCATGTAGTTGATGGAGGAGAAAATATCATCAATGATGATGTGATTCGGGATCAACTCGTCATGACGTGCGGTGAGCTGCTCTTTGAGCTTCTCTTCGTCGTCGCCGCACTCTTCGAGAATCTCGGAGAGCACTGCGTAGCGCACACGTTCGTTGATGCCGCACTCTGCCTCTGCATCAAAGGAAACGTATTTTGCGATATCGACCATGCCGTTTGAAATGACCTTCGTCTCCTTGTCGTCCTCAAGGGCAACCCAAGCGGTGGTCACACCGGCGTTGTCGATGTCTTCGGCAAGCGTGCGGGACACAACGGTGCCCGCCTCTGCCATCACCTCGCCGGTCGCCGGGTTGACGATCGGGCGGGAAAGCTGACGGCCGGTGATTCTGCCGGCGAGGTTCAGCTTCTTATTGTACTTATAACGGCCGACTCTGGAGAGGTCGTAGCGTCTCGGGTCGAAGAACAGGCCGTTCAAATGGAACTGCGCGCTTTCAACCGTAGGCGGCTCGCTCGGACGGAGCTTTCTGTACACCTCAAAGAGGCCTTCCTCCATGGTGTGCGTGGTATCCTTATCGATGGTCGCAAGGATGCGCTCGTCTTCGCCGAAGTATTCCTTGATCTCTTCGTCGGTGCCGAGGCCGAGTGCGCGGATGAACGCGGTCATCGGGAGCTTTCTGTTTTTATCGATACGCACGTAGAGCACGTCGTTCACATCGTTTTCGTACTCCAGCCATGCGCCGCGGTTCGGAATGACGGTGGAAGAGAAAAGCTGTTTGCCTGTTTTATCGTACTCCATCTTATAATAGACGCCCGGAGAACGAACAAGCTGGGAAACGATAACACGTTCTGCGCCGTTGATCACAAAGGTGCCGGACGGTGTCATCAGCGGGAAATCGCCCATGAAGACTTCAGATTCCTTGATCTCGCCCGTTTCCTTGTTGAGAAGGCGTGCAGTGACGCGCAGGGCTGCCGCATAGGTAGCATCGCGCTCTTTGCATTCCGTTACCGTGTAATTGGGTTTTTCGTCGAGCTTGTAGTTCACGAAGTCCAGAACCAGATTTCCGTTGAAATCCGTAATGCCGGAGACGTCGTCAAAAACTTCCTTTAGACCTTCCTTCAGGAACCAGTCGTAGGAATTTTTCTGAATCTCGATCAGGTTCGGCATATCGAGAACTTCATTGATGTGCGAGAAGCTCATGCGTGTGTTCTTGCCAAGCTGTACCGGCTTAACATTCACCATTGACTCAACCACTCCATTCTTAGTATTTGACCCGTGTTTTTAAGCAAAATCACTTAAAAACGGCGGAAAGAATATCCGTTCATGTGAATTTTATAGATTATGCTTGATTATTTTTCGGAACTGTGTTATAATGCAGATCAGAGAAAGAAATGGCATATCTATCCATGATGATACATTGTAATATGATACACCGTATCTGTGGATTTGTCAAGCCTTTTCCCGAAATTTTTCGAGTTTTATTCCCTTTTTCTTTTCTCAAATTCCAAAGCAGAATAAATTGAATTTTGACCCGTATACCCGATCGCACATGGACCTTGTAAACTGCAATCTGGCTTTATTTTTATCCGCTGCTAATCATTTTAATTTGAGGAGGAACACTGTATGAAAAAGCATTTCGCAAAGCAGATTTTCGCCGCTGCCCTTGCAATCAGCTTCGTGTGCGGGCTTTCGGCATGCCGTGAACGCGAAGAAGAGCAACTCTCGTTAAAGCCGGTGATTTATCTTTATCCGGAAGAAGAAACGGACGTCTCGGTTACGCTCGCGTACGACGGAACGCTCACTTGCACCTACCCGAATTACAAAACCGGCTGGCATGTTTCGGCGAAACCTGACGGTACTCTGACGGACGAGGACGGCCAAACGTATAACTACCTGTACTGGGAAGGCACGGACAGCGCGGAATACGACCTTTCCCACGGCTTCTGCGTAGCGGGCAGCGACACCGCCGCTTTCCTCGAAAATGCCTTGCGCGACCTCGGACTCACCCGCAAAGAAGCGAATGAATTCATCGTGTACTGGCTTCCCCAGATGCAGGAAAATCCCTATAATCTCATCGCGTTTCAGTCCGACTGCTATACGCAGGTGGCGCAGCTGGATATCTCCCCCGCGCCCGACACGCTCCTTCGGGTCTTCATGGCGTGGAAACCGCTTGAAGAGAAAGTCGACATTCCCGCGCAAACGCTCACCGCTCCCGCCCGCGACGGCTTCACAGCGGTGGAATGGGGCGGCAGCCGCATAAACTGAGCCGCAGCTCTTGCCCGTGCAGAGTCTCACGGCGTTCATACCGCTTAAAAACACGCAAAACCTTCCCGGTTTCCAAACGGAAACGAAACCGGGAAGGTTTTTGTTTTGTTTATGTTGAATTTTGGATGCCGAAGAAATTAAGTTAAAAAGCGAAAGCCACTTTCAAAACGAATGATTGCGTTTTAAGTATGTACTTGCCTGTACTTTTACGCGGATTCGCTTACGTTTCTGCCTCTTTCCCCTCGCCTTTTTCGTCCGCCTCGGTATCCTCGCAGGCGCAGATGGACGCGAACGTGTAGGACTCCAGCTTATTGCGCACAAGCTGCGAGACCTCACCGTAGATGTGATGCAAACGGCACGAGGTACGCTGGCAGCTGTACGCATCGCCCTGGCAGCGGGAAATCATATACGGCCCCTCCACCGCCTCGATCACGCTGCGCAGCGTGATCTCCTTCGGCGACTTTGCAAGCTCATAGCCGCCCTTTGCGCCCTTATACGAGCGCACGATGCCGTCCGAAACGAGCGTGCGCAGAATCTTCAGCGTAAAGCGCAACGTGACGCTTGTGCGCTCCGAGATCGTTTTGGCATCTGCGCGCCCGGGGTTCACGGCCAAAAATTCCACGATGCGGACTGCGTAGTCCGCTTCCAGTGTCATGTGCATGGTATGTGCCTATCCTTTCGGGATCAATCCAGAAAATCCTTCAGCTTCTTGCTGCGGCTCGGGTGACGGAGCTTTCTGAGCGCCTTTGCTTCAATCTGGCGGATACGCTCACGGGTGACATTGAATTCCTTGCCCACTTCCTCGAGCGTGCGGCTTCTGCCGTCTTCAAGGCCGAAGCGCAGGCGCAGCACCTTTTCCTCACGCGGGGTGAGGGAATCGAGCACATCGCCGAGCGTTTCGCGCAGCAGCGTATGGGAAGCGGCATCTGCCGGGGCCGGTGCGTCGTCATCCGGGATAAAGTCGCCGAGGTGGCTGTCCTCTTCCTCGCCGATCGGCGTTTCAAGGGAGACAGGCTCCTGCGCGACGCGCATGATCTCGCGCACTTTATCAACCGGCATATCGAGCTCGTCGGAGATTTCCTCCGCGGTCGGCTCATGGCCGCTCGTGTGGAGCAGCTGGCTGGAGACCTTCTTCACCTTATTGATGGTCTCCACCATGTGCACCGGGATACGGATGGTGCGGGCCTGGTCGGCGATGGCGCGCGTGATGGCCTGACGAATCCACCACGTTGCGTAGGTGGAAAACTTGAATCCCTTTGTATAATCGAACTTTTCAACAGCCTTGATGAGGCCGAGATTGCCCTCCTGAATGAGGTCAAGGAACTGCATGCCACGGCCGAGATAGCGCTTCGCGATGCTGACGACAAGACGCAGGTTCGCTTCGGAAAGGCGCTTCTTTGCGGCTTCGTCGCCGTCCTTGATGGCGATGGCAAGGCGCACTTCTTCTTCGGAGGAAAGCAGCGGCACGCGGCCGATCTCTTTCAGGTAAACTTTGACCGGGTCATCGATGGCGACGCCTTCCATGCCCATGCCGGCATCAAAATCGTCCGTATCTGCGCCGGATACTTTGGAAAGGTCGATGTCATCAATCTGGATATCGCTGAAGTCATCGATAATCTCAATGCCGTGCGATTCCAGTGTATCATAGAATTTTTCAATGTGCTCCGGGTCGAAATCCAATTCGCCGATGGCGTCGAGAATCTCCTTTGTGGTGAGCTGGCCTTTGCTTTTGCCGAGCTCAATCAGATCGCGGATCACGGTTTTCTTATCGGGTGCTGCCATAGTTTATCATACCTTTCCTGTGTTTTCCCTTATTCCCTCGGCAGCGTCTGCACGCTGCCTTTTTATCTCAATTCTGTTTTAAAGCATAACGTTCCTATTTTTTCTGTTTGCGCAGTGCATCGAGCTGCGCCTGCAGGTCGGCGGGGTTCGCACCACGCACCTTATCGGTATCGGTCAACGCGCCTTCGCTCAAAATGATCTGCACGTATTCTTCCGCGTCTTTGGCGGTAATGCCGGCGTTTTCCTGCACGATCTTCGCAAGGCGGCCCATTTCGTCCGGCGTACATTCCGCCGAAAAGTCTGTAATCTGCGGCGATGTGACCGTTTCTTCGTTTATAATCTTGCCCAGGAGGCTCTGATATAACCGGCGATTGAACGCCGTCACGAATTTTTCGGGCGGCACGCGGCGGTTCAGGCTCTGTGCGAGGTCATTATTGTGGAAAAGGCACGCGATGAGCCGCTCTTCGGCGTTGGCCACGCGGACATAGCGGCGCTTTTCGGGGTTTACGGTATCGCGCCGCGCGGAAAGCTGCTCCGTCATGTCCCTTTGCTGCTGCCGCTGCGCCGCACGCGCTTTTTTGCGCACGGAAACGGACATCTGCTGCAAAATGGCGTTTTTGTCAACATTCAATTCCTGCGAAAGGCGGCTGACGTACACGTCGCGCTCAATGGCGTTTTCAAGGCCCGCCAGCAGCTCTACGGCGGCCATCAGGTATTGAATACGCCCGTTTTCGTTGCTTAAATCATACCCGCTTTTCAGCTTTGCAAGGCGGTATTCCACATCGTTGCCGCTTTGCTCAATGAGCCTACGGAAACGCGCCGCGCCTTCATCACCGCATGCGTTGATGAACTCGTCCGGGTCTTTGTTGCCGGGCACGGCCATGACGCGCACCAAAAGCCCTGCGCCGCGCAGAATGGGAATGGCGCGCTGTGCGGCCTTTTGACCGGCTTCGTCGGAATCGTAGCAAATGACGACCTCTTTCGCATAGCGGGCAATGATGCGCGCCTGCTCTGCGGTAAGTGCCGTGCCGAGCGACGCAATAGCGTTTTCAATGCCCGCTTTGTGCAGCGAGATGACGTCCATATAGCCCTCAGCCAAAATGATGCGGTCGTTTTCGAGCGCGTTTTTTGCAAAATTCATCGCGAAAAGACCGCTGCTCTTGTGGTAAACCGGGGTATCCGATGTATTTATGTACTTCGGCTTTTCATTTGTCAAAATGCGCCCGCCGAACGCGACCACGTTGCCGCGCAGATCAATGATAGGAAACATGACGCGTGCGTGGAAACGATCCATCGCGCGGCCGGAACGCGTCTCCACCGCGACGTTCGCCGCAATCATCTCGCGCTCGGAATAGCCCTTGGAGCGCAGGTGATTGACGAGCGCAAAGCGGCTTTCCGGCGCCCAGCCGAGCCCGAAATGGCGGATCATTTTCATGGGCAGGCGTCTGCGCGCGAAATAATCAAGCCCCGGCTTACCCTCCGGGCTTAAAAGCGCGCTGTGGAAAAAGCGGGCGGATTCGCGGTTGATTTCCAGCACGCGCTGACGCAGGCGGCTCATGGAATCGTCCACGCCCTGCTCCGGCATTTGCAGCCCCACGCGGTCCGCGAGCATTTTCACGGCCTCGATGTAATCGAGATTTTCAATCTTACGGATGAATGTGATGACATCGCCGCCCGCGCCGCAGCCGAAGCAGTAAAACGAGTTATTCTCCGGGTAGACGTTGAAGGACGGTGATTTTTCGTTGTGGAAGGGACACAGTCCCACCATGTTTTTGCCGCGCCGCTTTAGGTTGACATACGAGGAAACGATGTCTGTAATGTCGCAGCGCGATTTTAAGTCCTGCATAAAGGACTCCGGCAACGGCATTCCACCGCCCCCTTTCGTGACCGCCGGCGCGATGCCGTTGGGATTACGGGCAAAGCTCGGAGCAAAACGCCTTGATTTTTGCCCTCATAGTATTATATACGCCGCAAACGGCGAAATTACTTCTTTTATTCTTCAAATTCAAAAAATTTTTTTCCGTCTTCTGTCACATCGACCTGCCCATTTGTGGCATCCGCAAGTTTTTTGCGGAATGTGCCGAGCAGCTCGGGCGCCAAATGGAATTTAACGGTAACTTTTTCCTCAAAGACCGTGTCGTCCGTCACGCCGCCGCATTCCGGAACAAGCGATGCAACGCGGCCGTACCGGCCGTAATCGCAGGTAAGCGACAACAGCAGGCACTCGCGCATGGTAATGATCTGTGCCGCCTGCAGGGCGATGGACGCGGTGTGCGAATACGCACGAACGAGACCGCCGCCCCCGAGCAGAATGCCGCCGAAATAGCGCGTGGCGACCGTAACGACATCCGTAACGCCGCTTTTGCGCAGGACATCCAGCACCGGCATACCGGCCGTGCCCTGCGGCTCGCCGTCATCCGAAAAGCGCATGGTGCCGTCGCGCAGGATATACGCATAGACGTTGTGACTGGCATCCCAGTGCTCGGATTTTTTGGACGTGATGAAATCGAGCGCCTCCTGCTCGGTCTGCACCGGGCAGGCATAGCCGATGAAACGCGATCGCTTTTCCACAAACTGGTCCTGCGCGTTTTTCCGCACGGTTTTGTACTCTGCCATTTTTACCGCTCCCCTCTGTTTTGAAACGAACGCGATTTGCCTTTGGAGAAAAAATGGGCGATGCCCGAAAGAGCACCGCCCTGAACGATCCATATAAATTTACTTCGTGATACCGTAGCGCTTGTTGAACATATCAACACGACCGCTTGTATCAACCAGCTTCTGCTTACCCGTAAAGAACGGATGGCACTTGGAGCAAATTTCAACGCGGATGTCCTTCTTTGTGGAACGCGTGTGAATCACATTGCCGCATGCGCAGGTAATGGTCGTTTCCTGATAGTCCGGATGTATATTCTTCATATCTGTCACCTCTTTCGGTTGATCTGCGGTTAGTCGGTTAACAGCGAAGTTAACACATAAACATAGCGCTAATTATGTTAGCACAAAAAATTCTAAAATGCAAGGTCTTTTTCAAAAAAACAGAAAACTTTTTTCTTTTTCTTCCCGAAAGCATCCGTTTTTTTCGTTAGGCGCCGATGTAGCGAAGGTATTCTTCGAGGCAAAAGGAGAGTCTGCGGATGGCGGCGGCGTGCTCTGTGCCGACATAGCGCAGGACAAGATCATTGCGTTTAAGGCCGGTTTCGTCCTCTTTTCCGGCGGGATAGCGGAACACAAAGCCGTAATGCGCCATATTTCTTTGCAGCCAGCCGTAGGTATCCGTTGTCGAAAACGTTGCGGGGTCATCCTGCACGGTGACGCACAGGCCGCTTTGCAGGTCGCTTGTGCCGGGCGCGGATACGGTGGATTTTGCGTCTTCGCGCGCCATAATCTTGGTGGAACCCGCCGCGATAAGGCGCTCGACTTCGGCGTTATAAAGCGCTTCCTGCTCTGCATAGGACACATAGCCGCCGGAAAACTTGAGCGTGACACCGTCTGCTTTTGCGGCATCGCACAGTGCGGTGAGTGCCGGCACAATGCGGGCATCGACCGTGACGCTGTCAAACTCGGCGGTCTCCTCGGGGGCAAAATCCGCGTCCGCAGGGTGGTCTTCGTTGATGACGAACAGATTCACGCTGTCCTCGAGCACGGGCAAGTCGTTTTCCTCCGTGCTTGCAGCGGGGGACGCGGTGGGCAGTACGGTGGCCTGCGGCAGGGAATCCTCCGGATCTTCGGGCGGGAAAAGCACCGGCAAACCCCACATGACGAACAGTGCAAGCGCCATGAAAGCGGCGGCGCAGATAAGCAGAATACCCGTCCAACGCTTTAGGTTCATAATGCGCTCCAAATGCAATGGACGCGGCTTTTGGATGGGGCTGTATTTTTTTCGTTTCCGCACGGTGCTCTCCCCTTTCTTTCGGTATCTTTTACTATTATATCGGATGACGGGAAAAAAGCAAGTCGAATTCCTTTACAACAGAAAAACGCCCGAGCCGTGAAGCCCGGGCGCTGTGCATTTCAGTTCACGCTATTTTTTGAAGAATTACTTCTTTTTGCTTTTACGGGAGGGGATCTCGGTGGTTTCCGGGTCTACCTTTCCCATTTCGGAAGCTGCACTGCTAAGACCGTCCTCGCCGCTGCTGAGCTTGCCGTTATTGACGATGAGGTTCGTGACAATGCCGACGATGAGGGCAACAGCCAAAGACGTGATGTTCAGCAGAGCGCCGCCGGTGATGCTGTTTGTGCCGAAGCCGAAGTACAAACCGCCGATGCCGCAAACGAGGATGGAGCTGACGACGAACAGGTTCTTACTGTTGCCGAGATCAACACGGTGGAGCATCTGGAGACCGGAAACGGCGATGAAGCCGTAGAGCGCGATGCACGCGCCGCCCATGACGCACTTCGGAATGGAGTTAATGAGCACGACGAACGGAGTGAAGAAGGAAAGCACCATGCAGCCGAGTGCCGCGGTGAGGATGGAAACGACGGAAGCGTTGCCGGTGATGGCGATGCAGCCGATGGACTCGCCGTAGGTGGTGTTTGCACAGCCGCCGAAGAACGCGCCCACAATGGAGCCGAGGCCGTCGCCGATGAGGGTCTTATCGAGGCCCGGGTCTGCGATGAGGTCGCGGTTGACAACCGTGCTGAGGTTCTTGTGGTCAGCGATGTGCTGTGCGAGCTCGACGACGCCGATCGGAATGTAGATCATGGCGATGTTGCCGATGGCAGCCGCATCAAGCGGATACTGGCCGTTCGTCTCGATTGCTTTGAGGAAGAAGAACTTCGGATAATCGACGATGCTGGTGATGCTGAATGTGCCGAATGCATCGATGAACGGCTGGAAGGAAAGGAGCTTGAGGCTCTCTGTGCCCGTTGCCATGCCGATGATTGTAAAGACGAGTGCAAGCGCATAGCCCGCGCCGATGCCGACGATAAACGGGATGAGCTTGACGGTTTTGGAGCCCTTAACGGACGCAATGACAATCATGAAGAAGGTGAAGATGCCGCAGATGATGGCAGCCCAGTTGTAGGTCTCGCCGTATACGACAGCTGCAGCGCCGTTGCCCATGATCCAGCTTGTTGCCGTACCGGAGAGAGACAAACCGATGAGCGCGACGATCGGCCCGATGATGACGGACGGCATCAGCTTATTGACCCAACCGGAGCCGACGACCTTGATGACAAGACCGATGATGACGTAAACAAGACCTGCGAACGCAACGCCGATGAGCATGCCCCAGTAGCCGTAATTCTGACCGATTGTAGCCGCATACGCGCCGAGGAAGGTGAACGAGGAGCCGAGGAATACCGGGCTTCTGCGCTTGGTGCAGAACAGGTATACGATGGTGCCGATGCCCGCGCCGAACAGTGCGGCTGCGGCGTCTGCCTGCAGGCCGTAGCTGGTGACAAGCAGCGGTACGAGCAGTGTAGCCGCCATGATGGCGATCATCTGCTGGAATGCGAAGACCAGTGTTTTGCTGAACTTCGGCTTATCTTCGATGCCGTAAATCAACTTCATGAAATCATTTCCTTTCTTCCGAACCGTGGTTTCATTTCTTACCCCAAAACACGTTCTCTTCTCCCCTATGCTTTTCCGAGCATAAAGAAAAGCTCTGCCTGTAAAATGGGCGGAGCTTGAGCCTTGTCAGCACGCCGTCTGTAAAGACGTATTAAGAGTCAATCTTGCCAATATCACAGTATCGAGGTTAAAGATCGTATTTCGTTTTCTAACACTAAACTATAGCACAACATTCGACGACAGTCAACGTAATTCGCGCACTTGTGAATAGTTTGTGAATATTCATCAAAAAAAGGCAGCACAAGACAGAAAAAGCTCTCCGAACCATGCGAAGAGCTTTTTCGTTTACAAGGATTACTGGTTTTTATTCGGTTTATAGCTGACTGTGCCGCACAGGCGATCGCCTGCGTCGCCGGCTGCGGTGGGAATGTAGCCGTTCTCGTTCAGCGGTCCGGGTGCGTAGTTTGCCGCGTAGATTTTGACGTCCGGGTGCTTTTCATACAGCAGCTTGATGCCTACCTCGGACGCGAAAATGCACATGAACTTGATGTTCTTGCAGCCTGCGTCCTTTAAAAACTGGATGGCTGCGTCTGCGCTGCCGCCTGTTGCAAGCGCCGGATCAACAACGACGACGGGGCCGTCTGCGGTATCGACCGGGAGCTTAAAGTAATACGTCATCGGCTTTAGGGTTTCCTCGTCGCGGTAAAGACCGATGTGGCCGACCTTTGCCGTGGGCGAAAGCTCACGCAGGCCGTCTACCATGCCGAGGCCGGCGCGCAGAATCGGAACGATGGTGAAATCCTCTGCAAGCACCGGGGTAATGATCTTTTGCAGCGGCGCCTGGATCTCCACGTCCTTCGTTTTGAGCTCCTTGAGTGTCTCATAGCCCATAAGCATGGCAAGCTCTTTGACGAGTTCGCTGAATTCCTTGGTGCCTGTGTTAACGTCGCACAGGTGGCTGACCTTGTGCTTGATGAGCGGGTGGTTGAAAACCGTAAGATTGGAAAGATATGCTTCCATGTTTGACCTTCCTTAGTCCGTAAGACGGCGCACCGCCTTGTTTCGTTTATTTTCAAAGAGTATCATAGCACACGCTTTGACAAAAATCAACCGAAAGAGACGCGTCTTGACGGAAAAGCGCCGAAATGCTACAATAAATCAAAGAGTTTAAAAAAGGATTGACAAGCATGCCTATGAAGCTGAAAGCCCAGCTGATGGACGACGTTACCGTAAAGCGCGCTTTGACGCGGCTTTCTTATGAAATCATTGAAAAAAGCCGCGACCTCGAAAACGTGGTGCTCATCGGCATCAAAACGCGCGGTGTGCCGCTTGCGGAGCAGATTGCGGCGAACATTGAGACGCACACAGGCGTAAAGGTGCAGACCTGCACACTGGATATTACATTCTACCGTGACGACCTGACAAAGCGGCACGACCTGCCGACTGTGAACACGCAGACGCTTCCGGTCGACCTCAACGACAAGGAAGTCATTTTGGTGGACGATGTGCTGTTTACGGGCCGCACGGTGCGCGCGGCGATCGACGCGGTGTTCCGTTTCGGGCGGCCGGCGCGCATTCGACTGGTCGTTTTGGTCGACCGCGGTCACCGCGAGCTGCCCATTCGCCCTGATTTTGTGGGCAAGAATATCCCCACCTCTCTACGCGAGATCATCGCCGTGCATTTGGAAGCTGTGGACGGCAAGACGAACGTGGAAATCTACGAGCAGGACGAGAACGAACCGGAAATCTACGGGCAATGACCCGCTTTTAGTGCAAAAATCAAATTTAAAGAAGGTATAAACATGGCTGTAATTTTGGCAAGCAGTTGCCTTTTGGGCTGCGAATGCCGCTATAAGGGCGACGGCTGCAAGTGCGATGCGCTCATTAAGCTTGCAGAAAGCAACACGATCATCGGCGTATGTCCCGAGCAGATGGGCGGCCTGCCCACGCCCCGCGACCCGGCGGAGCGGCAGGGTGACAAGGTGATCTCCTGTGCAGGCAAGGACGTGACGAAGGCGTACACAAAAGGCGCAGAGACGGCGCTGTACTTTGCGAAGCTGAATCACGTGGATTTTGCCGTGATGAAGGCAAAAAGTCCGTCCTGCGGCAAGGGACTCATTTACGATGGCACGTTTACAGGCAACAAGATTCCCGGCAACGGTGTAACCGTGGAGCTTCTGAACGCGAACGGCATCCCGGTGTTTACAGAGGACGAATTGGATCAGCTTCCGCTGTAAAGCAAAACGTCTTAACACAAAGAATTAGGCCTGCTGCGCTTTGCGGCGGGCTTTTTGCTTGAAGATATAAAGAAAAGCTGTGCGTAAAGTTCTGTTGCTTTACGTACAGCTTTTTTGAATTTTATGTAACGCTATTTTGCTTTACAGCTTACTTCTCGTCGAAGAACGCCTTGAAGCCCTTGTAGGCCATGTAGACATCGAGCTTGGAGACAACCTCAAACGGTGCGTGCATGGAGAGCACCGGCACACCGATGTCGAGCACGTCGACATTGAGGTTCGCGATGAACTTTGCGACCGTGCCGCCGCCGCCCTGATCGACCTTGCCGAGCTCGCCGATCTGCCAAAGCACGCCTGCATCGTCAAACGTGCGGCGGATTTTGGCGACGAACTCTGCGTTCGCGTCGGACGTACCGCCCTTGCCGTGTGCGCCGGTGTACTTGGCTATGCCCAGACCGCCGTTGATGTAGGTGGAGTTCTGTGCCTCGTAAACGGAAGCATAATGCGGATCATATGCCGCGGTGACGTCGGCGGAAATGCAGGTGGACTTGGAGAGCACGTGGCGCGGCTCTTCACCCTCTGCCTGCGCGAGGTCAGCGATGAAGTAACGCATGTACTCGGAGTTGAGACCCGTGTTGCCGTCGCTGCCGGTCTCTTCCTTATCGGTGAGCACAGTGACGACGGTCTGCACCGGGTTCTTGCAGTTGAGGATAGCTTCAAGTGCCGGGTATGCGCAGACGCGGTCATCGTGGCCGTAAGCGCCGACGAGGCTGCGGTCAAAGCCGATATCCACCGCCTTGAACGCCGGGACGAACTCGATCTCTGCGGAGATGAGGTCAGCTTCTATGATGCCGTACTTCTCGTTTAAGAGACGCATGATGTTCAGCTTATATGCATCCTTAGCCTCCTCGTCGCGAACCGGGCGGCTGCCGATGAGGATGTTAAGGTCTTCGCCTGTAAAGGCAGTACCCAGCGGCTTTGTAGCCTGATCCTGACCGAGGTGCGGCAAAATGTCTGTGATGGTGAACTGCGGATCGCCCGCTTCTTCACCGATGCAGACCTTGATGACCGTGCCGTCGCTCTTCACGACAACGCCGTGCATGGCGAGCGGAATCGCCGTCCACTGGTACTTTTTGATGCCGCCGTAGTAGTGCGTTTTGAGGTACGCCATCTCGGAGGATTCATAAAGCGGGATGGGCTTTAAGTCGAGACGCGGGTTATCGATGTGTGCTGCGGCAATGCGAACGCCGTTTTTGCAGCCCTCTTTACCCATGATGGCAAGGCAAATTGCTTTACCGCGATTGTTGTAATACACTTTGTCGCCCGCCGCATACTTGTGCTTCGGGTCGAACGGCACAAAGCCGTGCTTTTCTGCAGCCGCGACCGCGTACTCAACGGATTCGCGCTCGGTTTTGGCGCTGTTTAAAAATGCCTTGTAGCCTTCGCAGAACTTATCGGCTTTTTCGATCTTCTCATCTGTGACCTTGAAAAAGCCGTTCTTGCGCGGGTTGAGGAGCATTTCGGACAGCTCTTTTGCGGATTTTTCCGCTGCTTTTTTAGCCATTTTCAATTCCCCCATACAATTTTTCGTAAGTTTCTTTATACTGAAGGACTTTCTGGACGTAAAGGCGCGTTTCTTCAAACGGAATTTCTTTTAAGGTCACTCCGTCTTCGGAATATGCGGGGTCCGAAAGCCACGACGTAACGTTTCCCATGCCTGCATTGTAGGCGCAGACCGCTGTGGCGAGGTTGTCGTACTCGTTTAAAAGCACGCGCAACAGCGCACAGCCGTATTTGATGCTGATTTCGGGGTCGAGCAAAGCGCTTGCGTCATATTCCCCGCCGATATGCGTTTGCATCCAGTCAAACGTTTCGGGCATCATCTGCATAAGCCCGAGCGCGCCGACCGGGGACTCCGCCTCGGGGTCGAAATCGCTTTCCGCCTTGATGACGGCATAGACAAGGCTTTGCGGCAAGTCGTACTCCTTCGCTTCTTTTTTGACGATGGATCCGTACTTGCGCGGGTAAAGCATGTGGTCTACATCGGGATGCAGCCTTTGCACCGCGAAAACAACGAGCACGGCAGCTGCAATGCCGGCGATAAGAATCCATGGCCACAAGGGCTTCTTTTTGGACTTTTTTAAATGTTTGCTTCTCTTATTCAATCGGATTCACCGGGATGTGCGCAGCCGAGCACTGCGAGCATATGATCCATATTGTCCGCCGAAACAGCGACGGTGTTATCGAGTGTGTAATCGGAACGGTCGATGTAAAAATCGTCGCTCTGCTGGGCGTGCATGCGCGTCAGGGCCTCCTGCTCCGTGAGACCGTCGCGTCGGCAGATGCGCGCAAGGCGCACGGTTTCATCCGCAAGAACGGAGACCACGCGGCGGCAAAGGCGGTCTGCACCGGCTTCAAACAGCGTCGGAGCGTCGAGCACGATGACCTTTGCATCTTTATATGCGGCAATCTCCTTTTTGAGACGCGCTAAGATCACGGGATGCGTGATGGCGTTCAGCTTCGCTTTGCCCTCTTCGCTTGCAAACGCGAGGTTTGCGAGACGGCGGCGGTCTAAACTGCCGTCTTCCTTTATAATAGCACGGCCGAACGCATTTTGCAACTCCGTAAGACATGTTCCTGCATAAAGAGACGGATCGTGCGTAACGGCGTCGCAGTCGATGATGACGCAGCCGCGCGCCTTAAGCTGCTTTGCGACCGTCGATTTGCCCGCGCCGGTCTGGCCCGTAAGGCCGATGACGAGCTGCTCGTTCGGCGTTACGATGCGGAACGCACAAGCGCGAATGAGACGGTTATAAACCGCAAGGCCTACGCCGCTTTTGCGCGGCATACGGGCGTAAACGGTCTTTGCGCCGATCTCATCGAGGTGATGGAGCGACGTGAAAAGCCCGTGCGCCTGCGAAAGGGAATCTGCGGCGCTGCCGTAGGGCACGCACCGGTTTTTGAGGTACGGCACGTCTTCGTTAAAGCAAAGTGCAGCTGCTTCGGGGTGCGTATGCAAAAACGCGGCGTAGTCTTCGGCGGAAGCGTCCACCATGTAGACGTCCGCTTTCGGCGCGTAGTGCTTGTATTTCATGCCGGGCGAAGCAACTTTGGCGTTTTCCGCGGGCTTTTCCAGCACGGCGCGGTCCACGTCTACCCTGCCGAGCACGCGGCGCAGCTGCTCCACGGAAATGCCGCCCGGGCGCAGCACACGCGGTACCTCGGTGACGACGGTGATAACGGTGGACTCCACGCCGACCTCGCAGTCGCCGCCGTTCACGATGCCGTCTACGCGGCCCATGAGATCATCGCACACATGCGGGAATGATGTGGGGCTGGGCAGGCCGGAGAGATTCGCGGACGGCGCGGCAAGCGGCACGCCTGCGGCGTTAATGATCGCCCGCGCGGTGGGATCGGACGGCATGCGGACGGCAACCGTATCGAGACCGCCTGTCGTCTGCATCGGCACAAGCGGCGATTTTTTCATGATGATGGTAAGCGGGCCCGGCCAAAAGGCATCTGCAAGCTTTTGGGCAGCTTCGGGAATCTCTTCGACAAGCGCAGGCAATTCTTTGATATCCGCGATATGCACGATGAGCGGATTGTCCGACGGGCGACCCTTCACTTTGTAGATCTGTGCGGAGACGGTAGGGTCCAGCGCATTGCCGGCGAGGCCGTAAACGGTCTCCGTGGGGATAGCGACAAGGCCGCCGCGGCGCAGGATCTTCCCCGCTTCTTTTATATCCTGTTCGTTTTTTTCATCCAATAATCGCGTATCCATTTTCATCCGTTCTCCATGCTCTCTTTCAATTTTTCGGCGCGGTCTGCGGCGATGAGTGCGTCAATGATTTCATCGAGGTCGCCGTTTAAGACGTCGAACAGGCGGTAGATTGTCAGGCCTATGCGGTGATCGGTCACGCGCAGCTGCGGGTAGTTGTAGGTGCGGATGCGCTCCGAACGGTCGCCGGTGCCGACCTGACTTTTGCGGTTTGCGGCAATCTCGGCGTTTTGCGCCGCCACCTTAGCGTCTAACAGTCGGGCACGCAGGACGCGCAGGGCTTTATCTTTGTTTTTGTACTGGCTGCGCTCGTCCTGGCACTCGACGACCGTGCCGGTGGGCAGGTGCGTAACACGGATGGCAGACGACGTTTTGTTGATGTGCTGCCCGCCCGCGCCGCTGGAGCGGAATGTGTCAATCTTTAAATCTTTCGGGTCGATCTCGAGCTCGACCTCATCGGCTTCCGGCAAAACGGCGACCGTAGCGGTGCTTGTGTGGATGCGGCCCTGCGTTTCCGTTTCCGGCACGCGCTGCACGCGGTGCACGCCGCTTTCAAATTTTAATCTGGAATACGCACCGTCACCGTCGATTGTGAAGCTGACTTCTTTAAAGCCGCCAAGCTCCGTTTCATTCAGGCTGACGATCTCCGTTTTCCAGCCGCGCTTTTCGGCGTACATGTTGTACATGCGGTAAAGGTTATAGGCGAACAGTGCCGCTTCCTCGCCGCCTGCGCCGCCGCGAATTTCCACGATAACACTGCGGTCGTCGTTGGGGTCGCGGGGCAATAATAAAATTTTGAGCTCTTCCGAGATGCTTTCGATATCGCTTTTGGCGGCGCTCATCTCGTCGCTCGCCATTTGGCGCAGCTCTTTATCGGCTTCGGAGTCGTTTAAAATCGCTTCGGCATCCTCGAGCGACGCTTCGGCCTTTTTTAAGGCGCGGTATTTTTCCACGATGGGTTCGATTTCTTTGTGCTCCTTCATGAGGTCGCGGTAGAGATTGCGGTCTGCCGCAACGGCGGGATCATAGAGCTTCATATTAAGCTCTTCATATCGGTTTTCAAAAACCGAGAGATTTTCAAACATAGCAAAGCTTCCTTTCAGACAGATAGTTAAATGAAACGGTCTGAGAGGCGCTACTGCTCGCTGCCGGCACTTTCGCGCACGATCTTGCGAATGTTCTTTTCACACTTGTGGCGGGGCACCATGACTTCTCTGCCGCAGCCGGCGCAGCGGATTTTAAAATCCGCGCCGATGCGCAGCACTTCAAACACGTTTGTCCCGCAGGGGTGCGACTTTTTCATTTGTAATTTGTCGCCTACCCGAACATCCATGGTACAGCCTCCTTTATCGTGTATTGGGCGCGAATGCTCCCTTGAAAATTCAGTATAGCACAATGCTGTATTGATGTCAAAGCAAAAGACCGCCTGCGCGGGACTTTCCCTTGCAGACGGCCTTTTCGGTTTCTATTTTATTCCAAACGCTTTGTGAAAACGCTTTTACGCTGCGATGTGAATGCCGCTCTTCTTCAGCGCGAAACTGAGGGCGGTCGCTACGCCGTAAGCCGCCGCAACGGAGACGATGTCCTTGACGAGATACGGCACGGAGGCCACAAGGAACGCCGCCCACGGGCCGTTGCCGGAGATAATGCCGAACTGAATCGTGCCGCACAGATGGCAAGCCGCAAGACCCGCAACACCGAGTACAATGGCGAGCACACGGTGCGGCATTTTTGTGCCGAGACCGCACAGCGCAGCCATGGGCAGGAAGCCGTAGATGTAGCCGCCCGCGAGACCGACAAGCGAGCCGAAGCCGCCGGAGAAGTTTGCAAACACCGGCAGACCGACAGCGCCGAGCACAATATAGACGAGCACGGCGAGCGTGCCGCGCTTACAGCCGAGTGCATAGCCGCACAGGGCGACCGCGAAGGTCTGTAAGGTGACCGGGATGCCGCTCGGCAGCGGGAACGAAATCTGCGACAAAACGGCGAGCACGGCGGCGAATACGCCGACCATAACGATATTGGTGATTTTCTCTCTGTTGCTGTTCATGTTATTTACCCCTATTCATTTCGGAATACGGCACACTAAGCAGTTTATTCGGCTTTCGGGTTTGCAAAGCCCTTGTGGATCTGCACCTCGCCTGCGGAGAACGCGCGCTCCTCTCCGCTATCGAGACGGACGAGCAGATGCGCTTCGTCGCTGATACCGGTAACGACACCGCGGTACGTCTCCTCCCCGAGCGAGAACGTGATGGCGCGGCCGGTGAGGAACGAGTGGCTGCGGTACGATTCGATGAACGCGTTTGAGCCGAGGTTCTTATACAGCGCGAAAAAGCGGCTGATGACGGCAGCCGAAATGCGGCTGCGCATCTCCACGGGGCACGGGCCGTCGAAAATAGCACCGGCGATGGAGCGAATCTCCTCCGGGAAGCCCTCTTCCGGCACAGCGATGTTGATGCCGATGCCGAGCACGGCCCAGTTGAGACCGCCGTTTTCAAAATCAACGGAAGCTTCCGTTAAAATGCCGCAGACCTTTTTCTCGTTGAGGTAAACATCGTTCACCCATTTGATTTGCGGGTTTAGCCCCGTAACCTGCTCAATGGCTTCGCACACGGCGACCGCTGCGGTAGTCGTGATGAAAAGCGATTTTTCAGCGGTGCAGTGCGGGCGGAGCAGCAGGCTGAAATAAATACCTGTACCCGGCGGCGATGTGAAGTGCCGACCGAGCCTGCCCTTGCCTGCCGTCTGCGATTCCGCAATGAGCACGGTACCCTCCGGCGCGCCCTGCTCCGCCTGTGCCTTTAAAAGCGTATTGGTGGAGGTGACTTCGGTCTGCACCTGCAAGTAAACCGGCATATCGGTATCGAGGAACCGTGAGACACTCTGCACGGTGAGCACATCGCTTTCCGGCGCCAGCGTGTAGCCGCGCTTTGGCACGGCGCGAATTTTATGCCCGGCTTCTTCAAGCTTTTGGATGGCTTTCCACACGGCATTGCGGGAAACGCCGAGCGACGACGCAAGCTGCTCGCCGGAGAGGTATTCTCCGCGATTTTTTTCAAGTGCGTCTAAAACTGCATCTTGTATGCGCATAAATTTCCTTTCCGGCAAAACCGGCAGCGAAAATTTCGTCTACCAGTTTACCACACACAAAGCGTTTCGTCAACCTAAAATTAAAACTAAGGTGACGAATAATAAAACACCGATTGAATGGAAAAGCAAAAGCCCGCACAGCGCATGGTTTTGCTCTGTGCGGACAACTATTCCATTACTTCTTTTTCTTGAAGCCGTCCTTCAGCGAAACGGAGCGGTTGAAGACAAGGTGGTCTTCTGCGGAATCCTTGTTATCCACGCAGAAATAGCCCTGACGCATGAACTGGAAGCTCTCGCCCGGCTTTGCGGTTTTGAGGCCCGCTTCCACCTTGCAGCCCGTGAGGACCTTGAGGGAATCCGGGTTTAAAAGCTCTAAGAAATCGCCTGCATCCGGGTCTTCCACAGTAAAGAGGTTATCGTAGAGGCGAATTTCGGCGTCTTCGGCGTTCTTCGCGTCCACCCAGTGGATGGTACTCTTGATCTTGCGGCCGTCTGCCGGGTTGCCGCCGCGGGACTCGGGGTCATACTCCGCGTAGACCTCGACGACGTTGCCGTTTTCGTCCTTTTTACAGCCGGTGCACTTGACAACATAAGTGGTCTTGAGGCGCACTTCATTTCCCGGGAAAAGGCGGAAATAACCCTTTACAGGGGTCTCCATGAAGTCCTCGGCTTCAATGTACAGCTCACGGCCGAACGTGACCGTGCGGGTACCGTCTTCGGGACGGTTCGGATTATTCTCGACCTCGAACGTCTCAGTCCTATCTTCGGGATAGTTCGTCAAAATGAGCTTTACGGGGTTCAGAACGCCCATGACGCGCTTTGCCGTGAGGTTCAGGTCTTCGCGCAGGCAGTGCTCGAGAAAGCTGTATTCCACGGTAGAGTTCACCTTGGAAACACCGTTGCGCACGCTGAAATTGCGAATGGAGGCCGGGGTGTAGCCGCGGCGGCGCAGGCCGCAGATGGTGGGCATTCTCGGGTCGTCCCAGCCGCTGACATAACCGCCTTCGACGAGTGCGCGCAGCTTGCGTTTGCTCATGACCGTGTTGTTGATGCCGAGGCGGGCAAACTCAATCTGACGCGGCTTTGCGGGCAGCGTGACGTTGTTGATAACCCAATCGTACAGCGGACGGTGATCCTCAAATTCGAGCGAACACAGCGAGTGCGTGATGTGCTCCATGGCGTCCTCGATGGGGTGCGCGAAGTCGTACATCGGGTAGATGCACCATTTGGTACCGGTGCGATGGTGCGGCATGTGGTTGATGCGGTAGATGACCGGGTCGCGCATATTGAAGTTGCCGGAAGCGAGGTCAATCTTTGCGCGGAGCGTCATTCTGCCGTCTTCAAACTCGCCGGCGCGCATGCGGGCAAACAGGTCGAGACTCTCCTCCATCGGACGGTCACGGTACGGGCTCTGCGCCGGGGTGGTGAGGTCGCCGCGCATTTCACGCATCTGGTCAGGCGTGAGCTCGCAAACATAGGCAAGGCCCTTTTTGATGAGCTCTACGGCGCCGTTGTACATATCTTCAAAATAATCGGAAGCATAGTAAAAGCGGTCTTCCCAATCGTAGCCGAGCCAGTGGATATCTTCCTTGATGGCATCGACATACTCCACGTCTTCCTTTGTGGGGTTCGTGTCGTCCATGCGCAGGTTGCAGATGCCATTAAAGCGCTCTGCGGTGCCGAAATCGACGTAGATCGCCTTGGCGTGGCCGATGTGCAGGTAGCCGTTCGGCTCCGGCGGGAAACGGGTGTGCACCTTCATGCCTTCGCAGCGGCCGCCCTCTGCGAGGTCTTCTATAATAAAATCATCGATAAAACTGCTGCTAATCTCCTCGGAGACCGCTTCGTTTTTGATCTCTTCACTCATAATTTGTCCATACCTTTCCTAATATCAGGTTTTTCCTCTTGCTTTATGCGTTCTCGATCTTTTGAAGGCCGAGCTGTAAACGGCGCAGCGCCTCCTCTTTGCCGAGCACGGCGAGAATTTCCATAGCGCCGCCGGGGGTAACGGTCTGGCCTGCCGCCGCGATGCGTACCGGCCACAGCAGAGTGCCGTTTTTCACTTCGAGGCTCTGTGCGAGGGCAATGAGTGCATCGTGGATGGTATCAACCTGCCAGTTTTCAATGGCGGACAGCGTCTCGATGGCGGCACGCAGCATGACGGGCGCGTTCTCGAGCGTTGCCTTGCTCTTTTTGTTTATGAAGAGGTCTGCGGAATATTCCGGAAGCTCTTTGAAGAAGCCGAGCAGGCTCGGGATTTCCTTAAACTTCAAAATACGCGGCTGCAAAATGGCGTCGAGCACGTCATACGGCTTTTCTGCGTCGCCGAAAATCTCTTTGTAGTACGGCATCGCTGCGGTGCGGAACTCTTCCCCGCTCATCTTGCGGATGTATTCGCCGTTGAACCACAGGAGCTTATCGTAATCGAACACGGCGGGCGATTTGCTGATGCCGTCGATGGAGAATGCTTCTTCGAGCTCTTTCAGCGAGAAAATTTCCTGATTGTCCTTGGGGCACCAGCCGAGCAGCGCGATGTAGTTCGTGATGACCGGTGCGAGGTAGCCGTCTTCGAGGAGGCCCTGAAAGCTTGTGGAACCGTGGCGCTTCGAAAGCTTTGAGACGGAGCCGTCTTCATTTTTGCCCATGATGAGCGGCAGGTGCACATAAATCGGCTTTTCCCAGCCGAACGCGTCGTAGAGCATGTTGTACTTCGGTGTAGAGGTGAGGTACTCGCAGCCGCGCACGACATGCGTAATGTGCATGAGGTGGTCATCGATGACGTTTGCAAAGTTGTAGGTCGGGTAGCCGTCGGACTTTAAAAGCACCTGATCTTCGATCTCTTTGTTTTCGATCGTGATGGTGCCGTAAACGGCATCTTCAAAGGACGTGGAGCCCTCGAGCGGCACACGCTGACGAATGACATACGGCATACCGGCGTCGAGGTTCTTCTGGATTTCCTCTGCGGGCAGATCGCGGCAATGACGGTCGTAGCCGCCGAACTCGCCGTCCTGATGAATGGACTCGAGGCGCTCTTTGGTGCAGAAGCAATAGTATGCCTTGCCCTCGCGCACAAGCTGCTCTGCGTAGGGTTTATAAATATCCTTGCGTTCGCTCTGTACATACGGGCCGTATTCGCCGCCGATGTCCGGTCCTTCGTCATGCTGCAGACCGACTTGCTGCAGTGTATTATATATAACGTCTGTTGCGCCTTCTACATAGCGCTCCTGATCTGTGTCTTCAATTCTGAGCACAAACGTGCCGTTTTGGGACTTCGCCACCAGATACTCGTACAGCGCCGTTCTGAGGTTTCCGACGTGCATGAAACCGGTGGGGCTCGGCGCAAAGCGTGTGCGAACCATTAAAACAACCTCCTTGGTTTTTCGGTGCGTTGCTATCCATGCCGCCGGCATGAAAAAATACTACACCATCATATAATGTTCTATTATATATCTGTGCGCAAAATTTTGCAATAAAAAAACGGGAAAAAGCGCCATCTTTTTCCCGTTTTCTGTTCTTAATCGCCCTTGAGGAACGCCACGTACTCTTCAAGGCACATGTTAAGCTCGTTCATGCGCTGCGCGTGCTCCTTGCCGACGTAGCGGTAATGCCACGGCTCGTAATCGATGCCGGTGATGCTCTCCTTGCCTTTGGGGTAGCGCTCGACAAAGCCGTATTCTGCAGCGTGCTCCTGCAGCCATGTGTAGGCTTCCGTCTCGCGGAAATCGTCTTCAACATCGTTGAAATCGACCGCAAGGCCGGTGTGATGCTCGCTGTACCCCGGCGCCTGAATGGTGATCCGCGCGTCTTCATACGCTTTTTCATAGGTCATGCCGTCTGCCATGCGGCGCTGCACGGCGCGATCCAGCACGCTTTCCTGCTCCTCCACGCTGCGATAGCCCGAGGCAACCCACAAATTAATCTCGTCGTTATACGCTGCATTGATAAGCGCCGTGAGCTCCGGATACATTTTGGAGTTGACGGTGATGGTATCGAACAGCGTCGGGGTCATTTGGAAATCGTCCGGCAGCGGCACTTCGCTGTTCACAAGCACAAGCCGCCAATCGCCGAGCTGCTGAAAAGCAAATTCGGGAGCAGAGGTCGTTTTAGAAAGCACACTTGCTTTGGCTGAAGTGCTCTCCGCAGCGGTGCTCGGTACCGCTTCCGGCGAGGCAGCAGCTTCTATGGGCTCTGCATTTTGATGCGGCATGGCAAGCAGCGCTGTGATGATCAGCACAGCCGCAATGCACCCTGCCCCACTAAGCAAAAGCCGTGCACGCGATTTCAGTACACGTGCGGGAATCCTGTTATGCTTCTTCCGTTTTTGCGGCTGTTTTAATCTGTAATGTCCGCCTTGCGGCCCCGCCATGTGCTTTGCCACGTTCGTGCTCCCTTTTCTTTCGTATCTTCTATTGCAAGTATACCACGTAACTGGTATACTAATCCATAGTTTCTAAATTGTTTTTTCATCTTTTTTTCATTTTGAAGGAGTGACCTTGATGAAAAGGATCTTTATGCGCGGCAACCCCGGTGATTTTGCAAATTATGTGGCAGCGCTGACGGCTTGCGGCGCGGAGCCGGTAATCTCGATGACACTTTCCGACGCAGACACTTGCGACGGCCTGCTGATCCCCGGCGGCGCCGATGTAAACCCTGTGCTCTATGGGCAGGAAAACACGGCGAGCGAAGGCATCGATGACAGCCGTGATGCAGACGAGATTGCGCTTGCAAAATGCTTTTTCGCAGCGGGCAAGCCGGTATTCGGCATTTGCAGAGGGCACCAGGTGCTGAACGTGGCATTCGGCGGCGACCTCATTCAGGATGTGCCGGACCCGCAGCACCACATGGCGGCAAAAGAGACCGGCGACGCCATTCACACGGTACGCGCGCAGCATGATCTGATGCGCGAATTTTACGGCGAAGAATTCCCCGTGAACAGTGCACACCATCAGGCCGCAGGTAAGCTCGGCGCGGGACTTATCCCCCTGTGCGTCAGCGACGACGGCATCAACGAGGGCTTTATCCATGAAAACGGCAAGGTGATCGGCGTGCAGTTTCACCCGGAGCGCATCGGCTTTGCGCACCGCCGCCCCGATGCAGTGAACGGTGAAAAGCTGTTTCGCTATTTTCTGAGTCTGATTTAAAGCCGCTTTCCTCTATTTTCCGCTTTCGCATAAAATTGTGAAAAAACTGCTTGCTTTTTTCCCGGGCATCGTGTATAATAAGTTCGTTATCCGGGTGTAGCGCAGTTTTGGTAGCGCGCTTGAATGGGGTTCAAGAGGCCGCAGGTTCAACTCCTGTCACTCGGACCATAACTGGACACCAATTTTGATACAACACGTATCTTGATTGGTGTCCTGTTCCTTTATTACAGAAGTTTTGGTTTCCATGGGTCTTTACCATACGATTTCATCATCTTTTTTTCGCAGAAATCCTTTCCGGTGAAAAATATTGCAAAGACCTTCGGTGATGAACTCCGATGTTTATTTTCACCATGTATTTGTTCTATTCAAAGATAAAGCAGGGATTTTAATGAAGCAAAACAAAAACGGATTCACATTGATGGAAATGCTAATTGTCATTGCAATCATCGCCGTATTGATTGCAGTTGCCATTCCGGTATTTGCGTCACAGCTTGAAAAAACCAGAGAAGCGACAGATCTTGCAAATGTCCGCTCCGCTTATGCACAGGTGTCTACAGAGGCGTTGCTCGGAGATTCCGAGGCTACCGTAACCGTCAACCTAAAACAGAAGCAGGCCGACTGGCAATCAGTAGATCCTGTGAATATCGGCGGTATTGTTCATTCCAAAAGCCAAGGAGACACGAAGAACTGGATAGGCGTTGCTGCGCCAAACGGAACCTGTGTCGTATCGTATAAGGAAGATTACGGAATCATTCTCAATTGGAGCGGAAAAGCCGATCCGTCTACACCTAAATACCCTGACACAAACGTAACGAATTTCTTCAAACTTCTATACGATACAGAATTTTGGAAAAGCGGCAACATAAAAACCAATACAAACTTTGAGTTTGACTCCAGATGTCCGGATTCGAAATTTGTTCCATCCATTACCGCAGAGATTAATAAGCTGAATAACAGTCTTTTGCAGCAGGATGATTGCACATGGGCTTATCTTGGCGACGGAAGAGATAGACACGAAGCAGATCGGTATCTTTTCTGGACATCTCTGAACACGGATACGGTCGGAGCCGGAAAGGAAATTCCCGTAATTATTCAAACCGGTGACGGGAAATATTATGTTTCCGAAACCAAGACCGGTACGCGAAAAGGCAAGAACTATGTCACCATCTCGGAATCGCTTACGCGGAACCAGTATAAGCAAATCCTGGAAAACGGAGAACAGTATCCTTCGTTGGAAGAGGCTTACGATGCCTACCTCAAAGCATTGGGTGATTCCAAATACGATTCCGTACGCAAGTCCCAGTCTTAAAATGCTCTATTCCGTTACAACCTCTAAATCAGCATTCTCAGAAACTTCATCAAATACAAAAAGAGACAGCCTAAAGTGATATGCCCCCATACCGGTGTCCAGTATTGGGGTACATATCAAAGCAAACTGTCTCTTTTTTACTTGATTGATTATGTAGTTATACTGCCTGCAAGCGGTATTTTTCCGCGTAGGTGCCGTAGGCGCGGCGGAAGTCGGGGTCGTCGGCACGCATGGCGCGCAGTGTTTCGTGCAGATTAAGACCGTGGTTTGCCGCATCCAGAACACAGCCGGCGATGTTGGAGCAGTGGTCAGCTGTTCGCTCGAGATCCGTCAGCAGGTCGGACCACACGAAGCCCGCTTCAATACTGCAATGACCCTGCTGCATACGCAGAATATGGCGCGTGCGCATCTGCTCCTTCAGTGCAACGATGACCTGTTTCAGCGGCTCTACCTGTGCGGCGGCTGCAAGGTCTTTTTCGCTGAACGCGCGCTCTGCCGTATTCAATATCTCACTCACCGCGCCGATGAGCACCTTCAGCTCTTTTTCTGCGGTGGCGCTGAAGCCAAGTCCCTTGCTGCGCAGCTCTTCCGATGCCGCAAGCAGGTTCACGGCGTGGTCGGAGATACGCTCAAAATCGCCGATAATTTTTAATAATTCGGTGGCTTCTTCGCTTTCGGCATCGCTCAGCTGCTGGGCGCTCAGGCGCACCAGGTATGTGCCAAGCTCGTCTTCGTAGCGGTCGCAGCGGCTTTCGTTTTCACGGATGGATTCCGCAAGCTCCGGCGAATAATTTTCAAAGGTCGTCAGCGCCATATGCAGCGCTTCGCCTGCGCAGCATGCCATTTCGCCCGCAACGGCGCGGCAGCGGCCGAGCGCGACGGACGGTGTGATGAGCAGACGTTCTTCAAGCTCAACAGGCTGCTCTTTGCCGCCCTTATCCGGCACGATGCGGATTGCGAGCTTTTCAAGCAGGCCGCCTGCCGGCAGCAGCATCGCCGTGCACAGGATATTAAAGAGCGAGTGCGCAATCGCGATGCCGGACATGGTGGCGTTTTCATCCAGAATAGCCGGTGCAAACACGATCTTTACAATCCAGAAGGCCGTCAGTAACACGACCACGCCGATAACGTTGAACATCAAATGGACAACTGCCGCGCGCTTTGCGTTCTTCTGTGTGCCCACGGAGGAGATCAGCGCCGTAACGCAGGTACCGATATTTTGGCCCATGATAATCGGGATAGCCGCCGCGTAGCTGACCTGCCCCGTTACGGCCAATGCCTGCAAAATGCCCACGGAAGCTGAGCTGGACTGGATGATACCTGTCAAAAGCGCGCCCGCAAGCACGCCAAGAATCGGATTTTTGAACATCAGGAACAGCGAAGCGAACGCCGGGACATCTTTAAGACCCGAAACCGCGCCACTCATGGTTTCCATGCCAAACATCAAGGTCGCAAAGCCGAGCAGGATCATGCCGGTATCTTTCTTTTTACCGGACTTGCAGAACATATAGAAAATGATGCCGATGAGCGCCAGAACAGGCGTGAAGGATGACGGCTTTAAAAGATTCACCCAAATATTGCTGCCGCTGATGCCCGCAAGGCTCAACAGCCACGCCGTGACGGTAGTGCCCACGTTCGCGCCCATGATAACGTTGATGGCTTGCCGCAGTGTCATGAGCCCGGAGTTTACGAAGCCCACTACCATGACTGTCGTCGCCGACGAGCTTTGAATGATGGCTGTGATGCCGAGGCCCGTCAAAAAGCCCGCCGGTACACTGCCGGTCATTTTATCGAGCAAGCTTTGCAGCTTGCCGCCCGCGCGGCGCTCCAAGGCCTGCCCCATCAGGTTCATGCCGAACAGGAAAAGACACAGCCCGCCGATCATCGTCAGTACATTGAAAATATCCATACCCGATTTTCCCCTTTTAACATTCTTTTACACGTATAGGAGTATATCGTGTCTATGTCAAATCAACTGTGTGTTCTTTGTAAAATCCATGTAAAATCGCTTGTTAAAAAACGACACAAAGCATGAATATCCCCCGGCGAAAAGCCGGAGGATATCTACGCTATGCGTCCTGTTGAATTTTGCTTTACACGGTGCCGGTGATAACAACCTCCGCGGTGCCGGGTGTAGTGGCCCATGTGCCGTTTTCGTTTTGCGTATACTGCGCGGCGGGAACGGTGATCTGCCCCGGGAGCGTCGCGAACACGCCGGTCGTTTCGCCATACGTGTACTGCGTACCTGCTGTCCAAGCGGCGCCGTTAAACGTGACCGCAATGTTTTTGAGGATCGGGTCAAACGTATCGGTCAGCACGATGCGCTCGGTTTCGGAAGCTTCGGTGTTGCCCGTGTTTTCGATGACGAACGTATACGTAATCTGCCCGTTCCCCGTGACGACCGCAGGACACAGCGCTTTGCTGATGGTGAGCACCGCGCGATCATCCGTGGAGACCGTTTCCGACGCGCTGACTTCCAGATTGCCGTCCGTGACATTTGCGGTATTCGTGATGCTGCCGTCCGTGCCGAGCGGTGCATACGCTGTGACCTCTGCCTCGTAAACGAGCATGATGCTGCCGTTTGCGGGGACATTCGGGACCGTAATGACGAGCGGCGGCTCCGACGTTGCGGTGGGCGCGGTCTGCAAGACGCCGTTTACATAATACCGAACAGAATTCGGCACATACGCGAGCGGATAGACGGTCCCGCTATTAAATTCATACGCGCCGAGGTTATCGGTGACCGTGAGATTTGTCACCGGCTGCGCACCGCTGTTTACGATAGAAATGATATACGTAATCTTATCGTTTGCGGCGTAATTTTTCACCACAGCGGTTTTGGTAACGGTCAAGGCCTCCAAAAGCTCGCCCGTGACGGTGTTGGAATTCGTTGTGCCTCCGTTATATGAAAGCGTCGCGAAATTTGTAAAAGATGCCATAAAACCCCTCCTTGTTTTCGGGGACTTTCCCCTTGTACAAGTTATGCCGAAGGGGGTTTAAATGACACTTTTGAGCTTGTGGCTTTTTGCATTCTTCATGTCTATTTTAAAAAGGCTTTGCCTTTTTAAGGAACCTCTTGATAGGGTTTCTTACGGCCAAACAGCCCACCGGACTGTTTAGCCTATCTTCCTGATCTGTTGTGAGGCAAAAGGATTTCGAGCTCTGCGGAGGTCGTGGGCGAGCCCGGCGTGCTGCGCATGCAGCCGGAACCGGTGCGTGCGGCCTGTGCACGCGCCCATGCGCTCGACAAATTTCTTTAACTTCACATAATTTAGTTCACATAAGGTTATTGACATAATTAGGTTTCGACCCATTAAAAATCTCCTTTGAAGAACCCATAAAACCGGGCTTCAAAGGAGATTTTCGTTTTGTTATTGGCCGAGCAGCGAAAGATTATAGTCTTCAATGCACGTCGCAAGGCCTTCGGCAGTCGTCTCAAATCCACCGCCGGCGTTTTTGAGCTTTGCGCAATTCATCCAGAGGTTTTCGCCGCCGGACTTTTCCTGCAAATTGAGCTTCATGCCTGTTTTTTTCATAAACAGCTCCGCAAGCGCGTACATGGAGACATCTGCCTCGCTGCCGAAGTTATACGCGCCACCGGGCAAGTTCACAGCCTGCAAGGTCTGCTCTGCAACCTCGCGCACATAGGTGATGCCGCGAAATTCCTCTTTGGAAAGTGCAAGCGGCTTTTGGGTGATGGCGGCGTTCAGGAACATCGTGATGAGGTTGCTGCGGTTCGGCACGCCAAACATAGGCATGTCATACATCCACGTCGCACGCAGCATGACGGCGTTCGGGTCGATCGCGAGAACGCGGTTTTCCATTTCCAACTTCTCTTCGGCGTAGAGATTTGCGGTCGCAACGTCGTCTTCCGTAAACGGCTTATCGCCCTTTGCGCCGCTGTACACCTGATCGGAGCTGAACAACACGAGCTTCGCACCGTTTGCGGCTTTGGCTAAATACTCCGGCACCAAAACGTTTGCGTGGTACGAGCCTTCCGGGTCTTTGGCACACGCACCGATGTCCGAGATTGCCGCGGTGTGAAGGATGGCGTCCGGCTGCACGGTGTCGATGAGGCGGTCGATATCCTCTTTCTCCGCCCCGCGCAGAGACGGCGCACAAATAACGGGCGCCGCCGCACGGATGCGTGCCCCCACAAAGCCATTTGCGCCGGTCAACAGAATTTTCATGATAAACTCCCCTCTGGTTTTAAAAACGACCCGACAAAACTGCCGGGTCGTCTGGATGCAAAATGAATTATGCGTTTTCGGTCTCTTTGTAGCGGCGTGCGCAGTCCTGCACGATGGCGTTCATCGCGTCCATTTTATTCAGCATGTCCTTTGCAAGGGCAATCTGGCAGCGCGTACGGACAAGGTTATGCTGCGGCTTTTTGACCTTAAAGTACTTATCGCCGACGATGTAGTCCGCGAGGAAGCGCGTTGCAAGCTCGCAGGTAAGCGCAAAGCAGCTGAGCGCCAGCGTATCCACTTCGGTTTTCGTCAGAGACGCGGCGGTCTTTTTAAGGAAGCCCTCGGCAAATGCCCAGAAAATATTGAGGTTTACGCCGGCTTTTTCCGGATGATCGCAATCTTCTTCCACAAAATTTGCAGCGAAGCGGATGGCATCGCCGAAATCGTGGCCGACAAGACCCGGCATAACGGTATCGAGATCGATGACAACGAGCGCCTCGTGCGTCTTCTCATCGAACAGCACATTGTTGATCTTTGTATCGTTGTGCGTAACGCGCAGCGGAAGCTCGCCTTTTTCAAAGAGGTCGGTCAGGCGGCAAGCCTCGTCCTCTACGGAAAGCAGCCAATCGAGCTCTTCGCGCACCTCTGCCACACGATTGCACGGGTCGGCCGCCATGTCTTCCTTCAGCTTCTCATAGCGCTTGCGCGTGTTGTGGAAGTTCGGGATCGTGTAGAAAAGGGAGTTCGCATCGAAATCCGCCAACATCAGTTGGAAATCGCCGAACGCCTCACCTGCACTGCGCACCACGTTCAGGTCGTCGCAGGTATCGAACGTCACAGACGGCACGTAGTTGCTGAGCCGCCAGAAGCCGTCATTATCCATCAAATAGTTGACGCCGTGCTTCGTGTGATGAAAATGCAGGCTTTTCGTATTCGGGCATTTTTCGCGGATGTGCTCCGTGACACGGTCAATGTTCCGCATCAGCTCAATCGGGTGCTGGAACGCATATGTATTGACGCGCTGTACAAGGAAAGACTTAATCTTTGCCATGCCGGTACCGTCATCGCGAATATAATTGACTTTGTAGGTGTGGTTCACGTTGCCCATTTTAATCTCTTCGTACGAGAAGAACGGGCCTTCAATGCGGAATTCTTCGCCGACCTCGAGTAACTTTCGGGCGATCTCCGGGTTCATGTCCATTTCTGGAATACTCATAATCCTCTGCTCCTTTAATTTTCTGGCAGTTTGGCCACCACTTTTTAAGCATAAACATAAAGGGATAACTGTAAAGATTATAGCAGAAATACGGTAAATTTCAAGTCGAAAAATAAAAAAAGGCGCAGAGCCCGCTCGGAAATCCCGGCCGCCCTGCGCCTTTCGCTTTATGTATTTACTTTTAGACCTTCTTCACCCAGTCCTTCGCGATCCAGCCGCCGGCTTTGAGACGGCCCCAGCCCTTGGCGGAGCCGGGGCCGCTGCGTTCTTCAACGATTGTGTAGCGCAGCGTATCTTTGATCTGCCCTAAAATGCCGTAGTTCGTGCTCGGACCCTTGCGGATGTTGAGCGCATCGCGGCAATTTTTGCGGATGAGATAGGGGGTAAACTTGCTCGCAACGGGCGTTTTTGCCGGCTCCATATAGCGTTTCACCATGTTCAAAAAGCGCTGCCAGCCCTTGTCGAGCGTGCGGTGCGGGCAGTATTTGCCGTCGAAGGCCTGATGCTTCTTCACGTGCGAAATATCCCACTTGCGCTCGGTGAGCAGCTTTGCGATATACTCTGCGGCGTTCTTCTCGGCTTTGTCGAAGCGCGTGCCGCCCGAAAGCGAATAGCAAATCTCAATGTGAATGCCATGTGCGTTGCCGTCGCGCTGCCCTGCCGCAAACGCACCTCTACTCAGCGGAATGCCGACAACGATCTCCTTGTCATCGACCGCCGCGTTGAACGACGTAGAGCTGTCGTTGCGAATCATATACGCGACTTCATTCGCGGCGGAAGCATCGTTTGCCGTGTTGTGCACGACGATATATTTCATGTCCTTTGCGCAGGACTCCACCGGGACTTTTAGGTCATATTTGCCCGGGTTAAGTAAGTTTTCGCGAATGGGTACCATTTAGTCCTCATCTCCTTTGTTGTTCGAGAGTTCTTTCAAAGCTTCTTCGTTCAGCTCGTTTTCCTTCGTTTCCTTCACGTTTTCCATTCTGCGCCCTCCTTTCCGATTTTTGGCTCAGTTAGTTAAAGCGATCTTTAGTTAATTAATTTCTGATACTCTTCCTCTGTAAGTTTTCTACGTTCCTTTGCCTGTTCCACCATTTTCAGCCAGTCTACGTGGTTATACATTTTCTTCATTTTCAATAAAATTCTGTACATCTTCCTCTTCCTCCTCTTCCGGAATATAAACGTCTGTCATTGCCGCCAGATACTGGATAGTTACTTTTTGATTCTCAATTGTTTCACGCTGTCTTTCCACTTTCGCCTTGAGGATTTCCATTTCCTTTTCCTGCCTGATAGACAGGATTCTTTTCACGAAGAACATCTTTATTCACTCCTTTCCTCCGTATCCGTGGGTGCAGAGATGGTATTTGATGAGGCTGCACCGATGAACATAAGCGGGATTGGCACATTCGTTCCTGCGGCGTTGCTGTTTGTGATGAATCCGTTGAAGAGCACATGCCAGATGTCGTATGCGCTGTCGAGATACACCGAACGCAGGCAGATACTCTTAGAGATTGTTGGGTTTCCAACAGCAAACGCTTTAAGAATCTCGTATGTCTGCCATAATTGGAATTTTGTATCCGTTCCGTTGAGTTCTTTGTAGTATTCGTGGGCTTCCCCTTCCCCTGCAATCTGTGATTTTATGTACATCTGTTCCAGAGATATCATGGTAACTTTGTCGTATGTGATATCCTTGACCTGTTTCTGCCCGATTGCTGTAACTGTGTTGCAGTATGTTACAACTTTTACTGGTTGGAGTACCGCCAGTAGCTCTGGATCCATACCGCAGAGATATCCGTCAATCTGGTTTAACTGGTCTGGTGCAATGTCCCACTTGGCCTGTGCTGTCCACCATTCCCCTTTTGGTTTGTCGCTGTTCAGGTACTGTCTTATTGCGCTTGTGGCATACCGATTGTCACCATATGCCACCTGCTGGATACCATTCAGAGTATCATTTCCATAAGCACTCATAACTCCCAGCAGGGTTCCTTTCTGGCCTTTGTTTACAGTGGAAACTGTTTCAAGGACTGTCTTGCCATCTGCGGAATATACATATACTCTCCAGTTCGTCTGCGGCTGGTCTGGTGCTTCGTAGAATCCTGTAAGTTTTGCTCCTGCCGGAACGTCCTTTGTTAAGGTGAAATTCCAGTAATCGCCTTTGTTTACATAACCGTTAGTTCCCCATGTATCGTCGAATCCAATGCAGTAGGTACCTGCTGTCATGCCCTCATTAGAAACGTAAAATGCCTGCTGATGTGAGAACTGCACATCTTTCAAATGAGCATATACCGTCTGTAGCCACATTCCATTGACAGTAGTTCCGTCCTCCAGTTCTAACCCATCCTCGAAATGATTGATTCTGAGCGGATTGTCATATTCCTTATTGTAATTGTTCGTGTCTTTCCAGATGTTACCGAACTTGTCTCCTACTGCATACATTTCCTTATGGAGCTTTGATTTGATTGCAAGTACGACCTGTTCCCATGTCTCGGGGAAATTTGTGCCTTTTACATATTCTTTTAAATTCACAAAATTTTCCTTTAGTTTGCCAACCTCTGCTGCATCCGCAGCTTCACCTGCATGGCTCAAGGTGGTATCGATAACAGCGTCTTTACCGGGGTCGCCTTGCACACCATTAAATTTACCTGCATCAGCGTCATCACGCACGCTTTGGGCAAGCTTCTCGGCGGCGTTTGCGGCAAGCATGATCTGCTGTACCACGTCCGGCGTAGGCTCGGCGGGTTCTGTGCCGCTCGCACCAGAGGACGGCGCCACCTTGTACAGTATGTCGACCGCAATCTGTCGCACGCCCTCCTTGTAGCCCGCGAATACGATCTCGCCCATGCCCTTTTCCGCCGTGGCTTCGATCGGCACGCCGATTTGATTGTTCGCGCCGACGCGCACCTGCACCGCAGCCCCGACCGGCGGGTGAAACACCGCTAAAATATCGTACTCCGCCCAAACACCCTCGCGAATGATCGTCAGCATCTCCATGCCGTAGCTGCCCGCCGTGCCAAGATATAAGGGTTGCTCCTTGCAGTACGCGGCGTATTGTTTGAGGATGATTTCATGATTATTTTTCATCTGCATTATCTCCTTTACTTTTACTTACGGTGTTCTTCAATCTCTCCAACAGTTTAGACAGCCGCGGAAACCCCGGCACGCCGATGGCAGCAAGGTTTTCCATGACGGAAATGAGCTCGTTGATGATGAGCCAGATCGCGACCCCCGCCCCAACGACTGCCGTTACGGATTTAAGTACAGTTGCTTTGTTCATTTTTGCCTCCTTTATTTTAAGTAAAAATTGTAATCCACGGTGCCGAAAGCTATTTCGCCGCCGCCCAGTGCAAAATATTTGCCCGTCGCATACTCGGGCAGCCCGGCCGCATTTACTGCCGACGTATTGTAGATGTGGCAAAGCACAATGCCGACCGAATTAGGATGCTGCGTGCCGATACACAGTAGCATATGTTTATTCGGGTAGGCTTTGCACACCCAAATAAGCCACTGCTTAAAGTATTCGGAGCCGCTTGATCCAGTAAGTCCCAGTGTGCCATAGGTAACACGCGGCACAAACACGATTGGATTAGATGACGCATCATCACGATTTACGGGAGTATAGCTATCGGCTTGCACCGTACCCCGAATCCGCGTATCCCACGCCACGTCCAGCCAGTTTGCGAGCTCGGCCACTTTGCCGATGGCCGCCCCT
>ERZ825670.975-NODE-975-length-34337-cov-9.468001_pt1 | contig 34337 bp, 26 predicted proteins | sample MGYA00519929_ERZ825670 | MGnify/ENA primary metagenome ERZ825670 (study PRJEB31778, sample SAMEA3449207) | human gut metagenome | biome: human gut; feature: human-associated habitat; material: faeces | place: United Kingdom | collected 2010/2012 ...
GGCTTTTGCTGGTAGATGGTATAGAAAAAGAACTGCATCCGGCCTTAGTCGAATTCGTCGTTGTCAAGTTCCAGAGCAAAAAGACTAACCCCCATGGAGCACAGATTGTTTTTACAACGCACAACACCGATTTGCTGGACATGGAATTGCTCCGAAAAGACCAACTCTATCTCGTGGACAAGAATAGCGAGGGTGTGTCGGAACTATATGGTATCCGTGATTTCTCGGCTTGCGCAACAGCGAATATCCGCAAAGGATACCTAATTGGAAAATATGGGGCGACCCCAAATATCGAAATTGAAGAGTTGTGATAAAATGCTAGGACCGTGGCAGTCGCAGTTGTGCGATATACAGGGGCGATTATTTGAAAATGCGGGCAAGGCCGGATAAACTGGTTTCCGATTCGTCTATGAAATACGTCTAAGATATATGCAACTAAATACATCCTTTGTGCATTACCTGTGAGATAAACAGTTTACAGTTCTATCGTTTGTCAAGTTTTATATACTCCCAAAAAAGCGCGTTAGCAAAGCAAATCCATTTTGCAACGCGCTTTTTCTTGTTTTTGTATGTCTTTTTGCGTCCTAAACAGTAAAAAACAGGGCGTAAACAAGTCGTAAACGCAGTAGAATCGCATAACGCGGAGTCAGGGTTGAACTCAGGATATTGTAACAGATGCTGCTGTACATAAAGTTGATGGATTGTTCTTGAGGAATATTTAGAGAAGCTTTTCCTTATTGCACCCTACTCTATATACTCCTAAAAAACGCCCGGTAGGCGTGATGCTTACCGGGCGTTTTGCTTTGCTGTTTTAAGTGTTTGCCAGTGCTGTCTGCAGAGCGCAGTAATTCTCCAGTGTCAGTTGCTCGGGGCGGGAACGCTCATCAAGACCGGCGGCCTGCAGGGCGGAGATGACCTGCGCCTTGGGCAGGTGCAGGCCATTGGCGATGGCGTTGGCGGCGGTCTTGCGGCGCTGGCCGAAAGCCGCACGGATGAGCGCAAAGTAGCCCGCCTCGTCCTCCACCTGCACGGCGGGGGTGGGGCGGATATCCATGCGCACCACAGCGCTGGTCACCTTGGGGGCGGGGTAAAAGCTGCCGGGCTGGACGCTGAACAACAGCTTCGGCTCGGCGTAATAGGCCACGGCGTAGCTGATAGCACCCGCATCCCGCGTGCCGGGGGCGGCGCAGAGGCGCTGTGCGGCCTCCTTCTGCACCATTACGGTAATGTTCCGGATAGGCAGCTTTTCCTCCAGCAGACGCATCAGAATCGGGCTGGTGATGTAGTACGGCAGGTTGGCACAGACGGCGACGGGCTTGCCGCCGAACTCCTCGGCCAGCAGAGCCTTCAAATCGACCTTCAGCACGTCGTTCAGGATGAGCTTGAAGTTGTCGTAGTCGGCCATCGTCTCTTCCAGCAGCGGCGGCAGACGCTTGTCGACCTCGATGGAGACGACATTGTCCGCACGCTTGCAAAGCTGCTCGGTCAGCACACCGATGCCGGGGCCGACCTCAAGTGCGCCCCAGCCGGGGCCGATACCGGCGGCCTCCGCAATGCGGGGGCAGATGCCGGGGTTGATGATGAAATTCTGGCCGAAACCCTTGGACAGGGCAAAGTCATACCGTGCGCAGAGGTCACGGATGGTGGACAGGTCAGTCAATGTGGGCACGGTGGACGTCCTTTCCGAGTCAATAAAAATCAGTTCTGCCCGGCCAGTGCCGTGGCCGCGTTGACGGCCTTGCTGATCTGCGGGTCAGTATCAAGTGTGTAATCGTAGTAGGCGTTCTGCTCGTCAACGGAGAGCGCGGCGTCAATGTCGGGGCGCAGGCCCTCCTCATTCCAGGTCTGATCCTCGTTATCGAGCAGCAGGCCCACCGTGATGTAAGCGGCGGAGCCGTCGGAGAAGCTCTGGGCGTCGCTCAGAACGACGCCCTTACCCGCAGTTTTGGTGCCGACGAGCGTCGCACCGGCCATCTTGCGCAGGGCATTGGCGAACAGCTCGGCGCTGCCTGCGGTGGAGCCGTTGACAAGGCAGACAATCGGAACGTTGATTTCGGTCTCATCGGACATGCGCAGCACGGTCACATTGCCGTCCCTGTCCTGCTGCTTGGCGATCTCACCGGAAGGCACACAGTAATCCGCGGCCACAAGGGCGGCGTTCAGGTTCTCGCCGGTGTTGTCGCGCAGGTCAAAGACAAGGCTGTTCGCTCCCTGCTGCAGCAGCTCATCCACAGCAGCCTTGAACTCGCTGGCCGTGCCGGAGGTGAAGGCGTCAATGCGGATGTACCCGCAGGTGTCCGCGACCATCTGACGGGTGTAAATGGAGGGTGTTTTGTAGTTGGAGTGGACAAGATTCAGCTGCTGCTCCTGGCGGTCCGGCGTCAGGTAGGTGATCGTGGTGGTCGTACCCTCCTCACCCAGCAGCTTGGAGGTCAGGCGCGCGGTGGAGGTGATGTTGCGCGTCGACTCATCGTTGATAGCGGTGATGAAGCCGCCGACCTGCATCCCGGCCTCTGCGGCGGGCGAGTTGTCATACAGGCGGATGATGCGGGCGTAGCCGGAGGATGTGTCATTGACGACAGCGACGCCGATGCCGGTCAGTGTGCCCTTCTCCACAGACTGCTTCTCGCTGTATTCCTTGGCGGTGTAGTAGACGGCGTACTTGTCGTTGATGCCGTTCATGTAGCCCGCAGCCAAGCGGTCATTCAGGGTGTCCTCGTCGATGGTGAAATACTCCCCTGCGCGGACAAAACGATCAATTTCGGACAGCTTGTTGTACTGGCGCTCCTTGTTTTTGACGCTGGACACTGTGGTGTTGAACATCTTCATGGAAACGACCATGGTCAGCGAGAAGGTGACGGCCATTGCAATGATGGCAATGGTGGCCGCCACGCCAAGACTGATTTTTTTGCTCATGGGTCTGATGGCTCCTTACTGTGTTTGCGTTATGCCCCGTAGGCTAGTGAGAAAAATACCGTAGAGAAAAGGCTGAGTATCATCAGAACGGCGACTACAAGGCAGAAAATACGCACGGAGGTTTTGTGCTTCTGCGGCTTCATACAGATTCCCCTTTCGTTATGAGAGGTAGTTCATGACATTGACCAGGACGTTGTTGACCTTCATTTCCAGGTGCAGATGGTTGCCTGTGGAGTTGCCGGTGGAGCCGACATAACCAAGGACCTTGCCCTTTTCCACGGGCTGGCCCACGCTGACAACGGGCGCGCTGTTCATGTGGGCGTACAGCGTCGAATAAGTATTGCCGTTGTCATCCTTGCCGTGGTAGACCTGCACGTAGTAGCCCCAGCTCCAGTGGTAGGCCGCAGCAGTGACGACACCGCCGGAGACGGCGTAGATTTCGGTGCCGCCCGGTGCGGCGTAATCGGTGCCGCGGTGGCCGTTGCCGCCGAAGTAGCAGGAGACGTACTTATAGGTGGCCAGCGGGCGGCCAAAGTCCAGCGAGCACTGGATGGACGCATTGCCGTAAGCCTGGTTGGCGGCGTTCAGCGCGGCGTCCAGCTCGGCAGCGGCCTTATCCACGGCCTTGTTGGCTTCGATCAGGGCAGCTTTGTTGGCCTCGATCTCGGCATCCGCTGCGGAAATGTTGGCGTCGGTCTGGGAGATATTCTGGGCAAGCTCATTCGTCTTGCCGTCCAGCGCGGTCTTTTGGGTCTCCAGATCGGCCTGCGTGGCCTCCAGGTCCGCCTTGGCCTGCTCCAGCTCGGCGCGCTGCTGCTCCAGTTCGGCGTGCTCATTTTCAAGCTGTTGGCAGGTGTCCTCGTCCTTATTAACGATCTGATCCAATGTGGTGGCAAAGGTCAGCAGCTGGTACAGGTTGGTGGCACTGGACAACAGTGCGATGGAGCCGCCGTCATTCAGACGCTGCATCGCACGCATACGATCTTTAAAGTCCGCCCAGCGCTGGTCGTATTCGGCCTGCTTCTGGTCGACCTCCTGCTGCTTCCGGTCAATCTCGTCCTGCTTGTTGACGATTTCCTCATCCAAAGAGCCGATCTGCTCGGACAGGTTGCTGATCTGGCTTAAAATCAGTGCCTTCTGCTGCTCAAGCTGCGTTTTGAGAGCCTCAGCGTCGGCCTTGTTGCTCTGCGCGTCCTTGAGCTGCTGGTTGACCTTTTCCTGCTCAGTCTGCAGTTCCTGCAGCTTCTGGCGCAGGTCGCTGACGCTGGAGGAGGCGGCCAGCGGCGTCATGACGGTGGAAAGCGTCATGCTCATGGCGACAGCCGCGCTCAGCAGAAGCGAAATCAGCTTTTTGCCGTGTTTTACATGCTTCATGGTCTTATACGTTCCCTTTATCCCCTGTTATACATTCAGATGCTTGCGGATGCTGGTGGCAGTGCCGAGGCCGCAGAGCACGAAGCCCAGCAGCACAAAGCCGCCGACGATGTAGTACCAGACGCTTTCCAGCGGGACAAGCGTGCCGCCGAACATCTGCGAGAGGTTGGACGGATTCTCGGCATACCAGCGGCAGAGCGCATAGTACGCGCCGCAGACAATGCCGGACGCAATGCCAGCCGAAATCAGGCCGGAGGTGACGCCCTCGACAAAGAACGGAAAGCGGATGAAGCCGTTGGTCGCGCCGACGAGCTTCATAATGCCAATCTCCTTGCGGCGGTTAAAGACGGTGATTTTGATCGTGTTGTTGATGACGACGATGGAGACGATGGCCAGCACCGCGACCAGGCCGTAGCAGGCGTAGTTGATGACCTTCTGCAGGGACGTGAAGGTATCCGCCATAGCCAGCGGGGCCTTGACGCTGTAAACGCCGTCGATCTGCATGAGCTGGGCGGAGACTGCCTCAATGTTGTCGGGGTCGTCCACGGTCACGCGGTAGTTGGGAGTGAACGGGTTGTCATTGGCAAAGACCTGCTGCAGGTTTGTGTAATCCTTCAGCATATCGCTGTAGGTCGCCAGAACGTCCTCCGGCGACATATAGGTCACGCTCACAACGTGGGGCGTGCTGCGGATGGCCGCGTCGGCGGCGGCAATCTGCTCGTCGGTGGCGACCTCGCTCTCGCCGGTGCCGCCCATGTAGACGACGGTCTCGTTCTGGTTGCCGATGTATTCGACCATGTGGTCAATGTTGATGCCCAGCAGCGAGGCTGCGCCGATCAGCAGCATGCAGACGGTCAGCACGCCCATGGAGGCAAAGGTCATCAGCCGGTTGGCGCGCAGGTTGTGCAGGCCCTGGCCGACTAAGTAGATAAAACTGGAAAAACGCATGGTGTCCCCTCTTACTTACAAATCAGTCCTCGTCGTACTCGTAGTCATCCTCTTCGCGCTCGGCCATGGCGGCAGCGTAGCGGCGCGCGGCAGCAGGGTCAGCGGTATCGGAGGCTACCATGCCGTTGGCCAGCGTGATGACGCGGTTGCCGTACTTGCGGGCCAGCTTGTGGACAAGCTCGTGTTCATGGGTGACGACGACGACGGTGATGTTGACCTTGTTGATGGCCTCAAACAGCTGCATGATGTCCATCGACATTTCGGGGTCGATGTTGCCGGTGGGCTCGTCCGCGATGATGAGCTTGGGGCCGTGGGCCAGCGCGCGGGCAACGGCCACACGCTGCTGCTCGCCGCCGGAGAGCTCATCCGGCAGGCGGTCCATTTTGTCCTCCAGACCGACAAGGGAGAGTGCAAACGGTACGCGGTCCTTGATCTTTTTGGTCGAGATGTTCGTCACGCGCATGGCGAAGGCGACATTCTCATAGACGGTCATGGTGGGGATCAGGCGGAAGTCCTGGAACACAACGCCCATCTGGCGGCGCAGGTAGGGCACCTTGCGGCGCTTGATGCGCGTTAAATCCTGCCCATTGATAAAGACCTTGCCCTCGGTGGGCTTCTCCTCCATCTGGATGAGCTTTAAAAACGTGGATTTGCCCGCGCCGGAATGGCCGAGGATAAAGACGAACTCGCCCTCGTCAATATGGATGTTGATGTCCTCCAGCGCGACGTTCTCATCGTTGTGGGTCTCGTAGGTTTTATATACATGTTCAAAATCGATCATTCGGGGTTCTCCTGCCGTGGTTTGGCTTTGCTGTTATGGTTACAGTCATACATATAATAGAATACCATGTCAGACCCCTGCGGTCAAGGTGCTTTGCGGTTATAAAAAGCAGGAAAATGGCGCTGCCTTGCGGTGCAGCGCCATTTGTGAAAGTTTTTTTAAAATCAATATTTGGCCGGGTTGGCGGACAGATATTTTTTGACCATCAGCGCCACCTTAAAGACGATGGCATCATCGAAGTTGCGCAGGTCAAGGCCGGTCAGCTTGCGGATCTTCTCAAGGCGGTAGACCAGCGTGTTGCGGTGAACGAACAGACCGCGGCTCGTCTCGGAGACGTTCAGGTTGTTCTCAAAGAAGCGCTGGATCGTGAACAGCGTCTCGGCATCGAGGGAGTCGATGCTCTCCTGCTTGAACACCTCGCGCAGGAATGCCTCGCAGAGCGTCGTAGGCAGCTGGTAGATCAGGCGCGCAATGCCCAGATGGTCATAGCTGATGACCTGACGCTCGGTGTCAAACACCTTGCCGACCTCCATTGCAATCTGGGCTTCCTTAAAGCTGGAGGCCAGGTCCTTGATGTTGCCGATGGGCGTACCGATGCCGACGACGGCCTTGATGTAATGGTCGCCCTGCAGCGTATCGACGATGGAGGCAGCCAGCTTTTCCATATCGCGGGTGTTGTTGTCGGGCTTGATCTCCTTGACCAGGACGGTGTCGGTCTCGCTGATGTTAAAGACGAAGTCCTTCTGTTTGTCCGGGAAAAGGCCGCTGACGACGTCGTAGGCGGAAATATCATTGCCGGAGGTCACGCGGATCAGCAGTACGACGCGCTGCACGTCGGAGACAAAGTGCAGCTCCCGCGCTTTGGCGTAGATGTCGCCGGGCAGGATGTTGTCGAGCACTACGTTCTTGATGAAGTTCGTCTTGTCGAATTTTTCGTCGTGGTACTGCTTGATGCTCTGCAGGCTGATGGAGAGCATGGCGGCGAACTGCTCAGCGGTAGTGTCAGTGCCCTCGACAAAGACGGCGTAGTCATTGTGCTTGGCGTTGGAGAACTGATGGTAGGCATACCCATCGCGCACGAAAGCATCCCCGGCCGTCTGGCGGACAGCGGCCACGCCCTCGCGCACCTCACCGATCTGTCCCAGCTCAGAGCAGGAAATGACGGTGCCGGTCTCATCAATCACGCCGACGACACGATCCACTGCGTCCTTCATCTGGTAGACCACGTTCTGGAATACCCTGTTTGCCATAATATGTGACTCCCCTTTTAGCTGTTATTTAGACAGTCTGCACCGGTGTGCAGTGCGGGCTATGCGTGTTTGGCAAAATTGCCGTTTGGTAATCTGCCTGAAAACCAAAACATCATAATGTATATTTTACACAATTCGCTTGGCTTTTGCAACATATTTTCACGAAAATCGCAAGATTTTCTTGTACATTTTTTAAATCAGCACAAAAAATGTACCTGCCGGTGTTTTCCTAGCAGGTACAACGTCCGTCATTTTGACGATTTTTCCTCTTTTGTCTGGTTCATGGCACCGGTGCCGCCCTCGACGACGCCGCGGCGCTGGAATACATAGGTGATGCTGCGGAAGAAAATCTTTACATCATTCCAGAACGTCACATGGGCGGCGTACTCACCGTCGTAGCGGGCTTTGACGTCAATCGGCAGCTCGTCGCGCCCGTTGACCTGCGCTAAGCCGGTCAGGCCCGGGCGGATGTCGTTGGCGCGGACCTTGTCGCGCGCTTCGATCAGGTCGTACTGGTTGTACAGTGCAGGGCGCGGACCGATGACGCTCATCTGCCCTGCCAGTATGTTGTAGATCTGCGGCAGCTCGTCCAGGCTCGTCTTGCGCAGGAAGGCACCGCTCCCGGTAATGTAGCTGTCCGCATCTTTCAAAAGGTGCGTGGGAACGTCGTGTGGGGTGTCGCCGCGCATCGTGCGGAACTTCAGGATGTTAAAGTGCGTTTTTCCCTTGCCGACGCGGCGCTGCTTGAAAAAGACCGGCCCCGGGGAGTCGAGCTTGATCCACAGCGCGACCAGCCCCATCGGAATTGCAAGAATGATCGTGGCTGCCAGCGAAAGGATAATGTCCAGCAGGCGCTTGCCGTAACGCTCGTACATAAATCAGCCCTCCTTGGCGGGATGCTCTGTCTCCCGGAGCTTCTGTGCAATCTCCTCCCGGGAGAAAAGCGCGGTGTTGCCGGTGGCGGCCACAACGGTGTGGTCGGCGCGCACGCGGCGGTTGGGGTGGTAGGTCGGGACCATCTCCTGCAGAACGTCGACGACCTCGTCGCTGTTGTGCAGGGCAGAGTCCTTGAGCCGCTGCAGGTCGGTGTAGAATTTTTCCAGATCAATCTGCATGGGCGGCGCGATGAAGATTTTGTTGTGGGCGGTTTTGGCCATCTTGTCCTGCTCGGAGTCCATAAGCAGTTCCTCGTACAGCTTTTCGCCGGGGCGCAGACCGGTGACCTTGACCTGCATATTTACGCCCGGCTCGTAGCCGTAGAAGCGTATCAGGCGGTTGGCCAGATCCATGATCTTGACCGGCTCGCCCATGTCCAGCACGTAGATGCTGCCGCCCTTCGCCAGACCGCCGGCCTGCAGAACGAGCTGCGCAGCCTCGGTGATGGTCATAAAGTAGCGGACAATATCGGGATGCGTGATGGTCACAGGGCCGCCACGCTTGATCTGCTCCTCAAACAGCGGGATGACGCTGCCGTGGCTGCCCAGCACGTTGCCGAAGCGCACCGCAACGCAGGTCATCGACGTGGCCCGGGAGAAAGTCTGGATCAGCATCTCGCACAGGCGCTTGGTGCAGCCCATGACGTTCGTCGGGTTGACAGCCTTGTCTGTAGAGAGCTGGACGAACCGCTCCACGCCGTGCTCGGCGGCGGAGGTCAGCAGGTTCTTGGTGCCAAAGACGTTGTTCTTGACGGCCTCGGCGGGGCTGATCTCCATCAGCGGCACATGCTTGTGCGCCGCCGCGTGAAAGACGACGGACGGATGATAGGTGTCGAACACATCGTCCAGACGTGCTTTATCGCGGATGGAGCCGATGAGGGTGATAACAGGAGCCTCGGGGCCGTACTTGTTTTTTAGCTCGGTTTCCAGCTCATAGGCGCAGTTCTCGTAGATGTCAAAAATCAGCAGACGGCGGGGCTGGTAGCGCATGATCTGACGGCAAAGCTCGCTGCCGATGGAGCCGCCGCCGCCCGTGACGAGAACGATCTTGTCATGCAGGTACTCGGAAATCTGGGCGTTGTTCAGCTGGATCTCGTCGCGGGAGAGGAAGTCCGCCGTGTTCAGCTCACGGAAGCCCGCCGCCACAGGATTGCCGTTCTCGTCAACAGCCTGCGGGTCACTGATCATCCGCACGCGGCAGTGGGTGGAGTTGCAGAGGTTGATGATTTCGCTTAAACGGTCACCCTTGACCGTCGTGATGGCGATGACGATCTCGAGAATATGATATTTGCGCACCAGCTCCGGTATGTCGGAGATCGTGCCGCGCACCGGTACACCCTGCACGCGCAGGCCCTTTTTTGTCAGGTCGTCGTCAACAATGCAGACCGGGTTGCCGAAGCTCTGGTTTTTCGTCTTGCAGAGGTTGACGGCCCACGCACCGGCGTTGCCGGCGCCGACAATGAGCAATGGCGTGTTGTCCTCCGGCTTGTTGGCCTTGGCGTTGCGCATCGTCAGGACCAGCCGCCACAGGAACCGAACGCCCGCTATGGCCGCCGTGTTGAATACCGCGCCGAAGATCAGCACCGCGCCGGAGATCGGGCGGCTGTGGTAGATCAGATCGAACAGCATGATGATGCCCGTCGCCAGCCCGGAAAGGCAGGTCAGGCGTGCAAGGTCGCGCATACCGGCGTACTCCCACATGATCTCATACAGTCCGCCGAACCAGAACACGATCATATAAATGGGCAGGACGTATATGAGCATCGGGGCCATGGCGCGCAGTATCTCCACGCGGCGGTAGGCGTCGCCGCTGTCAAAGCGCAGCATGACGGCCAGCCAGTAGCAAAGTACAATGAGCCCGCAGTCCAGCAGCATCAGTGCGATGCGGCGCGGAAGCCCTTTTATCAGTTGTTTTGAGACCTGTTGCATCGATTCCATCCTTACTATACGTTCTTCTATCTGAAAACGGGCGCAATACGGCCCGGCAAAATTGTCATATAGGCTATTATAACACAAAAAGGCCCCATTGTCCTACTTTTGGGCAGACAAATGGGGCTAATATTGTATAAAAATCGTGGTAAATTTTTGGTAAAACGGACGAAAGCGATTTACTCGACGGTCACGCTCTTGGCCAGATTGCGCGGCTTATCGACATCCAATCCCTTGGCGCAGCTGACGTAGTAGGCCAGCAGCTGCAGCGGAATGACAGACAGGCTCGTGGCAAAGTGCGGGTCGGTCTTGGGCACGTAGACCGTGAAGCCTGCAGTGTCCTCGATGCTGTAATTTCCGTAGGTGGTCAGGCCCATCAGGAAGGCACCGCGGCTCTTGACCTCGACCATGTTGGAAACGCTCTTTTCAAACAGGTCCGGCTGGGTCAGGATGCCGACGACCAGCGTTCCATTCTCGACCAGAGAAATCGGCCCGTGCTTCATCTCGCCCGCGGCGAACGCCTCGGAGTGGATGTAGCTGATCTCCTTAAATTTCAAACTGCCCTCGAGCGCGACGGCGTAGTCGAGGCCGCGGCCAATGAAGAAGGCGTCCTTGGCGTTTGCGTACTTGCTGGCAAACCACTGGATACGCTCCTTGTCGGCCAAGGTCTTTTCGATCTTCTCGGGCAGAGCCTCCAGCTCGGTGACGAGGTGCTCATACTGGCCGTCCGCCAGCGTGCCGCGCACACGGGCAAACTCGGTAGCCAGCAGGTAGCAGGCCGCCAGCTGGGTGCTGTAGGCTTTGGTGGTGGCAACGGAGATTTCCGGGCCGGCCCAGGTGTACATTGTGGCGTCGGCCTCACGGGCAATGCTGGAGCCGACGACGTTCACAATGCCGATGGTGCGCACACCGCGCTCCTTGCACAGGCGCAGGGCGGCCAGCGTGTCGGCGGTCTCACCGCTCTGGCTGATGACCATAGCGAGTGCGTCCTTTTCGAGCACGGGATTGCGGTAACGGAACTCGCTGGCGACATCGACCTCGACGGGGATGCGGGCCAGGCTCTCAAACACATAGCGCGCGGCCATGCCGACATGGTAGGCGGAGCCGCAGCCGATGATGTAGAGACGATGAACATTCCTGATGGCCTCCTCGTCAAGGGCCAGCTCGGACAGGTCGATCTGGCCGTCCTTGAGGCGCGGGGAGATCGTATCGCGGACAGCGGCGGGCTGCTCGTAGATCTCCTTCATCATGAAGTGCTCGTAGCCGCCCTTCTCCGCGGCCTCGGCGTCCCACTCAATGGTGGTGGACTCGCGGGTGATGGGCTCCTTGTCGATGTTGAAGAACTCGATGGAGTCGGGGGTCAGGCGGGCAATCTCGAGATTGTCAATGTAGTAAACCGTGCGGGTGTACTTGAGCAGCGCAGGAACGTCGGAGGCGATGATGGCACCGTCCTCACACTTGCCGACGATGAGCGGGCTGTCCTTGCGCACAGCGTAGATGACGCCGGGCTCGTCGGCAAAGAGCACGCCCAGCGCGTAGGAGCCGCGGACGTGCAGCATCATGCGGGTGATGGCGTCCAGTGCGTTGCCTGCGGACTCGCCCATGTAATAGTAGTCAAGCAGCTGGGCAACGACCTCGGTGTCGGTCTGGGAGACGAAGCTGAAGCCCTTGTTGATCAGACGCTCCTTGATCTCCTGATAGTTTTCAATGATTCCGTTGTGTACGACGGCAATCTTCTGGTCACGGGAATAATGCGGGTGTGCGTTGACGACGGACGGCTCGCCATGGGTCGCCCAGCGGGTATGGCCGATGCCGCAGCTGCCGGGCACGGCGCTGCCGCCGTCGGTCATCTCGCTCAGGACCTTCAGGCGGCCCTTGGCCTTGACGACCTCGATCTTGCCGGCGGCGTTCTGCACCGCCATACCGGCAGAGTCATAGCCGCGGTATTCCAGCTTGGCCAGGCCGTCCAGCAGAATGGGGGCGGCCTGTGCCGCGCCGGTAAAGCCTACGATTCCACACATAACAGGTATCCTCCCTTTGTTACAGCGTTGAAACTATACTTTCCATTTTATTGGATTAGAGCAAAATACTTTTACAGTATATGCCATTTGGGTACAAATGTCTATAGCTTTGCGCAGATTTTGTACAGATGTGCGCGGCATAAAGACAAAGCGGGCAGCCGTCAAGGGCTACGGCTGCCCGCTGCGCGCATTCTCCCTTTCCGGTTTCTTACACCATATAAGAACAAATCAAAAGTTATCGCGCATTTATTAGCATAGCACATTCCCGGAAGAATAGCAAGTGCAATCTGCAAGCAAGAGAACATTTTGCACATTTTGCAAAAGAATCTAAAGTACATGATGCAATTACTTTCGGAAATTAGTCACTGACCCGACGCGCTACGACGACATAGCGCCCGTTGGCGGACGAATACTCGCAGGTAGAGAGGGTAAGCAGCTGCTCACCGTAGGCAGGGCGGATGCCGCTGTCCACGTCGCTGCGGGATATGACCTGGTCCACATAGCGGTTGTAGGTGTCCTCGTCCATGTCGATGAACTGGTTGTAGATAAACGAGGTGTCGTTGACGACATCGATGGTGAACGCACCGAACACCTCATACTTGGCGTCCCCGTAGACGGTGTCAAACTCAATGAAGGGGTGCTCCTGATAGTAGTCGGCCTTGCGGTACTCGGTCAGGCAGCCGAAGATCGTGCCGGTTTTCATATTGTGGCCGTAGATGATCAGGTTGTCGCTCTCGGCGTTGGCCCCGAGCGTCGTTTGTTCGTCCAGGTACGGTACGCCGTAGACGCTGTAGGCTTTGTTGAAGTCATGACGCAGATAGAAGTCCTTGTTGTCCGGCGCGTACATAACCGGAAAATCCAGATTGGTGCCGTCGATGGAGATCCAGCCGATAAAGTCGCTGTTCTTGTCGCGCAGGGCAGCAAACCTGGCACCGTTGGGGTTGACATTCTCCCCTGCAGGGGCCGGGGTCGCCGCGGTATCGATCATCGACTGCAGGTCGGCAAACTCGCTCTCGGTCTTGCGGTCATCGAGGAACCGCTTGACCAGCAGGCCGCCGCTGATGAGGAAGATTGCGGCGAAAACGATCATCGCGAGGGTGTACAGCAGATTACCGCGCTTTTTTTTGCACTTCGCGGTCTCGCGCCGGCGATAGTCCTCGTCGTTGTCCTGGTCGTAGAAGGCCGCAGGTTCCTGCGGAGAAACCTTCGACAGATCGGTGACTGTATAGGATGCCTTTACCTGAACGGAAGGGGCCTGCGGCAGCGGTGCATCGCTGCGGTGAATCTTTGCCATGATGGATTCTCCTGTAACACAATACTATCTTTACTATACGACCTGCGCGGCAAAAAGACAAGAGAAATATCACACAAAAATCTGTAAAAAATATCCGTCCCGCGCCGTGCGGCGCAGGACGGACAGCAAAAACAGATTACTCGCGGATCTCGATGCCGAGCTTGAACTTCAGGTTGCCGAGAATTTTCTTGACGAAACGGTCGATCTCATCGGGGGTCAGCGGCTTGTCAGCGGGCTGGAAGGACAGGCTGAACGCCATGCTCTTCTTGTCCGCGCCGAGCTTTTCGCCGCGGTAGATGTCGAACAGCTCGACCTTGGTCAGCTGCTTGCAGGCGCGCTGCATCTCGGTGACGAGGGTGCCGCACTCCATGCTCTCGGGGGCAACGAGTGCCAGATCACGCTGGACCGGGGCAAACTCGGGGATGGGCTGGTAGTGGATGGCGGCGGGGACCAGTGCGTGGAACGCGATCCAGTCGATCTCGCCCAGATAGATGTTCAGGTTGGCGCGGCTGTCCTTGGGCAGCTTGAGCTCGCTTGTCACATCATTAGCCAGCTTGCCAAATACACCGACGCGCTCGCCCTTGCACAGGATATAAGCGGCAATACCGGGGTGCAGCCAGGCAACATCCGTCGCGCGCTCGACGGTCAGCTCGACGCCGAACGCAGCGCCGAAGCTCTCGACAGCACCCTTGACTGCGAAGAAGTCCTCCTCACTGCCCCAGGCAGCAAAGCCCAGATGCAGACGCTCCTCGGGCAGTTCGGTGACGGGCAGCTGCTTCGGGATGTAGATGTTGGACATCTCGAACAGACGGCCCTCGGCGTTGCCCTTGCGCAGGTTGTCGACGACGACATTCAGCAGGGACGGTGCCAGCAGCGGGCGCATGATGGTCAGATGGGAGGAAATGGGGTTCAGGATACGGATGACCTTGCGCTCCGGCGCGTCAGCGGCAATGTGCAGCATGTCGAGGTCAGCGTCGGCATAGAAGGCCAGCGTCTCGGCCTCGTAGAAGCCCTGGGCACACATGGTGCGCTTGGCCTTGGCCTGCGCCTTCTGCTCGGCGGTCAGACCGCCGGTGGTGACGGTGGCAGCCTTCAGGAAGGTGGGGACGATGTGTTCATAGCTGTACTCGCGGATGACCTCCTCGGCCAGGTCGGGCTCACCGACCTCGATGTCCTCACGCCAGCGGGGCGCGACGACCTGCATCGTGTCGCCATCGGCTTCGAGTTTGACCTCGAACTGCAGGCGGTTCAGGATGTCCAGAATCACATCGGTGGGTACAGTGATGCCGAGGATGGCATTGATGCCGCTGACCTTGGCCGTGAAACGCTTGCCCTCACGCGGGGCACCGGCAGAACAGTCAAAATGGGTGGAGGTGACCTCGCCGCAGCCCAGCTCCTGAATCAGGTGCAGGGCACGGGCCATGCCAAGCTCGGTGGTGTACTCGGAGATACCCTTCTCGTAATGGCTGGAGGCGTCGGTGTTCTGACCGAGGCCGCGGGCCGTCTTGCGGATGTTGTCGCGGGCGAACTTGGCGCTCTCAAACAGCAGCTGGGTGGTGGTATCTTTAATTTCGCTGTTCAGGCCGCCCATGACACCCGCCAGCGCAACGGGCTTGGAGCCGTCGCAGATGACGAGGTTGTTGGGCGTCAGGGTGAACTCTTTTTCGTCCAGCGTTGTGATCTTCTCGCCGTCTTTGGCGCGGCGGACGAGGATCTGGCAGCTTTCCAGCGCGTCCATGTCGAAGGCGTGCATGGGCTGGCCAATCTCCAGCATGACATAGTTCGTGATGTCAACGACGTTGGAGATGCTGCGCAGACCGCACAGGGCCAGCTGACGGCGCATCCAGCGTGGGGACTCGCCCGGCGTGATATTGCGGACATAATGGCCAATGTAGCGCGGGCAGAGATCCTCGGCCTCGACGCTGATGGACAGGCGCGGATCAACATAGTCGCTGACCGTGTAGTCGGTGGCGGGCATCTTGAGGGGCTTGTTCAGCGCTGCTGCAACCTCGCGCGCAATGCCGAGCACACTCTGGCAGTCGGCGCGGTTGGCCGTGATGGAAATATCAAAAATGTAGTCGTCAAGGCCGACGACCTGCTGAATGGGCGTGCCGGGGACAGTGTCCTTCGGCAAATCGAGCAGGCCGTAGACCTCGGCACCGGGGTACAGATCATCGTTCAGGCCCAGCTCCTCACCGCTGCACAGCATACCGTTGGACTCGACGCCCATCAGAGGCTTCGCCTTGATTTTTACGCCGCCGGGCAGCGTGGAGCCGTCGAGTGCGGCGGCGGTGTGCATACCGGCGTAGACGTTGGGTGCGCCGGTGGAAATCTGGATGTCGTGGCCGTACTCGCCGCAGTCAACCTTGCAGATGTGCAGATGGGTGCCTTCCTGCGGGACACACTCGGTCACAACACCGACAACGACCTTGGAGATCTCGCCGCCGAGGTCGATCAGCTCCTCGACCTCAAAGCCGCAGCCAAAGAGCTTGTCCTCAAGCTCCTGCGCGGTGACGTCGATGTCAACATATTGCTTCAACCAGCTGAATGGTACTTTCATACTCTGTACTCCTCCCCTGTCAATCCTCGAACTGCTTCAAGAAGCGCAGATCGTTTTCAAACATCAGACCGATGTTGTTGATGCCGTACTTCAGCATGGCGATACGCTCAATGCCAATGCCGAATGCGAAGCCGGAGTAGACGTTGGGGTCAATGCCGCAGTTTTCCAGTACGCTGTGGTGGACGACACCGGCGCCGAGAACCTCGATCCAGCCGGTGTGCTTGCACAGCGGGCAGCCCTTGCCGCCGCACTCGAAGCAGGAAACGTCGACCTCGACGCTCGGCTCGGTGAACGGGAAGTAAGACGGACGCAGGCGGGTCTTGACGTCTGCACCGAACAGCGCCTGGACGAATTTGTCGAGCATTCCCTGCAGGTCGCAGAGCGTGATGCCCTTGTCAACGACGAGGCCTTCCATCTGGTGGAACATCGGAGAGTGGGTCGCGTCGGAGTCGGAACGGAACACGCGGCCCGGGACCAGCACCTTGATGGGGGGCTTTTCCATGTCCATGACGCGGATCTGGCCGCCGCTGGTCTGGGTGCGCAGCACAATGTCGTCTGCGACGTAGAACGTATCCTGCATGTCGCGGGCGGGATGGTTCTTCGGCACATTCAGGCGGGTAAAGTTGTGGTCGTCGTCCTCGATCTCGGGCCCCTCGTAAATCTCAAAGCCCATACCGGCGAACACGTCGATGATCTCATTCTTGACGAGGGTGATCGGGTGCAGGCTGCCGGTTTGGCGAATCTTGGCGGGCATCGTGATGTCGACGGTCTCGGCGGCATTGCGGGCCTCGAGCGCGGCCTTTTCGACCTGCTCGGACAGGGCCTGATACTGTGCCTCGGCCCACTGCTTGAACTCATTGATGGTCTTGCCGACGGCAGGACGGTCCTCCTTGGGGACATCGCGCAGACTCTTGGTCAGGCCCGCGACCTCGCCGTTCTTGCTCAGGTATTTCTGCCAGAAGTCAGAAAGCCGGGCTTTGTCGGTGACGTCTGCGCTAGCCTGCTCAATGGCGGCGCGCAGCTCCTTGATTTTTTCTTCCATAGTACACCTCTGCTTGAAGTAGGGCCGGAGCAAACAAAAAGGCTCCGTCCCTGTGTTGAATCAGGGACGAAGCCTTGCAAAATACAATTCTCCGCGGTACCACCCGTGTTCCGCACTGTAAAGCGCGGCACTCTTTGCTGCCGGTAACGGTGCAGAGCCGTTGCGCACTACTCGGCCTTGGCCTTTCCCGCGCACCACTCGGGAGCGAACTTCCGCATAAGCGCTTTACAGGCGGCTTGCAGCCGGTGACCGCCCTCTCTTGCCTAAAGCAGCTTGTGCGTACTTTCTCCGTCGCTGTGTTTTTGCGAATACTTATTTAGTATAGCGCGGTTTGCGCCGGCTGTCAAGCCTGCGGCAGCGGATACTTCTGCTTATCCTCCACGCTGATGGCCGAACCGAGCTGAACCTCGATAATTTTCAGCTCGCTGTCGGCAAAGACTGTGTGGCGGCAGCCGGCGGGCATCGTCAGGATATCCCCTGCCTTCACGTCGCGGCGCACGCCGTCCAGAATCGCATGGCCGGTACCGGAGATGACGGTCCAGACCTCGTCGCGGTTCTCATGGCTGTGGTAGTTCATGCCGTGGCCGGGGGTGAGCGTGATCTTGATGGTCATGCTCGCGTCCTCGACGTCGAGCACGCGGAAGGAACCCCAGGACTTTTCGGCAAACATGATCTGCTGATGGATGCTGTCCACATACGGCTTGATGTAACTGGACTGCTCCTTGTCAGAGACCAAAATGCCCTCCGGGCTGGCCGAGACGACGACGTCCTTCAGCCCCATGCAGAGCACGGGCACGTCCAGCTCGTTCAGTACATGGACGTTCTGGCAGGTGTCGTTCAGCATGGCCTTGCCGATGCTCGGCTCCTCCATGGCCTCGGTCAGGGTGTTCCAGGTGCCCATATCCTTCCACTGGCCTGCAAAGCGCATTACCTGAATTTGGGACTCATTCTCGACAACGGCGTAGTCGAAGCTGATTTTTTTCAGCGTCCCGTACTTATCGAACAGGTCCTTGTAATCGGTGAAATCGATCAGTTCATGGGCCTTGTCCAGCACGTAGCGCAGTTTGTAGGCAAACACACCGCCGTTCCAGAGCGCACCCTGGGCAATATACTTTTCGGCGGTGGCGGCGTCGGGCTTTTCTTTAAACGTTTTGACCGGGCTGACGGCGTCGGCACTCTGCGGGATAATGTAGCCGTACTTTTCGCTCGGGTAGGTCGGCTCAATGCCCATCAGGGAGAGGTTCGCGTTCCCATGCCCGGCCAGCTCGGACAGCGTTTTCAGCGCGGCGAAATAGTCATTGTTGACATAGGGGTCTACCGGGCAGACGACGACAGCCTCATCAAGGCCGACGCCCTTGACGTCGTGCAGGTAGGCTGTCGCCAGTGCGATGGCCGGGAAGGTATCACGGCGGCACGGCTCGACGCAGACGCCCACCGAATTGCCCAGCTGGTTGTGAATGGACGATACCTGCGTCTTGCTGGTGGCAATCGTCACGCTGGCGTCGGCGTCGACCTCCTTGATCTGGCGGTAGACACGCTGGACCATCGACTCGTACCCGTCGGCGGTCTTGAAGATTTTGATGAACTGCTTGGAACGAATGTCGTTCGACAGCGGCCACAGGCGCTTGCCGGAGCCGCCGGACAGCAGGATGATATTCATAGCGTTTCCTTTCAGCGCTCGGCGCGCATCGGGTTGTTCAAAAAGTCCTCATAGGACAGGCGCAGGCCGTCCTCCAGCTCGGTCTTGTAGGTCCAGCCGAGGTTCGTCGCCTTGGAGACGTCCAGCAGCTTGCGGGGCGTGCCGTTGGGTTTGGAGGTGTCCCACTCGATCTTGCCGGTGTAGCCGACGACCTTGGCAACGAGCTCGGTCAATTCTTTGATGGTCAGCTCCTTGCCGGTACCCGCGTTGACAGTCTCGTTGCCGGAGTAGTGGTTCATCAGGAACACGCAGAGGTTCGCGAGGTCATCCACATACAAAAACTCGCGCAGCGGGCTGCCGTCGCCCCAGCAGGTGACGCTCTCGACGCCGTTGACCTTCGCCTCATGGAAGCGGCGGATCAGTGCGGGAACCACATGACTGTGGGTCGGGTGGTAGTTATCGTTGGGGCCGTACAGGTTCGTGGGCATGACCGAGATATAGTCCGTGCCGTACTGGCGGTTCAGGAACTCGCAGTATTTGAGGCCGCTGATTTTGGCGAGGGCGTAAGCCTCGTTCGTCTTTTCCAGTTCGGAAGTCAGCAGGCAGCTTTCCTTCATCGGCTGCGGAGCCATGCGCGGATAGATGCAGGACGAGCCGAGGAACTCCAGCTTCTTGCAGCCGTTCTGCCAGGCAGAGTGGATGACGTTCATCTCGAGCGTCATGTTGAACCACATGAAATCGGCCAGCGCCTCCTGATTGGCGACGATGCCGCCGACCTTGGCCGCGGCAAGGAATACGTACTCGGGCTTTTCCTCGGCAAAGAATTTTTCGACATTTTCCTGACGGCAGAGGTCAAGCTCCTTGTGGGTGCAGGTGATGATATTGTTGTAGCCCTGGCGCTGCAGCTCACGCACAATGGCGCTGCCCACCATGCCGCGGTGCCCGGCAACGTAGATTTTTGCATTTTTGTCCATCATAATAAGTTACCCTCTTTTGAACAAATTATTTGATAACGCCCTTTTCGAGATACTCAGCCAGGTTCGTCTTGATGTGCTCCTCAGCGCGCTCGACGGCAACCTTCTTCATGTCGTGGTCGACCATGATCTTGACGAGCTGCTCAAACGTAGTCTTGGTCGGGTTCCAGCCCAGCTCGCGCTTTGCTTTGGACGGGTCGCCCCAGAGGTTGACGACGTCCGTCGGGCGGTAGAAGTCGGGGCTGACCTCGATGACCGTCTTGCCCGTGGCCTTGTCGATGCCCTTCTCGTTCATGCCCTCACCGACAAATTCCAGCTCGATGCCCACATCGTGGAAGGCCAGCTGGCAGAACTCGCGGACGGAGTGCTGCTCACCGGTGGCGATGACGAAGTCCTCGGGCTTGTCGTTCTGCAAAATCAGCCACATGCACTCGACGTAGTCCCTGGCATAGCCCCAGTCGCGCAGGCTGGACAGATTGCCGAGATAGAGCTTGTCCTGCTTGCCCTGCGCAATGCGGGCGGCAGCCAGCGTGATCTTGCGGGTGACGAAGGTCTCGCCGCGGCGCTCAGACTCGTGATTGAAAAGAATACCGGAGCAGCAGAACATGTTGTAAGCCTCGCGGTATTCCTTTACGATCCAGAAGCCGTACTGCTTGGCAACAGCGTAGGGGCTGTAGGGATGGAACGGGGTGTTCTCGTTCTGGGGGACCTCCTCGACCTTGCCGTACAGCTCGGAGGTGGAGGCCTGATAGATGCGGCAGGTGTCCTTCAGGCCGCAGAGGCGCACAGCCTCCAGCACGCGCAGCACGCCGGTGGCATCGACATCGGCCGTGAACTCCGGCACATCGAAGCTGACCTGCACATGGCTCTGGGCGGCCAGATTGTAGATCTCATCAGGGCGCACGGTGCTGACGACCGAGAGGATGCTCATCGAATCGCTCAGATCGCCGTAGTGCAGGTGGAAGTTGGGGTGACCCTCCAGATGGGCGATGCGCTCACGGTAATCAACGGAGGAGCGGCGGATGACGCCGTGGACGTCGTAGCCCTTTTCCAGCAGGAACTCAGCCAGATAGCTGCCGTCCTGGCCGGTGATGCCGGTGATGAGTGCTTTTTTCATAGGTTACTACCCTTTCATCTGTATCTTGCGCAGCGTACTGCGCGGATTTTCGTATCTTGTTTGTTATTGTACCGCATTATTTTGTGCTTGGGCAGTGGGAATCTTGCAAAAGACTAGCATTATATTGACTTTTTTGGTATACTGGATTCCGGGAGGTGACGCGGATGGATACCCCGCTGTTTGACGGTGAGCTTGTGCACGCCCAGCGCATGATCTACACGCCGTCAGCGTTTGCAAAATCGAACCTTGTGCATCTGCAGGAGGTCGGGCAGCTGCAGGCACGCAGCCCCCATGCCAGCACCCGGCAGGGGCTGGCCTCCTACCTGTTTTTTGTGGTCGAAAGCGGCAGCGGCACGCTGGAATATGAGGGCGAGACCCGCTTGCTAAGCGCCGGGGACTGTGTGTTTCTCGACTGCCGCCGCCCCTATCGCCATTATACGGGCGACGATTTGTGGCAGCTGCGGTGGGCGCACTTTTACGGCCCGAATATGGCAGCCATCTACAAAAAATACCGTGAGCGCGGCGGCCAGCCGAGCTTTCACCCGGAAAATACCGCACTCTACACCCGCCGTCTCGAAGCATTGTACACGCTGGCGGCCTCTGACAATTACGTGCGGGATATGCAGATCTGCGAGGGGCTGTTTGCCCTGCTGACCCTTCTGATGCAGGAGAGCTGGCACCCCGAAATTGTGCGCACTGCGGGCACGAAGCGACAGAATGTGCAGGAGATCAAGGACTATCTTGACCTGCACTTTGCCGAGAAAATCACGCTGGACGCGCTGGCCGAGCGGTTTTACATCAACAAGTTTTACCTTACGCGGGTGTTCAAGGAGCAGTTCGGGCTTTCGGTGACGAGCTACCTGACACAGCTGCGCATTACGCAGGCCAAGCGGCTGCTGCGGTTCACGGACAAAAGCGTGGAGAACGTTGCGCAGGAATGCGGGCTGAACGACGCAAATTATTTTTCCCGCTTATTTAAAAAAGTAGAGGGCACGACGCCGGGGGAATACCGGCGGCAGTGGTGAGGATAATAAAAAAGCCTTCCCCGTGAGGGAAGGTGGACGAACGCAGCGAAGCCGGATGAGGGGCAAGCTGCCGCAGCAGCTCCGCCCTCATCAGTCCGCTTCGCGGACAGCTTCCCCCGAGGGGGAAGCCTTTTTTGTTTTCAGTTCTTCCTCGACCCTGTCAAACCGTTCCAGGAACGAATGCTCCACACCCTCGGACTTGTAGCCGGGCATTGTGTCGAGCGACACAGCGTGGATGCTGCGGAAGATGCTGTTTTCGATGTTCGGGTTGTCGCGCATCAGGCGGCGCAGCAGGACCTTGACCTCCTGCCGCTTGGAGCCGCCTCCGCCGTTGTCGCAGATTGTGCAGGCCTCGGTAAAACGGCAGGCGCACTGGATAAATTCCAGCTCATTGTAGCGGCGCCATGCGATGATGTCATCCTCGCGGATGCAGTACATCGGGCGGATCAGTGTCATGCCCGGGAAGTTCGTGCTGTGCAGCTTCGGCGGCATGGCTTGCAGCTGGGAGCCGTAGAACATGCTCATGACTGTCGTCTCGATGACATCATTAAAATGATGTCCAAGCGCGATTTTGTTGCAGCCAAGCTCCTGCGCTTTCTTGTACAGGTGGCCGCGGCGCATGCGGGCGCAGAGGTAGCAGGGCGACTTATCACTGTTGTTGGCGACATCAAAGATGTTCGTCTCAAATACTGTGATGGGAATGTGCAGCAGCGCGGCGTTGCTCTCGATCTTCTGGCGGTTGATTTCATTATAGCCGGGGTCCATGACGAGATAGACGAGCTCAAACGGAACCTCGCTGTGGCGCTGCAATTCCTGCAGAAGCTTGGCCATAAGCATCGAATCCTTGCCGCCGGAGATGCAGACGGCGATCTTGTCCCCGGCCTGGATCAGCTCGTACCGCTTGACGGCCACGATGAAGGGCGTCCAAAGCTGCTTGCGGAATTTTTTGATAATGCTGCGCTCGATTTTTTGATAGGTCTCTAATTGGCGTTCCAAGGGTCAATTCTCCTTATTCGTCAGGGTTTTGTAGCAGGTGTCAAAGGCTTGCAGGAAGCCGTCGATCTCCGCGTCGGTGGTCAGGTGGCTGATGCTGATGCGCCAGCTGGACAGCGCGTTGCGGCGATCCCGGCCAACGGCGAACACGGCCTTGGACGGCAGACCGTCCGACGAGCAGGCCGATTTGACCGACACGCAGACGCCCTGTTCGCTCAGCGCCTGCTGAAACCGCGTGCCCTTGACGCCGGTCACGCTGACATTGACGATATGCGGCACAGCATGCGCGGGGCTGTTGACGCGCACAAGGCTGTATTGCTGCAAGCCCGACAGCAGGCGGTCATGCAGCCTTTGCACATGGGCGTTGCGGGCGTCCTGCCCGGCCAGTGCTTTGGTCAGTGCGGCGTCCAGGCTGACGGCAAGACCCAGCGTCGGCGTGCCGCTGCGGTAGATCGTGGTGCTGGCACCGCCGGAAATCTGAGGCTCAATGACGAGGCCGCGGCGCTTGTACAGCGCGCCGATGCCGTTGGGGCCGTAGAACTTGTGGGCAGTGAAGCTCATCGTATCGACGCCGTCAAGCCAGAGGTCGGTCTTGCCGACGGCTTGGGTGGCGTCCACGTGCAGGCGACAGCCGGGGTACGGCTTGACGATTCCGGCAATCTCCCGGATGGGCTGGATCGTGCCAAGCTCACTGTCCACAGCGCAGACGGCGACCAGGATCGTATCGTCGCGCATCAGCTCCCGCAGCTGGTCCAGGTCTACCCTGCCGTCGCGGCCAATGTCCAGCAGGTCGATCTCGTACCCCTGCTGCTGCAAAGCCGACAGTGACGCGCCCACCGAGGAGTGCTCCAGCTGGGTGGAGATGATGTGCTTGCCGATGTGCCGCGACGCATGGGCAATGCCCTTGAGGGCAAGGTTGTTCGCCTCGCTCGCGCCCGAGGTGTAGATGATCTCTGCAGGCTGCACGCCAAGGTGCTGCGCAATGGATTGGGTCACCCGCTCCATCTCGGCGCGGGCCTCCTGCCCGGCAATGTGGGTAGAGTTGGGGTTGGCGATATAACGGCGCTCCGCCGCGAGGTATGCGTCCAGAACGGCGGGGTCTGCCGGGGTGTTGGCGGTATAGTCAAGATAGATCATGCGGAAGCCTCTTTATAGAATCAGTATGGCAGGTGCGGTTTCCTACCTGCTCAATAGGAATTGCATTCATGCAAAACCCCTGCGGCACGGCAGGGGTTTGTGTCATTCAAAATCCGAAATTGTGACAGACTGCTTGCCAAAGTACGGCGTCAGCCCCCACATATCGGGGCCGGGCGCGACATCGGTATAGAACAGCAGCCACGGGCGTTCGTCATCGTTCAGCGGGCGGATGGAAACATCCGGCTGGGCGGCGTCGTTCAGCAGTGCCTCCCTCGCGTCGAGGGCGTCGGCGTAGCGCCTGGCGCTGCCGTTGGCCAACTCATAGGCGGCCTCGAGGCTGGTGGCGAAGTAGCTGTCCTGGCCCTCCTTTACGGTGTGGCTGCCGATGCAGGCCATGCAGAGGAGCATAGCGGCGGCAAGCAGCGGCAGACGGCGGGCCTGGCAGCGGCAGAACTGCTCTGCACCATGCAGAGAAACGCCGCGAACGCGCTCGAGCCAGCCGAGCAGCAAAAACTCGGTGGCAGCCAGACCCAGCACAAAGGTCATCCAGACAACGTTCAAAAGCCGCCCGGCACCGATGCCGCCCATTGTGTAGGACGGCAGAAAGATCATGGCCCACATCAGCACGAAGGTGACCGCCGCGCCGAGCCACGGATGGCGGAACACCCGGTCCGAAAGCACGGCGCTGCGGGTCAGATGCAAAAGCGGCAGTACAAGCAGTGCCAGCAGGCAGAGCAGCGGCACATCCAGCCAGCGGATCCACTCCATGGCGGCGAGGATAAAGCTCTTGACGACAGCCTCCGCAAAGCCCGCACCGGCAAAGCCTGCAGTACGCACCTGCGTGCCGGGGGCCAACACATTCAAAAGCAGCCCCGCCATGGCCGCGGCCAGCGCGGGGACCTGCCAGAAATTACGGCGGCGCACAGCGCAGAGCGCCGCGGCCAACAGCAGGACCAGCACGTTCAGCAACCCGGCCACCTGATGCCCGCCGCCGATGACAAGACTGCACACACAGCCCGCTGCCGCATAGAAAAATTTGCGGCGGGTCGGCAGCTTATCGGCAAAGCAGAGCGCAAACGCCAGCCCGGCGTTCAGCACGGCCAGCGAAAAGTACGGCAGGTAGTTCATGGCACCGTTGAACCAGTACAATCCCTCCACGGGGGCGGGCATGCCCTCGATAAAGGCGAAGGTCAGCAGCAGCGCCAGTGCCCAGGGCAGACGCCTTTGCGCCGGGTCCAGACGCAGCACCACGCACCGTGCCAGCCCATACAGGCAGAAAAACAGCGGCAACAGCACGCAGACCAGCGTGGCACCATAATATTTGTTGCCGAAGATGGCGGGCTGAAACGCCAGCGTAAAGCCGGAAACGTAGAGTCCCTGCCAGTTCTCATAGTAGTAGACGTTGGTATCCCACGCGGCCCGCAGCAGACGCGGCAGGTCAAGGCCGTACTGCTGCACCACGGCATGGGTGCGGGCGGCGTAGATGAAATCATCTGCCGAGGGGCGCGCAAAGACCGCCAGCACCAGCACGGGCAGCAGCAGCACGCCCGTCAGCAGCGCAAAGCGGCGCAGCCAGCGCTTTTGCGCCGCTGCATCGTGCCAAAAATCCATAGAATCGTGTTCCTTACTGTATTCGTTATGCGTCGCCCAGGGTCATCTGCAGGAAGTAGACCCACTGCTTCTCCCACCAGTACCAGTCGTGGGAGACATCCTGGCCCCAGATGTCCACGATGGGATGGATGCCCTTGCTCTCGAGAATGGCCTGCAGCTCCTTCGTGGAGGCCAGCAGGTCAGCTTCCCACGCGCCCTGGCCGCAGCACATAATGAACTTGTCGGCCTTTTCAAACAGCTTCATGTAGGGGTGAGTCGTCGGGAAGTTGCGCATGTAATCGCAGGGAGAATTGCGGTAGACAAGGTCGTCCATGTAGCTGCCGAAGAACATGCCGGAGGAGTACAGGCCGCTCAGGGCAATCGTGCCGTTGAAGATGTCGGGGCGGCGCAGGTAGAAGTTGACGGCGTGGCCGCCGCCCATGCTGGCACCGCCGGTCAGGATGCAGCCTGTGTGGTCCTCGCCCTGCTCGCGGTTGATCTCCAGCAGACGGGGGACGAACTCCTCACAGATATAGTTGTACCAGCGCTCCTGCATCTCGATGCGCGGGCGTTCGGGGCCGTTATTGTCCCAGCTCTCGGGGTCGATGCTGTCGACGGTGAAGATCTGCAGCTTGCCGCTGTCGATCCAGGGGGCCGCCGCGTTGCACATATTACGGTCCTCCCAGTCGAAGAAGCGGCCGCTCTGGCACGGGAAAATGACGATGGGGCGTCCGGCATGGCCGTAGACCTTAAACTCCATAAAACGGTTCAGAAACCGGCTGTACTCCTTGTAATAGCGGATCTGCATGGCAGTCCCCTCCTATTTATAAAAGAAATTTTTATTCAGCTCCAGCAAGCCGACCATCGCATGCATCGGTCCGCTGGCGGACGTTTTGAATACCCAGTAGTAGAGCAGTGCCAGTGCCTCCCGCAGATAGCATGGCAGCACACTGCGCAGCGGCGTTGCAGCGGGCAGCGCAGTGGCTTTGGTGAAGCCCGCCAGGGCGGCGTATTTCCCGGCGCGGTAGCAGTGGAACGCATTGGAAACGTAGACGATGGGCGTTGTCTCATCAAAGCCATGCTCCCGCAGGATGGTCAGTGAGAAGGCAAAGTTTTCCTCGGTGGAGGTCGAGCTGGATTCGGCAAGCACGCGGTCCGCAGGCAGTCCTTTGGCAATCAGGTAGTCCCGCATGGCGTCGCCCTCGGGCAGCCATTCGTCGCGGCCCTGCCCGCCGCTGGTGATGACCAGTGTGTCCGGGTGGGCTGCGGCGTAGTCATACGCCTTATTCAGACGGCATTGCAGGAGCTTGCTGGGCTTATCCTTATGCAGCCCGGCCCCCAGCACGATGATGACCCTTTCGTCCCCCGTGGGCGGGTTCATATAGCCGCTGACCGACACAAAGGCGATCAGCGCCAGATACACCCCGGCCAAAACGGCCAGCACCCAGAAAACGACCCGTCCTGCGCCCGCGGAAAACCACAGGCTGAGCGGGCGGCGGAACACGGCGTACCCGGCCACGCAGACCGTCAGCAGCCAGACCATCAGGTTGCCCATGTTGAAGTTGGACAGAAAAATCAGCGAAACCGAATAGAGGACCAGCACTGCGGCCAGCAGGTCCAGCACAAGAACGCCCACCTTAGCGGGCAATTTCATCATAAACACCGCAGCCCGCCGGGCAGTAGTCAACGCCCAGCGCCTTGCAGACAGTGTCGGCAATCGTGGCGAAGCTGTAGCGGGTGTGCAGGTTGACGCCGGGCTTGACCTCGTCGCCGTAAATCAGGAACGGCACGTGCTCACGGGTGTGGTCGGTGGTCTTGGTGTAGCTGGGGTCGCAGCCGTGATCCGCCGTGACCATCAGGATGTCACCCGGGCGCATTTTTGCCATAAAGCCGGGCAGCCAGTCGTTGAACTCGGCAGCGGCGGCGGCGTAGCCCGCAATGTTGCGGCGGTGGCCGTAGAGCATATCAAAGTCGACGAGGTTGACGAAGGCCAGACCCTCAAAATCGCGGTCCGCCAGCTCCAGCGTGACTTGCAGACCCTCGGTGTTGCCGGAGGTGCGGATAGTTTCGCCAACGCCCTTGCCCGCAAAGATGTCGTGGATCTTGCCGACACCGATGGTCTGCTTGCCTGCGGCCAGGATGGCGTCGAGCATCGTGTCGTGCGGCGGGACCAGACTGTAGTCATGGCGGCGCGGCGTGCGGGTGAAGTTGGCGGCGCAGTCGCCCACGAACGGGCGGGCAATGACGCGGCCCACGCCGTATTTGCCGGTCAGCAGCTCCCGCGCCTGTGCGCAGATCTCGTACAGCTTTTCCACAGGGACGATGGCTTCGTTCGCAGCAATCTGGAATACGCTGTCAGCGGAGGTGTAGACGATGAGTGCGCCGGTTTTCATGTGCTCCTCGCCGTAGTCGCGGATGACGTCGGTGCCGGAATAGGGCTTGTTGCACAGAACCTTATAGCCGGTTTTGGCGGTGAACGCATCCAGCAGCTCCTGCGGGAAACCGTCCGGGAAGGTGGGCAGCGGTTCGGCACTCAGCAGACCCGCGATTTCCCAGTGGCCGATAGTCGTATCCTTGCCGGCACTGGCTTCACGCAGGCGGGCATAGCTGCCGATGGGGGCGGCTGCGGGGGTGCCGCAGGTCACGCCGTCCAGATTGAACATGCCGAGCCTGGCAAGGTTATCACCCCTGAAATTGGGATGCCCTGCAATGGCCCCCAGTGTGTTGGTGCCGACATCGCCGAAAAGGGGCGCGTCCGGCTCTGCTCCGACGCCGAAGCTGTCGAGCACAATCAGAAATACACGTTTTGCCATGATGCTTCTCCTGTATAGTAAGTGGTAAAGAACTATTCATGGTTTTATTATACCGTAAACACCGCAAAAAGTAAACATGCAATCCATGCTTGCAAATCGGACCCGCCGGGCACAGAAGAACGCCGGTGGCTTATAAGTCGGGCTGTACCCGTGCTGTGGCAGAATTTGCACGGAACGAGCTGAAATTGTGTAAAAATTAACGGGCAGCAAGGAAGCAATTTTTGTGCGGTTTTTTTCAGACGAAAGACGTTTCCCTCTTGTCTCCCACGGCGGACTTGTAGTATAATACCGCTGTGGTTTGCTAAAGTATATAAATAGGTAGAAATGTAAAACGGAGGATAAGCTTTATGCGTAAAACCAAGATCGTCTGTACTATGGGTCCGTCCACCGATATGCCGGGCATTCTGCGCCAGCTGATGGAGAACGGCATGAACGTCGCGCGTTTCAACTTTTCTCATGGCGACTACGAGGAGCACAAGGGCCGCTATGACAAGGTACGCGCGCTGTCCAAGGAGCTGGACCTGCCCATTGCCTGTATGCTGGACACCAAGGGTCCCGAGATTCGTCTGGGTGAGTTCAAGAACGGTGTGGAGAAGCTGACCACCGGCCAGAAGTTCACCCTGACCTCCCGCAGCGTAGAGGGCACGAACGAAATCTGCTCCGTCACTTACAAGGAGCTGCCCCACGACGTCAAGCCCGGTGGCCGGATCATGCTGGACGACGGTCTGATCGAGCTGCGCATTGACGAGGTCGGCGACACCGACATTGTCTGCACGGTCTGCAATGACGGCACCATCAAGACCAAGAAGGGCGTCAACGTCCCCGGCGTGCATCTGTCCATGCCGTATATGAGCCAGCGCGACACGAGCGATATTCTGTTTGGTGTCGAGCAGGGCTTTGACCTGATCTCCGCCAGCTTTGCCCGCAATGCGCAGGACATTATGGATATCCGCCACATCCTGGACGAGCACAACTCCAAGATCCGCATCATCGCGAAGATCGAGAACCAGGAGGGCATCGACAACATCGACGAGATTCTGACCGTGGCCGACGGCATCATGGTTGCCCGCGGCGATATGGGCGTTGAGATCGACTTTGCCGAGATCCCGGCCATCCAGAAGCACCTGATCGACCGCGCCATGAGCGCCGGTAAGATTTGCATTACCGCTACCCAGATGCTGGATTCCATGATCGTCAACCCCCGCCCGACCCGTGCCGAGATCACCGACGTGGCCAACGCCATCTACGACGGCACCGGCGCGGTCATGCTCTCCGGTGAAACCGCCGCGGGCAAGTACCCCGTCGAGGCGCTGAAGGCCATGGCTACGATTGCCGAGACCACCGAGGCAGACTCCAGCTTTGACAGTCTGGTCCACCACTCCGGTACGGACAACAGCCGCCTGAACATCAGCGCTGCCGTCGGCCATGCCGCCTGCACCACCGCTACAGACATCGGCGCTTCCGCCATCATCACGGCTTCCAAGAGCGGTGAGACCGCCCGCCTGTTGAGCCGCTTCCGTCCTGACACCCAAATTATCGCCTGTGTGCTGGATGAAACTACCCGCTGCCAGCTAAACGTCTACCGCGGCGTTACCCCGTTGCTGATGGACTACGCGACCTCCACGGATGAGCTCATCAGTATGTCGGTTGCGAAGGCCAAGAGCGCGGGCCTTGTGCAGGACGGCGACCTCGTCGTCGTCACCGCCGGTGTTCCCGTCGGCATCTCCGGCACCACCAACATGATCAAGGTCCACATGGTCGGCGATTTCCTGCTGGCCGGTGTCGGCATCGGCAGCCACAACGCCAAGGGTGAGGTCTGCGTGTGCCGCAACGCCGCCGAGGCTGCCAAAAAGTTCAAACCCGGCCAGATTTTGGTCGTACCCTTCACCACCAACGACACGCTGCCTTTCATGCGTGAGGCTGCCGGTATCATCACCGAGGAGGCCGGTACGAACAGCCATTCCGCTATTGTCGGTCTGACGCTGGATAAGGCCGTTATCGTTGGTGCTACCAATGCCACCCGCACGCTGAAGGACGGCATGACGATTTCCATGGACTGCGCCCGCGGTGTTGTGCAGGCGATGGCGAAGTGAGGCGGACCACGATGGAACGTATCGCGAGCTTCTGTGTTGACCACACCAGGCTGCTGCCGGGTATGTACCTGTCCCGTCAGGACGGTGCTGACGGCGAGATTTTGACCTGGGACATCCGCATGAAGCAGCCCAACAAGGGCAGCTATCTTTCCCCCGCCGCGGCTCACACGCTGGAGCATCTGTTCGCAACCTATGCGCGCAACAGCAAGTACAGCAGGGGTGTTGTCTATGTCGGCCCCATGGGCTGTTTGACCGGCTTTTATCTGCTGACCACCGGCCTGACGCCCGCCGAGGCGCTTGACCTGACCCGCAGCGCCTTTGCCTGGATGGCGGAGTACGAGGGAGAGATTCCCGGTGCATCCGCCGTCGAGTGCGGCAACTACCTGATGATGGACCCCATTGCCGCCCGCGCCGAGGCCGCCGCCATGTTGCCCGTGCTGGAGGGGCTGGATGCGGAAAAGCTGCACTATTGATTGGTAGTTCATAAAAAAATGTCCGCTGCGGTAAAAATTGCAGCGGACATTTTTTATAGGGGCGGATGCAAGCATCGCCCCCGGCACGCAGAAAATTTAGTTTATATCACAAGAAAATTGCAATATCCGCAGGGGGGCATTCTATATGTGCCCCCTGCCACACAAAAAAATGCCGCCCGTTTTGTATATCGCGGGCGGCGGTTGCTTTTTATGTAGGGATTTTAACTCAGATCAGCGCGGCGGTGATCAGGGCCATCTTGTAGACCTCCTCGGCATTGCAGCCGCGGGACAGGTCGTTGATGGGGGCGTTCAGGCCCTGGAGAATGGGGCCGTAGGCTTCAAAGCCGCCCAAGCGCTGGGCAATCTTGTAGCCGATGTTGCCGGCGTTGATGTTGGGGAAGATGAAGGTGTTGGCATAGCCGGCGACCTTGGAGCCGGGAGCCTTCAGCTGGCCGACCTCGGGAGCAACGGCAGCGTCAAACTGCAGCTCACCGTCGACCTTCAGTTCGGGGTGAGCCTCCTGAACGCGGGCGGTAGCGTTGCGCATCTTGTCGACGGTCTCGCCCTTGCCGGAACCCTTGGTGGAGTAGGACAGCAGTGCAACACGGGGGTCGATGCCGAAAATCTCTGCGGTGTGAGCGGTCTCGACGGTGGACTCGACGATTTCGTCCTCGGAGGGATCGATGTTGATGGCACAGTCGCCCATGGCGATGCTCTCCTCACCGCGGGTCAGGATGAAGCAGGAGCTGACAGACTTGATGCCGGGCTTGCACTTGATCAGCTGCAGAGCCGGGCGGACGGTGTCAGCGGTGGAGTAGGTTGCGCCGCCCAGCAGGCAGTCAGCCTTGCCCTGCTTGACCAGCATGGTGCCGAAGTAATTGCCCTTGGACAGGGCGGCACGGCACTGCTCATCGGTCATCTTGCCCTTGCGCAGCTCGACCATCTTGGCGACCATCTCATCAAAGCCCTCGTAGTTGGCAGGGTCGATGATCTCGGCACCGGTGATGTCAAAGCTGCCGTCAGCTGCGGCCTTTTTGACGGCATCGACCTCGCCCAGCAGGATGACCTTCAGGGTCTTGCCTGCCAGCAGACGGCTTGCAGCGGACAGAATACGGGCGTCGGTACCCTCGGTAAAGACGATGGACTTCGGCTCAGCCTGCAACTTCTTCTCAAAATTCTCGAAAATGGACATAGTCTGATACTCCTCCAGTATTTATGCAGCACATAGCTGCTTAGCACTTACACAGCTATTATAGCACCCATTTTGCGCTTTGCAAAGAAAACGTGCGAAATGGCAGAAATCTGTGCAATATATGTGCGAAAAGAGAGAGCAAGGCAATATATTTCATAAAGTTAATAAAATATCAAGAGTGGTTTGTGGATTATTTATCAAATTTGCCTGCATACACAAAGCCGTAGCTTTTGTAAAATGTCTCAATATCCGCACGGCTGCGCACGACAACGGCGTTCAGCAGATGACCGTCCGCTTTGCTGCGAAAGCCGATGACCGTCTCTCCGGTGCAGGTACTGCTTTCCAGCGCAATATCCGTCTCCCGCATGCCGTCAGGCGGCGTCAGCAGAGCGGCAGACTTTTTGCGCCCGGAGAACAGCGCGGTAAAAAATGACACGGCGAGACACCTCCCCTGCATGGATCAGCGCGTAAAATAAACAGCCAGCACCAGTTGGGCCGCAAGGATCAGCGGTATGCCCACTACAAAATACCAGTGGCGCGTCTTGTGATGGAACACGTACATACCGGCCCACGCACCGGCACTGCCGCCCAGCAGAGCCGCGCCAAACAGGATCTTCTCCGGCACGCGCCACTGCCGTGCGCGGGCGCGGTGCTTGTCCAGCCCCATCAGGCAGAAGCCGATGACATTCATAATAAGGATGTATATCATTGCAGTATTCATATCTGTATTATACCGTGTGCGGGCGCAAAAGGCAAGCGCGGCGGGGCGTTTGAGACACTGACCACAGTGCTTTGCGGCGGGTTCGAAAAATAAAACGCCCCCGCCAAACGGCGAGGGCAGTCGGATTCAAATATCCTTGCGGGCGGCCACGCTGCTGCGCACCAAGGCACGCCTTAAACGGGCCTCGGCAAGCTGCATGTCGCGCTTGTCCAGATTCTTCTGGGCCAGCAGTGCTTCGGCACGGGCCTTGCTGCGGGCGGCGCGCTCGGCATCAATGGCATCGGCCCATTCAAAGGTCGTTGCCAGCAGATGGCACTCGCCGCCAAGCATGCTCAGCATACCGCCCATACAGGCTGCGCGGCGGACTGTGCCGTCCTCCAGCTTAATATGAGCCTCACCCATGCCCAGAGCCGTGCAGATGTCAATATGCCGCGCCAGCAGCTGAAGCTGACCGTTGATGGTGCGGCAGGATACCGACGTGACCGCACCATCAAATGCAACGCCGTCCGGCGTCATGATCTTGAGCGGGAAAGTTGCCATACTCCCACCGCCTTACTGCTGCTTGGCCTTGGCCAGGACATCATCAATCGTACCGGCGAACAGGAAACAGCTCTCGGGGATGCTGTCGCACTCGCCGTTCAAAATCATCTTGAAGCCACGCAGGGTCTCCTTCAGCGGCACATACTGGCCGGGCATACCGGTGAACTGCTCCGCAACATGGAAGGACTGGGACAGGAAGCGCTGCACCTTGCGGGCACGGGCCACTGTGATCTTGTCCTCCTCGGACAGCTCGTCCATACCCATGATGGCAATAATGTCCTGCAGCTCCTTGTAGCGCTGCAGCACCTGCTGCACGGCGCGGGCGACCTCGTAGTGCTCCTGGCCGACAACTTCGGGCGAGAGGATACGGGAGGTGGAGTCCAGCGGGTCGACAGCCGGATAAATGCCCTGGGAGGCGATGTCACGGCTCAGAACCGTGGTGGCGTCCAGGTGGGTGAAGGTCGTGGCGGGCGCGGGGTCGGTCAGGTCGTCCGCGGGCACATAGACGGCCTGCACCGACGTGATCGAGCCCTTGCGGGTGGAGGTGATACGCTCCTGCAGGGCACCCATCTCGGTGGCCAGCGTGGGCTGGTAGCCGACGGCAGAGGGCATACGGCCTAGCAGCGCCGAAACCTCGGAACCGGCCTGGGTGAAGCGGAAGATATTGTCGATGAAGAGCAGCACGTCCTGGTGCTTGACGTCGCGGAAGTATTCCGCCATCGTCAGGCCGGACAGGGCGACGCGCATACGGGCTCCCGGCGGCTCGTTCATCTGGCCGTAGACCAACGCTGTCTTGTTCAGAATGCCGCTCTCGCGCATTTCACCGTACAGGTCGTTGCCCTCGCGGGTGCGCTCACCGACGCCGGTAAAGACGGAATAGCCGTTGTGGGCCGTGGCGATGTTATAAATCAGTTCCTGAATCAGAACGGTCTTGCCGACACCGGCACCGCCGAACAGACCGATCTTGCCGCCCTTTGCGT
>ERZ825670.977-NODE-977-length-34319-cov-8.771422_pt1 | contig 34319 bp, 32 predicted proteins | sample MGYA00519929_ERZ825670 | MGnify/ENA primary metagenome ERZ825670 (study PRJEB31778, sample SAMEA3449207) | human gut metagenome | biome: human gut; feature: human-associated habitat; material: faeces | place: United Kingdom | collected 2010/2012 ...
ACCTAAAGAGGTGGGGGCTTCTGATTTAACAGATGTTTCCCACTCAATACATCTAATGATGTAAGTATCAATGGGCTAACCCCGTGTGTCCCACGGTTTTTCAGGTTGTCTGTTTTGCTGACTTCACACTATGCGAATGATTACGTTATGGGATAGAGGATACCCGACAAACCCTTATCATAGCGGTATGGCTAACCACTAATCTATTCTCCTTTCATAATCTCCATACCAACGGCTTGGTTATCGCTCTTTGTGGTACAGGTAATCGAAAATATGATACTCTCATCATATTCTTTACATTGACTACATTATAATATATTATTTTTAGCTTGTCAATAGTGGGAACGCAATTCATCCCCCACTTATAGAGGTGGGGGAATTCTTGCTGAAATTAGTTAAAACAATAGATAGATTAATCACTATTGACATCATTAGCAGAACTTGAAAAACCGTCCATAAACTGTTTAGCTAGTTCTTCATTACCACCAAACATATCAAGAACACTTTCAGGAATAGTACCATCTTGTTTATACTGTTGAGTATACGCATCAGAATTTTCCATTAGGTCTGTCATATTTTCAGCAATAGGACCAGATATCACAAGTACAGCAACACTTACAACTACTGCTATAGCAGATGTAACTATTCCAGTAATTGCAAATGGTTTACCATTTTTACGTTTAGCTAGAACTATTATCGCTAAAATAATCGATATCAACGCAAATGGTATGGCTGGACAGTAACATATACAAGTAACTAAGGCTAAAATTCCTAATACCATAGATGCAATAGCCATTCCTTTGCTACCACTATTATTAGGTTGCATATTTTCGTCCATGTTGTAACTGTTGTTATAATCGTTTGGGTCAAAAGACATATAAAAACCACCCTTCTAAAAAATGTAATATATCTATAAAAAAGATGTCACCATCTCTTTTAAATCTTCAAGATTAAACGGAGTTCTTTGATATACGCAGTAGTTCAACCAATTAGAATACATCAAATTAGCGTGACAACGCCACTTAAACACTGGTTGTTTAGAAGTATCATCATTTGGGAAGTAGTTGTAAGGCATTTGAATATCCATACCTTTTTGAACGTCACGGAAGTACTCTTCAGCAAGAGTATTTCTATCATACTCACTATGTCCCATAATAAAGTACTGTCTACCGTTTTTATTAGCCACAATATGTACTCCTGCGATATCAGAAGATGCAGAAATTTCAAGATTAGGATTTTTTAAAATATCCTCACGTCTTACCTCTGTATGCCTAGAGTGTGGGGCTAAAAAGCCCTCATCAAAGCCTTTTAAAAGTTGAGAGTTCACTCTTTCGATATTATGTGGGAATATGCCGAACATCTTCTTTTCAAGTGGATACTTAGGTATTCCAAAATGATAATACAATCCAGCACAAGCACCCCAACATATATGCATAGTGGAAAATACATTGGATTTAGACCATTCCATAATTTTGCATAACTCTTGCCAATAGTCGACTTGTTCAAACTCAAGATGTTCCACTGGAGCACCTGTAATTATTAGGCCATCATAGAAATTATTTTTAATTTCGTCAAAGGTTCTGTAAAAGCTACTCAAATGGTTTTCCGAAGTGTGTTTAGCTCTATGAGATTTAACGTGCAAGAGTTCTACATCTACTTGTAAGGGAGTGTTACTAAGTAGTCGCATAAATTGAGTTTCAGTTTCAATCTTTTTAGGCATTAAGTTTAAAATAATAATCTTTAATGGACGAATATCTTGAGAGTTTGCTCTAATATCGGACATTACAAAAATGTTTTCACTTGAAAGAGTTTCATAAGCAGGTAAATCCTTAGATATTCTAATAGGCATTAAAGGTCACTTCCAATCCAAAAATTTAAGTTAGATATTATTAATAATATCCAAAAAACATTAAAACAATATTAAAGCCACAAAATATTATTATACAAATGGGCAGATATTTTTAATCTGCCCAAAAATATTTTAAAAAATATTAGAAAAAACTATTATACTGGGTGAACGTTAGTTTCAGCGTTACCATGTTTACCATCTATACCATACTTAGCGTTTCTTCTTTTTTCAAAGAACTTAACGGCAACTTGTCCGAATTGAGCATAACTTAGAACGTCTTCTTCTTGTTCAATCCATTCTGCACATTCTTTACGAAGTTTTTCTAATTCTGGTTGTAGTAAGTCAGCAGGACGGCAATCGATAGGTTCAGCATCGCCGATAATCTTCTTTCTAAATTCAGGGTCTATAGGAACAGGAGTTCTACCATATTCACCACGAACTATACCCTTAAATTCCTTAGTAACAGTCTTGTATCTTTCGCCAGTTAGAACGTTGAATACTGCTTGTGTACCAACGATTTGCGAAGATGGTGTAACTAGAGGTGGCTCACCTGCATCATGACGAACACGAGGAACTTCCTTAAGAACTTCAGTTAATAGGTCTTCCTTACCTGCTTGTTTTAGTTGAGATAGTAAGTTAGACAACATTCCACCTGGAACTTGATAGATTAAAGCATTAGCATCAGTAGCTAACATCTTAGGGTCTAGTAGACCACTATCGATGTACTTCTTACGAAGTGTCATGAAGTAATCTCTAATTTCGTTCAATAGAACTAAGTCAAGACCAGTATCATATTCAGTACCTTGAAGTGCTGCTACTATGGATTCTGTAGGAGCGTGTGAAGTTCCTAGTGCAAGTGGTGACATAGCAGTATCTACAACGTCAACACCAGCTTCGATACCCTTTAACAAACACATGGACGCTAAACCAGATGTATAGTGTGTATGTAGTTGAATTGGAATATCAACAGCTTTCTTTAAAGCAGTAACAAGTTTTTCAGTTCTGTAAGGAGTTATTAAGGCAGCCATATCCTTAATACAGATGGATTGTACGCCCATCTCTTGAAGTTCCTTAGCATAGTTTACATAGTACTCATCAGTAAATACGTCGCCTAAAGTGAACGACATAGCAACTTGTACATGAGCCCCTTCCTTAATAGATGCCTTAACGGCAGTTTGAAGGTTTCTCTTATCGTTAAGAGCGTCGAAAATTCTAATGATATCTATACCATTAGAAACAGATTTCTGTACAAAGTATTCAAGAACATCATCGGCATAGTGACGATATCCCAACATATTTTGACCTCTAAATAGCATTTGTAGTTTAGTATTCTTAAAGTGGTCTTTAAGTATACGAAGTCTTTGCCAAGGGTCTTCATTTAAGAAACGTAAACAAGCGTCAAAAGTAGCTCCACCCCAACACTCTACAGAATGATATCCAACCTTATCCATCTTATCTAAGATAGGTAACATTTCATCGATAGTCATTCTAGTAGCAATTAGGGATTGGTGAGCATCACGCAATACGGTTTCTGTAATACCAACTTTTTTAGCCATAGTTTAAATAACCGCCTTTCAAAAATTACTGAACAGTAGCAAGAGTATCTGAAGAGTTTACAGTATCGCCCTTTTTAACTACAACGCTAGTAACCTTACCATCGCAAGGAGAAACTATTTCATTTTCCATCTTCATAGCTTCAAGAATCATCATAACTTGACCTTTAGTTACGCTATCGCCAACAGATACCTTAACATCTAGGATAGTACCAGGCATTGGAGCAGTAACCTTTTCGCCCTCACCTGCTGGAGCTGGTGCTTGTGCAGGGGCTGGAGCTGGTGCTGAAACAGGTGCAGGTGCAGAAACTGCAACAGGAGCAGAACCATCTGTAATTTCTTCAACAGCAACATCGTAAGCCTTGCCATTAACAGTTATATTAAATCTTTTCATAATAAAAATACCACCAATCTATATATTTTAAACGTATATACTTTAATGCAAACTATATTACTATAGAGTAATATTACTATGCTTTTTAGATAGAGTTTCAACTCTCTTAGAAGATAGAATGTCAAGAGCAGAAACTAGAGTCTTTCTAGTATCACTAGGAGCGATAACCTCATCAATAGCACCCTTTTCAGCACTAGCAAAAGCATTAGCTACAGAAGTACAATATTCTTTAGCAAGTTTTTCTCTATCAGATTTAACGTCAGTAGAACCCTTTAACTTATCGTGCCATAAAAATTCAACTGCAGTTAGAGGTGCAAGTGGTGAAATAACTGCATTGTTCCAAGCATATGTAAAGTCAGCATCAGCAGATTTACCAGCCATAGCAGTAAATACAACACCATAAGCGTTACCAGTAACTATAGAAATCTTAACAGTAGTAGCCTCAGCATAAGCGTCAGTAAGTTTAGTAACATCTCTAACAGCACCAGCAGTTTCAGTAGCAGTAGAGCAATCGAAACCTTCAGAGTTCAATAGAGTAACTATTGGAACAGAAAAAGCGTCGCACATTCTAACAAAACGAGCAATCTTAGAGCAATCGTCAGCAGATAGCTTGTTAGAAGTCTTATCAGTACCAACTATACCTACAGTAGCACCACCAATAGTAGCTAAAGCAGTATAAGATGCTACACCAAAGCCATCGGACAGTTCAACGATGCTTTCAGCATCTGCAATAGCATTAGCAATAGAAACTACGTCACTACCCATAGGAGCAACTGGTTCGCTATATTCAAATTGAGGTAGTTGAGAAATGTTATTAACTGGCATTAAGTTAAGAATATCCTTAACTTTCTTAATAGCATCTTGTTCAGTGGCACATACAGCAGATGCAGTACCTGCCTTCATAGCAGCCTTAGCAGTACCTGCACCAGTCTTATCGCCATCTGGAACTGGAGCTACAAAAAATTCACTATCTTCTGTCATAACTATGAAATCGGAAGTACAAGCTAATAAAGCTGAACTTCCTGCACAAGTACCCATAATTAAAGCTACTTGTGGAACTACACCAGAAATGATAGCTGAAGCATTAATCATCTTACCATAAGCAGTAAGAGCATTTACATCTACATAAGCACCATTAGAGTCATAAATACCAACTATTGGAGTTCCTGTCTTAGCTGATAAACTATATAACTTAGAAATCTTATCAGCTTGAGCCATTCCAACAGCACCACCATTAACTGATTTATCCTGTGAGTAGGCATATACTGGATTTCCATTAACGTAGCCATACGCAGTAACTACGCCTGAAAGATTTTCTTTTTGCTTTAAAGCTGAACCAATTTCAGTGAAAGTGCCTTCATCAAAGAGCATTTCAAGTCTTTTAACAGCATTAGAGCCAGAATTATTAATCTGCATACCTATTTTTCTTCCTTCCTTTTCAGAGTAAAGTTTAAATTAAAAAAGTAATAAAATCCTCTGATAATAATTCAATACATGTCCTTATGATAACATATTTACTGAAATTTTTCAAGTACTAAATTATAATATTTACAAATTTTTTAATTATCAAAAGAAATTTTAAGTAATAATAAAAATTTAAAAAAGATTAATCTTCTTTTCCTATAGCATTTCTAATGGCTCTAAGTTCGTCAGGCTTTAATTCTCTCCAAGTACCAGGCTTGAGCATACCCAACTTAAGAGGTCCTATGCTAATACGTCTTAAACGAGCGACTTCCAAACCTACGGCTTCGCACATTCTTCTAATCTGTCTGTTTCTGCCCTCTTTGATAGTCATAAGCAATACTACTCTATTTTCTTCCTTAGTTACCACTGTAACGGTGGCAGGAAGTGTCTTCTTACCATCTAGTTCTATACCAGTGGATAGTTGTACCAACTGTTCTTCGGAAATATCTGGGCGAACGGTAACTCGGTAAGTTTTGGAAATATGTTTGCTAGGGTGCATGATATCATTAGAAAACTTGCCATCATTAGTGAATAGTAATAAACCCTCAGTATTTTTATCCAATCTACCCACTGGATACACTCTTTCTTCTATACCATCTAGTAACTCCATGACAGACTTTCTTCCCAATTCGTCCGATACTGTAGTAACGTATCCACGAGGTTTATTTAACATGATATATAGTTTATTCTTCTTTTTAGGAATATATAGTCTTTGGTCATCTATAGATATAATATCTTTAGGAGATGCCTTATCGCCTAACTTAATAGGTCTGCCATTTAGTTTAACTCTACCTTGAGATATTAATTCTTCTGCCTTACGCCTAGAACAGTAACCTGCATCGGCGATAATCTTTTGTATTCTATCCATAATGTAAAATCCTTTCTTAAATTATGTCATACAGGAACGCCATCGCTGACGTTCCGTGCAGACCTAAAATTGATATATAAACTTTAAAATCTTTTCTTTAAAAGATAACTTCACATCTTTTTTAACTTTCAAAACTTCCTCACTAGATATTAAACTACAAGTGGATACTACTTCACCATCTAACAGATACTCTACTCTTCCTAGAGTTTCCCCTTTAGATATTGGAGCATATTCAAACTCATTTAGATACACTTTAGTTTTATAATCCGCTGAACAACCTACAACGTTCGGAAGTAACACTTCAGCAGAACGCTCTAAAGATAGAGTATCCTTACTAGCACCTACTAGATTAACTTCAAAGTTTTCATTTATGGGAGATTGCATACTTACTTGTGAAAACCCATAATCATATAGTGACGTATGGTCATTCCAATCGTTTGGAGCGTTTAAAGTAACCACTATAAGAGTAACTCCATCACGTTCACACGCCGATACTAAACATCTACCAGCATCATCAGTGAAACCAGTTTTAACACCTATAACGCCATCATACATATTTAGTAACTTATTGGAATTTTTAAGCCATCTGTCATAAGGTGGATTTCCAAAATTAACTTGTGCAGTATAAGTTCCGCAAATTTCTCTAAAGTCTGGATTTTTCAAAGCATATCTAGTAAGTAGAGCCATATCGTAAGCAGTAGAACAGTGTCCACCCTCATCTAAACCAGATGGCGTAACGAATAGAGTATCATTCATACCAATCTGTTTAGCCTTATCGTTCATCATTTTAGCGAAGTTTTCAAAAGAACCTCCTAACTTGATGGCTGTAGCATTAGCACTATCGTTACCAGATGGCAACATCATACCATAGCATAATGCACGTTTAGTAACGATATCGCCCTCTAGTAGTCCCATAGATGAGCCTTCAACCTTTATAGCATTGCTATCTACAGTAAATTGAGTATCAAGGTCGCCACTTTCTAGCGATAGTATAGTAGTCATTATCTTAGTAGTACTAGCCATAGGCAATCTGTCATGAGAATTTTTTTCATAGATAACATTTCCAGTAACTGCCTCTATCATGATACAAGCCTTTGCAGATACTTCTAAAGCTCCAACTTGCAACTGATTGACGGAAATAATGCCTATAACTACAGATACTATACTACAAATAAATCTTTTAAGCAAAGCAATCCCCCCTATAAGATAAATCTATGTTAGGATTGCTTTTAATATTCATATAATGTTAATCTGTAGTTTTATCAGCCTTGTCCGATTTTGAACTGTCCGCATCATCTTTTTTAAACAAGTCAGCGATTTTGTCAATAACGTCTGGAATTTTATTAACTATAGCGTTCTCTTTAGATGCGTTTACAGTCATTTCAAGAAGTTTAACTTCACCATTAGATGAAACTACTAAAAAACCTAAAGGTTGCACCGATACACCAGCACCAGAACCACCTGCAAAAGCGTCTACACTTTCAGTCTTTTTAGGCAAATCTGCACCACCAGAAGCAAAACCATACGATATCTTAGATATAGGTATTACAGTAGTACCATCTTGACTAGTAATAGGTTTACCTACAACAGTATCAGCGTCAACCATTTCTTTTATTTTTTCTAGGGTTATTCCCATAATATCTTTTAACATAATAAAACTCCTTTTTTACAGAAAAATTTATAGTAGGTCATTCCTTTTAAGAATAGGTATAACCTTAAATATCATGACTAATATTTTACCCACGCCTTTACCTAAGCCAATCTTAACCTTAAAAGATACATCATAGATGCTATTACTAGAGTTAAACTTAGGTTGAATATTAATACTTTTCTTTTTAACCTTAAAGTTCCAATATAGAAATCCCAAGATGTTTCCAAGTACTATGTTTAACTTTCCGAACTTCAAAGCACAATCAAAGGCATCTAAATCGGCGACTTGAAAGTTAATATATAGATTAGTAATTTTAATACTAGTTATAAACTTTCCCAACTTAGTTTTAATAGCCTTAAAGATATCTAAAGCCACATTAAGAGTATCCAAAGCGTTTAAATCCGAACTTTCACTATCGTTAGATGTATCTTCTTTAGATACATTCTCTTTATCTTGAGAAGTCTTTTTCAAGCTATCATCATGCGAAGTTTTACTTTTAGGACTATCCACACTAGAGGTTTTATCCTTAGAGTTTTCCTTGTTATCTTTAGATTTAGAAGTTTTTTTCTTAGGTTTAGTATCTTTAGGATAGAACTTAATAAAAGCATAAGTAATCTTATAGCTGAACTCTCCCCCGATGTATTTAACATCAATACATATAGGTAGGTATAGTATCAACCCTAGAACTATAAATATTATACACAAAGCTATCAAAGGCGATACTCCTTCCCAACCTAATAGTTTAAACTCAATGGAATATCTTCGGGTTCGTCCGACTGTCTTTCAATATGGTGTGGTAACGGAGGTAGTTCAGAGATATCATTTAGACCAAAACACCTTAAAAATACTGGTGTAGTTACATAAGATATCGGTCTACCAGGGATATCTAACCTTTCAGCCTCAACTATCAAACCTTTTTCCACTAGTTTACTTATAACATGAGAACTATCTATACCTCGAATACTTTCCACAAAACTCTTAGTAACAGGTTGATTGTACGCAATAATAGTCAAAGTTTCCATAGCAGATGGCGACAATACTATCGAACGATTTACCACGGCAGTATTCTTGATATACTTAGAAAACTCTTTGCGTGTAACTAGTTGATAACATTCTCCTAAGTGTTGTATTATCAAAGCTGAACCGAAGTCTTTATATCTAGCATTAAGTTCAGTTATTAATATAGAAACTTCTTTTAAAGGAATTTCTGTAGCTTGTGATAATTTTTTATCTTCCAAAGGTTCACCATATGCAAATAGTACTGCTTCTATTCTAGCCATTTTTTCTTCCAAGATATCACTTCCCATCTAAAGATTTTTTTCTAACCTTTCTACCAGTAAAGGAAATTTCTTCCGAATTATCACTAATAAGTAACCTACCCGATTTAGTAAGTTCTAATACTGCAAGAAAGAGTGCTACTCTTTCGGAACGGTCATCAATACCGTCTAATAAATCCGATAGTTTTGCTTTGCCATACTTATACATAGTTCTTAATACAGATACTACTTTAACTTCAATAGGATACATCTTGTGTTTAACTATCACCTGAAACTTATCTTCAGTGATAGTTGGTCTTACATTCTTTAACCTTTTTAGACCTATATTCATATAGGCATTTAGAAGTATCTCAGGGGAATGTATTATGTTATAAGTATTATCCACTTGACTTTCAATAATACGTTTATGAGTAAAAACTTTATCGCCACAAAACATGGTACTTAAAGTTTGAGTGGCTTGTTTACACAATGAGTATTCTATAAGAGTTCCTTGCAACTCTTGTTTAATCTTTTCAGCCTCCGTGGAGTTAGGTAACAACGATACAGTCTTTATATATATCAACCTAGATGCCATATCTAAGAACTCTCCAGCAAGTTCTAAGTCATGCGATTGGCAATCGTTTAGATATGCAATGTACTGTTCTAACAACTTAGATATTTCAATATCGTTAATATTTAACTTATGTTTAGAAATCAAGTTAAGCATTAAATCCAGAGGGCCTTCAAAGACTTCTAACTTAAAAGATAACTTTTCCATTAATACAATCTACCCAAAAAGCCAGTTAATATATCCATAACGTCTAAGGTAACGTTTTGTAGCTTAGCTATAGGAGTATCTAAAATACCAACATTCATTACCACTATTAGTACTAGAAATATAATCTGTTCGTAACGCATGATGTTGAAGTAAGTATCTTCTTTCAAGAATATGCTAAACACCCTAGAGCCATCTAAAGGAGGTATTGGCAACAGATTAAATACTGCTAAGCCTACATTTAAAGATACTATATATCCAAACATATAGAACAGATTTACCATAATATCACTATATGGAGCATGGAAGTATATCAACTTATAGACTATCATAGCAACATAAGCCATAATTAAATTAGATACAGGCCCTGCCAAAGCTGTTAAAGCCATTCCCAACTTTCTATTTTTAAAGTTATTGGGATTAATAGGTACAGGTTTAGCCCAACCGAAACCTATAGTTAGCATCATAATAGTACCCCATAAATCCAAGTGTGCAAATGGATTTATAGTCAATCTACCTTGATATTTAGCCGTATTATCGCCTAACTTGTAAGCCATGTATCCATGAGCAAACTCATGAATTGGAAACGCCGTAAATAATACCAATGCGTGCATTAAATAGACAAAAATTCTACTACTAGACATAATGTTATAACTTCCTTTCAATAATATATAATATCTGTATCTTATAATTGTAACCTATAATGAAAAAAAAAGCAAGTGATTTGAAAAAAATCGCTTAATTACTCAAAAATCTATTTTTTAACATAACAATGTTAAAATATCAATACATTAGACCAAATATTGACAAAATCCACATATTTATGATATAATTTTAATATAAATGAATTATAAATCTTATTAATATGAAAGGTGATATATAATGAATCTTAAAATCCAACATTTTTATTTTGGTGCTATATTAAATGCATTAATTGAGTACAATCCTGATGCAAAACAAATAGTATTATTAGAGAAATCTCCTGAATGTCGAAATTATTATTCAATTGAAACTAATCAACAAAAATGTATTGTTTTTTTTAAATATGCTTCAGAAAGTAAACAATCTAAAAATAATTTCCATTTTAATTTTAATGACATGGAGAAAAAAAAATTAATTGAAACTAAAGAAATAAATATTCTAATTTATCTACTTTGCAAAAAAGATGATTTGAAAACAAGTGAGATTATTGTTCTAAAAATTAATGAATTAATCCAGTCATTAGATAATAAAAATTCCATCATAATCAAATTACAAAAAAATTCACCATATGTTGACATTCCTATAAAAAGACAAAAAACGACATTGAAAATTGAGAGAAACAGAATTACACAATCTTTTAATAAATTATTAAACAAATAATAAGTATTCTATACTATCTTAATTTATCAAAAAAAATCAATTGACAACCTTGTATATATAATGCTATAATTATAAATAATAGATTAAGATAAAATCACTAAAAGTTACTTTAAAAGTGACAAAAATTTCAAAAAACAAAGGAGTTTTACTGTATTATGGATATTACTGTAAAATCAAAATTGCAGGCTATGGCTTGTAAAGTTAGAATGGGCGTTATTGAGGGAACTTATAACGCAAAATCTGGACACCCAGGTGGTTCTCTCTCTATTTCCGATTTACTAACATATCTATACTTTGCTAAGATGCACGTTGACCCTAAAAATCCAGAAATGGAAGATAGAGATAGATTAGTACTATCTAAAGGACATACTGCCCCTGCATTATACTCTGTATTGGCACAAAGAGGTTTCTTCCCAGAAGATGAGTTAAAATCTTTAAGACACATTGGAGCAATGTTGCAAGGTCACCCATGTATACACATTCCAGGTATAGACATGAGTAGTGGTTCTTTAGGTCAAGGAATTTCTGTAGCTTGTGGAATGGCTTTAGCTGGAAAGTTAAAAGAGGCATCTTATAAGATATATGCAATCTTAGGCGATGGAGAAATTCAAGAAGGTCAAGTTTGGGAAGCTAGTATGTTTGCAAGTCACTACAAACTAGATAATCTAATTGCTATCGTAGATAACAACGGTCTACAAATAGATGGTAAGATTACTGACGTAATGTCACCAGAACCTATTACCGATAAGTTTAAAGCATTCGGTTGGCACGTTATAACTATGGACGCTCACGACTTCGATAGCATAGAAAACGCTTTCAATGAGGCTGAAACTATAACAGGTCAACCTGTAGCTATTATTCAAAAGAGCATTAAAGGTAAAGGTGTATCCTTTATGGAAAACCAAGTAGGTTGGCACGGAAAAGCTCCTAACAAAGAAGAATACGATATCGCTATGGCTGAATTAAAGTCACAACTACAAGCATTGGAGGGTTAATATCATGTCAGATGTAATTAAAAAGGCTACTAGAGAAAGCTACGGTGAGGCTTTAACTGAACTTGCCGAAAAATATCCAAACCTTGTAGTTTTAGATGCTGACCTTGCTGCTGCTACTAAAACTGGTATATTTAAGAAGAAATATCCAAGCAGATTTTTCGATTGTGGTATCGCTGAGGCTAACATGATGGGCGTTGCTAGTGGTCTTGCTACTAGTGGATTTATTCCTTTTGCTAGTACATTCGCTATGTTTGCTGCTGGTAGAGCCTTTGAAATAGTTAGAAACTCTATAGGATATCCTCACACTAACGTTAAGATTGGTGCTACTCATGCAGGTATATCTGTTGGTGAAGATGGTGCTACACATCAATGTAACGAAGATATCGCCCTAATGAGAACTATTCCTGAAATGGTTATTATCAACCCTGCCGATGATGTTGAGGCTCGTCAAGCTGTAGAAAGTGCTATCCTCCACGATGGCCCTGTATATATGCGTTTCGGTAGATTGGCAGTTCCTATTATCAACGATAAGGATACTTACAAGTTTGAACTTGGTAAGGGTGTAACTCTTAAAGACGGTAACGATGTAACTATAGTAGCTACTGGCTTGATGGTAAACGAAAGTTTAATGGCTTGTGATATGCTCAAAAAAGATGGCATAAACGCTAGAGTAGTAAACATTCATACTATTAAACCAATCGATAAGGATTTAATCTGTAAGTGTGCCGAAGATACTGGCTTAATTATTACTGCTGAAGAACATTCCATTATTGGAGGTTTAGGCTCTGCAGTTTCCGAAGTTGTAAGCGAAAACTATCCAGTTCCAGTAGTAAAGATTGGTGTTAATGATGTATTCGGTCATAGTGGCCCTGCCGTTGATTTACTCAAAGAGTTTGGACTATCTGCTGAAAATATCTATAATACTACAAAATCTGCTATTGAAAAGTTTAAAAAATAGATTGTATAACTTCTAATAATACTAGGAACATCTTAAAAAGTTAAGATGTTCCTTTTTTTACCTTGATAATTAATTTTAAAATTCTCTTGACAAAAGATATCATATAGTATATAATATGAAATTGAAAATCAATTTCATATTTGCTAGGAGGTCTTTATATTGGATAACAAGGAAAATAAAGGTTATAAAACTAAACAACGTGAAATAATATTAAAGTTCTTACAAGAAAATTCTAATGAACATATCAACGCTGATGAACTTGCAGAACATCTAAAGAGTAGTGGAAATCCAGTTGGAAAGTCCACAATATATAGATATCTTGATAAACTATGTTCCGAAAATATGGTTAGAAAGTTTATCGCTCCAGATGGAAAAAGTTCATGTTTTCAAATAATAAAGCAAGAATGTCATTATCACTATCATTTTAAGTGTTTGGTGTGTGGAAAGTTATTACATATAAAGTGCAGTAGCTTAGATAATGTATCTTCACATATTGAAAACGAACACGGCTTTAAAATAGATTTATCACAAACTATAATATACGGCTACTGTGCAGAATGTTCTAAGGGGGTAAATTCATGATTAAAAATATCAATAAGGTTGCATTGAGCGTAATAATATCTATGTTGATAATTTTAAACGTAGTACCTATTAGCGTTCATGCAGATACTAAAATATCTATAACTACCACGCTTTTTCCACAATACGATTTCGCAAAAGCTATCGCAGGTGATAAGGCTGACGTTACTATGATATTGCCTCTAGGTTCAGAAAGTCACAACTACGAACCCTCTCCTAGCGACATCATAGCTATAGATAACTCCGATATGTTTATATATACTGGCAACTACATGGAAGGTTGGGTATCGGATATAGTTGACAATCTACAAGATACCATGGTGGTAGATGTATCTAAAAATATAACTCTTGATAAGACTGAAGACGAACATAATCATAACCATGATGATGACGACCATCAACATGATGAAGAAGAAGAACATTCGCATTCACATGAGTATGACCCTCATATTTGGACTAGCCCAAAAAATGCTATGATTATCGTAGATAATATTACAGACGCTCTCTGCACTTTAGATACCTCTAATGCTGAATACTATAAGTCTAATGCTCAAGAGTATAAACTCAAACTTCAACACCTTGACGATGAATTTAGACAAACTGTTAAAAATGGTAACACTAACAAGATTTTCTTTGGTGGAAAGTTTGCACTATACTATCTAACTAAAGAGTATGGCTTGGAATATACTTCTGCTTATGATAGCTGTTCCGATGAAACAGAACCATCTGCTAGAGCCGTAGCCGATATTATTACTCAAATGAAAGAACAACACATTCCAGTAATATTTTATGAAGAACTAACTAATCCAAAGGTAGCAAATACCATAGCACAAGAAACGGGTGCTATTCCGTTACTATTTCATTCATGCCATAACGTATCGGCTGAAGATTTTAACTCTGGAGTAACATACCTATCGTTAATGGAACAGAACGTTAAAAATCTACAGATAGCTTTAAACACTCCTACTACAGACGTAACTACCTCTACTAAAGATACTTCTATAGTTGGAACTATTAAGACTTTAGTATCATATCCGTTTATGCGACAAGCCTTGATAGTTGGACCATTAGTATCATTGTGTGCATCGTTGCTTGGAGTATCCTTAGTACTAAAAAGATACTCTATGATTGGTGATGGACTATCTCATGTAGGTTTCGGAGCTTTATCCTTAGCGATGGCTTTAAACTTAGCACCATTAAAAGTATCGATACCTATAGTTGTGATATCGGCATTTTTCCTACTAAGATTAAGTCAAAATAGCAAGATAAAGGGTGATTCTGCAATTGCTATAATATCTTCTAGTGCGTTGGCCATAGGAGTTACTATAACTTCATTAACTTCTGGACTATCCACCGATATTAATAACTATATGTTTGGAAGTATACTATCTTTAAGTAAAAGCGATGTATATTTAAGTGTAATACTATCGATAATGGTTGTAATACTGTTTGTAGTGTTCTATCACAAGATATTTGCAGTAACTTTTGATGAAAACTTCTCTAAAGCTACGGGTATTCATGCAGATTTTTATAACTTCTTGATAGCCGTACTAACTGCAATAACCATAGTAATAGGCATGAGATTAATGGGTTCATTATTGATATCTAGTCTAATAATATTCCCAGCATTGTCATCTATGAGGGTGTTTAATAGTTTTAAATCTGTAATAATATCTTCAGCAGTAATATCGATAGTATGTTTCTTAATAGGAATATTCTGTTCATATGTATGGGGAACTCCAACAGGAGCAAGTATAGTAATTATAAACCTTTTAATATTCTTGATATTCCTAAGTATTGGCAAGATTGCTAAACGTTCATAAAAAAAATCGGATTAAAAAATCCGATTAGATTAGTATATTTCTTGCTCCAAATTTTTAAAATATTCAGTATTGAAAAACTCTGTAATGGTGATATCTAAGCCATCGCAGAGTTTTTTTATGGTAACTATTCCGATGTTTTTAGACTTATTATTAACAATATCGTTCACTGTAGATTGCGTCACTGCTGACATAGTACATAGTTTATTTACACTTATATTTCTTTGATTACAAAGTTCCAAAATTCTATTGGATACTGCTTGTGATATATTCATAATAGAAAACACTCCTTATAAGAGAATGTTATCATTTTTTTAGAAACTTTATTGTCGGTATACCGTTGACATTCATAATAAACTAAGATATAATTATTATAACGTTATACCGTTAATAATCTTAGGAGGTTGTATATATGAATAATATTCAAGCAATAAAGATACTATATCAAAATTACAAAAAATTACCTAATATGGAAGAATTTGATGATTTATTAACTGAAGTACTAATCAAGCAAAACAATCCAAATTATAATGTAGATGTTGAAAAAGAGTTCACTAAATTTATGGATAATATAGCTTTTGATAACTTCTATATTGGTTTTAAACTAGCTTTAGATATAATTAAATCTTAAAAAATAATATTTCCAACTTAAAAATCTTGACTTTCAAAACATAATGTGATATAATCACTATCAATGGCAAAGATTAAGTTTCAGTAGTTATAGAAGTGCAATCTACAGAGAGCCTTTGTTCTGGTGTGAAAAGGTGTTGTCTTTATAACGAATTACCCTTATGAGCTGATATCTTGAAAGTTTTTAACTGTGTAGGGATATCCGAATAACACACGTTATAGTGTTCCAATGAGGTCTATCGTACTAGATAGATAAATTGAGGTGGTCTCACGGGAATAAATAAAATTAATATATAATAATTAATAAATAATAGTTAGTTAATAATTATTAATTATTATATATTAACTATTAATTAATAAGTATTGTCGTCCTCAAAAATGATTTTTATTACTAATGGAATCATTTTTGTGGGCTTTTTTATTATATTTTTATATGAAAGGATTTTTATTATGACTTTATTTGAAGAACTAAAAAGACGTGGTCTAATTGCTCAAATGACTCATGAAAAAGAAATTGAAGAACTATTAAACAATGAAAAGGTATCTTTTTACATTGGTTTCGATGCTACTGCGGATAGTCTACACGTTGGACACTTTCTACAACTAGTAGTTATGAAACGTATGCAGATGGCTGGTCATAAGCCTATCGCTCTTTTGGGTACTGCCACCACTATGATTGGCGACCCTACTGGTAAAACTGATATGAGAAAGATGCTCACTGTTGATGAAATCAATCACAATGCCGAATGTTTTAAAAAACAGATGGAAAGATTTGTTGACTTCTCAGATGGCAAGGCTGAAATCTTACGCAACGGCGATTGGTTCTTAGATATGAACTATATCAAGTTTTTAAGAGATATTGGCAGTAAGTTCTCTGTAAACCAAATGTTGACTGCTGAATGTTTTAAATCTCGTTTAGAGGGTAAAGGACTATCTTTCTTAGAGTTCAACTATATGCTAATGCAAAGTTACGATTTCTTACATCTATACAAAAATCATGGAGTTAAACTAGAACTCGGTGGTAACGACCAATGGAGCAATATGCTCGGTGGCGTGGATTTAATTCGTAGAGTTGAGGAAAAACCTGCCTATGCTATGACTTTCACTCTTTTAACTACCAAAGAAGGTAAAAAAATGGGCAAAACTGAAAAGGGTGCTCTATGGCTCGATAAGGACAAATGCTCCGTTAATGATTTCTTCCAATATTGGAGAAACGTATCCGACGATGACGTTATAAACTGCTTGAAGTTATTAACCTTCATTCCTATTGAAGAAATAGAAGAAATGGAAAGAACTATGACTGGTGCAGATTTAAATAAGGCTAAAGAAATCTTAGCTTTTGAGGTTACTAAGATGGTTCATGGCGAAGATGAGGCTAAAAAGGCTCTTGATACTGCTAGAAGTCTATTCGGTGGCAAGGGCATAGATGAAAATATGCCTACTACTGAACTATCTTCCGAAGATTTAACAGATGGCTCTATTGGAATACTTCCATTATTAGTTAAAACTAAGTTAGCACCATCTATGAGTGAGGCTAGACGTTTAGTAACTCAAAACGGTATATCTGTAGATGATGTTAAGGTTACTGACCCTAAAGCACAAATATCTATAGGTGATGGCATTATAATCAAAAAGGGTAAGAAAGTCTATCATAGAGTAGTAGTTAAGTAACAGATAATACTTATCCACATCTATATACTATTTATTAATTTCTATCCGTGATATATTACATACTATTTAATAATTATTATATGTTATTTATTAATTATTATTTATAATATATCATTGACTTTTTATCAATCATGTGCTAAAATTACATTAATAAAAATTTAGAAAGTAGGTCAAAAACTATGAAGTATTATGTAGGTATCGATTTAGGAGGTACTAACATCGTTGCTGGTGTTGTAGATGAAAACTATAACATTATACACAAAGCAAGTGTTAAAACTAACCGTCCTAGACCTGAAAAAGAAATCGCTGACGATATGGCTAAAGTAGCTTTACAAGCTATCGCAGAGGCTAATCTAACTATAGATGACGTTGAATGGATTGGCATAGGTACTCCTGGTATAGCTAACAGCAAAGATGGTATTATTGAATACTCTTGTAACCTTGGTTTTGATAATACTCCTATGGTTAAGTACATTCAAGAACATATTAACAAACCTGTATACGTCGAAAACGATGCTAATGCTGCTGCTTATGGTGAGTATGTCGCAGGTGCTGGAAAAGGTCATAATAGTTTAGTATGTATAACTCTAGGAACTGGCGTAGGCGGTGGCGTAGTTACCGATGGCAAGATTTTAACTGGTTTTAACTATGCAGGTGCTGAACTTGGTCATACAGTTATCGAAGTTGATGGCGTTCAATGTTCTTGTGGACGTAAAGGTTGCTTTGAGGCTTATTCTTCTGCAACTGGTCTAATTAGAATGACTAAGGAAGCTATGGAAAAAGATAAAAATAGTTCTATGTGGGATTTGGTTCGTGAAAGAAATAACAAAGTATCTGCTAGAATTTCCTACGATGCTATGCGTTTAGGTGATAAATCTGCTACTGAAGTAGTCGACAAGTTTACTAAATATCTAGCAGTTGGTTTAACTAACGTTATAAACATCTTCCAACCAGAAGTTCTATGTATAGGCGGTGGAGTTTGTAACGAAGGTGATGCTCTACTAAATCCAGTTAAGGAGATAGTGGCTAAAGAAGTATATACTAGAAATTCACCTAAAAATACTGAAATAGTTATTGCCAAACTAGGTAATGATGCTGGTATCATTGGTGCTGCGTTCTTAGGACGTGCTCACGAGTAATTATATAATTTCATATAGTTAATATATTATAACGCTCATATATTAATTATGGGCGTTATATGATAATATATTTTTTTGAAAGGATTTGTTTTAAATGGTTAGTGATAATCTAAAATTTGGTACAGATAACGCTGCACATAGGTCATTATATCACGCACTAGGCTTGACTAATGAAGAATTAGATAGACCTATGGTTGGTATCGTAAGTTCTTATAACGAAATAGTTCCAGGTCACATGAACATAGATAAAATAGTAGAGGCTGTTAAACTTGGTGTAGCTATGGCTGGAGGCACTCCTAGAGTATTCCCTGCTATTGCCGTATGCGATGGTATCGCTATGGGACACAAAGGCATGAAGTACTCTTTAGTTACTCGTGACTTAATAGCAGATAGTACTGAGGCTATGGCTCTTGCTCACGGTTTTGACGCTCTAGTCATGATACCTAACTGTGATAAAAACGTTCCAGGTCTACTAATGGCTGCTGCTAGATTAAATATCCCTACTATCTTCGTAAGTGGTGGTCCTATGTTAGCTGGTCACGTTGAGGGTAAAAAGACAAGTCTATCTACTATGTTTGAGATGGTTGGTCAATACAATGCAGGTAAAATCTCCCTTGATACTCTTGAAGAATATGAAAAGAAAACCTGTCCAACTTGTGGTTCATGTTCTGGAATGTATACTGCTAACTCTATGAACTGCTTAACTGAAGTTCTTGGTATGGGATTAAAAGGCAATGGAACTATCCCTGCAGTATACTCCGAAAGAATTGAACTTGCTAAACACGTTGGTATGCAAATTATGGAACTTGTTAGAAAAGATATCAAACCTAGAGATATCATGACAGAAAAAGCATTCCAAAATGCTCTAACAGTAGATATGGCTTTAGGTTGTTCTACTAATAGTATGTTGCATCTTCCTGCTATTGCTCATGAATGTGGCATAAATATCAACTTAGATATTGCAAATGAGATTAGTGCTAAAACTCCAAATCTATGTCATCTAGCACCTGCAGGTAGAACCTACATGGAAGAACTCAACGAGGCGGGTGGCGTTTACGCCGTTATGAACGAATTGTCTAAAAAAGATTTACTAAACTTAGACGTTATGACTTGTACTGGTAAGACTATGGGTGAAAATATTGAGGGTTGTATTAATACCAATCCAGATGTTATTAGACCTATTGAAAATCCTTATAGTCAAACTGGTGGTATAGCCGTACTAAAAGGAAATCTTGCTCCAGATAGATGCGTAGTTAAGCGTTCTGCAGTTGCTCCAGAGATGTTAGTATTCAAAGGTACTGCAAAGGTTTACGATTGCGAAGAAGATGCTCAAAAGGCTATCAACAATGGAGAAATCAAGGCAGGAAACGTAGTAGTTATACGTTATGAAGGTCCAAAGGGTGGCCCTGGTATGCGTGAGATGTTAAATCCAACCTCTGCGATTATGGGCATGGGCTTAGGTAGTTCTGTAGCGTTAATCACCGATGGTAGATTTAGTGGTGCTACTCGTGGAGCTTGTATAGGTCACGTATCCCCAGAGGCTGCTAGTGGTGGTCCTATAGGTATAGTTCAAGATGGCGACGTTATTAGCATTGATATCCCTAATAACACTATCACTCTTGAAGTTCCTCAAGAAGAAATTGACGCTCGTATGAAGAACTTTGTTCCTAAAACTAAAGAACTAAGTGGTTATCTAAAGAGATATTCACAATTAGTATCTAGTGGTTCTACTGGAGCAATCATAAATAAATAAATAAATAATAGTTAATAATTAACAAATAATAATTATAACTACTAGTATATAAATAAGTAATCCCTTTAGGTGTTAAATCTAAAGGGATTTTTATTTAAGATATCGCTACTGTTACCGATTTACTTCCATCACTAGTAGATGCTAAAGTATCAGCCATTTTTTCAAAGTAGTCATCATAAATGTAGTAACTGTTATCAATTTCAAGGATAGTCCAAGTTTCTTGAGAGGAATCCTCTTTTAAACTTCCCGATACTAACTTATCTACTACCACTGTATATACACTTTGAATAGTTTGATTTCCTTTATACAGATTAGTTACCAACTTATTATACTTTTTAGTAACTGCTTTAGTCATCAAGGTAGTAGATTTAACATCTACTGATATTGTAGCATCTTCACCATAGTTATTAGTATAGTAAGATGCGTTATTTTCAGAGATATATTCATCTTTAGTACCACCATAGTATTCAAGTTCAAGTTCAACGTTATCCACGTAGAACTTAGGATAGTTTTTAAAGGCCAAATCGAAGTCGGCATCACGCATACCTTGATAGTACTCATCTAACATAGATACTGTAGCGTCTGCAACTTCTTGATTAAATTCAACACTTTCACTTTGCCCGATAGTATTATCATTACAAGCAGTAAAACTAGATATCAAAATTAATGCAGATATCATACTTATAAACTTTTTCATACAATAAAAATCCTTTCGTAGTATAATAATAATATTCTAATACACATTAGTGAAAAAGTCAAATACAAATGGTGATAATATCATTAAATCAAGCTAAGTTGATTGTCCACATCTATGGATTTTGAAGATAGTCCAATACATGGAATATTCTTAGCCACATAGTTCTGTAAGATACTTGGAATATCATCACCAATGATTTTAACACTACTAACTAAGTTTTTAGATTTCAAGTTCATAACAGAAACGCCAATGCTATCCCTAGATGACTTTGCCAATATCAAGCTAGTATTAAACACAAAAGATTTTCCACCATTAGAACTAATCAATATATTAGTATCATTATCCAAAAATAGAATATCCACTAGTTGAGATTTACTTGAATAAGCATTAGCAAGTTTTTTTCTATTAGTTTTAGTTTCATAAGATTTATATGGAACTTTAGCAATCTTACCATTTTCAAACACAAAGAGAACAAATCCAGTATTAAAATCTGTAACAGATTTCATTTTAACTATAGTTTCATCGGTATCAAAGCCCAGTTTTGCTGGAATGTAATCTCCGAACACACTAGCCTTGGTATCATCGAACTGATAAGCCTTTGCCTTATACACTTGATACCTATTACTAAAAAATAGCAATTCAGATTTGTTAGTAGTTTCCTCATGTTGCAAGATGTAATCACCTTCTTTAAGTTTCTGTTCACCAGACATTCTTAAAGATAGTGGAGTAATCTTTTTAAAGTATCCACTTGCCGATAAAAATACATGAACATTATAGTTAGGTATCTCTATTTCAAAGTTAGATACATCATCTTCAGTAGAAGATATAAGTTCGGTTTTACGAGGTTTTCCGTACTTTTTGATATCGTTTTTTAATTCCGAAATAATAACTTTTCTAACCTTTTTACTATCGGATATGGTATCTTTAATTTGAGATATATCTTTTTCAAGGGCATCAATCTCTTGAAGTCTATTCAAGATATACTCTCTATTTAGATGACGAAGTTTAATTTCTGCAATATACTCAGCTTGAATTTCATCAATAGAAAAACCAATCATAAGGTTAGATATTACTTCATTTTCTTCTTGAGTTTCTCTAATAATTTTAATAGCCTTGTCGATATCGGCTAATATCTTGCCCAAACCTTGTAACAGATGTAACCTATCTTGTTTTTTAGATAGGTCGAAGTTTAAGCGTCTGCGAACACAATTTTCACGGAAAGATATCCATTGATTTAAAATTTCTCTAACGCCCATAACTTTAGGAACGCCATCTATTAGAATGTTAAAGTTACATGAATAGTTATCTTGTAGTGGCGTTAGTTTATAGAGCTTTTGCATAAGTTTGTCAGGGTCTGCACCACGTTTTAAATCTATAGCCAACTTTAAGCCGTTCAAATCTGTTTCATCACGAATGTATGAAACTTCTCTAATTTTACCTTGTTTGATAAGTTCAACAATCTTATCCATGATGGCTTCAACGGTGGTAGAGTATGGAATTTCAGTAACTTCAATACAGTTAGCCGACTTATCATAGTTATATTTACTTCTAATCTTAACAGAGCCACGTCCAGTATCGTAGATTTTTTTCAACTCAGTTTCATCATAAATGATACTAGCACCCGTTGGAAAGTCAGGAGCTTTTAAAGTACTAAGTATATCGTGTTCAGGATTTTGTATCAAAGCTATAGTAGTTTCGCAAACTTCCGATAGGTTAAACGGACACACTGCACTAGCCATAGATACGGCTATTCCTACATTGGAATTAACTAGCACTGATGGAAAAGTCGCAGGTAAAAGAGTAGGTTCTAACATAGTATTATCGTAATTTGGAGAAAAATCTACAGTATCCTTGTCAATATCGACGAATAGTTCGTTGCATATGTTATCCAGTTTAACCTCTGTATATCTAGATGCTGCATAAGCCATATCTCTAGAATAACACTTTCCAAAGTTTCCCTTAGAATCTACATAAGGGTGTAGCAGAGTTTCATTACCTCTAGATAGTCTTACCATAGTTTCATATATAGCACTATCGCCATGTGGATTTAATCTCATAGTTTGACCTACCACGTTAGCCGATTTAGTTCTATTACCATTAAGTAAGCCCATCTTGTACATGGTGTACAGTAACTTTCTATGTGATGGTTTAAAACCATCTATTTCAGGCAACGCACGGGATATTATTACACTCATAGCATAGGGCATATAATTCTTTTCTAGTGTTTCCGTGATTTTTTCTTCCATAAGAACCCCTGCATTTTCGATATATGCATTTGGTATAGCATTTTTATTTAAAATAGGTTCTTTCTTTTTTCTAGCCATCAATATTACCTCCTAATTTCAAAATATTCATGACATTACACCTCTAGGGAAGTATTAAATCTTAAATAGTTTACGATAAACATAATACCAGCAGATAACAAAGCACAACCCAATCCTGAATAGAATACTGCAATAAAGCTAAAAGGAATTACTCCCGAATATCTTAATCCTATACCAAAAGACATCATAAAAAACATAATACAATAAGATTTCACATCAAAGAACTTATAAAAAGGTTGTTTATCTTCATATGATAATATTCTTGTAGTATGTTTTTTAGTCATTTTAAAGAACATCATACCAAATATAATATAAACTATAACAGATAAGATAATATTTAAAACATTTAAATATTGTGGATACAATACAAGTCCAATTCTAGCAACATTAAAGCCAGCAATAGACCAAACTATTCCAGCAATCAATAACAGATTTCTTTTGTTTACCATAATAAAAAATCCTTTCGAGTGGTTTAATTAGCTAATATCCGCCATTTCAAGATAGTTTCCACCAAATTGAGCAATATGGTCTTTTCTACCTTGAAGGTCATCACCAAGAAGCATATCAAAAATATATGCTGTTTGTTTAATATCATCGGGATTAATCTTTATTAAACGCCTAGTAGTGGGGTTCATAGTAGTAAGTGACATCATTTCAGGTTCATTTTCGCCAAGACCTTTTGAACGTTGAATAGTATACTTTTTGTTACCAATCAACTTTAAGATATCTAACTTTTCCTTTTCAGTATAAGCGAAATAAGTTTTATCTTTAGTAGTTATTTCAAACAGAGGAGATTCTGCAATATACACATAACCCTGTTCAATTAAAGTTGGAGTTAATCTGTAGAGCATAGTTAGAATTAAGGTTCTAATTTGAAAGCCATCTACATCGGCATCGGTGCATATTACAATTTTGTTCCAACGTAGATTGCTCAAGTTAAAAGTAGATAAATCTTTATTAGATTTAGTTTTAACTTCCACACCACAACCAAGAACTTTCATAATATCGGTGATAATTTCATTTTTAAAGATTTTATCATAGTCAGCTTTAAGGCAGTTTAAAATCTTGCCACGCACTGGAATTACTGCTTGAAACTCAGCCTCACGAGCCAATTTAACTGAACCTAACGCAGAATCGCCCTCAACGATGTACAACTCTCTGCGTGATACATCTTTAGTACGGCAATCGACAAACTTTTGAACCATATTAGATAAATCCATAGTACCTGCTAACTTCTTTTTGATATTCAATCTAGTTTTTTCAGCATTTTCACGACTACGTTTGTTAATCAAGACTTGTTCAGCTATTTTCAAGGCATCGTCTGGATTTTCAATAAAGTAAATTTCTAATTGATGCTTTAAGAAATCCGTCATAGCATCGGCTATAAACTTATTTGTGATTGCTTTCTTAGTTTGATTTTCATAAGAAGTTTCTGTTGAAAATGATGACGATACTATTACTAAACATTCTTCAATATCGTTGAAAGTTATCTTATTTTCGTTCTTTAGATACTTATTATTATTCTTTAAATAGTTATCCAATTGATATGTGAACGCCCTTTGAACTGCATTCTTAGGAGAACCACCATGTTCCAAAAAACTAGAGTTATGATAGTATTCAGCTAACTTAATCTTATTGGAAAAACATACTGCAACCGATAACTTAACTTTATAATCTGGTCTGTCCTCACGGTCACGACCTACACGTTCAGCCGTCCAATACTGAATAGGAGTTAAAGCATTTTCGCCTACTAATTCGTTCATGTAATCAACGATACCATTTTGATATATAAAGTTCTGTTCAATAAAAGAACCATCATCTTGCTGAAATTTCAGCACAAACAAAACGTTAGGATTAACTACAGCTTGTTTTTTAATAGTATCGATAAAAAACTCATTAGGAATACTTATATCGATAAATACATCAAGGTCTGGTTTCCATTTAGTTTTAGTTCCAGTGTAGTTTAGATTGCACTTCTTTTTTTTCAAACCGCCTATATTTTCGCCCTTTTCAAAGTGAAGATTATATCTATAACCATCTCTAACGATTTCCACGTCCATATATTCGGAGGCGAACTGAGTAGCACATAGACCAAGACCATTCAAACCTAAAGAGAAATCATAGCTATCAATAGATTTATCATACTTACCACCTGCATACATTTCGCAATAGACAAGTTCCCAGTTATAACGATTTTCCTTAGAGTTAAAATCTACAGGACAACCACGCCCGAAATCTTCAACTTCAATAGAGTTATCTAAAAACCTAGTAATAATAATCTTGTTACCGTATCCCGAACGAGCCTCATCGATGGAATTAGATATTATTTCAAATACTGAATGTTCGCAACCATCAAGACCATCTGAACCAAATATAACAGCAGGACGTTTTCTAACCTTATCAGCACCTTTAAGCATAGTAATACTATCATTACCATACTCAATATTTTTCTTAACCATAAAAATTTCCTTTCTTAGAATATTCCACATAACATGGGAACGCCAATCATGGCGTTCCAAAGACACATATTACATTTTAATCAACTTAACTGATACCCAATTATCGAGTTCCTTAATGCTATCGACTTTAAAACCTGCACTAATCACTTCATCGATAACCTCATCTTTACGACTATCTATTATACCCGATATTATCAATGTACCACTATCTTTAAGATACTTATAAAAAAGATTTTTCATAGCAATAAGAACATCTGCGACAATGTTAGCAGTAATAATATCGTAGCCAGTTCCTAACTTATTAGATAGTTCTTCATCAACTACAATATTACCACAATAGGCAGTATACTTATCCAAAGATATGCCGTTCTTTTGAGCATTTTCCATAGCAGTTCTAACGGAATGGTCTTCAATATCCACGGCAGTAACGCTATCAGCACCCAATAGCATTGCACCTATAGATAGTATTCCACTACCACAACCCAAATCAAGAACCCTATCACCCGATTTTAAACAAGTTTCCAAAAACTCAAGACATAGCTTAGTAGTATTATGTTGACCAGTTCCAAAACTAGATGCTGGGTCTATTTCTAAGATAGTTCTATTATCTATATTATCATACTCCTCCCAAGATGGCTTTACTAGAAGTTTTTCACCAACTTTTAAAGGTTTAAAATACTGTTTCCAATTGTTAGCCCAGTCCTCCTCCTTGACGTCAGAGAAGTTCAATTCAAGGCGACCGAACTTATTATCGACATCATTTTCTTTAAGATTTTTCAATAGATTTTTAAGTGATATAACCATTTCAGCTCCTTGAGCGTCATCTGGAATATATACAGTAATACTAGTTTCACAATTAGATAGGTTCATTAAATCTTCATCTATGTAATCCCAATTACCAGATTTATCATTTAAGAACTCTTTAAAATCGTTAGCGTCCTTAATAACAAAGCCTTTAATACCGATATCTAAAAGATAAGCACAAAGTTCATCAACGCCATCAGTGGCAGTAAATATTTCAGTTTGAAACCAATTCATAATATAAGACCTCCAAAAAATGTAATCTAAAAAGTAATCGACTTATTTAATATAACACAAAACTACTGGATTGTAAAGAGATTTTTTTTAACTACTAAGTAAAATGCACACAAAAAGCAACTTTTTGCGATATTTTATAAAACAACTGACTTATCTATACTAGATAAGCCAGTCTTAAAGGAATATTTTTTGGTAAAACCTAAATTGCAAAATTAAATTTAGAATAATATAATATTCTTAATAACGATGTAATCAGTAGCATTAACTACGCCATCATTGTTGAAATCTACAACATTAATTTCACTTTGAGTGAAAGAAGTTCCAGACTTTAACTTTTGAGAGATTACAAATACATCTTGAATATTAACAAGACCATCATCATTTATATCTCCAGGGAGATAATCGAAACTACTTTCATAGTCGACATAGTCAAGAGAAATCCAACCTACAGTTTCACCGTAGATAACCTTGCCCCAATCGTTGTCAATTTCAATGATACTAACTTGAGTATCACTAGGAATTAAATCCAACTTAGCATAAGAAGTACTGTTACCAGCTCTTACATTAAGATTATCGTTAGTAGTATAGACACCAATCTTACTACTAGAGTTTGAAACTGCTACGTTTACCGCAGATGATATTTGAGCATCACCTTCAGAAGCGTAATCTAAGCAAATCCAAGCGTCTTTGCTTTCATAGTTTACCTTACCCCAGTTACCATTTACTTCTAAAACTTCGATTTTAGAGTTAATTGGAATTAAACCATAACTATCAGCAGAAGTAGAGGCAGTTTCTCTAAAGTTTAGAGGTTCAGCAGTAGTATATGTGCCTGTAGAGTACTTATAAGAACTTTGAACTTTATCGGCATAACTTAGATTAATCCAACCCATGTTAGCATTATAGCAAACGTAACCCCATTCACCCTTGATATCAGATACGTTTACAGAAGTACCATTAGGGATAATATCAATAACATCAGCACCAGTATAAGCGTCAGTTCTGAAACATAGTTCAGAGTTTAGCTTATATAGACCAGTGGAGTATGTTGCATTAGAACTATTTTTAACATCTACGGAAGCATTTTCAACAGATAGTACTGGAGTATCATCATTATAAGTATCTTGTTTAGTAACTTCAGGGTCTACCTTTTTAACTATACTGTTAGCACCGTAGAACTTACGAACTTTATATATTCCAGAATTACTATAAGCATCAAAGACGTTTATATACTTACCATTAGCAGGGTCGAAAGCGTAAACCTTGTCACCATCTACTTTATCGACAGCAACCCAGTGACCACCACTCTTAACACCTAAGATTACATAGTAACCTGCATCAAGATATTTTTGTATTTCGTCTGCTTTACCAGATACACTACTAGCAGATAGTGTACCATATCCCTCAAAAGAAAATGATGATGCTAACTTGCTAGATACTCCCCAAGAAATATCACCACGGTTACTAAAACCACCATTATTATTAAAGAATGTACATAGTGTTGCAGGGGTAAAGCTATCATCAGTTACAGAACCAGAATGAACCATTAACATAGATAAAGCAGTTGCAGCGCAACCACTGTTAGCCATAGTATAACTACTACCACCAAGACGCATACTGCCCCAACGGCTGTCACCTTGTTTCCATGATTGATAACTTGCATCTGCACTAGCAGATATGGTAGTTATAGGCATCTCAACTGTTGTAATACCAGCACTAGCCATACCTATAAGACATACCATAGCACATGATATCACTCTTTTGAGTAAAATTCCCATTTTAATTCAAATCCTTTCTAACTTTCAAAAAATAATGAAATTCGTTTAAAAAATATTTATTAAAAGTGTAATAGAAAAATCTCCCTATAAATCTATCACGATAATTATTATAGCACAATATTCGTGTGTAATTGTGAATGTTTTGTAATATTTGTGAACATAGCATAACAAATACAAGTTGGTATTTTAGAGTTTTTTTGTATATAATATCTAAAAAGGTAGTATATTTTAGATATTGAAAAATAAATATTTCCAGTTTCTGCTTAATAGATTAAATTTAAGTATCATAATAGTTACATAATGGTTACAATAAAAAAGATATATTTTTTAATTTGTAACCTTTAATTAACACTTTTCACTATATTATCACAAAATAAAAGCAAAAAATTTTTGAAAACCCCTTGATTTTTGTTTAAACATATGGTATAATTATCGTTGTTGACGTTCTATCTAATATTTGTAGAACTAATTACGAGGATTTCCAATACTGTTGCACTCCTTATGGTGTGTACAGTTTATAAACCTGCATATTTTAAGGAGGTGTTTTATAATGGCAAAGTGCGATATTTGTGGAAAAGGCGTTACTTTTGGTATTAACGTATCCCACTCACATAAGCGTACAAACAGAACTTGGAAGCCAAACGTTAAGCGTGTTAAGGCTGTAGTTAAGGGTACTCCTTGTCACGTTAATGCTTGTTCAAGATGTTTAAGGTCTGGTAAGGTACAAAGAGCAGTTTAATAACTGTCAGTAAATAACACATTTGGAACGTGTGATTTTATTTTTTCATGCGTTCTTTTATTTTTTCTTTATTTTCCAAAAAACTATTGATATTTCTGTTAAAATAACTTATAATAGTATTGTTGAATATTAAAAAATGTTCAAAATATCAAATTGAAAGTGGTTGATACTATTATGTTAAAATATATAACCTTAGATGACGTTTCGACAGATAGTGAATTCTTTTCATATATACAAGACCTTGTTTTCTCTGAACCTGTACTACAAATGAAACAGTATATGCAACACGGAACTACTACTACTTTTGACCATTGTCTTAATGTATCTTACTATAACTATCTAGTGTGCAAGAAGTTTGGCTTGAACGCCAAGGCTGGTGCTAGAGCTGGTATGCTCCACGATTTATTCCTATACGATTGGCATAGTTATCCACTAAAAAAATGGGATAGACTTCGCCATGGAGCAACTCACCCTAAACGTGCCTACGAAAACGCATCTAAACACTTTGATTTGACTCCTTGCGAAAAAGATATTATCTGTAAACATATGTTTCCTATGACCATCGCTCTACCTAGATACAAAGAAACTGTAGTAATAATATTGGTAGACAAGTATTGTGGTCTAATGGAAACTATCATTCCTAGATTACTTGCAATTAAAAATGTTTTGCAATTGAAAAGACACAAAAGAGTTATTAATCAAATAGAAAGTAATCCACAACTATATTTGGAACTTAAAAAACATGATTAAAAAAAAACTTGCAATTGTAATTGCGATATGTATAGTAATAGTATTCACTTTTGGATATCTGTTATATAAGAATATAATAACACTAAGCAATCCAAAAAGTCTTGGATATACTATAAAAGGTGTAGACGTTTCAGAATATCAAGGAGATATAGATTGGCAAATCCTGTCTAACCAAGATATCCAATTTGCGTTCATAAAGGCTACTGAAGGAAGTTCCTATGTAGACCCTAACTTTTTGGATAACTTTACTAACGCTTTAAATACTAATCTTAGAGTTGGAGCGTATCACTTTTTTAGCTTTGAAAGTTCTGGAAAAACTCAAGCCGAAAACTTTATAGATACCGTTCCTATAGTAGAAAACTCACTTCCAAACGTTGTAGATGTTGAACTCTATGGTGATTTCAAAAGCAATCCTTTAGATGTTCAATCGGTGGTTAAAGAACTAACTACTATGTTACAATCTTTAGAAGATACTTATAAATCTAAGCCTATCATATATACCACTAAGATAACTTACAATCTATATATTAAAGATAACTTTCCTAACTACTCCATATGGCTTAGAGATGTACACTTTTCTCATAATGTAAAACTAACTCCAAATGTGGATTTTTGGCAATACTCTAGTACACAAATCTTGGACGGCTACAACGGTGATGAACAGTATATTGATATGAATGTATTTTGTGGTTCACAAGATGATTTTAATAACTATAATAAAATCGGTTAGATGTTCTCTAACCGATTTTTTACGCTAGTTTATAGTACTTAGATACATATTAGAATAATCATCAGTTACTATAGATAGACTATTGAAAACTCTAATAGATAATATTCCAACACCCTCACCAAAGTATAGTTGTAAATCTTGAATACCATTTAACTTTTCCTTAAAGTAACCATTGAACTCTTTAAAGTCATAATATCCATCTGAGGCAGTTACGTCTATAGTGCAAAGTTCAGTATCACCCGATTTAACTACAATCTTTTCATCTTTAAGAACCGAAGTTGCAGTTACTTGTATATATGAGGCATCATTAAGTAGACAATCCTTAAATACAACAGAACCACTCCAAGAGTTGCAATATATATAATGTTTTCCAACATCTTTAGAGTAACTTATCTCTGTACCATAAGTAGAGTTGCAATCTATAGCTTTAACCTTTCTCATAACGTTTCTATGAGGAACTTTATCACCATTGATATGAATACTAAAACTACTTTTAATACTATCACTAGAAGAACCAATCATAATATTATAGTCAGCATCTTCCACGACCATTATACGTCTAGTAACGTCATAGAATTCAAAGTGAGTACTATCTTTAGGGTCTAGCATGAAGTATTCCTTTTCAAAGTGAACAGTTTCACCAGACTTTATATGAACTCTTTTAAAATCGAATAGTTTTTTAATAGGTCTGTCCACTATGGAATTTATAACCTTATAGTATAGTTGAATAACCTCATCACCATCTACACTAGAAGTATTAGTTATATCCATAGATATTTTAAATCCATTTCCTTGAGAAGTACATTCCATATTAGAGTACTCAAAAGTTGAATAGCTTAAACCGTATCCAAATGGATATAAAGGCTCACCCTGATAGTACATATAGGTTAAACCACCTTTTTGAATATCGTACTCCATGATATTTGGAATATCATATAACGATTTGTACCAAGTCATAGGAGTTCTACCTGCTGGATTGTTCTCACCAGTTAAAGTCATGCAGATGGCATTACCCAACTCAGCACCTGCATGAGAAGTATATATTATTCCAAATAGATTATCATTTTCCCAGTTTATAGCATATGGATAACTGGATACTAATACCATAATAGTATTACTATTATTCTCATAACTAGCCTTAACAATCTTAGATTGTTGTTCAGGAAGTTCTAAAGTATTTCTGTCCCAACATTCACGAGCATACTGTTCGGGGTCGTTACCAGTGAATACAATAGAATAATCATAATCTTTTACTAACTTAGATACCCTATCCACTCCTTTAGATACTACTTCAACTGTAAACTTTTGACTATCTGTTGCAACTAGATTTTTCTCATGTGAACACTTTAAAGTACTATCTTCAGCGACATAAATTTTCTTATGGAATAGATATTCTTCAATAGAAATCTCACTTGTATTGAATATGGATTTAAAGTTAAAAGTTTCCTTAGTATACCAACCGTAGACCTCATCTGTTAGAGCAGTAATAGAACTATCATCATTAAGATGTAAATACTTATTCAACTTAACAGAGTATAGATTTATCCAATTTTCGCCCCAATCATGAAGTTCAAACTGTTCAGCAGATGTAATAGTATCTGCCGTAGCCGATACTGTACCATCATCGCTAACAGATAGATACTTTCCATTATTGCATTTTATAGCAATAATATTGAAACCGTTATCAAAAGCGACCTTTGAAAAAGATTTCTTAATAGCATCTAAAGATGTTACACTGTATGTAGATATACCAGTATACCAATCTTTTAGCATAGTATTAGCTAAGAATCCTATAACTGCAACACTCTTAGAAGTATCTAAAGGAAGAATACCATCATTTTTGAGCAAAGTAACGCCTTCTTTAGCAACCTTTTGATTTAACTCTCTAGCCTCTGGACTATCGATAATATCGGTTGTAATAGAGTTATATGGACAATCATTATCAAAGTGACCCAACTTCATTCTGCAAAGTAGAGCGTTATATATAGCCTTATCTATATCATCTATAGTTATTAAACGTCTGTTCAACGCTTGATATACTGCATTATGTACTACTTCATCAATATCGGTAAAGCAATCTATTCCCGACTTTATACAGTAAGCTACAGCCTCGGCATGAGATGAACATACATTATGAGATGTAACGTTTTGAACAAAGTCACCACCATCAGTTACGACGTATTCCAGACCCCACATATCTTTTAAGAACGTTTGAACATCTTTATTCATGGTAGCAGGACATTGATTTATTTCATTATAAGCAGTCATAATAGCTTTTGCCCCACCAAAACGTATTGGAATTTCAAAGGCTTTATAGTAATACTCATGTAACAACGATATAGGTATTCTTGAATTACTAGAACCTCTATGTTTTTCATTATTATTCGCACAGAAGTGCTTTAGCGTTGGAAGTGTTTTATAATAGTTTTTATCCGAACCTATTAGGCCATTAGTATATGCAGTAGTCATCTTACCAGTAAGACAAGGGTCTTCACCGTAAGCCTCTTCAGTGCGTCCCCAGAGAGGGTGACGTTCCATATCTACAGTAGGACCCCATATACATAGATATGATTTCTTATCTCTGTTATAGAAAGCTCTAGCCTCATCGGAAGCCACTCTTCCAACACTTTCCATAATTTTATCATCAAAAGTAGATGCCATTCCTATAGGTTGTGGAAATACTGTAGATTTCATACTATCATCACGACCTACAAAACCTCTAGCGATTTCAGTACCAACATACCACTCTCCTATGTTTAATCTTTCTATTGGATAGTGATGTGTAGTCATCATATGGATTTTTTCGTCTACCGTAAGATGACATAATAAGTCTTTCATTCTATCTTTAAAAGATAGTTGCGTATTATTAAATGCAAACATAACTTACAAATCCCCTTATAAATTTTAGTGATTATTTTTCAAAATAATACTTAATAAATGTCTATACATATTATAACTTATGAATGTATTAAATTCAATAGCATTTTAATATTTTCCACAAGAAAAATATTTCATTGCATAGTGAATAAAAAAAATAGCAAACAGCAATCTAAAGTGTTGCATTTCACTAGATTTTATAGTATAATATTA
>ERZ825670.981-NODE-981-length-34230-cov-119.929481_pt1 | contig 34230 bp, 23 predicted proteins | sample MGYA00519929_ERZ825670 | MGnify/ENA primary metagenome ERZ825670 (study PRJEB31778, sample SAMEA3449207) | human gut metagenome | biome: human gut; feature: human-associated habitat; material: faeces | place: United Kingdom | collected 2010/2012 ...
TATAAAACTCAGGTAGTCGGGTTGCATCCTCAGGGAATCCATCGGCGGTCTTGTTGGAATTGCCTTCTGGAACGCAAATAACCATGCCGATACGGGCGCGTGTTAGGAGGACACGGTAGGCATTCAGCATGTATTTTCTTCGTTCAAGGCTGCTTTCGGTTTGCCCGGCCTCTTCGCGCCAGGCTGTTCGGCCGTTGAAATTGAAGTATCGCCAGCTTTCGTTTTCGCAGCGTAGGTCGGCATCCCAAAGGACGCAGGTATAATCCAGTTCGAGCCCTTGTATCTGGATCTCGGTTGCCGCATCCTCGAGGTAGTTGGAAGAGCGGATGTCAGTCTTGTCCTCCAGGAACCAGTGGACAGCATTTTCGTCACCTTGACCCAGAACATCGACGGCCAGAGGCTTAAAGCGTGCGGCTGTCTTGCTAACGAGAACTCCGGATCGTTGTGAACCTCGGGTGTGCTTGCGTAGCCAGGCCCTTGCCTTGGCCATATCTCGGGTCAGAACAATCGGATAGTGTGCTTTGATCGTGTCGTACAGCGCAGCGGCATCCGGGTTGAAGGAGAGCAAGGCGTGCACAAAAGCGGAGAGGTTCTCGGCTCTAAACGAACGCAGACTAACCCCCAGATGGAGTTCTGGAGAGAAGGTGACTTTGTCATTACCGGCCAGTAGTTCATTGACACGTCCTTCGGCATATTCCGCCTCGGTTAGCTTGTCGGAAATGTAGATCCTCCAGTGTGTAAATTTCTCGTTGAGGGCCTTGATCCATTCCGAAATGCCGGCCTCCCCGGTGTTGATCTCCTGCCCGCCACCGACCAAGCATACAATCGTCGCCCAATCCTCCCGTTGATCCAGCGACCAAATGAGAAAAGCAGCCTCGGAGTAGGGGAAGTTCTGAATCTTGAGTTTGTTGCCGTAGGTTCCTCCGCGTTTGAGGTAATCTGCGAGCCGCTTGTGGGTCCATGAACGCTGCGCTTCGTCAAAAATGGTGACATGTTCCACTTCGCCATAGCCGGACTTGGCAAGCTTGATTGCTTTCTTGGGATCAATTTCAAGGACGCCATTCTCAATCGGAGTTTTTAGCTTGGCCAGCATGTTGTCCCGATAGCGGTGGATAATCTGGATGAATTTTCCAACCTCCCTTCGCGAATCCGACCGGTTCTTTTTCTCGCCCCGAGCTTGACACTTCTTCTGGTTGTCGATGGCCAGAGCCTCGGTCAGCACCGCAACTAACGGCCCGTTGCCCGAAAGATAGACGGCCCCTTCGTCTTCGCTCAATTTCTCGCCATTCTGGTAGGATTGTTTGACGGCAACATCCAGCCCGACCAACGTCTTCCCGGCTCCCGGTACGCCCGTAACAAAACAGATGCTCTTTTCGCCCTTCTCTCGACTGGTCTTGATCACATCGAGGATATATGCAATCGTGCGATCTGTCGATACCTTGTCCGCTTCGTGGCGGGTAATGTCCTCTACCGAATGGTTCTCATAGAGCCTTTTGGCAGCCTCGATGATAGTCGGAGTGGGTGAGTAGGGGCTGATGATCCAGTCGGCTCCCAGACTTGGACCTGGCGCTGTGGCTCCAGCATGTGCCAGAACATCGGCAATGAGCTGTTGTAGACCAGCTGGCCCTGTTAACAGTGGGTTGTATATGGAATCATCATATACAGAGGCTTGGAATACGCTTGAACTTTTACTGATCCAGGGATGTATGAGAATGGGGGCAATGATCCTGTTTTGGCTCAGCAAGTGAAAATTCTTCAGATCCAAAGCATAATCTAATACTTGCTCGATATATGACCGCATATTCTCCTTCTTAGCCTCTTGTCTAGTCTTGAACTCGAGGCAGAAGATAAGCCCACGAAGCAGCAGAACAACATCGATTCGCTTTCCGAGTCGTGGAATGTCGTACTCGAAAATGACCTGTCCATCTTCATCCTTCCACGGTTGCAGAACCTCCTGCATAATGCGGATCTCATCGGCCCAGGCTTCATTGGTTGTGGTCATAGCAACTCCGTGATAGTTATTCACGAAGGTTCCCAACAGAGCCTCTGGCGACTGCTGTAAAAATTCGTGTATTGTGGCGTGATATAGACAACGAGTCATAAAGCAATGCGAATAGATTGTGGGGCATGTTCCCCGAATATCGATGAATACAAAATTAAGATAAATCTAACAAAATCAGTCATCCTGGATATATAATGTTTCAAAGGATGGGTAAAGAGAGTAAGTTTGAGCTTCTCGGATTTGCCCCGCTTTTGTAGCCCTCTACATATGCTCGTTTCGCATTAATTTGCGTAATTTTATATGTTGGAATAGACAACCGCAGAAGATCGTGGAGATTCATAATTTGTTAGATGCCAAATCGAGGTGGAAGTTACGCGAGAGGTTTTAGGAGAACCACGACAAGGAAACGGAATGCTGGGTGGTGGTCAGGCGGGGACGTCCTGTTTTGATGACGATACCTTTTGGTATGTTGATGCTGTGGTGGAGGCTTTGTGTTTCGGTTGGATTGACAGCACAACTAAGAAGATCTCCGAGAGGTTGACGGCTCAAAAACTTTGTCCTCGGAAACCTCGCAGCGTTTGGTCGGAACTGAAAACGATTTCTGGACCGAGTATATTTATCGTTTGCAATCAGTGAACTACGTAAAGATGTTGCCTCGAAGGTTACTCCAGTGATGCGGTCATTATAGCACTCGTTTGCATCCCAATGCTTATGACAAAGATAGGGAAAATTCACGATATAATGATGTAACTGACGCAGATTCTTTAGGACTGATTACATTATACGATTCTCTCCATTTCGCCTCTTTCCACCCGATAGCGACCAGCCCGGACTTGACGGTGTCGGATGCCTGGCCGTCCCCGTGGGACGCTCCGTACAGCCTTGCAGCCGATGCCGGCAAGTCGGATCTTTGCAGTCGGGAGGAAAGGGAAGGGCTTCCGGCAAAGAGTTGCAACTGGCGCGCCCCCCTGTTACCGGCTCGGACCGCGCGATTTCTTCTTCGGGGTGATAAAGCGGCGTGGCCGATCCTGCTGCTTTTGGTTCTGTGAAGGACGTGGTTCGCGAGGATCGTCCCAACTCTCCCGATAGGTCGTATCTGATGCATTCTCTTTCCAGAGGTAGGGACGTGCCGTCGTGCCTCCCCACCATTTTACCAGCGCCCGCACGACATACCCCGCCTCGATTCGGTCCCGGTCCATGCGTCGCATCGTGTATTTCCCGTACTCCACCCAGTCTCGCGGATCGTCCCGATAGATCCACGCCATCTGCAGCCGGTCGTCCATCACCACATATCCCTCCGATTGCGTTCCCCGCACGAAGATCGGTTCTCCCTCGCGGAGCATCTCGACCTGCTCCTTGGTTAAGGGCCTGCCCGCAATCGACAGATTCCGATGCGGCACCTCTGGCTGTTGTTGCCGTTGCTTTTCCGCCTCCAACTTTTTCAGGATAGCCGAAACCTGCGGACGTTGTTCATCCGTGTAGTTGCGGACCCGCTCGATCATCGCTTGTCGGAGGCGATTCTGTTCGATCCGTTGCGTCAGGCGGCCGTAGCTGAACTTCCGATCCACCTGTGAGGCTTTGAACGTATGCCCCTCCAAAGTGAAGGTCATGCCCTGGATCTCCTTCGTCGGATCACCGCCCCGATGGACAAAGGTCGTGGCGACCTGTCGTTTAGCCAGCTCTTCTGCGAGTGCCGTCCAGGAGGTGCTGTCGGGCAGCAGCTCCCGCAAGTGGTCGTAAATGCGGTGGCGCAGTTGCTCCGGGCCGTGCAGCCGTTCCGTGGAGACCTGTTCTTTGCCATGCGAGAAGGTCAGCCCGTACTCCTGTTTGAGCTCCTTGCAAATGCGCATGTTGCGCAGGCGTTCGTTGTGGTCCGGGACCAGCGTCGTGTCGTAGCGTACCCGGTTGTAGAGAATATGCAAGTGGGGATGCTTCGTATCGGTATGGCGCACGATGAGGTACTGCGTGCCGGTAATCTCCATGCGTTGCATATACTCCCGTGCCAGGTCAATCATCAACTGGTTCGACATCCTCGGATCATCATCGGGGTGGAACGAGAGGGAGATATGTCCGACGACCCGTTCGACATCGGGGCGGGCCCGGCGCTGGAACTCGAAGCTGCCGATCAGTGCCTGCCGGGAAGAAAGTTCTACACCGTCACTCGTCAAAATGTAAGCCTTTCCCGGCTCTTTGCCGAGCAGGTAGCGCACCGCGCCGCCGAAGGACTTGCCGGTTACGATTTTGCCGATCATCGTTTTAGAGTTTTTGTTTCAGCCTTCCGATCACCTCGTCGTAGAAGCGGAGGATCCGCAGCAGCTCCTCCTCGTGGGAGGCAACCCCAAAGGCGTGCTGGAGGAAGGCCAGTTGGTTCAGGTTATTCCGTTCTCGCGTCAATTCGGAGACCAGGCGCAGTTCTTCGGGGCCGATTCGGCGCAGGATCCGTCCCGAGACGACCGCCTGGCGGGCATACTCCGAGAGGGTCAGATTGCAGGCCGCTGCCTTGCGTTGCGCCCGGAGGTACTCCGCCTCGCTCACGCGGAAACGTACTGTGCGTGAACGCAAAGTCGCCGCGTTCTTCCGCGGGCGTCCGCCCTTGGGTTTCGTTACCTCCATGAAGCAAAGGCATTGGCGGTGGAACAGACAATCGGGAGCCGGTTCGCGCAGCAAGCGTCGTCGGTCGGAAGCGACGCTCTGTGCCCCGAATCCGCGGCGAGCCTAGCGAGCGGCGGGTGGTTCGGGATGCGACCCTCGGGAGCAGACCGGGCGGGGCAGCCCCGCAGGGCGAGGTGGTTCGAAGTGGCAGCCAAAAAACCGATGCGGGGTTTTTGTGCCACGAGAACACAACCTCGCTCCTTTCTGTTTTCGGACCCGGGAGTCGGCAGCACGTTCGACGCCAGCAGTCGAACGGTGCGGAATCCCGGGATCGCAAAGGCTTCAGCGCAGAGGCGCTCCCGTACCGGCAAACGGCAGGAGGTTCATGGCGCGGCAAGGATGGGGAGCGTGCAGCTTTTGGCCCGAACGGATCGGGGCCTGCCGTCGTCCAACCGAGGGCGGCAGGCAGCAGATAGAAGGAGGTCAGCTCTTCATTGGGGAGCCGTGGAGGGGATGAATGGCGTTGTCATGGTCGGTGATTTTTGCGTCGTTTCGAGGATAACGACACCCATCGCCGCTTTGTTTCACCATGGGGCGCGATTGCGTTCTCTTGCCGATAGTTGCATTATAAATGCGACAACTGTTCAAACTTTGATAAAACAGTTTTTTTATTTAAATTCGTACTTGCATGTGCATTGGCTTCAATTAATTGATATGGAGATAATCAACAATATAGACAAAACCCTAAAGGACGATTTTATCGAAGAGATTAAATCGGGAAGCAAGATTGCTATTGCAGCATCTTGTTTTTCAATTTATGCCTTTCAGGAGTTGAAAAAACAATTGAAAGACATCGAAGAATTACGCTTCATCTTTACGTCTCCGACTTTTATTACTGAAAAAGCCAACAAGCAAAAACGGGAGTTTTACATTCCCAGATTAAACCGAGAGCGCAATCTATATGGTTCTGAATTCGAAATAAAGCTTCGTAACGAGTTATCTCAAAAAGCCATCGCCAAAGAGTGTGCGGAGTGGATCCGGCGAAAGGCTTGCTTCAAATCCAATCGGACGAATGAGAACATGATGGGATTTGCCAATATAGATAACAAAAGTTATATGCCCATTGCCGGATTCACCACAGTCGAATTGGGGTGTGAACGAGGCAATAATGCATATACAATGGTCAACAAATTGGATTTCCCCATGTCTCAACAATTTTTGGCCTTGTTCGATCAACTTTGGAACGACACATCCCGAATGCAGATTGTCACAGACGAAGTTCTGGACAACATAACCAATGCCTACAAGGAAAACGCCCCCGATTTTCTCTATTTTGTCACATTATACAATATTTTCAACGAATTTCTGGAAGATATATCCGAAGATGTCCTGCCTAATGAGGCCACCGGGTTCAAGAACAGCATCATCTGGAACAAATTGTATAATTTCCAGAAAGATGCATGTCTGGCCATCATAAACAAACTAGAAAAATACAACGGCTGCATCTTGGCCGACAGCGTTGGTCTGGGTAAAACATTCACGGCCCTTTCGGTCATAAAATATTATGAAACCCGGAACAAATCAGTTCTGGTCCTTTGCCCCAAGAAACTATACGACAACTGGGCAACCTACCGCAGCAACTATAAGAACAATCCCATAGCCAAGGATCGGCTGCGATATGACATACTTTTTCATTCCGATCTGTCCCGCGAAAGCGGAAAGTCCAATGGGATAGACCTGACACATATCAACTGGTCAAATTATGATCTTGTCGTCATAGACGAATCGCATAATTTCCGCAATGGAGGCAAAGTTTCCACGGATGAGAACGATGAGAACCCAAGAGAGAACCGTTACCTGCAACTCCTCAACAAAGTAATCCGACAAGGCGTTCGGACCAAGGTCCTCATGCTATCCGCAACTCCCGTAAACAACCGGTTCAACGATCTCAAGAATCAGATCGCTCTGGCTTATGAAGGAGATTCAGCCAATATCAACTCACTGCTGAATACCCAGAACGGAATAGACGATATTTTCCGGCAGGCTCAAGCTGCATACAACAGTTGGGTTCGTCTGCCACAGGCCGAACGCACAACCAAAGCGCTGCTCGACAAGTTGAGTTTTGACTTCTTCGAGGTCCTCGACTCCGTTACGATTGCCCGCAGCCGCAAACACATCGAGCAATATTACGACACGGCCGATATCGGCCAATTCCCGAAGCGGCTTGCTCCGATATCCCGTCGGCCTCACCTGACCGATCTGGATCGGGCAATCAATTATAACGAGATATTCGGACTTCTTCAGCAACTGAATCTGGCCATCTATACGCCTTCGCTATTCATCTTGCCCAGTTCGCGTGCCAAATACACAAAAAGTGACTCGCAGGAGGGCTATGCGAACCTCACCATGGCCGGACGAGAGAGCGGTCTGCGTCAGTTGATGAGCAGCAATCTGTTGAAACGGCTTGAAAGTTCGGTCAATTCTTTCCGACTGACCCTCACCCGTATCCAGGGCTTCATCAACGCCACTATCCGGAAAATCGACAGCCACGATACGGAAACAACCGCCATCGACGATTTCGATTTCACCTCCGGACTGGATATCGACGATCAGGACAGCCTTTTCATTGGAGGCCGTAAGTCGCAAATCGCGTTGAAGGACATGGACTACGTCAGCTGGAAGCGATACCTTTCCGAGGATCTCGAAACGCTCGACCTGCTGCTGTTCATGCTGGCCGACATAACCCCGGAACACGATTGCAAGTTGCAGCAGCTTATTGACGACTTACGCCACAAATTCGAACACCCGATCAATGACGGGAACATGAAGGTTCTTGTCTTTACGGCATTTTCCGATACGGCCGAGTATCTGTACAACAATCTGGCGGAACGCATTCACGAAAAGACAGGTCTCCACACGGCGCTTGTTACCGGCGATGTGGAGGCCCGAAGCACTCTGCGTCTGCGCCAGAAACTCGATTTCAACACCGTGCTGACCCTCTTCTCGCCGATATCGAAGGAGAAAGAGGTGCTTTTCCCGGATATCCACGAACAGATTGATGTGCTCATCGCCACGGACTGCATCTCCGAAGGACAGAATCTGCAGGATTGCGACTATCTGATCAATTACGACATCCACTGGAATCCCGTGCGGATCATCCAACGCTTCGGACGAATCGACCGCATCGGGTCGCGCAACGCCGTTATCCAGCTGGTCAACTACTGGCCGGACATGACGCTCGACGAATATATCGACCTCAAGGGACGTGTCGAAGCCCGCATGAAGGTGTCGGTTCTGACCTCAACGGGAGACGACAACCCGATTTCACCCGAGGAGAAGGGCGACCTGGAATACCGACGCGAACAGCTCAAACGGCTGCAATCGGAGGTGGTCGACATCGAGGAGATGTCGTCGGGTATCTCCATCATGGACCTGGGGCTGAATGAATTCCGGCTCGACCTGCTGGATTACATGAAGACGAATCCCGATATCGAACATACCCCCTTCGGATTGCATGCTGTCGTCAACCATACGGACAACTGCCCGCCGGGCGCAATCTACGTCCTGAAGAACCGCAACAACTCGGTCAATATCGACCGCCAAAACCGCCTCCATCCGTTCTATCTGGTCTATATTTCGGAAACGGGTTCCGTCGTCATCAACCACCTCGCCCCCAAAGAGCTGCTCGACCGGCTTCGCCGCCTGTGCAAGGGCCACAGCGACCCCGATGCGACGCTCTGCCGGGAATTCAACCACCTCACCCGCGACGGCCGCGAGATGCGCCACTACTCGGAACTGCTCAACCAGGCCATCGCCTCCATCGTGGAGGTCAAGGCCGAGAGCGATCTGGACAGCTTCCTGAGCGGGGCTCCGGGGCGCCTGTTCGCCGACGAGATCAAGGGGCTCGACGATTTCGAACTGATCTGTTTCATCGTTATCCAATAACCCATGTACGGACTTCCTTCCTCCACCGAGATGCGCCGGTCGCTTCCCAAGAAGACGATCTACTCGCGTTTTGAATTGCGGGCGGCGCAGCGCGACCGGTTCGATGCCGACATCAGCCGCATCGACATCGTTGCCGAAGTCTCACCGGCCACGGTTCCGGCCCTTACGGAGGGCGAACGGGTAAAAAAATTTTATCTGCTTGACATCCAGCTCAAACACCGCGAATGTCTGGCGAAGAATCTGGAACTGCTGGTGCGATTAATCCCGCAAAATCTTATCTTTGCATTATCGTTCGACGGCGAGGTCCGGCTGGCACTCTTTTGTTCGCGGATGATATTCTCGGCCTGGCAACCCGCCGGGAGTGTCCGCATACCGCTCCGGGGATTGAATCTCGATGCCGTATGGGATGAAATTGTCGCCTCGATCGGAGCCGTTACCCCCACCGAGGGGCGCAGCGTTGCCGAACAGATTGTGCAGGACGACCGCCGCGCGAAACTGCTTCACCAGATCGAGGTGCTGGAACGCAAGGCCCGTTCGGAGCGGCAGCCGCGGCGGAAAACGGAGTTGTTCGACGAGTTGAAAAAACTGAAAATAGAATTGGATAAATGAAGAAAGGAGTAATCACCAACACGGTGTGCATCGTAACGGCGATTGTCTGCATCGCCTTGACTTTTTGGGGCAATCTGAAAAACGACGGTGTGCTGTCCACCGATGCCTATATGGGCGTTATCGCCACCTTGATTGGCATCTGTGCCACCATCGTTGTCGGTTTCCAAATTGTCAGCTTTATGGAGTTCCGCAACTTTCGGGAACAAATCAAAAAACTTGATGATCAGCAGCAGCAGGTAAAAGAGCTGCATAACAAGATGCAACAAGACAATGAAAAACTACAAGCACAGATTCACAGTGCAAAAATAGATCTATCAAATGCTTTTATTTCAATAGCTGATTATGATACTCTGTCAGATAAGAAAAATAAGACCCTTCTAAAAATAACTTTGTATTGCTTTGCTATCATGTCCGACAGTATGGAGAACAACAAGGATGGTGTTGCAACACTCTCTCGATATACCACCTTGCATAATCTTATAATGCGTGTGTCACCTGATGATCTAATTGGAATAAAGAAGTGTATTAAACCACTAGAAGAGACTAAGATTCCGAACAAATGGCCCGAACACAATGCAATCATGAAAATTCACTACGAAATATTATCAATTCTGGCTCAAGTCAGCGACGACAAACCCACGGCAGAAACAGAACAAAAATAGAGATACCCTCATGGAACACCTGAAGATGCAGACGGCGGATATGGCCGATAGAAATATAGAACAAATCGGGGCGTTGTTCCCCGAGTGTCTGACCGAACGAATCAACAGCAACGGTCGCGTCGAACAGGCCATCGACTTCGACAAACTCCGCCAACTCCTGGCTCACGACGTGGTCGAAGGCCCCGAACAGCGTTACCAGTTCACCTGGCCCGACAAACGCGCGGCCATCCGGCTGGCCAATACCCCGACCTCGAAAACCTTGCGCCCGTGCCGTTCCGAAAGCGTCGACTTCGATACCACCCAAAACCCCTACATCGAAGGCGACAACCTCGACGTGCTGAAACTCCTGCGCGAGAACTACCTCGGCAAGGTGAAGATGATCTACATCGATCCGCCCTACAACACGGGCAACGATTTCGTCTATAACGACGACTTTGCCCAGGGCAAAACGGAGTTTGAACAGCGCAGCGGGCTGTTCGATGAGGAGGGCCACCAAACCATCGACCCGATGCAGCGCAATACCGAAGCCAACGGTCGTTTCCATACCGATTGGCTCAATATGATCTATCCCCGCTTGAAAGTGGCCCGCGACCTGTTGTCGGACGACGGGGTGATCTTTATCTCGATCGACGACAACGAGGTAGAAAACTTACGTAAGGTTTGTGACGAAATTTTCGGTGAACAGAATTTTATTGCTACAATTGTTTGGCAAAAAAAATATGCAGCAACAAATGATTCTAAAGAGTTTTCCACTACTCACGATTATATTGTAGCATACAAAAAGGCACAACAGTTTATTAGAAATTTACTTCCACGAACGGCAGAACAAAATGCACCATATAAATATGATGATCACGATGGTAAAGGATTATGGAGAAGCGATAATTTGTTAGTAAAATCGTTTTCTCAATCTGGCGTATATCCAATAATCAATCCCAATACAGGCATTGAATATTATCCGCCCAAAGGCAGTTGTTGGAGGGCAAGTCAGGAAACAATGAATGTTTGGTTGGCGGAAAATAGAATCTACTTTGGTAAAGACGGAACTGGTGCTCCCCAATTAAAACGTTATTTAAATGAAGTCCAACAAGGACGAGTTCCTATTACATGGTGGACATTCGAAGAAGTTGGGCATAATGATGAAGCGAATAAGGAGGTTAGTGCTTTATTTGGATCTAAAACTCCTTTTGATACTCCTAAGCCAATCAGATTGATAGAACAAATGTTAAAAATAGGAGTAAATAAAGACTCTCTTGTTCTTGATTTCTTTTCCGGGTCGGCCACGACGGCCCATGCCGTGATGCAGCTCAATGCCGAGGATGGCGGAAACCGCAAGTTTATTATGGTCCAGCTGCCCGAAAAGACCGACCCCAAAAGCGAAGCTTACAAAGCCGGATACCCGAACATCTGCGAAATCGGCAAGGAGCGCATTCGCCGGGCCGGAAAGAAGATCAAGGAGGAAAACAAGGACAAGGAGGCAATCGACCGTCTCGACACCGGATTCCGCGTGTTGAAACTCGACTCCTCGAACATGGCCGATGTCTATTACACCCCGGCCGAGACGCCCATCGAACAGACCCTGGGATTCGAGGCCTTCGAGGACAACATCAAGCCGGACCGTACGGCGGAAGATTTGTTGTTCCAGGTGATGCCGGAGTGCAATCTGCCCTTGTCGAGTCGCATCGAGGAGCGCGAGATTCACGGCAAGAAGGTCTATGCGGTCGACGACAACTACCTGGTAGCCTGCTTTGACCGCGATATCGACGAGCAGGTGATCACGGAGATTGCCCGCATGCAGCCCTATTATTTTGTGATGCGCGATGCCTCGGCCGCCACGGACAACGTGCTGGACAACTTCGACCAGATTTTCAACGCCTACAGCAAGGAGACCATCCGTCGGATTTTGTAATTTTTAGCAATGGAAAATTTTGAATACATCAAAGACATCTTTACGGTTGTAGCCATAATTGGAGCTGTTGTATATGGCGTACTGCACTTTATCTCCGAATACAAGGATTTCAAAAGCAGCAGCCAGCGACGGGCCGAATACATGGCCTCTTTTGACAAGATTGTGACACAGCTGTCGTCTGACACTCCGGCGTCACAACTTTCCGCGGCTATCCTGCTGCGCCGATTCTTTTCTGTCAAGTTGGACGAAAAATCAAGTTTCCTGAAAACGGAAACCATCAATGTCATTTCGTCCATTTTACGCACGGTTTCACCCGGGGTCTACCAGAAAACGCTGGGTGACGGTTTGGCCTATGCAACAGACCTGTCCGGAGCCGACTTGCAGAAGACCAATTTGCAGGACATATATATTGGCAATAAAAAGAAAGATGTTATCCTGCGAAAAACCGATTTCTTTATGGCAGACCTGTCATATGCACTGATTGACGGGGTTCAGGGGCAGGAGGCCATCTTATATCATGCCATCTTGTTCGATGCACAAATCAAGAACAGCAACTTCGAGAATGCGAATTTTTCGTATGCCGATTTGACCAACACAAGGTTCAAGAATGTCAGATTAAAAGGGGCGAACTTTTCACATGCCCTTAATATTCCCGAAGAGATTCAAGCTCGTTTGGTAGACGGCAAGTATCAGGGAACCGAGGCTGTAACGACGCAACCGGGAAGCAGCGACAAAACCATATTTTTCAGCATGCCGGGCTGCATGACTAAAGAGCAGGAGCTCCTTACGAAAGAGTACAGACGTATCCTGGAAACCAAGAATTTCAAGGTTCTGTATTATTATCGGGACATTTATCCGGGATTCGGGCAATTCAACAAAGTGCGTCAAAGCATACTCGAGTCGCAAGCCATGGTCGCCTTCGGGTTCAAACAGATTAACATCGAAAAGGGTGTATATCGGCCGAATACTTCTGAAAAGGAGGAGTTGAGCGACAAATGGATGCCAACCCCCTGGAATGAACTGGAAATAGGCATGGGCTTGATGAAAGGACTGCCCATCCTGCTTGTCAAGGATGACGGAATTGACAGCGGCGCATTCAATAAGGATTTGAAAGAATGTTTTACCGCTTCGATCTCGGCCGATTACGACATGCGACAGCTTGATTCGAACGAGACATTCACAAGATGGTGTGCCCACATCTGACAATACAATATGAGCATGCAACAAGCTTCGTTCAATTGTTTCTTCAAGCAGTATAAATGGCTTTTTGGCATTGCTTCAGCAATACCGACAATCGGCATTGCGGGATATTGTTTAGCCTTTTGGAATCGAGCTTTCGATGAAAATATCTGGGCTACAATTGTTACGAGTTGCATCTCCTATATTGGAACGGTTGCTTGGGGAATTTTCATCTATTATGATGGCTGGCGTCGACAAAAAGAGCAGGAATACAGAGATTTTCCAAGAATAAAGGCAGGATGTGTCCCCAAAAATAAAGACCAAGCGGTTTATACCTATGAAGAGGTGTGTGGAAGGCCGATTACTCAGGCCGAGAAAACAACAGAGTTGTTCTTCTATCTGAAATTCAGAGTCTACAACATGGGGAATCACGCTCTTTTCAACTTCCGGCCGAAACTGATACTTGTTTATGTTAATTATAAAGGGGATGCCGAACAGAAACCCCGACATTTCGTCAATCTGACGAAAGAAATCATATCGTTCCGGGAATCGAGTGATCTGTTTATCGGAGTGATGAAAGATGCAATCGGATGGGATCCCCAAACGATTAATACGACCGTAACTTATGTGTTCAGTTTCCAGGATGATCTGATGAAAATCTATTACTGTCGATGCGTCATTCCCATATATGGTGGGAAAAAACAATTCCAAGATGATTTACACATTTATACGGAAAAGGAATACAACGCTCTTATGGCCCGATATGAGCAAATAAAGGATAGTTGCCAGTTCCCTTATTCACAAATATTTGGACTATGAAATTCAGATTCAAGATACAACTATACCAGACCGATGCGGTGGAGAGTACGGTCGATGTGTTTGCCGGACAGCCTTCGCAGGGGAATGCCACCTACCGTCGCGACCTCGGCAAGCGGGAGAAAGAATACCAAACCCGGATGGATGAACGTGAGCTGGAGACCGGCTACCGGAACCAGGAGGTTTGGCTCAATGCCTCGGAGCTGCTGGAGAACATCCACAAGATACAGGACCGCAACAACATCAAACGTTCCGAGGCTTTGTCCAGGGGATTGGGCGCCTGCAGTCTCGACATCGAGATGGAGACCGGTACGGGAAAGACCTACGTCTATATCAAGACGATGTTCGAGATGAACAAGCGGTACGGCTGGTCGAAATTCATCGTCGTGGTGCCCAGCATCGCCATCCGCGAAGGAGTGGCCAAGAGTTTCGGGATGCTCGAAGACCACTTTATGGAGTATTACGGCAAGAAGGCCCGCTGGTTTATCTACAACAGCGCCAATCTGCAACAACTCGATTCATTCTCGTCGGATGCCGGGCTGAACGTGATGATTATCAATACACAGGCTTTTGCCGCCTCGATGAAGGAAGGGGGACGCAGCAAGGAGAGCCGCATCATTTACTCGCAGCGCGACGAATTCGGCAGCCGCCGGCCGATTGATGTGATTGCCGCCAACCATCCGATTGTCATCATGGATGAGCCCCAGAAGATGGAGGGCGAGGTCACGCAAACGGCGCTGGCCAAATTCCAGCCGCTGTTTATGCTGAACTACTCGGCCACGCACAAGACTCGGCACAATACGGTCTACGCGCTCGATGCACTCGATGCCTACAACATGAAACTGGTAAAAAAGATTCAGGTGAAGGGCTTCGAGATCAAGAATCTGCGCGGATTGTCAAGTTATCTCTACCTTGACAGCATCGTATTGTCGAAAAACAGGCCTCCCATGGCCCGTATCGATCTGGAGATAAACACCCCGTCGGGCATAAAGCGCAAAGCTCACACGTTCGGGGTCGGCGACAAGCTGATCAGCGAAAGCGGGCTGGCTCAATACGATGGATTCGACATTTCGGAAATTGATCCCTATGCCAACTCCGTGACCTTTCTCAACGGCATTACGCTCCACAAGGGAGAGGTATTCGGCGACACCACCGAACTGGCCATGCAGCGGGTGCAGATTCGGGAGACGATCATGTCGCACTTCGAAAAGGAGAGTGGACTTTTTGCCAGGGGAATCAAGACGCTGTCGTTGTTCTTTGTCGACGAGGTGGCCAAATACAAAAGCTACGACGCGGAGGGACACGAGGTCAAAGAGATATTCGCAAAGATATTCGAGGAGGAGTACACGAACATTCTCAACGAGCGGTTGTCGCTCTTCGACTCGGATTATCAGCAATATCTGCGGCGGTTCAACGTGGGCGACATTCATCGGGGCTACTTCTCGATCGACAAAAAGGGGCGCTCCGTGGACAGTGAAGTGAAACGCGGCAAGGATATCTCCGACGACATATCGGCCTATGATCTGATTTTAAAGAACAAGGAACGTCTGTTGAGTTTCGATGAGCCCACGCGGTTTATCTTCTCGCACTCGGCCCTGCGGGAAGGTTGGGACAACCCGAATGTTTTCCAGATCTGCACGTTGCGTCACTCCAATTCCGCCGTGGCCAAGCGTCAGGAGGTAGGCCGAGGACTGCGTCTGTGTGTGGACAGGAACGGCGTTCGAATGGACTTTGAAACCCTGGGCGAGAACGTACACGATCTGAACCGACTGACGGTCATTGCCAATGAGAGTTACAGCAGTTTTGTCGATGCCCTGCAGCGTGAGACCAAGGAGGTATTGCGGGATCGTCCGACAAAAGCCGATGTTGCATACTTTACGGGGATGTTTGTTTTGTGTGACGGTGAAAAGCATGCAATCACCAAAGAGGAGGCAACTGCCATTCGGAGCTATTTGTGGGAAAACGACTATATTGACGACAAGGATCAGATTACCGAACAATACAAATCCGATCTGGAAAACAATGCGCTTGCTCCCATGTCCCGGAAACTCGCGCCGATGGCTGAAGGTATTCAGATGTTGATCCGCGCCCTGTACGATGAGGCAACCCAAGATGCCGTCAGCAAGATGTTCGAGAACGGGAATAAGCCCAATGTTCAGAACGACAGGCTCAATGAAAACTTCAACAAGAAAGAGTTCCAGGCCTTGTGGAATGAGATCAACCACAAATATGCTTATACGGTTCACTACGACAGCGATGAACTTATTAAGAATGCGACAAATAGCATAAACGCCAAATTGCACGTCAATCAACTGCGGTATGTTGTAGTCTCCGGCGAGCAACAAACGGTGGATGCATTCGACGAAACATCTTCGACCTCAAAAACCTTGAATACCTTATCCACATCGTCAGTCGCGTACGATCTCGTCGGCGAGATTGCCCGGGGAGCCACGCTGACACGCCGTTCGGTAGTCAAGATTCTCAATGGTCTGACTTCATCCAAGTTGGCCATGTTCCGCAATAATCCCGAAGAGTTTATCCGCAATACGATCAAACTGATTCGGGAGGAAAAAGCAACGATGATTATCGAGCACATATCCTACAATCTGATTGAAGGCAAATACGACAGCAGCATATTCACCCGAGAAAAGCCCATACAAAGTCTGGATAAGGCATATCCTGCGAAAAAACACATTTTGGATTATGTCTTTTCTGATTCTGTAAAAGAGCGGGACTTTGCAAAAGATATGGATGCGGCGGCAGAGGTATGTGTTTACGCCAAACTGCCCCGATCCTTCCAGATACCAACTCCCGTTGGAAACTACGCTCCGGATTGGGCCATTGCATTCGATACGGGGAAGGTCAGACATGTTTTCTTTATTGCTGAAACCAAGGGATCAATGAGATCAATGGATCTCAGAGGGGTAGAAACCGCTAAAATAGAGTGTGCAAAAAAATTATTTAATGAGGTTTCAACGAGCAATGTAAAATACGGCGTAATTGCTTCCTATGAAGATCTGCGATCAATTATTACCAGAATAAACTGATAAACCAATATGGCAAAAAGGACTCCTCCGATTTTAAAAAATCGAAGGAGTCCTTTGTCTGTTACTCGGCAGCCGCCCGAAGGTTGCGGTCAAGGACCGCTCGGATCCCCGATTCGGGATAGAGCAGCAGGCGGTTGCCAAGTACCGTGAAGGGAATCTGCCGCCGATCCCGCAGCGTCTGCAAGGTGCGCGGTGAGAGGTGCAGGCGTGTGCAGACCTCCTCTCCGGTCAGGTAGCGCTCCTCGCCGATCATCGGGCGGCGCTCCTCGGAGGCCTTCCGCAGCGTGAGTTCCACGCTGTCCAGCCGTGCGAACAAGCGTTGTACCTCGTCGCTCGCTTCATTGAGATAATCCAGCGGCATGGCTATCGCGTTTGAATGGTTTTACGGGAGAGCCAGGCCGCCAGGTCCCGGCGTCGGTAGTAGAATTTACCGCCCAGCCGCGAGCAGGGAATCGCACCCCGGTCCCGGTAGCTCTGCAGCGTGCGTTTGGTGATGTTCAGTGCCCGGCACACCTCTTCGCTGTCCAATCACCCGTCGTCCTGCGGTGGCGTCAAATGACGTTCCAGACGTTGGGCAAGGGCGGAGAGGTGTTCCACCCGTTCGAGGAGCCTCAGCCAACTCCGCTCCCCGATACATACGATCTTTTCCATGGTCTTCTTTCTGTTTGGTTCAACATTCCGGCAACCCGTCTCTGTGGGGTGCTCTTTGTGTGGATGGGGACGCTGAATATTCAGCAGTCCCGGATCCGAAAGGCACGGCGTTTCATCTTTTTCCCGGTTTATAAATCTTTGTTCCTGCAAGCTTGCACTCGGATAACGCGTGCAGCCCCTCAAAAGTTTCGCCCGCAAAGTGATGTGGCAGTGGTTGGCGTCGGTTGGCGTCGCGAGGGTGGACAAACTGCGGTGAAAACGCCGGTTTATGCCGTCAGCACCTTGCCGATGCGGCGCATCTCGCGACTGATGTTCGCCTCGGAGATCTTCGCATAGCGCCGTGTCATGTTCGTATTCGTATGGCCCAGAATCTTGGCGATGATGTCGATCGGCATCCCGTATTCAATCGCCAGCGTGGCAAACGTATGGCGCGCCAGGTGCGTGGTCAGATGCTTCTGAATCTGACAAATATCCGCTATCTCCTTCAGGTAGGCGTTCATCTTCGTATTCGATGGGACGGGCAGCAGCTTGCCCCGTGCCCGACAGTTGGCATCGTCGCGGTACTTCTCCAGCAGGGCCGCCGCCTGCGGAAGTGCCGGGACACGGCTCATCACCGAGGTCTTCTCCCGCGGCTTATGGATCCACAGCTGACCCTCCTCGTCCGTCGTGAGGTGTTCCCGCCGCAGGTGGTCGACATCCGTGAAGGCCAGTCCCGTCAGTGCGCAAAAGCAGAAGACATCCCGGATGCGGTCCAGACGCTCGTTGGGCATCTGTCGCTTCAAGAGCAGGTCTAGTTCCGCCTTCGTCAGCGGCACTTTGACGTTCGTCTTGTCAATCTTCATCTTGTAGTAGCGGAAGGGATTCTTCTCGATCCATTCGTTGCGGACCGCATAGAGCAGGAAATTCTTCAAACAGCAGAGCAGATTGACCGCTCCGTTGTTGTGGCAGTTGTAGGCCGTCTGCATATAGGTGTTCAATCCATCGACGTAGGCATAGTCGACCGTCTCCAGCGGGAGGTCCTCTTTGTGGTAGGTATCCCGGATATATTCGGTCATGTAGCGCAGCAGACGGTGGTACTTGTTGGCTGTGAGCTGCGAGATACGGGCATTTGCCCTTTTTCGTGACTTTGGTCTTCTTGCAGAAGAAGACAACACTGAAGGTGGTTCGTGGCAACATGGCTGCTTGGTTTTTGAGTAAATTAAACGTCTTCAGCACCGGAATGTTGCAGAGTAAAATGATGCAAATCAGCGAAATAGAGCTAAATCGTGACCTATTTTCGGTCCGAGCAAAAAAGGTCACGATTAAGGCGTGAAATACTTGCTGCCTTTTGCGTCAACAGGAGTGGGGATATAAAAGGAAAATCCTTGTATATCGCTGAAATACAAGACTTTTTGCTTTCTTTTGGGCCTCTTCGCTTCGGCCGTCTGGAGAGGAACAAGGAACGATGCCGTCGCATGGAACGGCTGGGGTTGATGACCGATGCGGGGCGGGCCGTCTTGCCGGATATGAGCGAAACCGGATTTTCCATTGATCCTGATATTTTGCAAGAGTTGCAGTCTGACCCTGTTCTCTGGGAAAACTTCTGCCGCCTGCCGGACCTTTACAAACGGGTGCGGATTGATACCATTCAGATCAAAAAGAACCAGCCCGAACTTTTTCGGAAACGCCTCGACAAATTTCTTAAAAACACCCACAAAGGCATTCTCTACAGTGAGTGGAACGACAACGGGCGGTTGTAAGTTCTGCTCCTTTTCATCCGGCAGCAAAGTAAGGGCCCGGCGCGAAATGCCAACCTCAGGCCCTGGTGGGGTTTCCGCAGGGAAAAGCCTCTTTCGGTGGAGCCCTTTCCCCGCGGAAAAGGTTGTCGTATTCGCTCCGGCCCGCTTTTGAAGATGCTACCGATGGAAAGGAGAAAAACCATGCTTCGGCTGTGTGTCGTGTCTCTCGTTCCCTGGTCCATCTTTCGTCCACCGTCCTCGATCCCTGCTGCCACCTAAGATCAATTTGTTGCCCATTTTTCTCGCGTTTAAGCCATGATGAAACTTGGCGATATAAGTTGTACTCTGCGGTGGTTTTTGAGGTGTATGGCCTGTTTCTGTGGTTTCTATCGTGTATTTATCGGGCCTCCGCCGTAGGCGCAGCGCCCAACCCTCCCCGATGCAAGAATGTGGGCAACGACCAAAGTCTTGTTGTCGCTCCAGCCCTATGTATCCAACTGGTATCCGCAAATCAATATGTCCGCAAAACAACAAAACAGAGAGCCAGCAAAACAGTACGTCAGTAAAACAACAAAACAGTGTGTCAACACAACAGCGAAACAGCAAAACCGTGACTTCAGTCAGTCAGTACTTCAGTCAGTCAGTACTTCAGTCAGTGCTTCAGTCAGTCAGTACTTCAGTCAGTCAGTATTTCAGTCAGTCAGTACTTCAGTCAGTCAGTCTTTCAGTCAGTCAGTACTGAATTCAGTCAGTACTGACGTCAATCAGTCAGTCGGCCTTTTTGAATAAGACGCCTCCGGACCTTCCTTTTTTTGTCGATTTTGTTCCCGATGTCGGCTTCGGGAACGGGTGGTTTGCCTCTTCAGATTGGCCGGCGAACAAGAGGGAACGGGACGTGATATTCGACCCGTTTTTGAGTCCCCGGAACATTATATGTTTCGGGACTCAGCAAGCTGTGTTTTCCGTTACGCGAAATATTCTCGGTAACGAAAACAGCTTGCCCGCAAGGGGGGGGGGTGGAAAACTCCTCCGAAGTCGTCGTTTTTTACCGGGGCCACCGTGGCCCGAGCCGAAATTTAGCCGGCGAAGGATTTTCGAGACACCTTCGCCAGAAAATAGGGAAGATCCGGCCATTTTGGCGTGGTAAAGTGGCGGTTTATCGCCTCAAATCAGACTTCAAAAAGCCTGTTTCGACCGATTTTGGGCGGTTGAAGATGCAAAATTTCGGACAGATTTTACGAATTTTGACGTGCTTTTAAGCCCTCAATTTATCCAATTGAGAGCTTCTAATCCGATATTTTGCGTCATAAAAAGAAGTGGAATTTGTCCTTTTTCAGCGTCTAATTCTGCGGAATTTCGGTCATTCAGAGCCGGTTTTGAAGCGGCTTCAGTACCAATTTTCCCGTGAAACGAGACGTTTATTGCGGGAAACAACGCACTGGTTTGTGTCCCAGTTCCAGCCCGCAGAGGACGTCGAGCGAACTGGGGCGGCCGTCCGTGCGGAGGGCGTAGACGCTCTCTTCGGCCATTGCGGCGATGGTGTAGTTGCGGGTCTGGGCGGTCTGCCAACCTGTCCGGCGGGCGTTGCGGACGGCAAAGATCAGGATGCGCTGCTCGGCCAGGGCCTCTTCGACGTCGGGAGGGTAGCGACGATAGAGGGCACGCCCCAGGGCCCAGATCACCGGGTGACGGGCTTTCAGCAGGAGTTCGAAGACGGATTTTTCGAGCGGCGACTGGAAGCCGCTGATTACGACGCGGTCGGTTGCGCAACACGCCTCAGCCCAGCGTAAAGCCTGCTCCTCGACGGCCGGCGAGACGACGCGCGAGGCGAAGAAGGCGACCTTTCGGCGGTTGAGCAGGGCGGGGTTTCCGGTGTAATCGTAATCGAAAGCCATAAAAAAACGTGGGTTGCCGCATTGACTTACCCCGTACTCAGGCCTTCGCTGCCCCACACCGAAATAAGCAACACGGACAGCCCACGCGAAACGCGTATCATGCACATAGCAAGCCAAAGGCCTGCGGGCACAATACATGCGTCCACGAGGCGTCCCGTTACATCCCTTCCGGTGTGTCAAGTTTGCGAAGTTTGAGTACGGAAGAAAACGTAATTAAACGTTCGTAATATGTTAGTTCCGCGGATCGGCACGGAACCATCTACAAAAATAGGAAATTAAATTGAATAATTATAAGTAATACACTTTAGAAAAAATAGGATCATGAAGGTTATATTAGGCGTCTATTCAGGTAACGGATTAAAATATGGCCAGAAAAGCCGAAGTATAAATTCTCCTGTGTAAAGAATATTTGGTTTTATGCAACTGTAGATGCTTGAACATCATTCATATATTGTTTCTGTTTGATGAAATGTTTTTACTATTTATCAAAGAATATTGATGGTCTGGTTTGAAATGTCATTCTTCTTAAACGCCTTTTTCAACGGATCGCTATCAATTGAATGATTTCAATATAATGTCTACGAAAATAAGTAGAATTACAACTATTCCGAAGATCGTAATTTTTGTTGATAATAAACTCGATTGATTTTGTGCTGTTGTAAGAACTTTTTTCTCACTAGATGTTAATGCTGTTGATATTGCCTTTTGCAGTTTGGTGGTATTCTTATTTGCCATATCGATTTGTGCAGAGAGACTTTTATTTATACTCTCCATGTTTTTTTCAAGTGAGTTTATTCGAGAAATAATATTATTTAAATCAGACTCTATTCCAACAGTAGCAAATCGGTCAATTTGATCTTTTAAAGTGGATGCTTGGTTTTCCAGTATTTCTAGAAATTTGGTCAGGTCGGAAACCTTATCATCAATTGGCGTTAATGTAGCTTTGAGTTCTTTGCCGAATTCTTCAACCATCTCTTTTTGATGGTTCTTCATTTCTGCATCATAACTAATGACTGTTTTTTTGAGTTTACTCGTTTCATTCTGGATCTCAGCAATTTTTTCTTCCCAATTGTTAAGAGTCTTCAAATTAAATTCTTTGCTGTCGGCAAGAATCAAAGCAATGGATTTAGAAATGTTCTCAAGAGCATCTTTATAAGATGAGATGCTTCCAAACAGCATATTTGCAGATTGTACGACTGTGTCGACCTGGCCTTTGGCTGACATAATCTCTTCCAGGCTTGATTCTAAAGCCGCAAGAGATGCAAGGATTTCTTTATTGTCCATATTTCTTTAATTGATATATTTCTTTTTAAACTCATTTAACCAAGAGAGATGGAGTTCCAACTCAGCCTCGGCATCCCATTGTTCCAATAGTTCAATAGACTGTCTGGCAATATTTCTAGCAGCCAGACTTGTTTTATATTCTTCAAGAATTTTATAATATATCATTCTATTGGAATATAGTTTGTGAAACTCAACATAACCATGAATATAGCTTTCTTTTAGTTCCTCCGTTAAACTTTCATTCGAATCTGTTCCCAGGAAAAGCAGACAAAAAACATTCAGCCAATCAATGGTTGGATTACCGTCGGTTAGTGAACGTCTAATAAGACGGACGGCTCCTTGTAAATGTTTGATATTGTCTATTTGGGAGCTAGAGTCTTGACTTGTCACATCATCGTCGACGACGCGTAAATATTTTTTGACAATTTCGAACGAAGAACGTTTACCATTATCAGTATCCGATGTCAATGAGAATGACCTCTCGCCAGATAGATTGGGATATTCAAAGTCTTTTCTGGCAAATTTTGAGTTGAAATAATAGTATATAAAATCTTTAAGGTCTTCATTCGCTTCTTTCCAATCCTTATTCTGGAGCCCAAGCATACAGAATGTGCGCATATCATCGATAGCCCGTTTGCGTTTCACGGCTATTTTCTCATATATGAATTCTGTAAGATATCCGAGACATTTATGGATTTCGTTATCACCTTTGTATGAAGGGACTTTGGAGATCTCTTCGTGAGCTTTTTCAGGTGAGTAATATCGTTCCAGAAATTTTTGCAAGCTCTTATAATATGCTCCAGCAGCCTTACGAACGGCTACTACTCGATATGCACCTCTCGAGTAATCTTCCGTAAAATCATCTATTAAACCGATGCAACACATTCGATAGATAGCCTTTGCTACATCGGCTTTATCTCTGTATATATCAATATCTTTGCGGGCAACCGTGTGGATCTCAGGTGATCCGGCCTCCGCAATGCGGGCTTCTTTATTGTTGTAAGATCTGACCTCGAAAAGTTTACCTTTATATTTTGCTATGGTTCGTGTTGGTATCCATGCGACCAGTTGTGCCCCTACATTGTAATGTTGTAGCTCTTTCAAGAAGTCAGAGACTTCATACGTGTTTTTCATCTCAGCATCATCGCCCAAAAACAGGCTAATGACAGACCGGCTCAACAAATCATGCATGGTCCGTTTTTCAATCAGCGCACCCTTGAAGTTATTGTTATAAAAGAACATGACTGTTTCATAGTCTACATTCATATACTCAAGATTCTTTGCAGAAATAGTGAGCCCCGCTTGACTCAGTGATTCTTTTAGATCTTCGACGTATTGGAACCCTCGAGATGTTCGGGGGGCCAGTCGAAGTTGGCACTTGCTATAATTGGAACAAGTGTCTTTGCATGGCCCTTTATTGCATCTACTGCATGATGCTCCGCATAGGTCAAAAGCAAAACGATTGTTACAGATCCCGCACCGTAGTCGAGCCATATCTTTTTCAGGTGAACAGAGATCAATATATTCAGGCGGGATTGTTAGATTGTATCGCTGCAATATTCGTTGCAGATCACCTTCCCGAAACCACTTGTTTTTAATAATCGAGATCGGGAAGGTTGACACCTTGTATTTTGGATTGATTCGGACAAGACGATAGTCGGATAATAAGATCACGGAAAGTGCTGTATGCCGATCTCGGCCGGCTCTTCCTGCCTCTTGGACAAAGCTCTCTAATGAACTTGAATAGTTCATATTGATCGTGAAGCGAACGTTGGGCTTGTCAATACCCATCCCGAAAGCTTTTGTTGCTATCATGAGGGGTAAATGGTTGTCACGGAACAATTCAAGATTAGCAAATGATTTGGAGTCAGCAGTATTGTCTTCCACTGTATCCTCTCCGCTATTGCCTACAAAGGTCCCTACCGGCATTTGTTGAGCCGTTGTTTTTGCATTTTCATCAACAGAAATGCCGGTTCCGCGTTTATGAGGACAGAATATGATTCCCGATTGAAGGTATTCTTCTTTTTTAGCTCCAAAATCATAGGGCATTTCGACATATAATTGATTTGTTGGAGCTATTGCCATGTTTTGACGGCTATAATAATGTTTGATGATTGAAGCTAGCGAGTCCGGTTGCTGAAGTTCTGCTATATATCTTGGTATGAGATCAAGATAATGTTGTAGAAATTCTTTCTTTGATTCATATGTTGCCCATTTATCTGCAATATTCAAGGCTCGAGGAAGATCTCTATCTAATTTGTTCTCTCTATCATAGTATTTGTCTTCTGCGTATTCTATTGGAACTCGTTCGATTTTGTATTGTAATTCAAGGCGATTGGTATTCTCGTCTCGTACAATGGTGTCGGCATCCAAATTGAATTGGCCATCGCCTGAAAGCTCGCGCTCTACATCGGCCAATACGTCGAATGAAGCTGTGGCTGTTAGCCCGAATAGAGTCAGGCTTCGGCGATTCGCCGTCTGTTTCGGTAGGACATAATTGTACATATTACGTCCCAAGTGTAGATAAGTGAATCGGAAATCATGCCCCCATTCCGAGACACAATGCACTTCATCAATGACGCCATATGAGAAATATACACCCAAGTCGTGCATATTTCGTAATTTTTCACGGAATCCGTAGATGCATAGCCGCTCCGGTGACAGAAATACGATCTGCATTTGAGAGGCTTCCATCAATTTGGCTCGTTGTTCTTTTTCAGGAGCGTCAATAAAAGAATTAATGAAAGTGCATGAATCGATACCGGCCTTCCGTAATCCATCGTATTGATCCTTCATCAAAGACCGTAATGGATCAACTACCAATGTGACGCCAGGTTGGAGCATCGCTGCAATTTGGTATGTCAATGATTTGCCGCCTCCAGTAGGTAGAAGACCTATTACGCTTCTGTTCTGAAGAGCTCGACTCAAAATCGGTAGCTGGCCTGGGCGGAAATCCTCCTTTCGAAATAACAACTGTAAGAAATAACGCAAATGTGTTGTCTCTGCTTCAAGGGGTGTGTATGCTCCTTGTGTATCTTTGGTAACTAATGGTTTATAATCAATGACATCTGTTGTATAAATCGATCTTACCGATCTGTGATAATGGGAGGATCGAATGCAGAAATGGCATCCATTCTTACTTTGAAAGTTGCTGTGAGAAATATCCTCCAATCCAGCTCTGCGTAACATCGAAATATCGACCACCATGTCGTATATCTTGTTCTTGATTGTAGCAGAGGCTTTTGTCCGAACAGTAACTTCAATCGAAGGGTCATTGATCTCATGAAGTTTCGAATTAGCGAACTCTTTCGAGCTAATGATTGTCAAGTTGACTTTAGGAAATCTGCGGTTGCCATAGGCCTGGCTAAGCTTTACAAGATGTTCGAACATCTGTTTGAAGTCAACGATGGCTAACGCGGCACAAGGAACATCTCGCTCCTCAACTAAGATATTCCATTCCTGGCTGTCGATGCTCAAGCGATTAACCAGCAACGCCTCAACCAAAGTTTTCTCGAATCGAGCGATGGCAATAGGAGATAAAACAAGCTGTAAAGTTCGAATCCAGTCTTGATCAAAGGGCTTTTTATATGCCTCAAATAGCATTTGCACATATTCACTGCCCAGATTATCAAATGTCTTGCTCTTTATGTCTGATTCTTTGATTCTTATACTGCACCAATGATTTGCTGCGAGAATCTTATCTCGATCTTCGTCTTTATATTTTTGTGCTCCTGCATGATATTTATCCCCATCAAGCTCAATAACGCATCCTTTATGCTTATTACCGAGTAGATCTATTGTTTCATAGGGAAATTCCAATGAAAAATCGACTCTTTGGGTGAGCTGGGACGTGTTTTTAGTAATTGATCCCAGCGATCTTTGCGGGATCAACACTTGTTTAAGAATAGGATTGGCCACATTGCTGATATAATACCTTTCCAAATCTGAATCCAATTGACTTACGTCATAAGGATGATCCTGGAAATTGAATCTGCTGTCAATGGTGTGTAGCGCTAAGAGAGCGTTTTGTGTATCTAAGTCTCCTAGTACAAAGTCTATTCCTCCGAGCGGATTGACGACCTTATGATTCCCAAAATCCTTAAACGCAGCTTCAATATATGGACTTGCCTTGGTCGGCAGCCCTCGAACAATTATGTTGTTGAGTACCGCAAATACAGGATCGACATCATCATAGATACTTGCCCCCAGATCAAAATACGGAGTTGCAACCTCAAACGAAGATAGATATTCAAGTAGGGCGTTAGATTTTGCTTCCTGACTTTCAAGGGCTCTTTTGACGCCATCCAATTGAAAAGCTGCATGGAACTGTACTGGTGGATTGTATGGAACAAGTATGGCCTCCTGTTCAATACGTTCTATTCGGAACAGTTTGTATTTGGCCGTATACTTGTGCGAATCTTTGTTATGCTCTTCTTCCCAAATCAAGGATGGATGAGCGAACCAATTGTAAAATGAATCAATACGATGATTGGTCGAGTTCAATGGACCGACACAAATAAAATAGTGTTCACCTTCGATATTATCAGAAATGGTTTGGGCAATACTTTTGACTTCTACAGATGCAACGTCGAGAATATTTGAAAAGAAGTGTAGCGTAACGCTATATCCAGACTGAATATCATTGGCTGTTAAATCGTTAAGGTACTTTTTTATTGGAACGATCTTCTCTTCGGAAATATAGCCGCTTAAATGAAGAACGGCTCGTTTCAGGGCCTGTTCTGCAGGCTCAATTAAAACTACTTTCTCAACCGTCGGGCAAATTCCTCGGTCATTCAGAAAATCAAAATAGCAGATACTTGCCAATCCTTGACCGCAACCCCAATCGATGATTTGCAGATTCTGGCTCTTGAGTATATCCAATGGAAGATGCTCGAGTGCATTTTTGATTTTAGCTTCGTGCATTAGCCCATACGCACGAAGATATTCACACATTGTTTCGTGTGAATCAAGTAATTTAACACCGTGTTCTAGTTCTTTCCAAAGCGCAGTGTGCTCATCGTTCGAATGGTGTGATATGCTTTCTATGGCAATAGCTCGGATTTGATCGAACGAAGGATGAGTTAGCTGTTTTATTTTTTGAGTATATTCTTCCGTATACATCGTTGAGGTATTTGTATTCATCAAATGATACTCTCACCTTTGAAGCCCTTTTGGCGTGCCGCTTCATAATTTCTCAGAGCTGCGTCTTTACTGGTATTAGCATAGCAGTATTCGCATAGGTGTGGACAGGTATTATATTCTCCGATATCCTTGCTTATCACACAGTCACAAAAGAATCGTTGCCCTTTGTCTTTGTTGTTTTTCTTCTTAATAGCGTAGTGCGTATCGTCTATTATGACGGCGTCAGTCGGTATTTCTTCTGATATATCGAATAGATTTGAAGCCTCCCCATATTGATGGATGTCAACCTTTAGAAAATCCATAAGAGTCTTGTCTTGCCAAGCAAATCGGATCATCAAGTTATCATCCACGCAATGGTTGTGGTCGATCCCGAATTTCTCCAGATTGATTTTTTCTCCACAGGTGGCCAATATATAGTTCCAATTGGAGCGATTGAGTTTGCTTAGACGTTCAGCGAATTCAGTCATCATAGACTCAGACCATTCCACATAGTGGATCTGATGTTTATCAAGGTTATTTTTTACCTTTTTATAGGATGCAATGTCTGCGAAACTGAAAACCAGTTTTTCTGTGTATCCTATCAACTTGTCTCCGATATACTTGATTTTCTGCAATAAATCATCCATCGTGATTTGATCTGTAAGAATTAAGGGATCAAAGCGCCAAATAACACGACCCATTCCGAGTTTGTCGACCAAAAGTTTGAAGGTCTCTATTCGTTGGGTAAGTTCAGGAACGCCTTGTTCTAATCCTTCTTTCTCATAATCATTGAGTGTATATTGAATGTAACAACTTATCCGACGAGTTTTCAGCACATCGAGATATGCTAACAAAGGACGAGGATTTTTCGACCAAAAAACGATAAAACGAGTGTCGGCATAGGATATGTAACTTTTTACTCCATTGAAAGGGTTAGTCCAGGCTGAATAACCTTTTTGTAGTCGATAAAAAAACCAATCACAATAAAATGCCGGAATATCGGTACTTCTACTGGCTGATATTATTTGAGGACTTTGTGCTTCAACGTAAGTCCCATTTTCTAATTGAATGTTTTTTTTCTGCCAGGCCATTTGTTTTTCTAGTTAGGAATAACGCTTATGGACTTTTAGGGGAGTATTACAAATATACATAATATTTTAAACTATTGATAATAACTAGATTTGTTTATTCTTCCTACGTCATTTGATGCTTTGGCTTTTGTGTCATAATTCGTAAATTTGTAAAGAGTTAAATGCGGGAAAATACGCCAGTATTCTTTGGGAGATTTATGAATAAGGCTGAGAAAATACGTAAAATCAATGAAGTTGTCGGGCGTTTTTTTGACGATCCTGGCAATCCGCGTCGGATTGCTGCTAAAGATCTGATGCCGTTATTCATTCGAAAGGGAATTTTTACAACAGATCATAGCAATGGACTTTCCATTAGAAGTTTGCTTCGGGAGTTGGATCAGCGAAAGGCGTTGTCTCTCATCCCATATGTGTTTGCGGATCGAAAAAATAGTAATGTTAATTGGTATTTTACCGCATTGAATTCACGTAGACTACGACCTGTTTCTGTCGCGGATTCTTTGAAAGTCCCCACTCCATCGTTCAAGGTACCCCCGATCTTGGATGGTACGAACAAGAAGCGACAACGCCAAAATTCCGATGAATATTACGTGATTGGATTGTGTAATGAAGTGCTTGGACAGACTGCATTGCAACAGCATCGATTTGAGTTTTTGAGAGGGGATACGGGGCGTAAATTGCCGGTTGACGCCTATTACGAGCAACTGAATTTGGTTGTTGAGTATTGTGAAACCCAGCATACCGAGGCAGCGCCTTTCTTTGATCGAAGAATGACCGTGAGTGGTGTCTCACGGGGAGAACAACGCAGAATATATGACCAGCGGCGTCGAGATGAATTGAGCCGTCACCAAATCCATTTGGTTGAGATCCATTATAGTGATTTGGGATCCTCCAAGCGACTCAAAAGAGATAGGATGCACGATATCGAGGTAGTCAAAAGAAAATTGAGCCAGTTTATAGGATAAACCCATTATGAGCACCCTGGAACGAGCCATCGAGATTGCCACCGAGGCGCACCGCGGCCAGCGCGACAAGGCCGGAAATGACTATATCGGCCACCCGCTGCGGGTCATGGCCGAGGGCAAAACCCCCGAAGAGAAGATCGTCGGGGTGCTGCACGATGTGGTCGAGGACAGCGACTGGACGCTGGAGGAGCTGGCGGCCGAAGGATTTACGCCCGAAATCATCGAGGCGCTGCGCTGTTTGACCCACGCCGAAGAGGAGCCCTACGACCGTTATATTGCCCGCATAAAGGGTAATCCGCTGGCCGTGGCGGTCAAGTTGAACGACCTCGCGGACAACATGGATATTCGTCGCCTGCCGTATCTCTCGGACAAGGACGTCAAGCGACTCAAGCGTTATTTGCGGGCCTACAAGCAGCTGACCGGCGAGCCGACCTATTCGGTCTATGCCTGTCGCCAGGAGTATCCGAACGCCTATCTGCCCTGGACCGAGGCGGAGGATCTGGAGCTGACGCGCCGGTGGTGTGAGGGGGCGACGGAGGTGGAGCTGTCCGCCCATTTCCAGCGCAAGCCCGGCGCTATCCGTTCGCGCATCGAGAAGCTCGACCTGGAGCGGCTTTACGGAAAACCAGACAGCCATGACTGAACTGCGAAAAATACCAAACGTCGGGCCGCGGACCGAAGCGGATCTGCTGGCCATGGGCTACACGACCATCGAATCGCTGAAGGGCAAGACGGCCGAGGAACTTTATGCCGAGGAGTGTCGTCTGCGGGGGTGTCAAATTGACCGCTGTCAGCTGTATCTTTATCGCGCGGTCGTCTATTTCGTCAACACGGAGAATCCCGATCCGGCGAAGTGCAAGTGGTGGCTCTGGAAGGATCGGCCTGCGGCGGAAGCAGATCCCGAGCGCAAATAGACCGATTGGGCCGATATACGCCGCAGCCTCGGGCGCCGTCTGCAAAGTGCGGCGAAACGATAAACTGATTCGCGATGATACTGAGCGTCAGCCGAAGAACCGATATTCCCGCCTTCTATTCGGACTGGTTTTACAACCGGATCCGGGAGGGGTATGTGTGTGCGTCCGGAATCCGATGAACCGACATCAGGTCAGCAAAATCCGGCTATCCCCCGATGTGATTGATTGCATCGTCTTTTGGAGCAAGAATCCAGCGCCGATGCTGCCGCGTCTGGGCGAACTTGCGGACTACATGTACTATTTCCAGTTTACGGTCTCTCCATACGACAGGGAGCTGGAGAAGGGACTCCCGCAGAAGGAATCCATTATTGATACGTTCAGACTGCTGTCCGACCGGATTGGCCCCAAGCGGGTCATTTGGCGGTATGATCCGATTCTGTTCTCGCAAAGCATGGACGTCAGTTATCATCTGCACGGTTTTGAGGCAATCGCCAAACGGTTGGCCTCCTGTACCCAAACCTGCGTGATCAGTTTTGTGGATCTGTATCAGAAGACGCGGCGCAATTTAAGGGAGACAACGGCCCGGGAACCGAGTGCGGATGAAATCACCCGATTGGCTGCGGGGCTGGCGGCCATTGCATCAAGCTATGGCATCCGGATCCAGAGCTGCGCGGAACGGATAGACCTTGAGCCGATGGGCATCCGGCATGGCCGGTGCATCGACCGTATGTTGATTGAGGAGTTGCTGGGGGGCAGGTTGGAGGTCGCCAAGGACAGGAACCAACGGCCGGAGTGTGGATGTGTGCAGAGTGTGGATATCGGGGCCTATGATACATGCAGCCACGGCTGTCTGTATTGCTATGCCAACACCGATACGAAGACGGTGTGTCGGAACCGTGCGTTGCATGACCCGTCGTCGCCGTTGTTGATCGGCCGTATGGAGGAGAGTGATGTCGTAAAGGAGCGGGCGATCCGCTCGTTTAAGGTGAGCGATGCTCTTTTTTAGGTGCGAGGTGGTTGAATAATCCGGCCGCCCCGATGGGCTTGGGACCGGTCGGACCAATGCGTGCTGCTACCTTGGGCGCCGTTTGCGAAGGACGAACTCGGTCGCCTCGCGATCCTTCTGTTCGGCGGTTCGCACGGGATTCTGCAGCAGCCACTGTTCGAGCTCCTCGCGCAGGAAGTAGACATTCTTGCCGTGGGGCTTGTAGTGGGGGATGCGGGCGCTGTGGGTGAGTTTGTACATGTAGCTCGGTGAGATGCCTGTGAAGTCGCAGGCTTCGGAAAAGTTCAGGACATTCTTCTGTCCGCGCAGCAGTTGTTCGATGCGGTCGAGACGTTCCTCGACGGTTAGACTCATTTGCATAAAAACACAATTTAAAAGGTTTGACAAAGGCGTTGCACAACGCACGGGTTTGTAATTACAGAGACAAAGAAACGAAGAAAAAAGGCTGGCAACATTGTCTGCCAACGTTTCCGCTTGTTTGGACAATCTTTCCCATCCATTGCCCGCGTACTGGCACCCTGCAAACACGACGGAGGAACCCCGCAAAGGGGGACTTCGTCCGTGCTTGTCGGTATCTGTGGGCAGGCTATGACTGTGCGGCCTCCAGGGCCCGGATGCAGTCGAGAATCTGCTGCTCGCGTTTCGCGTCGATGATGTCGGCCATCTGCTTGGCCGCCGAGAGATCCTTGGCCGTAAGCGGTTTGCCCAGCTTTGAGAGAAAGCACCCCTTGGCTCCCGCTACGCGCTGCCACTTCGGGGTGATGAACCGCGCGGCGCTCAGCGATTCGAGCAGCAGCGCCAGCAGCTTGTTGTGGGTCGTCTGCAACGGTTCCGGGAGTTGGCAGGCGAGCAGCAGTTCGACCTCCGGGCGGGTGACGTCGCGCCGGAAGAGGCCGATGCGATTGATGTGTTCGGTCAGCAGGTCGAGCTGCCGGTCGGTAAGGCGCGGCGAGAAGTCATCCGGCGTGGGGTCGAACCCTGTGCGGCTGCGGTTGATGGCGCGGCGCTTCTCGGCCTGCGCCTGCAGGGCGGTTTCGCGCTCCCGGGCCTGCGTCAGCTCCTCCTGCCGCTGCCGCGTGAAGCCGGCAATCTCCGCAACGGCGCTCTGCACCTCGTCCAGTCGGGCGTTGAGGTCGTCCCGAGCCGGGGCGGGGTAGCGGTTGTAGAGATAAGCGAAGGTCTGGTCGATGCGCCGCTGTTCGTCGCGGGTGAAGTTGCCGTAGGCCAGCCGGCGTTCGTAGTCGCGGTGCTGTTCGTCGAGGTAGCGACGGGCTTCCGCACCGGTGAGTCCGCGGCACTCGATCTCGCTCTCCAGGTAGTGGAGCGTAAAGCGGGGATCCCGGAAGAGGACGACGCAGAAGGTGAGCCAGCTGAAGAGGACGACTAGCGCATAGAAGATCGACGCCGGCACCATCCATAACCAGCCCAGCAACCGGCTCTGACGCGCAAGCCGCATACGCACGCTTCCGATCCATGCACGGACCCTGCTGTTGGCACGACGGTGCGAGTAGCGGATGTATTCGATGCGGTTCATGGGCGGTCGGTTACGGTGCGGGTACGGAGGTGGCGCGGGTGGGCGCACCATCTTCCAAAGATAATCATAATTCCGGAATCCGGTTCACCGCTTCGCGTTTCTTCTCGTCCATAATCTGCGCATAGACCTGTGTGGTCTTCAGCTCGCGGTGGCCGAGGAGCTTCGAAAGGGTGTAGATCTCGGTGCCCAATGAGAGCTGGAGCACGGCGAAGGTGTGGCGCCCGCAGTGGAAGGTGATGTGCTTCGTGATACCCGCCTTCATGCACCATTCGCGCAGCGCGAGATTGTGCCAGGCGGAGTATTTCAGCCCCGTGAAGATCCGTTCGTCGGCCCTGCCGCGTGGCCCCATGTAGCGCACGGCCTGCTCGGAGATGTCGAGGTACTCCAGACCGCGGGTCTTCTTCTGGCGGAAGACCACGCGCGTGCCGCCGTCGAACTCCTGCACCTCGCCCCACGTCAGCTTGTTGATGTCGCTCCAGCGCATGCCCGTCAGACACGAGAAGATGAAGGCATCCTTCAGCACCGGGTAGGAGCAGTCGGTCTTGACCAGCCGTTGCAGCTCCTCGATCGTGAGATATTCGCGGTGGACATCCTCCGTCCGCGTGGCCTTGACCCCCATGGCGGGCGATTGGGGGACGATCCCCTCCTCGACGGCCCGGTTCAACGCCGCCTTGAACTTCAGGAAGTAGCTGTTCTGGCTGTTGGCCGAGAGGGCGGTGCCGCTCTTCGTGCGAGCCTCCTTGGCGAGGTAGGTGCGGAACCCCTCGACGAACCGTCGGTCGATCCGTTCGAAGGTGGTCTCCGTCCCCGCATAGGCGATCAGGTGTTTCAGCATACTGTCCCAGTTGCCCCAGTTGCCGGGCGAATCCTTGCGCTGCTCGACCATCCCGCGGATAAACTCGACCAGGTTGGTGCGGATCTTGAACGGCACGGCGAACCCGTACTGCTCGTTCTGCTCGGCGAGCAGCCGTTTGGCCTTGACCTTCTCGGCCATCTCGAGGTTGATCTTGTTGTGGTCGCGCTCGGCCTTGTTGCGGGGCGCGGTGTAGAGGAAGTATTCGAGGGTCTCGAATTTGCGCTTGGGCCTTGTGGTGCCGTTGGCCCCGAGGGTGTACCCCAGGTAGTATTCCAATACCAAAGAGGTTCGCCCGTTCTTCAGTTCGCGTTTGATCAGCTTAATCTCCATAGGCGTGCGTTTCGATTGGTGTGTTGCAAAAATAGGGATAAAATTTGCAACATGCAAGTGCAAACGTTACAAATACGTTGCAAAAACGCGCCTCGAAGGGAGATTTT
>ERZ825670.992-NODE-992-length-33972-cov-7.821771_pt1 | contig 33972 bp, 46 predicted proteins | sample MGYA00519929_ERZ825670 | MGnify/ENA primary metagenome ERZ825670 (study PRJEB31778, sample SAMEA3449207) | human gut metagenome | biome: human gut; feature: human-associated habitat; material: faeces | place: United Kingdom | collected 2010/2012 ...
GTTGCTAAATTTCTATTAAATTGTTTATTTAATTCTGTTTGTAATGCTTTTACTAGTGCTGTATGAGTTTCATTTCCGTAAATGTTATCTACAGCAATATTGAAGCCGTATCTACTATTTAATGTGCTTTGTATTGTTGCTACAATGCCCTTATATTCGTTTTTATCTTCTACCTTTGTAGTTTGTTGTTCTTGTCGATTTTCAGCAATAATTTGTCCACTATCGGCTAAACCTAGAGTCCTTAAAAATCCTTTTGCAATAGCTTGTCCTATTGCTTTTTGCTTTTCTACAGTATCACCGATTTTGACGTCTTCTGCATTGTCAACAAAGAAAGATTCTACAATAACAGCCGGTGCATTTGTACTTCTTATAAATCCAAAATAGTCACTACCTCTTGAATTAACTTTTGTTTTTGTTCCTCTTGAGTTTTGACCAATTGCTACTAATTCGTTTAGAATATTTTCTGCAAGTATCTTACCTTTTTCATTTACAATTGAATGAAATACTTCTGCACCATCTCCACCACCGGCGTTTAAGTGAATATCTGCACACAAGTTCGGACAATATGCATTACATTCATTTATCTTTGAAGTTAAGCTTTCATCTTCATCTATGTATCTACTCATTTTTACTTCTACACCGTTTGCTATTAGATAATCTTTACATGCTGTTGCTATAACTAATGCACCATCTTTTTCTACTATATAGCCTACTGCTCCGCTATCTTTTCCTCCATGTCCCACACCTAAAAATACTCTACTCATAAGCTATTCCTCCTTTTCTTTGTTTTTTGTAAAGTAATAAGTCACTATCGCACTTGCTATTGCCATGAAGGCTTCAACACTTACTACATTTTTACATGTTAATACACATGTTGTTATTATTACTGCTAAACTTAACATCGTTTTTACTTTAAATAAATTTGCTATGTTTAGTAATAATTGTTTTACTGCTTCTTCCATATTAACCAACTCCTATTCCTATTTTTATAAACATCACTATTATAGATATAACACTTGTTATACAAGCTCCAACAGCTGTTCTAAAAAGCCATTTATTATTATCTTGCATCTCTTTTATATCTTCTTTATTCTGCATTGCAGTTGTATAAGCAACTTCCGCTTTTTCTTTTATATCTTGATAACTGTCAAGTTTACTTTCTATTACCGCAAGCCTCGTGAGTACTTCTGTTTCAAAAGTTTTTTCCATTTACTTTTTTCACCTCTACTTCTTTGTATACTTTAGAGTTATATATGCTTTTTGAAAACCAGTGTAACTGCCACCGACTTGAAGCATGAACTTAGTTGCATCTATATCACCAAGTCCAAGACCGATATGGTCCGATATTATCTGTCACAACACGTTGAATCGGTTGCCAGCCTTGTCCAGACCAATAGCCTGTACCTCGAATATCAATCAATTCACCAAAGTTACTGATTCCGTGTGTATATGTACGGTTCGAATTTAAACTTGTTATCTTTATTGTCTTTTGATAAATTTGTTTGTTGTCTAAGTACTCGTTTGTTGCTATTTCAGTTCCTGTCGTTATATTGTTACGAGTTTTAATATAGTTCCAACCAGTAAATTCCCCATTGACATAATATGCGATTGCAATTCTTCCATTTGCACTTTCGTTATTTCCAAATAACATTACAATATGTCCATTAGGCGAACTGCTTGCGGTCGGAAGAAATAGTACAGATCCATATTGAAAGAAACCGCTCGGGATGTTTGACGTATTAGCATTATAAGTTCCAAAACCTTTTGTAATTGTTGTATCTAAAACATTTGCTACACTTCCTAGATTTGGCAATGCAAAAGAATTTATAATATTAGCTATTGCTCTATGCTGTACTTTGCCCTTATTTGCAACTAAAAGCCACGTGTCTGATGTGTTTTCAGTAGCAATATCTTGCATATATCCATTCCATTTTCCTGCAAAATTTTCTGAAGCTGAATTTGTCACTTTCCCCTCTATTGCAGTTTCGATGTTGGATTGAAGCTGATTTAATTCTGTTTTATTTGCTTTGCTTTTTAATAAATTATCAGTTTCGGTAGATGTATAACATGAGTCAATAAGCTCTTTTAATATCTTTCCCTGTTTAGCACTCAATGTTTTATTCACATCATCTGAAGTTAGTTCATTAACAATATCTAATATGTTTACTTTTTTATTTAGCAATTCTTCTATTTCTTCTTTACTATAAATGTCTTCTGTATTTGCATTAGTTACAGTAAAATCAAAAGTTGAACCATTTGAAAAGAGTATCGTATATGTATCAATCAACCCTTCCGTTTTTGCTTTTTTTATATTTACAATACCGTTTCCGTCATCGCCTTTTTCACCTTTTAATCCTTGCAGTCCTTGCTCGCCTTTCGGACCTCTAGGGTAAATATTTACATCAATTTTCTTCTTTGTTGAAACTTTACCTGCAATTTTATTTTTAGTTGCAATTGATATATCTATTTTATCCATTATTATCATCTCCTCTCACTTTTGCAGGATAGACAATAAATTGTTTTGCTCCATCTTCGTCATAACCTAGAATAACATCTTCATTTAATGAAATTGAATACCAATATGTCGTTGCTTTATTATTTTCTGGACAAAACATTGTATCTTCTTCAACAAGAAATATGTCTGCTTCTGTTGTGATATTTGATATTGTTAAAGTCTTTTCTAGTAGTGGTTCTTTAGTGTACCCCTTTTTTTCAAATATTCTTAACAATATTACATCTCCTGGTTGAAATTCGTATTCCTCATTATTTGCAGTCACTGTAATAGTACCTGTGTCTCCTCTATTCAAAGAAATAGTTCCGTCTGATTCAATTTTTAACATAGTTAACTCCTTTCTCTTTTAATTAAAATTCATATATCCAAGAACGTTAAGTGTTGCATTGACATAGCAACTGTTTTGAGCTTCTATTTGCGCATAATTGCTTGCACTAACAGAAGTGGAATATTTACTTTTTAATAAGAAAATGCAATTGTTGTTGTTTATATGTGATTTTAAATCTACAGTGTCCTTTATCTGTGCTCCATAATTAGAATTACTTGGTGTAGTTGGTGTCCATGTTGCATTGTTTCCTGAAAATACATTGCTTATTTGAGTACTCATACTATCTAAAATATTATCTTCTGTTTGGTAATTGGATATTAATTTATCTGTAGATTTCATTCTATATATTGCTAGTTGTTTTACATAGCCATATGAACTTAAATTGTTCCAATATACTGGATGTTCCACAATTCTTATATAAGCTTTTTGTATTATAAAATTTGCCGGAATATTTGCGTTTATTATTATCCAATAACTTGATAAAGAATTGTTTCCATCCCAATAATTCCCGAATAATCCATTTAAGTTATAATTTAAGTTTACTCCAACAAATTGTAAATTTGTCATTAACCCTTTGTCCGTAATAACTGTAGCTCCATTGTACAAATTGACATTGCCATTTCTATCAAGTTTAAAATTTTTTGTATCAATTGTCCCTTCGTTTAAATTAATCGCCATTCCCAAATTATTCTTTGAGTAATTATTTGAAGTTATTATACCTGTCCTAATTGAATCTCCACTAATTTGTGATGTTGTTCCTGTTGCTTTGTCTAGATAAATTACCGCATTGTCAGTTGTAGTTATTACTGTTCCTTTAAGTACTTCTAATACATTACCTGTTTTCTCCGCCACGGCTCCAGCATAATTTACACTTGTTACAAAGTCTTGTGCACTATATATATCTTTTCTTCCTATTTGGCATACATACAATGAACCATCTTCCTTAATCCACCAATCCCCGCTTTCGTACGGTGGCGTTGGCGTTGTTGTAAATACCTTTCTCTCATTGTCTCCTGAAACTAATTCTGTATTTGTTAAAGCCATTGCCTTTAACAATGTTGCATCAGTATTCTTTTCCCATCCGTTTAACGTATACTTATAAACAACTCCTTTTGTTCTTGAATAAAAGAAATCTCCAATATGTTCATTTGGTGTTTCCCAACTTATATATGGCTCTGTTAGTGTTGTGGGTTTATCAATATCAAAAAACCAAAGTGAAATATCACTCTGGTCTTCTAATATATCTTTTAAATTTAATACTAATGCATTTAGAAAAGAATTTAGTGTATTGTTTACTTTTACTATTGTATTATTACCCGTTCCAATTATTTGGCTCTGTGCTTGCAATCTTCTTTCAACTTCTTGCCAACTATTAACACCAACACAATCTTGTTTGTTCATCTGTTCCTCCTTAAAAACTTACTTGCCCATTATTATAGACTTTAAAACCTTGCATTTTAGACATAATTTTTAGTTTTTCTTTGCTTGATAATTCAAAATTATTTATTATATTAAATATATTTTCTCTTTCTGCATTTGTTGTTTTGTATCTCATACCAGTAAGAAGTAGTTTTTGTTCATATGTAAAATTACTATCATCCATATAATTGTAAAACTTAGTTTTTCCACTTCCTGATATTGTTTTTCCTTTTACTGTTCCATCATCTTTTTTATCACTGCTAAAGTCTTGTAACTTGTAATCTAGATAATTATTAATATTAAAATTGTCCGTATTGTTTAATATTGAATATGTCTTATCATCACTACCAATTGTACTTGCATAGATTGCCTTCTTAGAACCTATGTTTGAATTTTTTAGTATCTGTATTCTTTGTTTATCTTTTTTTACATCAGCTGTTGCTCCAATATATAAGAAATAGTCTTTAGCGTCTCCACCATTTTTAATAACATCTTGTACTTTCTTATATACAGAACTATCTTCATTATCTATGTCATTCCAATTTGCATAAGTAGACTTTATCTTTGCTTTTGAGTATTTATATGCTTCTGAAATTGCTTTAACTTGTTGCTCTTGTGACATTTTATTAAAAGCTTTTGAACTTGTTAATCCGCTTACTATCGCATATGATGTTTTTCCATATTCCTTCTTTAATTCTGCATATTCTTGGTCTGTTAATCTATATTTTTGTTTATCATATGTTAATGTTTTGTTTATATAGCTATCTGGCAATACTGAACTTTCTCCAGTTTTATCATATAATTCTGTAAGTGCTTTATCCGTTGAATTAGTTGTTATTTCCTTTTTAGTCCATGGTAATATTGCATTATCTATATAGTTTCCTTTTTGCTCTTTTTCATTGCCCCACACGTCTGTTGCAACTGGAAGCATTTGTCTTAATCCTGGTATTTTACTAATTATTTGATTTTTAGTACTATCTACTGCTTTTGAAAGAATACCACTTTCAGTTGAAGTTGTAGAACGTTCTTTATCATCTAATGTTTTTGATACTTGTCCTAATGCAGTAGGGAACATCTGATTCACATATGATTTTCCCATATTTACTAATGTATTACTTAATCCTTGCATTGGGTCCTGTGAATATGATTTTAATGTACTTACTAGACCAGAGACCATACTCATCTCGCTCATTGGATTCATTGCTGTTAATCCTGCATTTGCAACATTTTCAAGAGAGCTAATGAATTGATTTTGATTTTTCACTTCTCCACTTTCTCGTCCAGCTTTTAAAAGTTGTGAAAATTCAGAACCTATAAACAATGGAATACCTGCTGGTGCTAACCAATCTAAAGAATATGTATTATCTCCAATCTGTATTGAGTATGATTGTTTTCCTTGTTGTTCTTCATACGCTTCCTTATCGTCATCATCACCACCACTTGCTTTTAATATTCCAGCTTCTGTTAGTGCAAAACCAACAAGTGCAATTCCAGTTCCTGTTAATCCTTTACTGATATTATCTATATATTGGTTTGCAGTTATCTTTCCCTGTCTTAAGGCTACTCCACTTCTAACTATTTCAAATCCTAGTCCTACTGGACTGTATTGATATCCTGTTATTGCCACGTTTATTGGCGTTTTCTTGAATGGAAACAAACCTCCAAATATAACTCTTGTAGCATTATTTTTATTTTCTATTGTATTTATCATTGATGCTATTTGACATTCTTGATGAAATGTCGCTTCTTGTGCTTGCCTAATTGCATAATTTCTCGCTTTTTGTAAATCTTTATCACTTATATTTTTTATATCTAATTTATTAGCTGTTATATATTCTGCTAAAGCTTTTGGATATGCTGACTTTAATCCTATTCCATCTTCTGCTTCTAACAATTTACTGTTAAAATCAAATGCTTTTCCTAATGTATTTTCTAATATATTACTCTTAAAAGTTCGTTGAGCATTCTGTAATCTTGATTTTGGGTTGTACTTGTTATCATTTAATCCAAGTTCTGATTCTACATTCTTTATATCATTTTTTGCAAATTGTCTTACTTCTTTACTTGCTCTTTTTATTGTATGATTTCTTTCATCTGAATTACGTAAAAATACACTTTCTAATCCACCTGCTATCTTATTTTTTGTATCTTGTACTTTTCCCATTACTAGGTTACCTACAATGTTTCTTATATGTGTCTTTGGATTAGCTAACATACAGAAATATCTCCACTCATTTAATTGTTCTATATGGCTTTTAGGTACTTGTTTTCCTAATTCTTCATATACTTGGTTGATATTATCTTGCAAATTTTCTTTTGTAGAGTTGAGTATTTTTTGTTGCATCTCTGGAGTAAAATCGAACTGTGCACCGTTCTTGTTTCTTCTTGCTAAATCTTTATTCACTTTATCTATAGAACGTTGAATCCACACTACTTGTCCTTGTGGTGTTTGATGATTTAATAAAGACATTGCCTGTACTGCTTGGCCTGCTTCTGTTCCTGCCATTGCAGTTGTTTGTATTGCTTCTTGTAATCTATCTTTATCACCAATTTTAGAAAAATATTCTATCAACCTTTCTCCAGTAGCTATATCTACCGCTGTTATCTTTTTATTATCATTTACATTAGTAGTTAAAGATGTTAATGCTTTTTCTGGCCCATTTGTTTCTATATTTCTATCTGCTATTTCTGTATTATATTTGTTAGATGTTTTTACGTATGTGTCAACTCCCATTAATTCTTTTGCTATTTTTTTCGCTTCTGCTGTTGTATTTGAACTTTCTATAATACTTCTATAATGTTTTCTTATTTTTCCGTTTGGTCTTTCCATTTCAGTATAGTTAACTTCTTCTCCTGGTGTATTTTCGTATATTCTTTCTACTTTATTTGTTGGAAGTATTTGCACTACTTGATTATTTTCTTTCTTTACAGGTTGTAAAGTATCCAAATAATTATTCATTTGTTTATATGTATTATAATCAAAGTCTTCTCCTAAATAACTATTTTTAATTTCATCTGTTAAACCTTGAAAATCAGGATTTGTTTTTTCTATCTGCTGTGCTTTATTTATTATTTGTTGCTTTCTATTTTCTATAATCTTATTATCTATTGGTAATTTTGACATATCTGTTCTTGTTCCTGTTGATTGAAAATGTGATTCTAAATATTCTCTCCATGTTGAATTTTCTTTTGAATATTTAGTACTTATTTTTGCATATTGACCCTCGTCTCCATTTATCCATGCAACATCTTCTATTGGAACTTCTTTTGTATAAATTTTTTCTCCACCTGCATACTCTGTGGCTTGAATTTTTGATGTTGATACAAAGTTTCCATTTTCAATTGGTTTAGAAGAATATACTGTAATACTTCCTTTTTTTAAGGCTCTTTCTGCATCTTTTTTGCTAAAATCCCCCCATGCAAAACTTTCATCATCATTTATATCATCATTTATAACTTCTGCAAATGTTTTTATGTCTTTAGGGCTTCTAATTCCTACATGATAATCATCTTCCATTGGATTTGTACTTTGTATTATCTCATACTGTTTTTTTTTGTTTTCTGGAGCTTCTTCTATTTCTTTTTTCAATAATTCTTTTTGTGCTATTTTTCTTTCTTCAGTTTCTTTTTTCTTTTCTTCTTGTTCACGATGATATTCTTCTATTGCTTGTTCTTTTCTCAGTCTTTCCGCTTCTCTGTAATCTTGAACATTATCAAATCCTTCTTTTAACGCACGTATTTGCTCTTTTATTTTTCCTCTCTGTAAGAATGATTGTGCTTCGCTTAATTCATTTTCTAATTCATTTATAGTCTTTGTTATTTTTTCATTTTCGGACAAATTAAAAGAATCTGAATTATTTTCAGATTCTTGTTTAGAATATTTAGTAGTAGTATTGACATCTTCATCTTGAGATGCTATACTATTCTCAATAGAAGAGTTAGCAACGTTGGAATATTGTATTCCTTCATTGAAATCTAACTCTTTGTTTTTTTTGTATATTTGTTCAAAATTGTTTTTGTTTATATAATTATCAAGATTGTTTCTTCCATATACACTTTTTATTTGGTTCTCGTCTATAAATACATCATTATATCTTCCATTGCCATTTATTTGTATTGGAACTATTATCTCTTTTCCATTATTATCTTTAAATTCTGTAACTACTAAATAATTATTTTCACTTGTTTTATATATAGCTTGTGGACTATCTAGATTATCAATTGCTTTAATTAACAATTCTTTTCCTAATCCATGATAATTCACATTCTTAGTTTGAAGTCCTAGCGCCTGTGCTTCTTGTTGTGTATATATCGTGCTTTTTATGTGTTTTTGTGTGATCAACATTGGTAAATCTTGAACCCCACTATCAACCAATATTTTAGGTGTAAAATCTCTTGCTTTAATTTGCGTATTTGATGGTAATTCATTTTTTAATGCTTTATCTATTTCATCTGAAAAATTCTCACTAATATGATAATTAGTTGTATCATTTAATTTATTATTACTATTGTAAGCCTCGGTCCATTTGTAATATAAATCGTCCACGAATTGGTTTTGATTTTTATATCCTCTAAACTGATGCCACAAATATTTAATTTCATTGTAAATTTTTCTAAAGAATGATGGATTAGTATTTGACACATTGTTTATAAAATCTTGACTGCTAAATAGTTGTCCTGAAATATCCGCTAGTGCTTCATCGTTTAGTTCTGATACTTTGTATGTTCCTAGCAACTTTTCTACTGCATTATTAAATTCTGAATTACTTTCTCTATATTTTTGAACCATATTTCGCATTTCATCTGTTCCAATAGCATGTGTTAACTCATGTACTGCTAAAAATTCACCTGACCTATCTGAATTAGGATTTATAGTAATCACTCCATCTTTATATGAACCATTTACTACATTTCCTTCGTTATCTTTTAAATTAGTATCAAGTCTTATTTCTACATCTTTATCAGTAACAATTTTTTCTAAAAAATTTACAAAGTTATTAGTTTCTTTACTGTTGTCCCAATTATTGTTTACAACGTCTTGTCTTAATTGGTTAACTTTTGCATTATCACTTTTTATGTATTGATATTTCATTTCGTTGTCACTTACACTACTTTGTTCCTCTTTGGACATTTTCTCTTGTTGCAACGTTTCATTAATTTGATTATATTGTTCTTCTGTTATTTGGTTTTCTTTTAAATATTGTTGCAATTCAGTCTTGGTTTTATCTGATAAATTTGAGGTGTTTAGATTGTTTAATATTGTATTTTTATAATTGTATTGATTAGTTACATTATTTTTTATATTTTCCGCTATATTTTCATTGTCGATTATTTTCTGGGCTTCATTTAAATATTTTTGAGCTTGCGTATCTTTTGATTTACTTTGACTGTCATTGTATGTAGAACCACCCATTCCTAACATGTTTAATGCGAGTGTGGTTAAGAATGTACTTTTAGTTGTTTCATTAGATTCATTTAACCATTGTTGAAAATCTGGCAAATCTTTATTATTTATTATTTTATCAATTATATATCCTGCATTATTTGAAATTTGTTCTTCTAATATTTCTCCGCCAAATTCATACATTTTAGAAGCTAGCTTTTTACCTGCTTTACTTTTTATCTTATTTCCAATTATATTTTCTGCTAAATCATCTAGGCTTCCTTTACCTAGTATATTTCCACCTGTTATTTTTTCTGTAAAACCTTCAACAGCGCCTTTTGCAGTGCCAGTTGCTATAGCTTGTATCAGATTGCTACGGTCTTCATTTAAAGTTTCTCCTGCTGAATTTCCTCCTGCACTTATTCCTGTTTCCAATATTCCAGAACTAGGTATTGCAATATTTGATATTGCAGACATTGCCATATTTCCTATTGTATTTGATACGTTTCCTAAATCTCTTGTTATATTATTTTCTAACATTGAACCTACTTTAGAATGGTGTTGGCTTTCTTCTTTTAAATAATCAGCCATATCTAATACTTTGTTTGACCATAAATCTTCTTCATTATCTTTTTCTTGTGCTTGCTGTTTCTTTCCTGTAACTTCTTCTGCCATTCTTAATGCATTTGCAATAGGAAATAATGCAGACTGTCCTACACCTGCAAAATTACTTTTTGCACCTTCTAAAACGCCACTTAATACATGTGATATTGAAGAATTAAGATTTCCTTTTGAATTATCCTTATTTATTTCCATAGCCTCTTTAATTGCATTTGTATCATACTCAAGTCCACCAGATTCTTTTATTTGTTCTTTTTCTTTCTCTGTTGTTACTTTAGCATTTAACTGTTTATTTTCATTTTTATTTGCTGTTTGATTTGCTTGTCTAAAATTAAATCTGTTTTGAGAATTATTAATTTCTTTGTTTGGGCCTTGTACCATTTCACTAAGTTTCTTGTTAATTACAGTATTATTTTCAGACTTTTGTTTTATTGGAAGTAGGTCTGTATTATTCTTTTTTTCTATTGGTAATTTAGCCGTGTTACTACTTTTTTCTATAGGTAATATGTTCTCTGATTTTTGATTACTCGTAATTTTTGATTCTTGTGCCTTTTGGAATTTATCTGCATCTATTCCTATACTTTGTAAATATTTTTTTCTTTCTTCTTCGGATACTTCACTTAATTTAAATAATGCCATTTTATCTCCTATCTAACTCCGTAACCATTTAGAGCAAGAACCCCTCTAACTGCTAATTGAGCACTTCTAGTTAGTGCATCGGAGTTTGTTTTATTTTCAGTCTCTTTGTTTGATACTGTTTTAGTATCTGAAACTGTTCTTGCTTTTGAGTTACTTAATGAAGCTCTATATTTTTGTAGGCTCAAGTTGTATTCTTTTTGCCATTGCGCATCTTTTATTCTATCTCTTTCTCTCTGATATGCCATGTTTTCGTTAAATTGTCTTGTATCTTCTTGCATTTTCTTATCACTCTGTAAGATAGAAAGTGCTGTATTATATTGATTTTGTTTATTAGAAATCTCTTGATTAATTTGATTTAACATATTTTGATATCTTGTATCATATCTTGATTGTAATGTATTTTCATTATTCATTCTATTTTGTGTTAAAGATTGAACTGTAGTTAGCTTATTCTGTTCTAGTTGATTTTTATATTGAAAACCTGCAAGAGCATTTTCTGCTATCTTTAAATAAACATTACTCCAAAGTTCTGCTAATGCTGTATTGTTTGCATTTTTAGCACTAACAATTTGAGCGTTATAGTCTACTAAAGCATCTTGCAATGACTGTCTCGCTGTTGCAACTCTGTTCTGATATGAATTATACATTGATACTCTAGAGCTTTCTGAATATCCTGAATTGCTTAATCCATTAGAAGCTATTTGTTCTGCTTGTACTCCATATGGATTTACTTGATTTTGATAATCTGTATATGCTCCTCTTTGCTCTTTTTGATAATCTCTTTCTGTTCTTTCTTTTTGTGTATTAATTTGGTCTACTGTTGCTTGTGTTTGCGCATCTTGCGCTTCTTTTTGCTTTTCATATGACTGCTGTAATGTTGAGTTTATATTGTCGTAATATTTTTGAGTACTGTCAATCATATTATTGTAAGACTTGTTTGACTCATTTATCATATCGTTAAATGTGTTGTTGTTTTCACTAATTGCTTTCTGCCTTTCTGCTTCAACTGACGTTAACCTAGAATCGTTTTGATCCACTGTTAATTTTCCATCATACCCATCAACAATATCTCGTTGTTGAGCAATCATATCATCATATCTCGATTGAACACTTGACATCTACTTCCTCCTATCTTTTTACATATCCACCAACAAAACATTGAACAGTAAAATTGTATATTTTAATTTTTTTATTAGATTCAAATTTAAATCTAATTGTTTTCCATTTTTTCTTTTTAATTTTTGGGACTATATATCCTTTAGTATTTTCATATTCGTTTATTCGGTCCCAACCTTTATTGTCGCAATTCGTTGATATTGTTACGTTTTCTCCGTCTAAGTTTAAAATGCAACCTTTTTTATTTGTCACTTTTTGTGAAACTGGATTATCAAAATAATCTTCACAGGTTGTCCAGTATGCATTAACATCTAAACTAAAGTCAAAAGTATATATTCCACCATCTTCCGTGCAAATATAGAGCTCATCTCCCAATACTGATGTTGCTGTTACATTCTTTTCAAGTTCCCAATAATACCACTCATATTCTATATGATTTATATTGTTCCATACTTGTCTTGAATCTGCTAAATATACATGATTATCTATAAATACAAGTAAATATCCTTGCCATTCTGCAAGTATTGGGTTCTTATAATTAGTTTCATTTAAAATCTTAGAATCTATCATACTAGACCTATGACTTAATACTTGTTCACTATCTATGTTACCTGTTATTCCTTCAAGTCCATAATCGCTAAATATACAAATATCATCATTAAAATTTACTCCTGTTGATACACAACCAATTGAAACATTTGAATGCGAACTTGGATAAACTTTCCCTGCAACACTGTCGATTGATGGCACATGATAAAATACAGATTGATTAGATTGGCTAGGCTCTTTAAACACCCATAGTTTTCCTGCTCCTGATACTAAAGCAGTAATTGGTACTGCATCTAGTCCTTCCTCCGAATAATCTAAATCGCTACAATATGCTGGATTATTCAAACTTGAATACCATACAGTATTTGGATAATCTGGATTTCCACTAAAAAAAACTCTATTATCAAATACTTCTAATAGAGTACATTTGTCTATTCTATCTCTATATCCTTCTACAGTTCTTGCAAAAGTTATAACTACATTATCTTCTCCATCTGTATCTGGAATTGATGGAGCTTCATTAAATGTAATATATCCAAGTGCGGGGTGTTCTGTGAAACCACTTACATTTGCACCATTTACTGTTACTGATACAGTTCCGGCATCAAAACTTTCAACATTCAAGTAATAATCTTTTGAACTTCCATCTCCTACAAATGAGTTTCTTCTATATGGAGTTAGCATATTTACTTCGTTATAATCTTTACCACCACCATCTGGTGTTCTTGATATACTTGTTGTTGGTATATATCCCACCACTTCTTGTACTTGTGAACCGTCATATTTATAATAACGTAATCCATCTTTTATATACAAAATAGATGCATAAATAAATGACTGACTTTTAAATGGATTCATTCCATTATTTTTAATTACTCTTAAATCATCTGTTTGCATATTGTAATCGTATAATGAAGTATCACAATGAATTATCATATGTTGAACTGTTGCAACTTTATATAAAAATAGACCATAGATTTTTCCATTTAATTGTTTAAATAGTTTTAATCCTGGTCTACTTGATATACATTTTCCTAATTCTTTATAATTTTTCCAAATGTTTACTGCATCTGGGCTTCTATATGCTGAAACGTGATTATTTGAAAAATCTACTCCCAAAAAGTCAGAATACATCCTTGTTATTAAATCACCACTAGACATTGACTCCTCCTACAAATTTAAACATTCCTTGTGAGCTACGTGGATCAAGTTGTTCTTTTAATTCATTATATCTAGACGTAAAATATGCTCCATAATTACTTGAAACATCATTTCTCAATATATCAGAAGCAATTCCATATATCATGCAATCTAATGTTTGATTATCAAAATCTATTTTAAAATTGTCATCTGAATCTTCTTTGATTTGCTTTTTGTTTTGATAGTAATATATAATTGCTGTTCCTTTTTCATTAAACGTTACATATTCATCTTCTATATCGTAATCTACACCAGTTATCTTCTTTAAAAGTCTAAATCGTTCTAAATCTTCACTTAAGACAATTTCTTGCCCTTTCTCAACTTCTATTGTTTCTTTGACTACTTTGTCAGTTATTTTAGCAAGTTCATTTTGCACTGTATTTGCACAAGTATTAAACTTAGCTTCATAATCACTATCGTCAGTGTATGAAGTTAAATCCGGATTTAATTCTTCAATTACTTCATATACTTTTTTTCTTAATTCTCCTAAGGTCATTATCTTAATCCCTCGATTCCGTCCAAATAATTTAAGTTTTCTCTTATTTCTTCTCTCGTTACTAATTTTTGCTGTGGTAAAATATACCCTTCTGTTTGTGTCCACAAAAGTCTAGTTCCTGGTCTTAACTTCATTATTAAAGTAGAATCTTCTTCCATTTCGTAACTTTCACTTACTCTTTTGTCTTTTATATGTGTTGTTAGAACTAAATCTTTGATTGTTTGATGCACTTTCTTATCGTCTGTGTAGTCATCAATAACAGTACCTTCTGTTACTGTTATGCCAAAAAGCGGTGTGTATTGTGGTTCTATTAAAAATCTTTCTATCTTTTCCTGTTCTTTTCTCATATTTTCCTCCTTATAAACTCAAACTAAAATATTTAATATTCTAGTGTCAATTTATAAAAAGCCAAGGGGGTTTCCCCCCTTGACTTAACCATTTGAATTTTGTTATGTCTATTCTTTAATTTTTTCTTTAATTATGTACATTTCTTTTGGTCTTACAACTCTTGTTCCAAATACAAATAATGCTTTTACATAGTCAGCGAATTGTTTTTCTACTCTTCCAGCCTCTACTTTATCTATTTGACCGGCGAATGCAACAGCTTTCCCTGTTCTAATTACATTGTATCTAGCTGTAGAATCTGTTGAAGTTGGTAGTAAATTTTCTACGCATACCTTTACATTGTTATATTTTCCAACTGCACCAGTTTTAGCTAATTCAACGTTGTTTGTTAATGTTTCTGTTAGCTCTCTTCTTAACGCAGAGAAATATTTAGGTGTAAATTCTCCCCATAAATCAGAGTTAGGGTTTACATTATTTTCATATAATGCTGTTAATCCTTCTTCTACTCTGTCTCTTGCATTTGTTTTAGTTACTGCTGTTGCTGAAGCTTCTTGTTTTATAGTTTCAGTTGCTTCTTTATCGTCCTTGCCTTTATATTTAACACCATTTTCTGTTGCATCTTTAATTACATCAGCAACTGCTTCATCGCCTTTGTTGTGTAACTCTTTTGCCATTTCTCTAGTAGCGTTTTCCATAACGCCTGGGATTGATTGTGCTCTATCTACATCATCAAATAATTGTGTTGCATATTTTGCCTTATCAATTACCAATGTCATCTCTGTACCGCTTACTTTTTCAAATGTAATGTCTGTACCTGGTACATAATCACCTACGGTTGGTTTTACTGAACCTGTGATATGTAATACATTCCCATTCTTTATTTCTCCATCATAAGAATAATCACTATGTGTTCTTAATCCTGTTAGAACATCTAATTCATTTTGAATTTGTTTAGACCATAATTCTTGTTTAAATACTTTTGAACTCATATTTTTTTACCTCTTTCTGCCCTACCATTTAAGCCTTGACTGCATCACAGCATTCCAAATTTTTGGATTGTTTAATTGTTCTTTAGTAAGTTTGTCAAACTCTTCGGGGCTATAATATTCTTTTATTTCATCATCTTTTGATAATGATTTCATGCTTCCCATCGGTTGCACATCCTCTTTTGGTTGCAATTTGCTATAAATCTCATATATATCTGTTAAAGATGTATCTGAATTAAATTTTTGAGTAAAGTTTTTAAAATCGTTACTCTCAATCGTTTCGCGTTTTACTCCTATTGACTCTAGTTCTTTTACATTTTCAATTTCTTTTCTTTTATCAGCTAATGTCTTATATACTAGTTTTTCTCTAGGTGATAAATCTGCAACTCCTCGATTCATCATTTCATTTGTTTCATTAACTATCTCGTCATACCCTAAATCAATGATGTTGTTAGCCTCAGCATTTGCTAATATTCTTTCATCATCTTCACTGTAAGAAGGTTTGACTGGAATTTCCACTCCTTGCTCTTGATAAAAAGCTTTTGCTTTTTGTGTTAGTTCGTCAAGGTTATTTGTTCCTAGTCCAGCACTTAATACATTGACTAACTCTGAATATTTTCTTTCTTCAGCTTTTTTCGCTCTACTGACTCTGTCTTGAATTATTTTTGTCATTTGAGCTTTTTGTTCCTCTGTAAATGAGTTTTTATCATTTACTACCTCATTTTGTTCTGTTGCTTGAGTATCAACATTTTCATTAGTAGTTGTTTCTACTACACCATTTTCATTTTCCATTTTTATTCCTCCCGTTTTAAGTCCGTCGACTATAACCTAAGTAGCTTTTCTCGTCTTCACTTGTTTTGGACATATATACAAAAGAAGATGTCCTACTCTTGGACACCTTCTGCTTGTACTTCTGCTAATGCATCTAAATATGCTTGTCTATCTGCATCTTGTAGTTTTTCTTCTTCACTACTCCAACCACCTGCAAAATTATCTTCAAATTCTTGTTGTTGTGTTTGTATGTATTGATTTGCTTGTTGATTAACAAGTTGTGTTTGTGCTTGTAGTTGTTGTATATACATTTGTTTTTCTTTTGATTTTTTAATTATTTCTAATAATTTTTGTTTTGGCATCGTACTTTTATCTGGTAAAGAATTTACATACAATTCAAGTTGTTCTATTCTGTCTGGAGCAAACCAACCTTCTTTCAATAAATTCTCTAACGAAAGCTCTTGTGCATATTGGTCATATGCTCCCATCGGTGTAACTTCTATCTTTACGCTTGCTTTTAAGTTCCTCAATGCTGAATTTGGAACTCTAACATTAATATATCTTTTTTCTCCAGTTAAAGTATCTTGTTCTTCTGTTTGTAAAACTATATTATCTCCATAATTTGTGATAAGCTCTAACCAATTTAATGCTACTTGTTCTATAAAATCCTTTAATGTTTGTACTTGATTATTTAATGTTTGTTGTGATGCATTTTGAACAGCCAAAATTGCTCGTCCAGATGCATCTTCTGGATTTACTGCACCAGTTGATATATCTCCTGCATTTTGCATATTTCGTGTTAAATCTATTAAATCATTTTGTAACTGTTGAACATCTGATGACATTTGTGCAGGAGAAGTAGAACTAAATACTCTATTTACATCTTCTGTTGCACCTTTTACTTGTATTGTCGCACCTACTATATTTGCAGAGTTTGGATTTAAAACCTGGTCTACATTTACTACCTTTTGAGGATATGCAGTATTTTTAGTTACTACAGCTCTTCTCATAAGTATTTTATTTGTTTCAATTTGGTTCGGTATTAAATTTCTTACTACCCCTTCGCCTCTTGAAAATCCTTTTTTATCTGACCAAGGCATATGTGCTACTTGATATCTTGTAAGGCCTGTCTTACTTGCCTTTCTTAATTGAACTAACTGCGTAGCTTCTGAATAATAAACTTTCCCATCTTCTTTCCACATTTTTGTAAGAACTGTGCAAGTTTCTTCTTTTTCATATTCTGAATTATCTCCAGCATTATGAATATTATCATTATCTCCATAAATTAAATTTACTTTTTCTTCTGATACTCCGAGTTGTCTTGCATATTCTCTAGCTTTAATTACCGGCATTCTTCGTCTTATTATGATATATGGTTGTTCTTGTATATCAGATGAATTTTCATTTCCATAGTAGACATCGGTTTTATTTAATAATTCATTTTCAATTTGTTTCTTTTTTATATCCCAGTAGCTATACAAAATACCTTCATCATTAATGCAACTATCTTGTGATACATTTCTTACTTTAGAATCCATTTTGGTTCTTTCCCATATCTTATTAGCTCTTAAATTTAATAACTTACATAGTTCATCTGCTATAGGTTTAAACTCTTTGTTTTCAAAATTTTCACTTGAATATACGATTCCCCATAAGTTTTGATTAATAACAGATATTTTGTAATCTACTATTGTTTGTATAAAGTTTATTTGTACTGGTTCAACTCCTTCAATTTTTAAACCTTGCCACTGATCGCCATTGTAAAATCTATAGTTTTTATCTGTATCTTCGAATATATTAAATAAACTCATATAGTCGACTGCTCTTTGATATAAATCCCATTCGTCTGTCTTTTTAACCTCTTTAATATCGTTCATTCGTCTTTCTCCTCATTTATTTTATTAAATCTTGTTGTCCTCTGGTTGTACCATCGTATCTATCAATATTGTTTAGCATTATATTTAGATTTTTAGCTTCTTTTTTTTCTTGTTCTATTTCTTTCTTTTTGTTTACAATGTTTTTCACTGCTGTTACCGGATTTTCAATTCTTTCATTATTTTTTAATTTCAAACCAACAAAAAATGATACTAACAAAACTAGTATCATCTCAATTTGGTTTATAGTCATTAATATTAATATTTTTACGAAATCACTCATATTACCGTTATTCTCTCTCCTTCTTCGCTTCTTTCATAGTGTCCAAAAAAGTCTCTTTCAATTACATTAATTGTGTCTTTATGATATGTAACTTGTTCAACTATTCTTAGTGCAATTGCTAGTGCCATGACTAAATCATCGTGTGCTCCTTCTTGTGCTTCTGGTCTTCCATTTTCATTATATATAAACTGTAGCATTTCTTTTAGAGTATCTAAGTCGTTTATAAGTTCTGAATTATCCCTTACGAATTGTATTAAGTTTGAAATTATTGAAGGTCTTGTTTTTGCATCTGTTCTAAATCCAAACTCCTTCATTGTGTTATGACTTATTTTCTCTTCATTTTCTCTAACATATTGATTTGGATAACCTAACCTATTTAACTCTCTAATCGGATATTTATCAAAGTTGTTTTCAATTCCAATTAATGCTTTATTATAGTACATTCCTAAGCAATATATCTGTTTGATATATAAATCTGGATCAAGTTGTTTTTTGAACACTGCACATTGCTTGAATGTTTTACTGTTTATGACATGTGCTGTAAAATAATCTGTTCCATTTCCTGCCGTATCCCCACCTATTGCATAATTTACTATTTCTGGACTATTTGGAACTTCATATATCTTTATATATCCTTTTTTATCTTCTACCCATTTAATATTACTTATTTTGTTTTTTATATATAATTGTCCTGTTATTGGATTTCTAGAACCAAAAGCAGGTAGTGTGTCATCATAATCGTAAGTAAAATATCCTGTCCTTAAAGGTCTTTTTAACTCTTGTATTCTATTGTGAATAATCTGTGTATCGAACACACAACTTCCAGTATTTAAAAATGCTTCTTCTGGGCTTATAGGATATTCTTGATGAAATACTTCTATATCTCCACCACAATTGTTTCTTATACACCATCTACGCCATTCTAGTTGTTCAAGAGTTACTCCATATATTTCCTGTAATCTTTTTTCTTCATCTGTTAGTTCAAAGCCCGTATATGGCATTTGATATTCCTGCAATTCATTCCAGCCCACAAAAAAAGGAATAAAATCAGATTCATTTGAAACTGCTTTATCCCATAATTCTTTATAAAATTCATATCCATTTGCTGTGCTTTCTATTATTACCATTGAGTTTTCATTGTTTGGCACCGTTTGCATTAAAGATATATATGCTTCTTTTTTGTCACCTGGCCAAAATGCAAGTTCTGATAAATGTAAGAAATTATATGTACCAGAACGTCCTGCTCCATCGCCTGCTGTCATACAACTAATTTTCGAATTTAATCCAGTATTTTCTTTAGTATTAAATATCAGTTCTTGTGCATTTCTTGCAACTGTTTTTGGTTTCATGGGTTCTGGTAAATTATCATAGTATAACTTACTCATTGTAAATAAATTATTTGTTGCTTTTGATTCATGTGTTATTATTCCTGCCGTTACATTATGTCTTGTTGCAACTTCTTTAAATAGTATTGCTTCTGTTAATGTGCTAAAACCCATTTGTCTTGCTTTTAGAATTATTATTCTAACTGGTTTATGTTGTTGTTTTAATTCTTTTATTTTGTTGTACAACTTCATTTGTGGTGTATTTAAAATAAAAGGTATAATTTTAGAATTTTTATCACTTATTTTTAAATACTCTTCTATATACTTTTTAGTATTAATACTCATCAGCATCTTCTACTTTCTTTATATAGTCTTCATAGCTTAATTCTATATTTTTATTCACTGTTTCGACTTTATCTTTATATCCTAAACAATTCTTTCCAAAGAATTGAGCAAATTGTGCATTATATAATCCACTCATTGCATTTACAAGCCATATTTTTTCTTGAATTTGTTTCGCGCGCGTATATGCTTCGGAAAATTCACTATATACTTCTTTCCACTCATGCAAAGTATCAATGTTTACACCTATTTTATTAGCAAAGCCTTGAAATGTTGGAATCTCTGTTGCAGTAATTACAGGTACTTTACTTTTTAAACTTCCATCATTAAAATATTCTTCTTTATATGCTATATTTTGTGGCGGTATATCAAAATATTCAATTATTTCATCACAATATTTCTTATTGTATTTTGTTTTTCTTCCCCTTTTTGCCATTTATATCACCTTCTTTTTTCGCACTAAATCCAATCGCCCTTGGCTTTTCTTTTTCTATAATATATTTGTCATCGTTGGTTTTAATTTCTACGTATAATGTCCTATAATCTATATTTTCAACTAATTTGCTTATTCTGTTTAATACTGTTATCTCTTTCATCTTGATCCACTCCACTCTCCAAACAAATATCTATATACTTACACTCAGCACACTTCTTGTTCTTGCACTTTTCTCTTCTTTTCTTAGCATAATACTGCTTTCTTTTATATTCATTTACTATACTGTCTGCTATGTAACTATTACTCATAAGCAATACACTTCGTTTCTTTTTTAAAATATGAAACTGTAATACCTGTACACTTATCTTTTACTGTACACTTCTCACACTTTTCTTCTAAATGTTTCTGTATTAAATCTTGTATAGACATAATAAACACCTCTTTCGTTATTTATAAAACACTATGTAATGATATAACAATAAATTTTGCACTCTAGAACTAATCGGCTATACTTCGGCTTTTATTACTATTCTATACTTCATATTAACCTACTTTTGCCAATTTGCACTTTATATCATATATCACTACATACTATTTACAAATAATTAGAAAAATAGAGCCACGCTCTACAAACATAGCTCCGCAAAAGTTTTAAACTTTTTCTTGGCTTGGGAACTTAGACTCGAACTAAGAATAACAAGGTCAAAGCCTGCTGTTATACCATTTAACTATTCCCGAATATATTAGAACTCGCTAGGAAAGTTCTATATAATACATCAGTTTTTTTGAAAGTCAGTTACTTTGCATACTGGTAATAACTATAATAAAAGAGCTAGCTATACATATATAACTAACTCTTTGGGGAAATGTGTACTTTTTAAATTTTTCTATTATAATTATAGTATATTAAGAAAGTAATTAAAAGGAAGTATTAGCGAAATTTTAGCGAAGTTTTATTCTGCGACATTAATTACTTCTAACATATTTTTAAATGCATTATCTCTATATGTTTGTAATTGTTTTATAGACTTATGTATTTCAAAGTTAGTAAAGTATTCTCTTTCAACATAATCCCATTTCGCTTTTTTCATGTAATATGTTGTTACGACAAATTCTTCATCTGTAGATAATTGATTTAATAAATTATTTACTCTTACAATTTGTTTATCTAATTTCTTTTCTTCTACTTCACATTCTCTTATCTTCTTTTCTAAGAAATATCTATCTTCTTTATTTACATGTATTTTTTCTTTTTGATAATTCATTGCAGTGCTTGCTGTTGTGTCCGATATTTTATTAGTATTACCTTTTACACTATCATATGCTTGCCCGGCAAGTTGCATGTTTTCTATTATCTCCGATTCTGTGTCTTCATATACTGTTCCCGCGTACTCTAATCTTTCTTCATATTCTTCGCGTTTTAATTGTATCTCTGTCTTCTTTGCTTCATTTTTTAAATGTTCTCTCAACATCTTTTCTACATCTTCTTTAATATACAATCTTTTGTACCTCCTAATCTTCTATTTTCTCTTCTAGATACTTAGCTATATCTCTGTACACTTTTGCATTTTCTTCACTGTCTGTATACTGTGCTAATTCTGTATACTTCTTTATGTCTTTCTTTATTATGTTTTTAGTTTCTTTTTTCATATGTAAGCCCCCTTTAACCACCCAAGTTCTTGACATTTCTTATTTATTGCTTGTAATTCTAATATATCTAAATTCATATTTATGTCAATCCATTGGTCTTTAATTTTAAAAACTATTCTTGCTAAATAGTTGCTATAAACTATTCTTCTTTTATTATCATGTATTTTTTCATACCCTAACTCTTCAAACATCTCATCAGCACTCATTTTATTTTCTCCCTTCTAGTAGTTCTTGTAAAAAATTTCTAGCAAATATTATCTCACTATCACTTGCTTTTAGTTCTCTATCTTCTAACCATTGCTTTTGCTGATTATCTAAATATTCTATCTTGTCTTTTATTGTTTGCTTTGTTATGCATTCATTCCAATATGCATCATTTAATATTTCGTTGCTTTCTTTCAGTTCTTTATTCTCTTTTTGTAGTTTTTCTATTAGATTTAATAATACTTTTGCATTTTTACTATCACTAGACATTATATATTTTGTTGTCCAAGTGTTATTCTTTATATCTTCTAATAACTCAATAGCTTTCTTTTCTTCCTCGTTCATTTATTCCTCACCTCTCATCTATCATTTTTCATACATTCTTCTAAATCTTTTTCTGCAATATCATAATAAGTTTCTAATGCACATATTAAATCTTTATAATGTTCATTTTCATTAATTAATTTAACTTCTTTTTCTTCCAATCTACTGCATTCTTTATCTATTTCTTTATTACTTATTGTTAGTTCTTCATTTTCTTTTAATACTCTTTTATAATCTGATAAAATATTATCTATTATTTTACTTACTTCATCTGTTTTAGTTTGCATATTTTCGCATAATTCATCTTCAAAGTTATTCATTACATTTCTAATACATTTCATGTTGTATTCAACTGTTTTTATATCTTCTTTAATATTTTCTTTCACTTAAAACACCTCCCAATCTTTTTCTATGCTATTATCAATCTCTATTTTTAGACCTTTTAATGGATTTAATGGTTGTTTCCTAGCGTCTAGCACCTCTATTATATTTACTTGTCTTTGAGTTTCCGTTGCTATTTTTCTATATACATCTTCTTTCATTTTTATCTTTCTAGGAGCTTTCAAAAATCTGCTTACTGTTTCATCTATTTCAAAAATAATCTCATCTGCCGTCTTTTCTTTCACTATGTATCACTCCTTTATACTTATTTTTATTTCTTCAATATATTCTTTAAAAGTTTCAACTATTGCATTATAAAGTTCATCTAAATCAAGTAAATCCTTTATTAACTCTTTTGAGTTTTCATATTTATTTGTTATAACTTTATGAATAGTAAATCCTGTTTTCTCACGTTCAAAAACACATATTTCTACAAACATTTTTTCATTCTCTAACCAATATCTCTGACATTGTGACTTTGAAAAAGGATTATTACCTTTCCATTCTCTTTCTTCGTATTCGTTAAACTCAAAAACATTATCAAAATCTTTAAACGAAATTCTTTTATTTATTTTAGCTTCAAAAGTATCTAAATAAAACCAATCTTCTGAAATCCAAAATCCGTTTTCACTTTGTTTTATTTTTAACATATCTATTCTCCTCCTGATAATTCTGGATTATTACCAAAACAACCCCTTTTAATCCATTTGTAACCTAATTGTACTAAACAACCAAAATCATACCAATCTACATTAGGATTAAAATTTCCATAAGTTTGTAAATACCAGTAGCCTTCATCTTCATTGTATTTAAAACTTGCAATTCCCCATTTGTGGCTGTTATCTACTGCCCATTGATGTATCATTATATATTTATGATTTGTTTCTTCTAAAGCTATATCTAAATTATTTATTCTCTTATAATATTCTCTATTCATCTTCTCCTCCTACTTTTAAATTATCATTCGCTATTTCTCTTTCTATAAATTTTTCTATTTCCTCTCTATTACATCTACAAAGACTCAAACAATAATTACTCCCTGTTTTTTTATCTTTAGATTTACTTGAACAACTATATTTATGCCTTCTATAAACAGCTTTTCCATTACTTATTGTTAATTCCATATAAGGAAGTTCTATATAATAATCATTAATTATAGATGACTTATAATATTCTTTTTTAGGTTTGCAATTTTGCATTTTTTCACATACTATATGCAGTGCTTCACAATACTTTTTAATTTCTTCTTTGTTGCATAATTCATTGTGTATTTTAATCGCCTCTTTTAAATTCATTATTCTCTACCTCCTACTTTATAGCAATTAGCCATATAAATTTCTTTTGTTAGTATCGTTTTTATTTGATAATCTACAAATGTCTTACAATTTCCGTAATATAAATAGCAATAATTTGAACCTTTATCTATTTTGTGTATTAGTTTTCCATTTACATAATCTCCAACATTTACAACTTCTGATATTATTTTGCTGTGTTTTACTATTTTCCCATATTCTGCATCAAAAAAAATAACTATTTGTAAGTTTTTCTCTTCTTTATCTATTTTAAAAATATAGCCTTTATCTGTTCTTACATATTCTCCAACTTCTATCTCTTTCATTCTTCCTCCTACTTGATAATCTTTAATTCCAAATCTGGATAAACCTTCTCAAATATTTTATGTTTTAATTTGAATACATCTGTCTGTATTCCTTTAACGTCTTCTACTATTGTTTTACCGTTTTCTATGTACTTAAAGTCTGCCACATATTCTATCTTTCTAAATGTTCTTCCGTTTTTCTTAAAACTATCTTGTAATAAAAATCGTGGTTGTAATTCTAGATTTTTGATTTCTCCTGCTCTTTCTAGTAACTTTAATTCTTTATATCTGTTTCCTTCTCTTTTACTGTCAAATTCTTTTTCATCTACTATTACTTTTTTATTTCTGTATTTGTTCACTTTTCTTTAGCTCCTCTCTTAATTTTTCTATACTTATCTGCTCCGATGTTGCATATTCACATCTATATGTTCCTCTGAAATTTATATCTTCTAATCTATTACAGCCTAGACAGTTTACACATTTTCCGCTTTAGCGGTGGATAATTATATTTCATATCTATCACCTAACTTGCAATTTTAAACACTGCTACTCTTTTGCCTGTCACTGTATCTAAAGCTTTACCGACTATAATTACTTTTCTTTGTTCTAATAGACTTGTTAAACGCGGACTAGCATTGTTCCTTTCTACTGTATTTGTGAATCCTCGCTCACACATTTCAAAAGCTACTTCTCTTGCTGTTCTTTCTATTCCGTCACTTAATATCTCTAATACTTGTTGCTCTCGTACTCTTTTATTTACTTTTTCGTTGCTTTCTCTTCTCGTTTGCAATGTAGTTATATTCATTTGTTATCACTCTCCTATCTGTTTTATATTTGCATTTTCAGTTAATTTGTTTATAATTTCTTGCATAGACTGAGGTAATAATTTTTGCTCTTTTTCTCTATTTACTATTACTTCATACTGCTTTAAAAACTGTCCTTTTGTAACGCTATTTACTACATCTGTACTGACTTGTGCTTGTTCTTTAACTTGTCTTACATTTCCAAAAAACTTTTTTACTTCGGGGCTATGTTGTTCAAATTGCTCTTCTGTCATATATAATCCGTTACAAATCATCTTATAAGCTTCATTCCAAGCTTCTATTGATGTTCTTTGTGTAGATGGATTAATCATTTCTACTGCATTTTTTCTTATATCGTGTATAGTTGGAGGGTATGGACTTTCTATAATTGTTTTCTTTACTGCTTGTAAAACTAACTTGTAATCTAAATCTCCTAAGCATTCTAACCAAGTATTTACCATTAATTGCTTTTGTGTGGCATCTTTTTTAGCTATACTGTCATAGTTACCAGCTAAAAGTGTTATTACTTGTATTGTTTCCGCTTTGTTCATCTTGTTTTGCCTCCTCCCACATTTGTTTAAAATCGTCTATTCCACTCTGTTTCTTAGCATCTTGTTTTAGTGGAAATATACCTTGCCAATTGTTCATTATTGAATTATTTAAAATTTCTATTTGCTCATCTACAATTGCTGATAAACTATACAATTTTTTAATCATTAGTTCTAATCCTCTTGTAGTCAGTGGCTTTTTTATTGTTTTTCTCATTTTTATAAACTCATAAACTGTATTTCTTAATTCTTCATCTTTAAAATTAGAATTAATTAAATCATCGATTTCTGTTGATTTTTTTTCTTTTTTATTACCTATACTATCCTTACCTATACTATCCTTACCTAACCTAACCTGGGTATCCATTTGGTAGACATCTGGTATACCACTGGTATAAGCATTATTTTCATCTAGTATTAATGTTGATTTTTCTTCTTTGTATGTTGTTTCTTTGTATCTGTCATTTCTTATATAATTGTGTATTTTCCAATGTTTTATTACTATAACTCCACTTTCAAATGTAATTATAAATTTTTTTGTAATTAATATTTTTAAATCATCTTCACTACAACCTATCATTCTTTGAATCTTCTTAGGATTATTTATAAATCCATCATCATCTGCTCTCATACTAAGATGGAAATATAATAATTGTGTAGATTGTGGCATGTCTAGAAATGCATCACTATCTATTATTGTTTTTGCAAACATTCTTCTTTCCGCCACTTTTCTTTTGCTCCTTTCTAGCAGTAACGACATTTTTTTCGCTAACTGTCTAAATAATTTTTGCCAAATTCTTTTAAGAATTTTTCTTCACTATATTTTTTTATAAATTTCTCTCTTGCATAATCATGTAAATCTTGCCTCGTATTTTTATCTAAATCAGCTTTTTGATGGCATTTTCTACAAAGGTAATATACTAATCCATGTTCAATACTTTTTTGTCTATTTGAGCCACCAAACGCTTCATGCTTATCTAATTCTTTAAATTTTCTTTTACATACAAAACATTTACCATCTTCTTTTTGTAAAATACTAAATCTATCTTTTTCTTTCTTTGCTAACTTATTACTTTTTTGTTTAATCCTTGTTTGTGTTTTTTCTTTTTTTATTGTGTTTTTAGGGCAAGGATTAAAATGATTACTTAAATCTGTCACTATCATAATTTCTCCTTTTTTTAGGGCCTTATGGCACTAATAAATTAATTTTCCTTACTTACTTTATTTTTTATCAACTTCTATTAGTGCCACTTTCCCATTGTTTTAATAAACTATCTATTTCGCTTTTACTTTTGGTTTCTATATTTAATTGCTTACACTCTTGCACTATTAATTCAATTAATCTGCTCATTTCTTTTGTGTTATAAGTAGAACTGCCATAATAAGCTAAAACATTTGTAAATCCTTCTAACTTACTTTTTGTTGTTTCACATACCCAACCAATGCCGTTATGTTTCCAAGCTTGTACAAATCTTTCTACTGCTTCATTCTTTACTGGTATTACTTCATATACTCCTATATTTTTTATTGCATCTTTGTATATTTCTTCTTTTGGTATATCTAATTTTTCTTGTAACTTTGAAATTAATACCCACATATAAGCATTGGCATCTAAACTTCTTTTTTCTCTGTACTTCTTTAATTCTAAATTAAGTTTATTTTCATTTTTAAGTTCTTCTATAACACTTATTTCATTTGTATTTAATAGAATGCTTATTTTTGGTTTTCGTGTCTTAAAATCTATATTTATATCTGTTATTTGTCCTGTAGTTTGCAAGGAAATTCTCCTTTCTTTAGACATTCAACTAATACTTTTAATTTTGGTAAATATTCACTTTCGATAAACTCTTCATCATATTCGATTGGTATTAGTTGTAATCTTTGTTTGTCTATTTTATTAAAATAATTTTTGTAATCATTTTCTTCTAATGCATAAGCTACAATATATAAATTGCGTATATTACTTGCATACATTTCAACTTGAGCCTGTCTCCAATATTGTTTTGATACTTTAAATTCTTTTTCAATTTTGTGTGTTTTTACTTCATAAATACAAGATTTTGTATTTCCATCAAGATTAACTCTCAATCTATCTGTTATAATTTGTTTGTCCATTTCTAAACCTTTTATTTCCAATGCTTCCAATATTTTGTGTTCATAATTATTTCCTGTTTTCATTGCTAAGTTTGATAATGTATTTTTATATAATCCCAATTTTTCAAGCCACCAATTACACCATGTATTTGTTTTCCAATTTCCTACAACCATACTTGTATCTGATGCACCTATGTAAAAACTTCTATCACTATTACTTATCAATTTTCATTTCTCCAATTCTTTTTTCTAATCTCTCTAATACAGAATAATATGTAAAATAATTTTTTAGTTCATCTTCTGTTATTCCAAGATTTTCTGCAATTTTTCCAAGTGATAATCCTTGTTGCATTTTTTGTGTTATTAGCTGTTCCATTCTTTTCTTGATCATATTTAAACTGTGCTTACCTAAATCATCTTCCCAATTTTCTTTTTCTGAATTTAATTCATCTTTAAGCCATAAATCAAAGCCTAAACCTGTTCTTATAGCAACACCTTTAACAAACAATCTTGTTTGACAATTCCATAATCTTTGTTGTGACATTGAATTATCCTTTACTGGATTACTTCCATTCATTACTGGTCCTCTTTGTATAAATTCCAAATCATCTATAACAATCTTTACTGCTGTTTCATATACTCGATTAGTATTTCCCTTGTTATCTGTATATTCTTGTGTCGTCATATATAAACTACTTCCTGTTCTTTCATCTACAACGGGTTCAAAGTACACCTTTTCAGCTCCATTTTCATGTAATAAATCAACCACCTTAGCCCAATTTAGATAATCAGCTTTATCTCTTTGTTCTACCCATTGACTTACATCTACTTTTCTCAAATCATCATATTTTTTTAACATTAACCTACATCCTCCCATTCTTCTATCCAATTTCCACTATAAAACCAGTCTACTAACATTTCTTTAAATTCTTGTTGTTCATTAAATAATTCTTTACATTCTTCTATTGTTAGTTTTAGTGTTTCCATAGCAGTATTAAAAGCTTCATCTTCATAGACTCTTCGTCCTGTTTGTGTATGTACAAAAACTTTAATTTTCATTTTTACCTTCTCTCTTGCATTTCTCTGTAAATTATGTTAATATAATTACAGAGAATGCATTAATTTAAGTATTTTTGATTGAACTAGTATTGTTTTCCAGGCACTGCTAGTTCTTTTAATATGCTATAAACTGTTTCTTCAAACTTTAATGCTCTGTTATATTGCTCTACTGTAAAAGCATTATATTTAAGTCTTTTGTTTACATCTAACATTTCAAAATAATTTGTTATAGACTCTTCGCTTACTGCTATTAAATATTCTATTTTCTTTCCTTTTTTTCGTTTTAGTATCTTAGCCATCTTTTTCACTTCCTTTAATACACACTTTTTAATATTTTTAAGCTTGTACGTATAATTTGTTGATTACGTTTCATTTTTTGCTTATTTTTTATTCTCGTTGCAATTTCGTGTATAATTTCTACTACTATTAATGATGTAAAACTTATCATCATTGTATTTCCTATCAATTCTTTTAAAATATTCATCTCTATTCACCTGCCTTTCTAACTAAAAATTCCTATACCTTTTGTTTGCAGAACTTCTTTAAATTTATCTGCTTCTATACAATATCCTCCGAAATTTGTTCCATATTTTTTGCAAAGGTTAGTCGCCTTGTTTAAATTCACTTGATAATTTTCTGCTATTTCTTTCGCATATATTAATTTAGGAAGATTTCCTTTTTTATTTAATTCTTCTAAATTTTCATTAATACTTTGTAAAATCATCAATATTTCATCTTGCAATTTAATCACCTTCTTTCGTTTTTGTTTGTGTCGTGTCGCATTATTTTGTTACTTTTTTGTGAACAGTTTGAATAAAAAAATAATCATCGAACTGCTTTTGTAATAGTTCACATATTCCTATAGATACTTTTTCATTTGGATTTCTAATTCCTGTTACTATTGAACTTATATATGCTTTAGAATATCTTAATTTTTTTGCTACTGAAGTAATAGTATTCCCATTGCTAGTTAAATCTTCTTTTAATTTTTGTGGATTTTTAACAACTATCAATAATGTTCACCTCGCTTTTTGTTATCTTGTTGTGAACATTATATATATATGTTTTTATTTTGTCAACACCTTTTTAAAAATTTTTTTAAAAAAAGTTTTACTTTTGTGAACAAATATGTTATAATGTGAACATAGGAGGTTTTAAAATGCTTTCAAAAGAAGATTTAGGGGAATATTTAAAAAAACTTAGGAATGACAAACATTTGTCATTAAGAGAAGTTAATCATATTACTGATATATCATATTCACATTTAAACATGATTGAAAATGGAAAAAGAAATGTTACACCTGCTTTGTTGAGAGTTCTTGCAGATTTATATTGTGTTGACTATTTAGATCTATATGAAAAAGCTGGATATATAGATTTAATAGAAGACGAAAAAAAGAGGGTTTATAAACTAGATAAATTGGGAAATAGTGTAGTTTCTGTCAACATTCTTGGTACTGTTAAAGCAGGTTATGATTATTTAGCACAAGAGAATATTATAGGTACAGTAGATGTAGAAACTTCATTGGTTGGAGATGGCTCAGATTTTTTTGCACTAAAGGTAAAAGGTGATTCAATGTCTCCTATCTTTATTGAAGATGATATTGTTATTGTAAAAAGACAGAATGACTGTGAGAATAACGAAATTGCTATTGTAATTGTTAATGGTGATGAAGGAACAATTAAAAAAATAAGAAAAACTGAACAAGGCATAATTTTGCAACCACTTAATCCAGTATATACGCCACTGATATTTACTAATGAAGAAATTAAAAATATGCCCGTAACTATAGTTGGTGTTGTGAAACAATTAAAAAGGGAGTTTTAAAATATGAAAAAGATTATAGATAAAATTTTAATGGGCATTTTTGTTTTCTTATGCCTTTATGCTTTTTTATTAGTATCAAGTAATCTTCCTAAACTACTAAATGAATTATTTAATACTACTATGTTTGATAATACACATACAATTTGCTTCTTTCTTCTGTGTGTACTATTGTTCTATGTTTATAATTATTATGAACATAAAATAAGTAACTCAGAACATACAAACTCTTTAAAAACTTTAAAACAATTAGAGGGATTAAATTATTTTTATACTATTAATTATAAACTTTTACCTATAATAACAAAAGTTGAATTAGAAAATGTATTTACAGCAAAATTCACATTAATAAATTCAATTGTAGTAAGTATAGATTTAACACTTTTAACCCACCTAGACACTACAGACTCTATTGTAAAATTTAATGAATTTCTTACAAATTCATTATTAGGTTTGGATTTATCAAAAGATGTATTTTTAAATAATTGTATAGTTGAAAAAAGTATAAAAAAATATTTTAATTCTAAAGAATAAAAAAGAGAAATGCGTTCAAGTTTGCGACACGACACATTTCTCTACACATAAACACTATTGAAAGTGATTACTTTAATATTATATATTAAGTAACCTTCGTTTTCAATAGTTTAAACAAATTTATTGAAAAAAATGGAGGTATTTTTATGGGAAGAAATCAAAAAAACAAAACAAAAGGTAATGGTGAAGGAACTATATATGTTAGCTCTAAAACTGGATTATTAGTAGGACAATACTGCTATAATGGGAAAAGAAAATCAGTATATCAAAAGAAAAACGAAAAAACTACAGATTTTAAAAAACGTTTTAGTAAAATATTAACAGAAATTAATGAAGGAACTTATATCGAAAAAAACGATGAAACTTTTTCTAGTATCCTAAAAAACCATATTGACCAAAAATATAAAGATGGTACAACTTCTGATAGAGGGTACAAAAGGGATTTAGATACCTTTAAAGCCATTGAAAAAACTTGTAATAATTTTATTAATAAAGCTATTCAAAAAGTCACTTTAAACGATATTAATTTGGCCAAAGAATTAATTAAAAACTACAGTAAATCTTCTATAGATAAAATTTGGCGTCTAATAAATAAAACTTTTAAAATTGCAATCTCGCGAAGATTAATAGTATTTAATATTATGGAAGATGAAGATTTAAAAAAACCAATATCAAAAAAAGACACTAAACATGTAGAGTCCTTAACAGTTGATGAAGAAAAAAAGTTGGTTGACATACTTAATAATGAAGAAAAACATCATAAATATAGAAATATATTATTACTTCAATTAAATACTGGCATGAGAATTGGCGAAGTATTAGCGCTATCTAAAGATTGTATAGATTTGAAAAATAAAACTATAACAGTTTATAGAACTCTAACGAGAGATTTAAAAGAACAAGTCATTATGGGTAAAACAACTAAAACAGGCGAAGGTGGTGTTAGAACATTTCCTATGACTGATGCAACACAAAAAATAATAACTGATGTTATGAAGAGTAAAATATTTAATATTCACAATTTACTTTTTTGGGATTATACAAAATCAAATTTTGTTACTCCTTCACAAATCGATAGTTATTTAGTAAGATTAAATAAAAAATATAAAATTGCTGATAATATAAGTTCACACGTTTTAAGGCACACTTTCATAACACGTTGTGTGGAAAATGGTATGTTTATAAAAGCAATTCAGAAAATTGTTGGTCACAAACCAAACAGTTCTATAACAGTTGATGTATATACATCTGTTTCAAATGATTTTGTTTTGAAGGAACTAGAAAAAATAAAATAAAAAGCTATTGCATTACTATTGCATTACTTCAAAAAGAAAAATCCTTGTAAAGTATTTATATTTCAATACTTACAAGGATTTGTTTGTTTGGTGCAGATGGCCAAATTCAGTATATTTGACTATATCTTATAATATTTAATGGTATCCAAAATATTAATTTTACTTCTTTTTTTATCTGTATATATTTACGACTATTCAAAAATATTTCTACTATTGCATTACTTATTGCATTATCATTATATTAGACTATTAAACATTTTTATTCTAGCAATGTTGTACACTTTCATAAATGTTTTTGTAAATACTTTTAATAGTATTCTTTCTTTAAAATTGCATTCCTTCTCAATTTCTTTTACAATATTCTCTTCCATATCCATTCCTCCATATATTTTCTAGAAGCTTCTATAAAGAATATACAACAAATATTGATAAATTTTATTTTTATATATGAAAATAAGCACTTTCGAATATGAAAATGCTTTTCAAGATTTTTTTGGAAGTAGATTTTTTCTGTCTTAAATCTCTGTAACTATCTCAACTCAACGTTTTGAATGTAAAACAAACCTTCGATTTGTATTTCCAACGCTTTTGCAATTAATATTGCTTCTACTACATTTATTTTATCTGCGTCTTGTGTTTCAATTTCTGCTAAGTGATGTCTTTCTATTCCGCGTTTGCTTTGATAGTTCTGTCAAGCTTATTTTTTTGCTCTCTCTTACTTGTTTTATTCTGTTTTCTATTATCATAAAATCACCGTTTTTAGTATCTACTATTTTATGATAATTATTCAAATTTACGCATGAAAAAAATAATATCAATTTTTCTCAAGTACTTCAAGAAGCCTTAAAAGAAAAATTAGGTATTGACTAATTTTTAAAATTCTTTTATAATATATTTAATGAATACATTTATTGACCTCAAGTCAATGAGATAAAAAAAGTAGATTTTTTATATCTACTTTTTTGCTTTTTTTATAATTGAGAGAACTAACTGACTAGCTCTCTCATCTTTATATTTATGTATTTATCTAAAA